>Ga0209698_10000289_pt1 | contig 56058 bp, 47 predicted proteins | sample LitLauG_LLR_2012_FD_187203 | JGI IMG/M metagenome (GOLD analysis project Ga0209698, IMG submission 187203) | Freshwater sediment microbial communities from Pennsylvania, USA - Little Laurel Run_MetaG_LLR_2012 (SPAdes) (version 2) | ecosystem: Environmental > Aquatic > Freshwater > Creek >...
GCCGCGCCGGAACAAGGTGTATTTCGTTTTCATAACTGGCTTTCTCTGTTTCGAGATACCAGTCCTGTTTCAACGGCGATTGTGAACGCGCGTTGTGGCAAAGTTTCAGCAAGTTCTGGCCAGTTTTGGCGAATTGTCCTATCATCCGCGCCATGACTGACACTTTTGCTGACAGTGGCCGTCCATTGTGTGAGCAAACCCTAATAAAAAAAGGGTTTTATTAAACCCGCCACAGATGGGCACAAACTGAACACAGCTAAAAAACGGGAGAAGACCCCGGGTTATCTGTGTTTCATCTGTGAGTATCCGTGACCGGAATGCAGATCTATTTAAGAATTTCGGCGAAGAACATTTTCATGTCCTCCCACGAGCGTTGGTCGGCGTGTTCGTTGTAGGCCGCGCCCTTGGAATTGTCGTTGCCGGCCATCGGCTGGGTGAAGCTATGGACCGCGCCGCCATATTTGATCAACCGCCAGTCCACCTTCGCGGCGCGCAGTTCACTCTCGAACGCGGCGAGATCCTCGGGTTTCTCATAAGGATCATCGGCTCCATGGCAGACAAGAACTTTGCATTTGATGTTCCTGCCGTCGGCGGGTGCGGGCGAATCCAGGCCGCCGTGAAAACTGACGACGCCATTCAGATCCGCGCCGCTGCGGGCCAGTTCGAGCACGGTGGTGCCGCCGAAGCAATAACCGATGGCGGCAACGCGCCCGGTGTCCACGAGGTCGTTTTTCTTGAGCGTGTCCAGCCCGGCGTTGACGCGGGCGCGGAGCAGGGTGCGGTCGGATTTGTATTTGCCCGCCTGAGCACCGGCTTCACCGGTGTTTTTCGGGTGAATGTCCTTGCCGTAAATATCCGCGCAGAAAGCGACGTAGCCGAGCTGGGCGAGCATTTCGGCGCGGTGTTTTTCGTAGTCGGTCAGCCCCATCCATTGATGAACGAGGAGGACTCCAGGACGCTTGCCCGTGGTGGAGGTGTCGTATGCAAGCCAACCCGACAACGTGACGCCACCTTGTTTGTATTCGACCGGTTCGGTGTGGATTTCGGCGCGGGCCGCGAGCGCGCCGCACAAAATGGAAACTGTCGCTAAGAACGTTTTCATGCAGGAATAGGTAGTCGTTCCGCGGTGAAGATGCAACCCGGACCCGAGGCCGTCTGGGTGTCCCCCGCCCAAACGCGGCCCGCGCTCCGAAATCGAAAACCGAAATCAAAGCAGCCCCGCCCCCGCGGCGGGTGGGGACCTGGACGCGTTTGACCGATTCTCAGGGCTTCACGGCGGCGGGCGCGACATGAAAACAAGGCGCGAGTTCGGGCGCCACGCGCACGAGTTCCTCTGCGACGATGCGGCCAAACAGCACGCTGCCCTTGGCGTTGAGATGCGTGTGGTCCCAGTCATCCGGACCGGGGCTGTCCACCTGGTTGGTGCCGGAGGTGTTCGGCGCTGGTGCGGTTTTGTGCGGGCTGAAAGCGAGGCATCCTTGCGGACCGAGTTTTTCGCAAACCGCGATGCTCAAGGCGTGCAGGTCAACCAGTGGCACCTTTTTTTCGGCAGCAAGTTTTTTGACCTCGTCCACGTAGGGTGTGAGACTGGACACGATCTTACCGCCGCCCGACTTGTCAAACTGGCGGCGAGTGAGCGAGGTGATCAGTACCGGCTTCGCACCGATGGCGCGCGCCTCGTCCACGTACCGAGCCATGAATTCCCGGTAGGTCGTGTGCGGCTGGGTTTCGCGATCAGCACCTTTGCCCGGCTCATCATTGTGGCCGAATTGGATCAGATAATAATCGCCGCGGAGCGCGAGCGCTTTCTCCCATTTGCCCTCACCAATGAAACTCTTGGAACTGCGTCCGCCCGCGGCGGTGTTGGTGCAGGTTGCGCGCTGCGTGAGCAACTGCGCGAAGCCCGGTCCCCAACCGCTTTTTTCCGCCACCGTGGAATCGCCCACCAGCACGAAGCGGATTGGACGGTTTGACGGCAACGTTTCCGCTTTCGCTCGGCAGGGCGCCAGCCAGGCGACCAAGGCGGCCATGATGATGAGAGTGAAGCGGTGAAAAAAAATTATTCTTTGCATGGTTGTGTTGTCAGATTTGAGCCTAAATTACACATTTTATCGCTGAAGCGCGGCGCAAAGTTCGGCAATCCGGCGTGAAAAATTTGCACTGCACATCTCAACGGGCGACCGCCGGATTTTTTTGGAACCAATCCACGGCGTCAGCCAGCGCCTGTTGCGGCGGTGTCTGCGGCAGGCCGAGTTCCCGGATCGCCTTGGCCGGATTAAAAAACATTTTGTACTTCGCCATCCGCACGCCCGCCAGCGGCGCCTTGGGCGGCCGGTGGGTCAGCGCGGCCAGCGCCTCGTTGGCGTAGGCGGCGGCGAGTGCGACGGCGTACGGCACGCGCAACTTTGGCGCGGGGACGCCAGTGATTTTTTCCAGCACGGCGAATGCTTCCCGCATGGTCCAGTTTCCTTCCGCGTGGCCGAGGATGTAGCGCTCGCCGAGGCGGCCTTTTTCCGCCGCGAGAATGTGCCCGACCGCCACGTCGCGGACGTGGACCCAGTTCAAGCCGGTGTCGAGATACGCCGGCATCTGGCGGTTCAAGAAATCCACGATGACCTGGCCGGTGGGCGTGGGCTTCACGTCCCGCGGGCCGACCGGCGCGGTGGGATTCACGATGACAACCGGCAAACCCTGGCGCGCGAGTTCGAGCGCAACCTGCTCCGCCCGCCACTTCGAGAGTTTGTAATGGTTGCTCATCTGCGCCTCGGAGACCGGCGCGGTTTCATCGGTTGGCAAAATTTTTCCCGCCAATTCCTTTGGCAACCCAATGCACCCGACCGTGCTGGTATAGACAATGCGCGAACAACCGGCGGCACCGGCGGACGAAAGCACGTTGCGCGTGCCTTCGACGTTCGCGGCGTACATCGGCGCGTAATCGCGTAGCCAGAGGTGGTAGCTGGCCGCGACGTGAAAACACCAGTCACAACCGCGCAGCGCGGCGGCGAGACTGGCGCGGTCGTTCACGTCGCCTTCCACGCGCTCGAACGCGGCGCCGCTCAATCCGCGCAGGTCGCTGCCGCGCCGCACCAGTGCTTGAACGCGATGACCGCGCGCGGCCAGTTCGTGAACCAAATTCGCGCCAATGAAACCCGAAGCGCCCGTGACAAGACAGTTCATAAGTTCGCCGGCGACTGAAGCCGCGCCGCGCCGGGCGCGGTCAGCGCCAGAAACGCCGCCTCGAGCGGTCCGGCGCCGGGACCCTGACGACGCAGCGTTTCGGGCGTGCCGACCGCCACCAGCCGGCCCTCGTGCATGATGCCGACGCGATCGGCCAGTTCCTCCGCGACGCTCAATTGATGCGTGGACACCAGTACGGTCATGCCCGCCAGCGACCGTTCCTTCAACGTGTCCTTCACCACCCGCGCATGCTGCGGGTCCAGGCCGACCATCGGTTCGTCAATGACAAACACCTCCGGCTCGTGCAGCAACGCCGAGGCGATGGCCACCCGCTGGCGCGTGCCGTGCGACAACCCCTCGATGGACCGGCCCGCAAACTCGGTCAGGTGGAAGCGCTCAATCAATTCCCCGCCGCACCGCCGAATCCGGGCGTCGTCCATTTGGAATAACTGACCGGCGAAGCGAAGGAATTCCCACGGCGTGAGCTTGTCGTAGAGGAACGGAAAATCCGGTACAAACGCCAGCCGCCGCCGGGCCTCCAGCGGCTGCGTCTGCACGTCGAAACCGCACACGCGCGCCTGGCCGGAGGTCGGCTTCATCAGGCCGGCGAGAATCTTCAGCGTGGTGGTTTTGCCCGCCGCGTTCGGACCAAGCAGGGCAAAGAATTCGCCGCGCGCCAGCGTCAACGAAACGTCATTGACGGCGGCCACGTCGCCGAATTTCTTCGCCAGATGCACCAGTTCAATCATGCGTTCAGGTGGTCAGCCCGGACCGAGCTGGTCGTTGACCAGCTCCAATTCGCCTGGCAGCTCCAGGCGCAGAATCTCGCCGACGCGGCTGGCAATCACCGTGACGGGAAAGCGGCCCAGCAAGCGGGTCTGCAACCGGTAAATGCGGACCTGCGAATGGCGGATCGGAATCGTATCCTCCCACGCCTCCCAATCCAGGGCGCGCGGAGCGGCGGAGTTTTCCGGCAGTGGCAGATCCAGGTTTTCAATCAGCGCCCCGGCCAGAGGGCCCGACAGTTCGCGGACCCACGCCCCGGGATCGCGCAGCTCGGAGAATTTCAAAACGCGCTCGGACCAACGCCCAGCCTCGTCGGTTTGCCAGTGCAAAGTTTCGTCCGCTGCGATGGCCCGCAGACTCACCGTGACCGGGCGGACACTCACCCGCAGTTCCAGTTCCTGCCAGACCCGGCGCGGACCCAGGGTAAGCGTGGCGTCGAAGCGCAAGCGGTTGGTCCAGTGGGGCGGCACCGCGCTGCCCTCCAGCCGCAGTTGGAAGCCGTTGTTTTTGGTGGTCATGCCGGCGGGAATGTTCTCCGTGCTGACTTTGGACCACTCCTCCCCGGTGCCGGTCTGCCAGTGGCAGAAGCCGATGCTCTGGCCGTGCCAGAGCACGTTCAACGACGAGCTGTCTGGTGCCGTCAGGATTTTGTGCAAGACGAGCGGAGCCGGCACGGGCGAGGCCTCCGGGTGCCGCCCGCCAAATTCCTGCCGCCACAGCAGAAAGTTCATCGCCAGCCAGAAGCCGGTGATCAAAAATAAAGTGACGCGCGAACCCATGTGAAGCTTCTTCACTGAACCGGCAAATGCACCGTCTGCCCGGAGCGCAACCGGCGCGGTTCCAGCCCGGGATTAGCCGCCAGCAACGCACTGAGCGGAAGGCCGTTTTTTCGCGCGATGGCAGCGAGCGTCTCGCCAGGTTTGACGAGGTAAGTCCGCCCGGATGAGGCACGCGGTACCGAACGCGCGGCGACGACCGGCGGCACACTGCGCGCGACGGCGGGCGGGGCGGGCGTCACGGAAGCGGGAAGGACCTGGCTTGACGCCGGCGTCGGCTCGACCTGGCGCGGGGGCGCATTTGTCGCCCTCCGCAGGCTGGCGGCGTAAGCTTTCCACTGCTCGATTTCCGCCCGCAATTGTTTGTTTTCCTCGGCCAGTCGCTCAAAGTCGCGCTGCATCGTGGGTGTGACCGGCAGCGGCAGGACAGATTTGGCCAGATCCTGCTGGCAGTTGGTGATGTGCTGGCGGATGACTTCGGCGTTGTCGGCGCCGGGGCGCAGCTTGAGGTATTGCTGGTAGTGATAAATGGCCGCCGCCGGATCCGGCTCCTTTTCCTCAAAGAGCCAGCCGAGTTGAAAATGCGCGGAGGCCGAGCGCGGGTTGACTTCCACCGCACGCTGAAACTCCTCGATGGCGCCGGGATAGTCGAGGCCGCTGATGGCATTCTTGCCGGCCATGAAATGGGATTCCTTTTCCTCCTCCAGTTGGCTCTGGCTGGCGGGCAGGCAGCCGTTCAGGCTCAAACCGAGCAGAACCGCTGTCACCGCGCAGCCCAACCAGACCGAAACTTTCATCGTGCGAGGCTAAACCAACCCGCCACGACAAGCAACACGCGTTGAACTGGATTTCCAAAGCGGTGGAGGCAAAAGCCCAAGCTCGAAAAGCATTGCACCCTGCCCCGGACCACCGTAGCCTCGGATCCGACGATGCCGCCTGTTTCCAGGTTGAAGCGCGCCTTATGAAAACTAAAAAATCGTCCACCGCCAGGAAGCCGGCCCTCGCGGTTCGATCCCGGCGCAAGCGCCGGCTTTCCTCCCCGTCTGCCGCCCCATCCCGAAACCGCCAGCCGCGGAAACTTCCGCCCATTCCGCCGATCCTGCTCGAAGGCGACGGACCGCCGGAGGCGGTGCCCGGTGTTCCAGGGCGGCGCTTCTCGCTCGGCCTCCCGGCGCCGGTTGAGCAGTTGAAATCCGAGGGCGAACTGCCGCAAGCCTACGGCACCCGCGCCTTGTTTCTAACCGCCCGCGATCCGCACTGGCTCTACGCCCACTGGGATTTCACGCGGGAGCAGCAGAGGGCGTTGAACCGCCGCTCGGCCGACCGACACCTGGTGTTGCGGCTCCACGATGAAGCGGCCTCGCGCCGGCCGCTCGAAGAAATCCACGTTCATCCGGAATCTCGGCAGTGGTTCGTCCACGTCGAAGACGCCGGCCTTAAATACCGCGTCGATCTGGGTTATTACCAACCGGATCAGAAATGGGTTTCCGTCGCCGCCTCTCCCACCACGGCCACGCCGCCCGACCGGTGGTCATCGAACACCGCCGCTTGCTTTGCTACGATCCCGTACAGCGTACCACTTTCACAACTGCCTCGGCTCGAAGAAAGCACGGTTCGGGCAAACCCTCCGAGCGTGGCGCAAGTTGCCGGTGCTGCGGCCGCGCCGGCTTTCGCCAGTGAAGCGTGGGGGCTCGCCGAAATCGCCGGGTGGCATTCCGAACGCTCCGGCGGCTTGAGTTCGCAGGAACTCGGCGAGTGGCCGCCGCTTCCTTCGGACGAATTCACTGCGCCGACCAGCCTATCCAGTCCGTTCGGGGGCGCGACCGGAGCGAAAGGCTTTTGGCTCAACGTCAACGCCGAGTTGATTATTTATGGCGCGACCGAGCCGGACGCCGTCGTCACGCTCGGCGGAAAAACGATTCCGCTCCGGCAAGACGGCACGTTCAGTTTCCGGTACTCCCTGCCGGACGGAAATTACGAATTGCCGGTGGTTGCGCGTTCGGCCGACCAGACCGAGGCGCGCGCCGCCGAATTGAACTTCAGCCGCCGCACGGAACTGCGCGGCGCGGTCGGCGTGCACCCGCAGGATCCGGAGCTGGCGGCGCCGGCAGCGAACGTGGCCGAATGAAACGCGCCTACCGCAGTGTGTTCCGGCTCGTCGCCGCCGCGCTGATGTTTTTGGGTGTGGTGGAACTGGCACTTGAAATTGCCGAATGGCTGCGGCACCGCCACGACGGCACGCCCGTCGGCGTGGGACCACTGGTGATTGGAGCCGCCTTGCTGGCCGTGGGCGTCATCCTGTTCGCCGCCAGTTCCAAACTGGCCGCGCGCCTGAGCGACGAGGCGGACGAATGAAACTTCATCCCGCCACCTCCGCCCGCTGACACGCCATGCCCGGCTATCTTTCGCTCGTCCTGCACGCGCATCTGCCGTTTGTGCGGCATCCGGAACACGAAAAATTTCTGGAGGAAATCTGGCTGTTCGAGGCCATCACGGAAACTTACATCCCGCTGCTCCGGATGCTTGAAGGCTGGCAACGCGACGGGCTGGCGGCGCGGGTGGCCCTCACGCTCACGCCGACGCTCGGCTCCATGCTGCTCGATCCGCTCTTGCAGGACCGCTACACGCGGCAGCTCGAAGGGCTGATCGAACTGGCCGAAAAGGAAATCCACCGCACCCGCCGGGAGCCGGCATTCCACGAACTGGCCGGCTTTTACCACCGGCGCTTCCGGGAAGCCCGCGAATTTTATTTCGCCCGCGAGCGGAACCTCGTCGGCGCGTTCCGCCGTTTGCAGGACCTTGGCCGGTTGGAAATCATCACCAGCGCCGCCACGCACGCACTGCTGCCGTTGCTGGGCCACGGGCCTTCGGTGCGGGCGCAAACCCTCACCGCGCGCGACCACTATCGCGTCTGTTTTGGCCGTGATCCGCGCGGCGTCTGGCTGCCGGAGTGCGCCTACGCGGAAAGCGTGGAGGCGGCGTTGCGCGAGGCGAACCTGCGCTGGTTCATCACCGACGCCCACGGGATTTTGCGCGCCGAACCGCGCCCGCGCGGCGGCGTGTTCGCGCCGGTCTTCACGCCGAACGGCCTGGCCGCGTTCGGCCGCGATTTGGAATCGTCCAAACAAGTTTGGAGCCAGGACGAAGGTTATCCCGGCGACGCGCGTTACCGGGATTTTTACCGCGACATCGGTTTTGATCTGGATTGGGATTACGTGCGGCCGTATCTGCCCGCGCCGGAGGTGCGCGGTTTTACCGGGATTAAATATCACCGCGTCACCGGCCGCGCGGCAGCCAAGCAGGTTTATGATCGCCCCGCCGCGCTGCAAGCCGCCACCGAGCACGCGCGGCATTTCCTCGCCGCGCGGAGCGCGCAAATTCAAAAGCTCGCGGGCCGCCTGGACCAACCGCTGCTGCTGCTGGCGCCGTACGACGCCGAGCTGTTCGGACATTGGTGGTATGAGGGACCGGAGTTCCTCGACTGCCTGGTGCGCGAGGCGTGCCGCCAGCCGGAGACGTTTTCGCTCGTGACGCCGGGCGATTATTTGGAACGGCATCCGACCCAGCAAATCGCCCGGCCCGCCGCCTCAAGCTGGGGCGAGGCCGGCGCGTGGCGGGTGTGGCTCAACGAAGCGAACGCCTGGATTTACCCACATCTGCGCGTTGCCCAGGAGCGGATGACGGAACTCGCGCGGCGTTTTTCCAATCCCGACGCGCTCCACGAACGCGCTTTGCGGCAGGCCGCGCGCGAACTGCTGCTCGCCCAGGCCAGCGACTGGCCGTTCATTCTTCGCGCCGGCACCAGCCCGGATTATGCGCGCAAACGGGTCAAGGACCATCTCCTGCGCTTCTCTGAATTGCACGACCAGCTCACCAACGGCGGCGTGAACGAAACGCGGCTGCGCGAAATTGAAGCGCGCGACAATCTGTTTCCGGACGTGACACCGCAGTATTGGGCGTGAAACGTCTTGTCCACGCCCGGCGGACGTCGCTAGCCAGGAACGCTCAGTTCAGCTTCGCGAGTTCGGCGTCGAACAAGGCGCGGGTTTTTCCCTGCAACTCGGCAAGCTGGAGTTCGCCCTTGTCGAGCCTGGCCAGCAGCGCCTTCTGCGCGAGGTAATCCTTGTTCACCACGCCGGCCTTGCTTTGCAGCATGCGCCACGCCTTGCGCCGCTCCACCGCAAACAAAACCATCTGGCGGGAGACGGCGAAATATTTGAATTTGCCGCCGATCTCGGCCTTTATGTAGCAGCCGAAGTTCGGCACGGACGAGCGGTGATTTGGGTTGAACACACGGCGCGAGATCACGTCATCCTGCGTGATCATCACCAGCATGTCGTCGAGCAGGATCAGCTCGCGCGCCTCCTCCTCCTTGATCGCCTTGACGTGCTTGCGGAAGCGGCCTTCGGTGATGGCCCAGTGCGCGACCGTGTAACTGTATTCCTCGCCGTTGCTGGCGTATTTGGTGCGCCACCAGTCGCGGTTCGGCGTTGGGTTGCCCTTGAGATCGAACGCCTCCTGCGAGGTCTCGCCGTTGCGCGGATTGAACACGAACTCCGGCATGCCGCGCGCGTCACGGACGAGCTTGGCCTGGTCGGCGCTCATGTTGTCCGACACGCCGTGCTCCGGCTGGCAGGTGGTGTAGGCCTGGAAAAACGCCGTGCCGCGATACTCCAAACCGTCGAGCATCGCCTTGTAAAGCTTGGCCGCGTTGGCCATTGAAACCTGCGCGACGAACGGCGAGCCGTGCCCGCTGGTGAACGCCTCGGCGACATTTTTCTTCTCGATCAATTTGCCCTGCGACGCGACGCCGAACTGGTTCATGTCGTAGCCGCCGAGCATCGTCGAGGAATCGGAGTTTTGCCCGCCGGTGTTGGAATAAACCTGCGTGTCGAGCATCAGCATCTTCACGTTCGGCCGGTTTTGCAGAATCACTTTGGAGACATTTTGAAAACCAATGTCGCCCAGCGCGCCGTCGCCGCCGACGACCCAGACCTTCGGCAACTCGCGGATTTCCTGGTCGGTCATCTGCGCGTCTTCGAGATGCGTGAGCGTGAAATAATCTTCGTCAGTCAACACGTCCTCGGTGCGTTCGAGCAGCGCGTTGGCCAGGCGCTCTGGCACGACCGAGCGGCGCGCGTGATTTTGAATCAGCGATTCGCCGAGCAGCCAGGAGATCGTCGCGCCGTCCTGAAACAGCGAGTTCATCCATGGATACGGATGCGGATTGGACGGCGGCGTGGAGCCGTACACCGTGTTGCAGCCGGTGCTCGCGCCCATGAACATCACGCTCATCCCGTCGGCGCGGCGGCCGTCAATGGACTGAAGTTCCTTGTGGTTGAAGGCGTCCTGACGCATCACCGCGGCAATGGCCGCCACGAGTTGCTCGTCGGTAAGCACGCCGTGCTTCGCCTCGTAATCGGCGATGCGCTTGGTGGTGTCCTTTTCATTTTCGCCGCCCAGGCCGAGGATGACGTGGGCGGTGGTTTTGCGGAAAAGCTGGTATTCCGCTTCGCTGCGCGCCTTGAGCAGCTTGAGTTTTTCGACGCCGGAATTTTCAAGGTTCGTCGCCTTGCCGCGCAACCGATCGGCTTTTTTGTGGTAGAGCGGACGCATGTAGGCCTCGGTCACCGAGGCCAGCGCGCGGAGCACGGACTTCTCGCCGCAGCCGGCGCATGCGCCGTCCCCGGAAACGAGCGCCTCGTAATTGCGGCGCACCATCAGGTGGTTGCGCAGCGCGGCTTCGCGGGAGTTCGCCGCGTCGCTGTCGTTGTAAAGGCCGAGAAATTTTTGGGGTGTGTCGGGCAGCAGCCGCGAGAAAATCTGCGCGGTCGTCAATTCGGCGTTCAAGTCTTCGGTCTCGCGCGTCATCCGCAGCGCGTCGTGATCCCCGCAAACCTGCACGCATTCGCCGCAGCCCTTGCACAGATCGGAAACGAAAATCGAGAAAAGGCCGCCGCCGCCGGGCGTCTTGGCTTCGAGCGAACGGAAGATCGCCGGCACGTTGTTGTAGGCCAGCGGCAGCTTGTCAATGATGCCGGTGAACTCGGTTTTCGTTTTCTCGGAAATGCCCGCGAGCGCGGTGACCTCGGCGCGAATAATGTCCTTGAACGGCACGCTGGTCCGCGCTTTCACGGCTTCGTTCATCTTCAGGCGGGCGCGCTCTTCGACGCCTTTCAGCTCGGCGGTGAACTTGCCGCGTTCGGCGTTGTCGGTGACGTAATAATTCGCCGCGGTTTTCAGCACTGTGCCGACCTCCTGCGCCGTGTTGGGCAGCGCGGTGTCCGGACAGGCGGTGATGCACTCCATGCACTGGGTGCAGTTTTCGGCGATGTACACCGGCGTCTCGCGGCGCGCGACGTACTTGGATTGCGTCGCGCCTGTGCCGGCGGCCATGACACCCAGCGACGCGAGCGCGCCGGCAGGCTGGTGGTATCCGAGATGATTGCGAAATTCCTTGTCGAAGGTCGCCATCTTCTGGAACTGATAGCGTGGCGTCTGCTCGGCGGGCGTCGGGATGCCGCCGCTGCCGCACGACGTGCCGCAGCCGGCGGTCGGAATGAGCGGGCCGACGTTGTGCGGCGCGACCGGTGCGTTGCGCATCGAGGAGCGGTCCGCCTCGTCGGCCTGGCCGTAGCGGATTTCCTGCACGCGCGAAAAACCCTCGGTCATCACCGTCATGTTCGAGGTGACGACGGCGTCGCCGAAGCGGCCGAATTTCTTGACGTACTGGTTGCGGACAGTTTCATGGAACAATTCCTCGCTGATGCCGTTGTCCTTGAGGAATGGCGACACGCGGAAAAACGCGCCGAGGAACGAGTTGCCCTGCATCCGCAACTGGAGTTCGCCGCGGTCGGTGGCTTTGCGCGCGATCTCGAAGCCGGGCAGGATGAAGACGCGGATGTTGTTTTCCTGAACAAATTTCCGGTGGTGCGCCGGAATGCGCTGCCATGCGGTTTCCGGTGTGTCGCTGGATTCCCAAACGATGCAGCCGCCCTTCTTGATGCCTTCGAGCGGATTGGTGTGCGTGAACGCCTTGGGATCGCAGCACAGCACCACGTCCACGTGGTTCAACTCGCAGTTCACCTGGATGCGCTCCGGTGCCACGGTCAGATAATAATTCGTCGGCGCGCCCTTTTTCTCCGAACCGTATTTCGGGTTCGCCATGATGAACAACTTCTCCTTCAGCCGCCCGTCAGCCTCGTATTCGGGCTGGCGATGCGCGAGCAGGTCGCCGAATTCACCGACGATCTCGCCGAGATTCTTGCCGGTCGTGATCATGCCCCAGCCGCCGATGGAATGAAACCGCACCGCGATGGCCTTGTCCGGCAGCAGCGACGGCGTGTCCTTGGAAATTGCGGCATACGGATGATTCACTCCGAGCACAAAATAGGTCTCACCGTCGGCGGCGCTTTTGCCATCCGCCCGTTTGGTTGTGCCGGTGGCAAACTCATACGCGCCCAGCGTGTGTTCCGGACGGAAATCCCGCGAGCCGATGCCGTAGGCGCCGCGGAAAATGCGCGGCGTCTCCGCCGGCGTCAGCGCGGGCAGCGCGCCGCCGAACTTCGCCGCTTCATTCGCCTTGCCGAGCGCGACGCGGATGTCGCGGGCGAGCGGATTGTCACCCGCCATGCCTTCGTCGGTGCGCTCCAAAATGATCACGTTCTTCTTGCCGCGCAGCGCCTCGATGATGGCCGCCTCGGGGAACGGGCGGAGGACGTTGACGTGAATCGAGCCGACTTTTGCGTTGCGCTGGTCGCGCAAATAATCGCACGCCGCCTCGATGTTGTCCGCCGCGCAGCCCAGCGAGACAAACACGGTGTCGGCATCCTCGCAGCGGGTTTGCGTGATCAGGCCGTAATGGCGGCCGGTGAGCTGGCCGAATTCCGCGTAGGCGGCTTCGAGAAATTTCAGGATCGGCTCGTTGAAATTGTTGCGGCGCGCGACCACGCCGTTCATGTGATGCTCCTGATTTTGCACCGGGCCGAGCAAAATCGGGTTCTTCAAATCCATCATTTCCGGCACCCGGCGGCGCTTCGGCCCGAAGAGTTCGCGCTGGGCCGGCGTGGGGCAGTCGATCATCTCGCTGGCGGCGCCGAGAAACTCGCGGAGCAGCTCCGCCTCGGGCGCGAGGTAGGTGCGCTCCGAGTGCGTGGTCAACATGCCGTCCTGGATGTTCATCCCTGGATTGAGCGACAGCTCATTCACCTTGCGGAGAATGATCGCCTGATCGGCGGCCTGCTGCGCGTCCTTGCTCACGAGCATCGTCCAGCCGGTGTCGAGCGCGCCGTAGAAATCATCGTGGCCGCAATGGACGTTCAGCGCGTGCTTGGTGAGCGCCCGCGCGCCGACTTCGAGCACCATCGTGGAAAACTTGCCTGGCGCGTGATAATACTGCTCCATCGCGTAGGCGAGGCCCTGCCCGGAGGTGAAGTTCACCGCCCGCTTGCCGCTGACGGCAAAAGCGGTCGCGCCGCCCTGCGCCGAATGTTCGCCTTCGGTTTCCACGGCGATCTTTTGGTGGCCCCAGACGTTGAGTTCGCCCTGCGCGTATGATTGCTGGTACAGCTCCCCCCCCTCGGTGGACGGCGTAATCGGATAAAAGATCCCGCCCTCGGTGACGCGGGTTTCAACCCATTGCGTGACGAGCTGGTTGCCGTTGCAGGTGACGCGCAGGCCGGGATATTTGGGGGCGGCGGGGGCTTTGGCGGCGGTGCCGGTTTTAGTTGTGCTTGGCTGACTCATAATATTCTCAGTTTAGCCGGCCACGCTTCGGAGGACTCACCGCCGATTAGCGCGCCGGTGGCAAAATACGAGCACACCCTAATGGCTTTTCACGGCGAACTCAAAGGAAAAGAGAGCCCAACAAAACCACTGCCCGGTGGTCGTCCACAAAGCGGTGGTGGGACCAGCCCCTTGGCTGATTCTCCGATTTCCCGTTCGTTTGGATTATTTGCTGGCCAAACCTTGCCAGACGCCGTTCATTATTATTATGAAAAAGTTAATTCTCGGCATTGGCATCGGGCTGGTCGTTCTCCTCATCGTCGCCGTCGTGGTCGTGGGGCTTTCGCTCGACGGCATTGTGAAGCGTGGCGTGGAAACTGTGGGCCCCAAGTTGACCAAAGTGGATGTCAAGCTCGACAAGGTCAGTCTTTCTTTACTTTCGGGTTCGGGGCAGATCAGCGGCCTGGTGGTGGGCAACCCGGAAGGATTCAAGACTCCGCAAGCCATCCGCGTCGGCAGCGCCAGTCTCGCCCTCACGCCCGGCTCGCTGCTTTCGGACAAAATCGTCATCAAATCCATCAAGGTCGAAGCGCCAGAGATCACGCTCGAAACCGGACTGACCGGAACGAACCTGAAAAAACTCCTCGCTAACATAAATGAATCAACGGGTGGCGGCGACACCACTGGCACCCCGAAGCCCACCGAGCAAAAGCCCGGCAAGAAACTGGAGGTGGATGATTTCCTGATCACCGGAGCCAAACTGAGCTTCAACATGACCGGCGTGGGTGGCCTTTCTAAAACACTCCCAGACATTCATCTTACCGACCTAGGCACGGGCGCCGAAGGCATCACCGGCGCGGAACTGGCTCAAAAAGTTCTCGCGGCAATCGAGGAAGCCTCGGCGAAAATGGTCGCGGAAAGCACCGGCGATCTTGCCAAAGGCGCCACCACACTGGTCAAAGGGCTTATTGGTGGAACCAACAACGCGGCCGGCGATGCTGCGAGCAAACTCGGCAAAGGCATCGGCGATTTGTTCAAGAAAAAATAGGCCGCGCCCTTGAACCGCGCACCGTTAAGCGCGGTCCCATTTGACACGTTCAAGAATCCGGCGGCCGGCAACGGCGCGCCGGTCTAATTTTCAATTTTCAATTGGTCGCCGCCAATCTAGTCTCCCGCTCGATGAACATTCTGGATGAACTGCAATGGCGCGGCCTTGTCGCCGATTGCACCGACACCGCGGAACTGACGAAGAAGATTTCCTCGCCCCTCACGCTTTACTGCGGTTTCGACCCCACGGCGGATTCGTTGCACGCCGGCAATCTCGTGCCGTTGCTCGCGTTGCGACGTTTCCAATTGTTCGGCCATCATCCCATCGCCGTCGCCGGCGGCGCGACAGGTTCCATCGGCGATCCCAGCGGCAAGACTGCCGAACGCCAGTTGCTGAGCCCGTTGATGCTTCATCAAAATATTGAAAGCGTCAAAAAACAGCTCACCAAGCTGCTGGATTTTGAAACGAAAGAAAATCCCGCGCGGCTCGTGGACAACGCAAGCTGGACGAAAGATGTTTCGTTCCTCGATTTCTTGCGCGACATCGGCAAGCATTTTTCCGTGAACCAGATGGTCGCCAAGGAAAGCGTCCGCGCGCGGATGGAAGACCGCGAGGTCGGCATCAGCTACACCGAATTCAGCTACATGCTGCTCCAGGCATTCGATTTTCATTATTTACGGGGACAATACGGGTGTGAACTGCAAATCGGCGGCAGCGACCAGTGGGGCAACATCACCGCCGGCATTGAACTTTGCAGGAAGAAACAAGGGGTTTATGTTTTCGGTCTCACGCTGCCGCTCATCACCAACGCCGACGGCTCGAAGTTTGGCAAGACCGAGGCGGGTGCCATCTGGCTCGATCCCCGGCGCACGAGCGTCTATAGATTCTACCAGTTCTGGATCAACACCGACGACCGCGACGTCATCCGCTATTTGAAATATTTTACCTTTTTGTCGAAGGCGGAAATTGAGTCGCTGGAAAAACAGCACGCGGAAAATCCCGGCGCGCGCGAGGCGCACAAGGCGCTGGCGAAAGCGGCCACCGATTTGATTCACGGCGAAAATGCTTCTCAGGAAGCCATTCGCGCCAGCCAGATTCTTTTTGGCGGCGAACTGGCGGGCGTTTCTGAATCCACCTTCAACGACATTGTGGGTGAGGTGCCGACGAAGGAAATTGAAAGAGCGAAACTGGACGGCGCGGGCATTCCGCTCGTGGAACTGTTGGTTCACGCCGGTTTGTGTCCGTCCAAAGGCCAGGCGCGAAAAGATATCGAAGGTGGTGGCGTGAACATTAACAACATCCGCGAAGCCAGCGCCACGCGGTCGGTGACCGCCGGCGATTTGCTTTTCGGCAAACACGTCCTGCTCCGCAAAGGTAAAAAAAATTACGTTGTCATCACGGCCAAGTAGCAACCGCCGCAAAGCGGCGCTGAGTTTTTGATTTGAGCCTTCCTACTTGATTGTGGAGCTTTGATATTGGAATCCTGTGATTGCATAAATCTCTTTCTCTGCGAATGAACATCTCGCGCCGCACCTATTTAAAAAAAACGGCTCTGACCAGCGCTGCTTGCGCGTTGCCCTCAATGTTCATCTCAAAATCGGTGACGGCCGCGGAAGTGGAACCGCAACCCGTGCCCACCGAACGCGAGGCGGCAGCCATCGAAAGAATTGCGCAGGAAACGATGGAGTCACACAATGCGCCAGGACTATCGGTGGCCATTTCCCGGCATGGTCAAATCGTATTTCAGCGCGGATATGGATTTGCGGACAAGACTCGCGGCGAACGCGTGAAGCCGGCCAGCCGGTTCCGGATCGCCAGCATCAGCAAACCGATCACGTCCGTGGCCATCTTCTCGCTGATCGAGCAGGGCCGCCTGCGGCTGAGCGACTTCATCTTCGGTGCCGAGGGCATTTTGAAATTCGATTACGGAGCCGCCTACCCCGAGTTGGTAAAAAAAATAACCTTGCACCACTTGCTGACGCATACCGGCGGCGGATTGGAAAACAACGACAACGACCCGATGTTCCGCAAGCCGGAACTGAATCATCAGACACTCATCACTTGGGCATTGCAGAAACATGCCTTGAACAATGAGCCGGGCACGCATTACGCCTATTCCAATTTCGGCTATTGCATTTTAGGGCGCGTGATTGAGAAGCTCACCGGTCAGACCTATTCCGATTTTGTGCAAAGCGCCGTCCTCGCAAAATGCGGCGTCAAGAACATGCGTCTGGCCGGGAACACCTTGGCGCAGCGTGCGCCCGGCGAAGTGGTTTATTATGGCCAGGAAGGTTCGGGCACCGACCCCTACAACATGAACGTCAGCCGCATGGACTCACATGGCGGGTGGATTGCCACGCCCACCGACTTGGTGCGCTTTGCCACGCATGTGGATGGTTTCGACTTCACGCCCAATATTCTGGGCGCCCAAACCATCAAGGCCATGACCACCGCCACCGCGGCCAACGCAAATTACGCCTGCGGCTGGTGTGTGAACCGCTTCCCCAATTGGTGGCACACGGGCAGCCTGCCCGGCACGTTGAGCGTCATGGTGCGAACGGCCAGTGGCTTGTGCTGGGCCGCGCTGACCAATACCCGCGCCGAAGGCATCAATCTCGACGCCATGATGTGGAAAATGGTCAATGCCGTCCCGGCTTGGAAAGCCTGAGGTTTCGTTCGTATACCCCTTGAGACGCTGTGTGGGAGTGACACCTGCAGCAAGCGATCATAAGGCAACCAGTTTCTAAAGGGATATTCGCGCGGGAGCCCCGACAGACAAAACGCCCGGTTCAAGTTGGGTTTGTTCATCGCTGAACACCGTAGCAGCCGACGCCAGGAGGCTCAAATTAAAACCGAAAACCTATATGAGCCTCGCAACCTCGGCTGCTACGAAATCTGAAGCCTTGCGGGAGAAATAAAATAAGCTCCTCACGTCGGCTGCTACGCGGGTTGGCCGCCGCTGGGCGGTGGAGGGGTCGGCGATGGGCGATTCCGCCGGCGCCGGCTTTCCACGAACGCGTGAAGTCCTTCTCGCTCGAACCGCAAAAGTCAGAGGTTGGTGACATCGGTCCATCAGAAAGGGGAATCCGGCGAATCTTCCAAAAGGCGCACGAGAGAATGGAAGCCGTATTCTCGCAAGAATTGTCTGTTGGATTCGGTGTCCAAATTGATCACTGAAGAATTTCGACAATTTTTGCACCACAGGTTTTGAACCGCCTCGACTGTGCTCCTGACAAAGCGATCCCGCATGGCCACCTCATTTTCATGGAGCTTTTGTCGGATGCGCTCTGAAGCTACTTTTGCTAAGTTTTTGAAAATGGAATCAAAATTTCCATATTGCTTGATAAGATCAATGGCTTGCTTGCGATACAAGGCTCTCGTTTTTGATGCTGCCGTCAGCGCCAAATAGGTAGGCACTTGTTCCGGGCTGATACCCATTGCCGCTTTGACAGCCTCTGGAGACAACTGATCAAATTTGCGGACATTGGGCTGTCGGACGAGAACAATTGTGAAATCTTCTTTGGAAAGCTGTAGAAAGCGCTTATCTGCCGTGACAACATGTGTGAATTGCGAGCGTAGTGCCCCACCTAGATTTAACCCAGATTTTTCGAGGTCGTTAATGTAATGGACGCCCAGTGCTTGCAGGAAAGCAATGAAGTTCTCGGTGTTCTCGGCTGTTGCAAGGAAGTGAGATTCCTTGCCTATCAGCAGGACGTAACTCCGCATGCCCAAAGCCCGCTTCATGTTCAAAAAATCTCGCGCACAAGCGAACGTGAACGTATGGTCTTTTCCGTTCTTTGTAAGCAGGGGCGTGCCCAAAAACATTTTACTCGTCCGTTCGACGATAAATGCTGTATCAACCAAGAATTGATTTTTAAGTTTTACCATTCTCGATAATTCCCCCACCGGATATTGTTGTGGTCTTGGAAAAAATCTATCTCCCACATTTTCTTCCCGACGCGTTTTGGATTGTCTCTAAAGAAATCGTTCCGCTCTCGAAAATGCATGGATATTGCAGCCTTCATTTCCGCTGGCGACTGATAGTCTGAATTATGGATTACTGCCCTTTTCATGCCGCTAAAGACAGCTTCGATGACATCCAGAAACTGCGAATTCGATGGTAGTGGAATAAATGCAATGTGTGGGCCAGTGCCGCTCGCGCTGTTCCATGCATTAAAAGCGTCGGTCCACTGAACTAACTCCTCCGATCTGTGCCATGAGGCAGCATCCCATGTCAGGTAGATTCTTGATTTGTCATGCTGTTGGTTGTATAGGATTTCTGCCAATTCGATCATTCCTGCCGAGTCCTTTGATTTACCGTAAAACCAAACCACTTGGTTAGTTTTAGCACTCAAAGCTCCATAAAGTGAAATAGACCCTTTGGCCCGCTGGTTTTGCGGGTGTGTGGGGGTCATATTCTCCGGCGTGTAACATCTGCCTCCGTGTCTTTTGACAGCGATCGGCCCCATTTCGTCTATGAAAAACAAGTCTTCATCGACTTTAAGTGACTGGAGTGTTTTCAAAAGTAACTCGACCTTCTCTTTATAGTTCGGGTCAGGACTGGTGAGAAATTGGCGTGATTTTTTCCAGCGGAAACCAGCTTCTTTTAGCAACCGCCCAACTGTGCCAGCTGTAGGCTTCCTACCATAGAGCTTCTCAAAGACCACAGCGAGGCTTTGTTGGGTCCAGTTACTTCTGTTAATACCGAAGTCTTTTGGGTTATGATGGAGAATCTCAACAATCGCTTTGGCTGCTGGGCGCAACTCCCCAGTGTTGGATAGTTTCTTGTGCTTGGATTGGATCGGTGACTTGGTCCTTGCCGAAGCGACGCAGGCCGGCTCAGTAGGGCCTGCCTTACCTAACTGTTGCAGCCCTGACAAGACAAGGCCGGAAAGTTCGCTGGGGCGGCCAGGGTTGTCGCTCCGAGCATCGTAAATCAACGCGGCAATACCCCCTCGGCGGTAAGTGTCAAACCAGACCTGGATAGTAGCACGCGAACGCCCCACGGCCAGCGCGATGCGACTCAACCCCAACTCGCCTTGGAGACCGAGTCGAACCGCCAAAAGCCGTTCGCGCACAGCACCGGGAGGTTCCGTTTGGAGGCGGTGGACAATCCGATCCGCCTCCCCGCAGCAATCGAGTTTTGCTCGGGGCCTTGCCATGCCATTACAATACATCTTGTCCCGAATTCAAACCAGACCAATTACGCTCTTTTTATAAAACCCCGATAATACGATTACGTTCGAGGTGTTGATTGGATTTTCTAGCAATTTAATTTGGAAGGCATAAAGTCGGGCTACGCTGGTTAATTTGGCAGGCATCGAAACTCGTTCATTGCGCTCGAATTGACTCTGAAGCGAATCAATAACACCGATAATTTCTTAGAAATCGCGGTCGGGCAGGCCCTCGACATCCAGATAGACGGGCGTGCCTGCGAGCTTGAGTTCCGGGCTGCCGACGATATGGATTTTCTGCTCCCGAATCGCCAGCGCCTTGAGCGCGTGATGATATTTCTCGCGTTTGTCGCGCTGCCATTTGGGCCGGCGGCGCGGGCGGAACGTGCAGGAGAGTTGCGTGACGGTGAAGATGCCCACAGTTTCTGGCGCTCCTTCGCGCTCATGCCGGCGAGCAGGCTGAGGTCGTCCTTCTCCACCGCGAGTTTCCGGCAGCGGGCCTGGAATTCGCACTCAGCGCAGTGGCGGTTCAGGACGAGATCGGGCGGCTCGGGGCTGGCGCTGGCAAAGTTGGAGCCTCCTTCCGTCGATTGCTACGGAATTGGCGGTCGGATAATTCTCCCGGCCGCCGGACGTATGCCGGGCGCATGAGAGAACTTGAGCCGCCGTGGGTTCGAGGCTAGAGTCACGCGCGATGAACACAGAGTTAAACGAACAAGTGCAGGCAGCTCATGCCTGGATCAAGGCCCTGCGCGCGGAAATCAGCCAGGTCATCGTCGGGCAGGAACAACTGGTGGACCGCCTGCTGGTGGGCCTGCTCGCCAACGGCCACGTCCTGCTCGAAGGCGTGCCCGGCCTGGCCAAAACCCTTTCCGTCCGCACGCTCGCCTCGGCCATTCACGCGAGTTTTCACCGCATCCAATTCACGCCGGACTTGCTGCCCGCGGACATCGTCGGCACGCTGATTTACAGTCCGCAGGATGGAAAATACCACGCCACGCGCGGGCCGGTCTTTGCGAATCTGCTGCTGGCCGATGAAATCAACCGCGCGCCGGCCAAGGTGCAATCCGCGCTGCTCGAAGCGATGCAAGAGCGCCAAGTCACGCTCGGCGGCGAAACCATGCCGTTGCCGTCGCCGTTCCTCGTGCTCGCGACGGAAAATCCGATTGACCAGGAAGGCACCTATCCGCTGCCGGAAGCGCAGGTGGACCGGTTCATGTTCAAGGTGCTGCTGGATTATCCGTCGTTCGAGGAGGAGCGGAGAATTCTTGATCGCATGGCCTTCACCAGCCCGAACACGCCGGTCAAACCCGTCGTGACACTCGAGGAGATTCTGGCGACGCGCAAGTTGGTGGATCAGATCCACGTGGACGAAAAAGTGCGCGATTACGTGGTGCATCTGGTGTTTGCCACGCGGCAGCCGGAGAAATACAAGCTGGATCTCAAGCATTTCATCCAGTTCGGCGCGTCGCCGCGTGCGACGATTTACCTGACCGTGGCGGCGAAGGCGTGGGCGCTGTTGCAGGGCCGCGCCTACGTCACGCCGGAGGACGTGAAAAGCATCGGGCCGGACGTGCTGCGCCACCGCATCATCCTGACCTACGAAGCCGAGGCGCAGGCGGTGACGACCGACGCGATCATCAAGAAAATGTTCAATGCCGTGCCGGTGCCGTGAATTCCGGCGACGACTTGCCAAATCAAGGTTTTGACGGATAATCGAAATTATGAGCGCACAGGAAATGTTGATTGAAGAAATCAAGCACCAGCCCGAAACCGTGGTGCGCGAAGTCCTGCGATACCTGAAATTTCTTGAAAAGCAACGCGAGTTGGAGTCGCCACTGGACGGGATGATCGCGGACAGTTGGGAAAAACTGGGGCCAGCGCCGGACGTGGACTATGACAAGCTTTAGCCGTGGCGATGTGGTGGTGGATTTGGGCATGGCCGCCAAGGTCCGGCCTTGCGTGGTGGTTTCCATCAACACTCCCGACCGCCAGCGTAACATGTCCGTGGTCGTGCCGATGACCACGGAAATTCGCGGCGGCGAATGTGAAATCAGTTTTCCCAAACCCGCCTGGCTGCGGCAAGAATCCGTCGTAAACGTGCTGGGCATCGCAGGTGTGGACAACTCGAAGATTGAACGGCGGATTGCGGCCTTTCCCGCGGACAAAATGCTGGCCCTTGAATCCGTTTTGAAACGTTTGCTTGGCCTGTGAGCGAACCTGGCAGGAGGCCGATACCCAAAGCCAAATGAAAAACATTCCAAGCCACGCGGCTCGAAGCATGCGCCTCGCGATAAGCATCGGCCCGGACGTGCGGCGGCACCGCATCATCCCGACTTGCGAAGCCGAGGCGCAGGCGGTGACGACGGATGCGCTCATCAAGAAAATTTTCAACGCCGTGCCGGTGCCGTGAAAGAAACTGAAGAAAAGCAATTTAGCTTTCACACTCTTAAACAAATGACTCCCACGCTGACCACCAAAAATCTTTCAACTGCAACGGCAGAGGCTTTGAATTGGCTAACTGAACAAGGATTTCGATATTTCAAAAGCTTCGACCACTTCAGACGAAAAAACGAAAACGGATTCTCCTACATCTCCATCAACTCCGTAACGCATGACCGGGTAAACTACCATCTAGCATTCTACATCGGTGTTCAAATCACAGAAGTTGAAAATTGGATTCACAACTTAATGGGAGAGACCAGAGAGACGAATCATTACTACCGGACCATCTGGAATTACACTGTCAATATTGGCCCAACAAGTCCGCATTGGCAATATCCTACTCGGGGCACTTGGACGCTTCAAACACTGGACGACTTTGGGATTATTTCAAGCGAGGTTTCAAGATTTGTGAAGGAACTGGCTATTCCATTTGTCGATCAACACCAAGATGCTTTGGCGATTCGCCGAACTCTGATTGAAAATCCCGGCCACGCAACGAATACTTGGCCTTATCGCCAAATTCTCGCCATAGATTCGATTTACGCTTCTCCGGAACAGATTCAATCGGATTTCATACTCCTAGATAAGCGTTATGAGCGATATGCTCCTCAACCAAGGCAGGAATTCGATAAGTTCGTTTTGGCAGTTAAGACATCGAAAAACTTGGCATAAGTAAACGAATAGAAGTTTTCCATGACCCTCACCGAACTGCTCGAATCCGTCCGCCGCGTGGAGGTGCGCACCAACCGCCTCGTCAACGACATGATGGTCGGCGCGTATCTGAGCCATTTCAAGGGGCGCGGCATGGACTTTGAGGAGTTGCGCGAATACATCCCCGGCGACGACGTGCGCGACATTGACTGGAACGTCACCAACCGCTTGGGCCGGCCGTTCGTCAAACGCTACCGCGAGGAGCGCGAACTCACGATGGTGCTCGCGGTGGACGTGTCGGCTTCGTCGGCCTTCGGCTCGCTGCGGCGCACCAAGCGCGAGTTCGCCGCCGAGATCGCCGGCACGCTGGCCGTCTCCGCCGCGCGCAGCAGCGACAAGGTGGCGTTGCTGCTCTTCACCGACCGGGTCGAGCTGTTCGTCCCGCCGCGCAAGGGCCGGCGGCACATCCTGCGCATCCTCCGCGAAATGCTCTTCTTCCAGCCGCAACGCCGCGGCACGGACCTGCCCGCCGCGCTGACTTTTCTCAACCACGTTTTGCGCCGGCGCGCGATCGTCTTCCTGCTCACCGATTTTCTGCACAGCGATTTAGGCGGGCCGGAAAATCCCCAGCCCGCCCCCGGCGCGCCCGAAGCGGCACGCCCGGCTCGCCGCGACGCGATCCAGGAACTCGGCCTGACCAACGCGCATCACGACCTGGTCTGCCTGCACCTGCACGATCCGCGCGAAAGCGAAATGCCGCGCGCCGGCCTGATCGGCATCGAAGACGCCGAAACCGGCGAATTGCTCGATCTCGATTCGGGCCGCGCCGCCGTGCGCGACAAGTTCGCCGCCACCAACAGCGAGCGTTTGGCCGATCTGGACCGCGCCTTCAACCGGGCCGGCGTGGACACGTTGCGCTTCAGCTCCGCCGAGGCGTTCGCCCAAAAACTCCAGCGTTTTTTTGAAACCCGGCGCGGCCGGAGGCGGGGATGAGCATCCAAGTTCCAAGTTCCAAGTGCCAGGTTCCAACCGCCGCGCGAAAAATCGTGCCGGCGATGATGACCGTTTTCATTTGCGGCACTTCCCTGTTTGCCGCGCCATCCGGGGCTTCCGACGAAATCCCGGCGCTGCGGCCCCCGCGCGGCGAAATCCCGCCAACTTTCGGCGAGCGCTATGGCGGGTGGCTGGTAGTCGCCACAGTTTTGCTGGCGGCGGCGGCATTCGTCACCATCCGCTGGCTGTTGCGCCAAAAACCAACGGTCGTGCTGCCGCCGGAAATCGTCGCGCGGACGGAATTGGCGGCGCTGCGCGGGCAGCCGGAAACCGGCGCGGTGTTGAGCCGCGTTTCCCAAGCCGTGCGGCACTACTTCGCCGCCGCGTTCCGGCTGGCGCCGGGCGAACTGACCACCACCGAGTTTTGCCGCGAACTGGCCGGCCAGAATCAAATCACGCCGGAACTATCCGCGCGGGTTGGGGATTTTTTACGGCAGTGCGACGAGCGCAAATTCGCGCCGGTAGCGCCCCCGGCCGGCAATGCCGCCGCCGAAGCGCTGAATTTAGTTGAGCTGGCCGAAGCGCGGCGCGCGGAACCGGGGTCCGCCACCGGAGTTGTGAATCCAGCCAAGTCCAGCGCATGAGCGGCAATTTTCAATTCCAATATCCTTGGGTGCTGCTGTTGCTCGCGCTGCTGCCGGTTTACTCCTTTCTGCGCGGACGGATGGGGCGGGCTTCCGCGCTGCGGTTTTCGAGCGCGGACCTGGCGCGCGCGGCCGGGGTGAAAGTGCGCGGCGCGGCAGGCCGGCTGCTGCTGTTTTTCCGGCTGCTCGTGACCGGTTTGTGCCTTGTGGCGCTGGCCGGGCCGCGCTTCGCCAATGACCGCACCGAAACGAGCACCAGCGGCGTGGACATCATGCTCGTGCTCGATTTGTCGTGGTCCATGGCGGCGCTCGACATGAGCGGGCCGGGCGAGCGCGTCTCGCGCTTCGACAGCGCCCGCGAGGTGCTGGAGGATTTCATTCACCGGCGGCCCAACGACCGGCTCGGCCTGATCGCGTTTTCGGCGGTGCCGTACGTCGCGAGCCCGCTCACGCTCAACCACGAATGGCTCATCCAGAATCTGGACCGGCTCTTCGTCGGTTTGATCCGCGACCTGGGCACGGCGATTGGCGACGCGGCGGCCTGCGCGGCCAAGCGCCTGAGCGCGATCAAGGACAGCAAAAGCCGCATCATCATCCTGCTCACCGACGGCGACAACAACAAGGGCGAGATTGATCCGGTGCCGGCGGCGCAACTGGCGGCGGCGCTCGGAGCCAAGATTTACACGATTGGCATCGGCATCGAACAGCCGTGCCAGCTGCCGAAGTTCAATCCCGCGAACGGCAAACTGGAATTGGATCCGGCGGGCAACGTCATTCCGACGATGATGCTGCAACCGGCCAATTACGAGGTGCTCGGCAAAATGGCGGAGTTGTCGAAGGGGAAATTTTACCGCGCCACCAACCGCGCGGAACTGCGCCGGATTTACGAGGACATTGACCGGCTCGAAAAAACCGAGGTCAAGCTCAAGCGTTTCACCACCTACACGCCGCTGTTCCAGTGGCCGCTGCTGGGCGCGTTCGCGCTGCTCGCGCTGGAACTGATTTTGGCCAATACTCGATTCCGACGCGTGCCATGAATTTAATTTGTCGAGAGCCGAAAGTCGAAAGTCGAAAGCTGGAATGGCTTTTGCGATGCGTCCTCGGTGGGGCGGGGTCCTCGCCCTGCGGCCCTCGAACCTCGACATGAACTTCGCCCACCCCCATTTCGTCGAGCCGCGCTGGCTGTGGCTGGCGGCCCTGGCGCTGTTGCTCCTCCTGGCATTGTTTCGTTACGCGGCCTGGGCGCGGCGGCGGCAGCTCGCCCGGATTGCCACACCGCAGTTCGTGGCGGCACTCACCGGTTCGCACAGCCCCGCCCGGCGGGGTTTCAAGAACGCCCTGCTGGCGCTGGCCGTTAGCGGCATCGGCCTGACGCTGGCGCGGCCGCAATGGGGCGAACAGCGGCTGGCCGAACAGCAACTCGCCGGCGAGGACGTGGTGTTCGTGCTCGACTGCTCGCGCAGCATGTTGGCGGCGGACGTCGCGCCCAGCCGGCTCGAACGGGCGCGGCTGGCGTTGCTGGATTTCGTGCGGCGGCGCGCCAGCGGACGCGTCGGGCTGGTGGCGTTCGCCGGGCAGGCGTTTTTGCAGTGCCCGCTCACCTTCGATTACAGCGCGTTCGAGGACGCGCTGCGTGGCGTGGATGACCGGACCATTCCGGTGCCCGGCACCGACGTCGGGCGCGGACTCGAGGAAGCGTTTCACGCGCTCGACAAGGAGAGCCGGCGGAAGCTCATCGTGCTGCTCACCGACGGCGAGGATTTGGAGCGCGGCGGCGTGAAGACCGCGGAGGCGCTGGCCAAACAGGGCGTCACCGTGTTCACGCTCGGGGTCGGCACGCCGGCAGGCGCGGAAATTCAGATCCTCAACGAGTCGGGCCAGCCGGCGCTGGTGCGCGATCGGAAGGGCGAAATCGTCCGCAGCCAGTTGGATGAAAAAACGCTGGCCGATATCGCCCGCGCGACGCACGGGGATTATTTTCCGCTCGGGCCGCTGGGCGATGGCCTGGCCAAAGTCCAGGCGGCGCTGACGACGCTGACCGCACGCGAAGACGCCGCCCGCGCCCGGAAGCTCGGCGTGGACCGGTTTCATTTTCCGCTCGTGGTGGCACTGGTGCTGCTCGTGCTCGAACCATTGCTGGGCACGCGGCGGAAAGGGGTGCCGGCGTGAATTCAAAATTAAAAATGAATAATGCGAAAAGTCCCAGGCGCCAAAGTGGCGGGGCATTTTTAATTTTTAATTTTGCGTTTTTGATTTTGCTCGGCCGATTCGGTGTCACCGCGGCTCGCGCGGGGGACGCGGTGAGTTCTCCGCCACCTGCCTCCGCCCGGGATCTTTTCAACGCCGGCACTCGGCAGTTGCGCGCCGGCAAACTGCCGGAGGCCGAGGCGCTGCTGCAAACCGCGGTCGCCAGCCAAAATTTGCGCGTTCAGACACCCGCCCTGGTCAATCTTGGCGAAGTCCGCGTCGCGCAGGGCGCGGAGCTTTTGAAGAAAGAGCCGCCCGCCGGCGCGACGACCGAGCGCGGCCGGGCGGCGGCGCAGCACGCCGAGGAAGCCAGCCGCGGCGCGGACGAGGCCGGCGCCAGCAATGACGTGGAGAAAATGGTGGCCGCTTATGTGCGCGGCCGCGGCGCGAAACGGGAGTTGCGCGACGCCACCGAGGCGGTGAATCGCGCGCTCAAAACCCACGGCGCGGTGCTGGCCAAATGGCAGCGCGCCGCCGGCGATTTCAAGAGCGCCGTCGAATTGCAGGGCACCGAGGCCGACGCGCAGTTCAACGCCGACGCGACCGACCGGGCGATTGCCGCGCTGGTGGACAAGCTCAATCAGCTCCAGCAGACCGCCGCGATGCTGGCCGGCGCGAAAATGAAGTTGGACGAGAAGCTGAAAGGGTTGAAGGGCCGCATCCCCGCGCCGCAGATGCCGCCGGGCGCGGCCGGCGACGACCAGGAGGAAGAGGACGCGCCGTTTAGTCCGCAGTTTGGGCAGGAGGAAGGCGCCAGTCGCGAAGGGAAGGAAATGTCCTTGTCCCCGGAAGAAGCGGCGGAGATTCTCGCCGGCTTCAAATTGGGCGAGGGCCTGCGCCTGCCGATGGGGCCGGGCGAACCGGGCAAACCGAGGGATCGTTCACGGCCCGATTGGTGAGTCGAAAACTCCAAAACCGAATGTCGAAACTCGAAAGCTATTTCAAATTGGCCTGCCGAAGCTGCCCGGCGTGGAAATTTCAGCGCGCGGTTTTCTGTTTTTGGTTTCCCGCATTCCTCATTTCGCTTTCGTTCGCGGCCCACGCGCAGACGCCGCCCGCAAAGGATCCGCTGATGCAACTGATGCTCTCCGCGCCGCAACTGGAAACCGGCGCGCCGGTGATTCCGGCGGCGGCGTTTGATCCGGCGGAAATCCAGCCCGGCGGCTCGGCGATGTACCGTGTGACTTTGAACACGTTGCTCGAAGCCATCACCAGTTGGCCGTCCAACCTGGTGGCCGCGCCTGAACTCCAAGTGAGCACCGGTGCGCGCGGCCAGATTTTCCGCATGAACGGCAATCTGATGCAGCCGGTCACGGTGCTCAATTATCACGTCACCGCCACCCGCGCCGGGTCCTTCACCGTGCCCGGATTCCTGGTGGAAATTTACGGCCGGCCGGTGATGATCCCGACGGCCCGGCTCGAAGTCGCCGCCACCGGGACGGCCGCGCCGCCCGCGCGGCGGCTGGTGCTGGAATTGTCCGAGACGAATGCCTTCGTCGGCCAGCCGTTGCGGGCGCGCGTGCTGCTGCCCAGCACCGGCGGCAGCGTGCAGGGCCTGGCGCAGGTGGAACTCAACGGCGACGGCTTCCTGCTGGATCGCAACGACGTGCGCCAGCAGATCGCCCCCACCCGCCTGCCCGATGGCCGCGAAGTGCCGGCGTTCATTTACGAAACGGCGCTCACCCCGTTCGTGCGCGGGCCGATGCCGCTCTCCGCGCAAGGCTTCACGATTGGCAACCGTTTCACCGGCTCGATCACCATCCGCGGCTCGGTAACGATTCCCGGCGGCACACCGGAATACCTGCTGCTCGAATCCGAACCGGTCACACTCCACGTCCGCCCGTTGCCACCCGAAGGCCGGCTGCCTGGCTTCACCGGCGCCATCGGCAAACTCACGCGGGATCTGCCGCGGCTCTCCACCAACAGTGTTCGGGTGGGCGATCCGCTCAAACTCACGCTGACCTTCCACGGCGAAGGCAGTCTGGCCCGGCTGGCGCCACCGCCCGCGCCGCGGGCACGCGGCTGGCAAACGTTCGCCGACGCGGCGCCGCCGGTGGCGGGCAACGTGGCGACGTTCAGTTACACCTTCATTCCGCAGGCCGAAGACCTCACCGCCACCCCGGAAATTCCGTTCAGTTATTTTGATCCGGGTCGCGGCACGTATGTGGATCTCTTGGTGCCCGCCCAGCCGGTCAAAATCCTGTCCGGCGTCGCGCTGCCGTTGACCGGATCGTGGCGGACGGAGGCTGAACCCGAACAAAAACTTTCCCTGAGTCCGCTGGCCAAAGCACCGGGCGACTCCGCGCGCAGCCTGCGGCCGTTGGCGTGGCGCGGCGGATTCCTCGCCGTGGCGTTGCTGCCGCTGGTGGCGCTCCTGGAATTGTGGAGCTGGGACCGGCGCCGGCGCTATTTGGAGCAGCACCCCGAAATCCTGCGCTGCCGCCGCGCCCGCCGCGCGTTGCGGCGTGAACGCCGGAAGCTGCGCCGGGCGGCACAGGCGGGCGATGCGCGGGGTTTTGCGATCAGTGCCGTCGCGGCGATGCGCGTGGCCTGCGCGCCTCATTACCCGGCCGAGCCGCGGGCGCTGGTCTGCGGTGACGTGACGCAAGTGTTGCGCGCCAACGATCCAGGCGGTGACACCAGCGCCGTGGCCCGGCGCGTTTTTGGGGCGGCCGACGCGGCCCAGTTTGGCGTCACCCCGCCAGAGCTGAAAGATTTGCTCGCGGACCGGGCCGGCATGGAGCGATTGCTCGATCAACTGGAGGCGCAATTGTGAATCTCAAAATTCGAATTTCAAATTTCAAATCCCTTGCCGCCGCGGCGCTGCTGCCGTTTTTGGCGACCGCCGCTTTTGGCGGCGCGCCGGGGGAGGATTTATTTTCTGCCGGCGTCCAGGCGTATCGTGACGGCGAGTTCGGCGAAGCGGCCCGGGCGTTCCGCCAGGACGCCGAGCGGCAGCCGTCGGCGGGCGCGTTCCAAAATCTCGGCAACGCGGAGTGGCAGCGCGGACGCACCGGGCCGGCTGTCCTGGCGTGGGAACAGGCGCTTTGGCTGCAGCCCGCCGCGACCGCCGCGCGCAACAATCTGCGTTACGCCCGGAGCAGCGCGCAGCTCGAAGCGCCGGCGCTGGCGTGGCACGAAATCGCCTCGACCTGGCTGCCGGCGTGGGCCTGGGCGTGGCTTTCGGCGGTGAGCCTGTGGCTCGTCGCGGCGATGTTGCTCCTGCCCGGCATTTTACGCCGGCGCCGCGCGGACTGGCATCAAGCGGTGGCCGTCACGGGCCTGACGGTTTTTCTGCTGACGCTGCCGGCGCAGTTCGGCCTCTTCACGCGGTCGCGCATCGGGTTCGTGTTGCTGCCCGGCGTGGCCTTGCGGCTGACGCCCACGCAAGAGGCGCAGGAAATCACGCGGCTGGGCGCGGGCGAACCGGCCCGGTGCGAACGCGTGCGGGGGAATTATTTTTACATCCGGCTCAACCAGGCGGCGGGCTGGGTGGAGCGGACGGAGTTCGGTTTGATTTGTCCGCGCTGATCGGCCCGCCCGCAACTCTGGCTTGACGAATCCGGCGGCAATCGAAATTGTGTGCCGACACATTATGCAACACCAACCGCTCCGTTCCCGCTCCAAAATTGGTTTTCCGCTTGTCCGCAATTTCCTGTTGGCGGCCACCGCCTCGCTGCCGCTGGCGTGCGCCGCCGAGCAGACTTTTTCCCTGGGCCGCCTGGACGTGAGTTCGGTCGAGCAGGAGTGGGGCGATCCGCACGCCAATAAATCCGTGGAAAGCCACCCGCTGTCCATCGGCGGCGTGACCTTCACCAACGGACTGGGCACCCATGCGGCCAGCCTGTTCGTGCTGGGCCTCTCGGGCAAAGGCCTGAATTTTTCCGCACAGGTCGGCGTGGACGATGAGGTCGGCAAGGGCCGGGGCAGCGTCGTGTTCAAGGTGCAAGGCGACGGCAAGACTCTCTGGCAAAGCGCCGTGCTGCGTGGTGGCGACGCGCCGGCGCCAGTCAGCGTGGCCCTGGACGGCGTCCAGGAACTCACGCTGGCGGTGGAAGACGCCGGTGACGGGAGTGATTTTGACAACGCTGATTGGGCGGGCGCGTTCATTACGATGAAGTCAGGCAAACCGCTGGCCATGTCCGCCGTAAAGGAAACCGCCGTCGTCCTCACGCCGCCGGCACCGCCCCAGCCGCGGATCAACGGCGCGAAAGTTTTCGGTGCACGGCCCGGCGCGCCGTTCCTGTTCACCATTGCCGCCACCGGCGACCGTCCGATGAGTTTTGCCGCCGACGGTCTGCCCGCGGGCTTGGCGCTCGACGCCGTCAGCGGGCAGATCACCGGCAAGCTGGCGCAGCCAGGCGAATTCACTGTGACCCTGCACGCCAAAAACCAACTCGGTAACACGCGGGGCCAGCTGAAAATCATTTGCGGCCAGAACATCGGCCTCACGCCCGCGCTGGGCTGGAACAGTTGGAATTGTTTCGCTTCGGCCGTGACCGCGGACAAAGTCAAGGCGGCGGCGGACGCGATGGTGCGCAGCGGTCTCATCAACCACGGCTGGCGTTACATCAACATAGACGATTTCTGGGAGGTGCATCGCGATTCCAAAGACCCGACCCTGCAAGGCCCGCACCGCGATGCCAGCGGCAAGATCCTGCCGAACCCGCGTTTTCCCGACATGAAAGGGCTGGCCGATTACGTGCACGGCCTGGGACTCAAGATTGGCCTTTACTCCTCGCCCGGCCCGTGGACGTGCGGCGGCTGTGTCGCCAGTTTCGACCACGAGTTGCAGGATGCGCAGAGTTACGGCGAGTGGGGTTTTGATTATTTGAAATACGACTGGTGTTCCTACAAGCCGGAGTTGGAATCCCAGCGCGGCGCCTCGACGAACGATTTCCTGAACCTCAAAAGCTGGGGCGGCAACTCGCCGTCCGACCGCGCGAAGCTGATGCAGCCCTACCGGGTCATGCGCGCCGCGCTGGACCAGGTGCCGCGCGACATCCTTTTCAGCTTCTGCCAGTACGGCATGGGCAATGTCTGGGAATGGGGCGCGGAACTGGGCGGCAATTCCTGGCGTACCACGGGAGACATCGTGGACACCTGGTCGAGCCTGTCGCGAATCGGCTTCAGCCAGGCGGGCCATGAAAAATACGCCGGGCCGGGCCATTTCAACGATCCAGACATGTTGATCGTCGGCAAGGTCGGCTGGGGGCCGAGCCTGCACCCGACCCGTCTCACCCCCAACGAGCAATACACCCACATCAGCCTCTGGTGCCTGCTGACCGCGCCGCTGCTCATTGGCTGCGACATGACGCAAATGGACGATTTCACCCTGAGTCTGCTCACCAATGACGAGGTGCTGGCCGTGGACCAGGACCCGCTGGGCCACCAGGCGGCGCGCGTTGCGCAGGACGGACAGCTCGAAGTCTGGGCGAAAGACCTGGAGGACGGCTCGAAAGCGGTCGGCCTGTTCAATCGCGGCGTGAAGGAAACCAGTGTCACCGCGAAATGGTCTGAGCTCGGCTTGAACGGAAAACAAACCGTCCGCGATTTGTGGCGGCAAAAGGATCTGGGCCGGTTCGCCGGTGAATTTTCCACGCGCGTCCCTCGCCACGGCGTGGTGCTGGTGAAAATTTCTGCGCCGCCGGGAAACCCTTTGGCTCCCGGCGAGGGAGTGGATCGCAACGAATCAAAACAACCATGAACAAGACAAAAATTCTTCTCGCCCCGCTGGTGACGGGCGCGCTACTCACCCCGTTCTCCGTGCGGGCGCTCGCCGCACGGGTGGCACCCGACGCGCCGGTCCAACTCCCCCCCATCGCCGCGGGACCATTTAAGGCGGATTGGAATTCGCTCACCAACTACCAGACGCCGGAGTGGTTCCGCGACGCAAAGTTCGGCATCTGGGCGCACTGGGGGCCGCAGTGCGAACCGGAACACGGCGATTGGTACGCCCGCAGCATGTATATGCAAGGCGCCAGCGATTACAAATTCCACCTTGCGGAATATGGTCATCCCTCGACCAACGGTTTCAAAGACGTGATCCACCAGTGGAAGGCGGCGAACTTCAATCCCAACGCACTGCTGGCGTTTTACAAGGCTAACGGCGCAAAATACTTCATGGCGCTGGCCAACCACCACGACAATTTCGACAACTTCAATTCGCGCTACCAGCCGTGGAACTCCGTCGCCCTCGGGCCGCAAAAGGATTTGATCGGCGGCTGGGCGGCGGCGGCGCGCAAAAACGGCCTGCGCTTTGGCGTGAGCGTTCACTGCTCGCGCGCCTGGTCGTGGTACGAACCGGCGCAGGGCGCGGACAAGGACGGACCGCTGGTCGGGGTGCCCTACGACGGAAACCTGGCCAAAGCCGACGGCAAAGGCCTTTGGTGGGACGGCCTCGATCCGCAGGATCTTTATGCCCAAAACCACACCCCGGGCACGAAATTGAACTGGGATTGGGACCCCGCCAAGGGCAGCAGCGTTCCGTCCGCGGCCTACATGGAAAAATTCTTCAAGCGCACCCAGCAACTCTGGGACGATTACCACCCGGACCAGATTTATTTCGACGACAGCGTGCTGCCATTTCACGGCGTGACCGACGAAATCGGGCTCAACCTGGCCGCGCATTTTTACAATTCCAGCATCCAGCAGCACGGCCGCAACGAGGCGGTGATGAACGGCAAAATGCTGAACGAAACGCAGCGTCAGGCGATGGTGTACGACATTGAACGCGGCAAGGCCGACCGCATCCTCCCGCTGCCCTGGCAGACCGACACCTGCATCGGCTCGTGGCATTACGACCGCGCAATTTTCGAGCAGCACCGTTACAAAACCGCTGCGCAGGTCGTGCCGATGCTCGCCGACATCGTGAGCAAAAACGGTAATTTGATGTTGAGCGTGCCGCTGCGCCGCGACGGCACGCCCGATGACGACGAAGTGAAAACCGTCTCCGCCATTGGCGACTGGCTCAAAGTCAACGGCGAGGCGATTTACGCGACGCGCCCGTGGCAGATTTACGGCGAGGGTCCGTCCACGGTGGTGGCGGAAAAAGGCCGGTTCGGCGGCCAGAGCGACACGCAGAAAAAACCCTTCACCGCCGAGGACCTCCGCTTCACGCAATCCAAGAACGGCAAAACGCTTTACGCCATCGGCCTGGCGTTTCCGGCGGACGGCCAGGTGACCATCAAGTCGCTGGCGGAGGGATCGCCGCACTGGCCCGGCCGGATCGGCAGCGTTCACCTGCTGGGAGTTTGGGGCCGGCTGAAATTCACCCGCGACGCCACGGGCCTGCACCTCAAATTGCCCGACAAAAACCCCTGCGCCATCGCGTTTGCGCTGAAGCTCTCCCGTTGATCAAACCGCTTGCGCGGCCGCGTTCCGGCACAACAAAACACCCACGGCGGCCGGTGAGCCCGGCGGCCGTGGGTGGGCGTTTTCGCAGAAAATGGGTCAGTGATTGTGGCCGCAGCCGCAGCCGCTGCCGCAGGATTCGGCTTCAAAATCACCGTCGTTCGGAAGGCGCCCCAACTCCAGCGTTTTGGACACGAATTTGTTGATGTCTTCCTGGACGTGGTGAAATTCTTCCTGGGCGTCAATGAAACCCCGCGCCACGGGATTCTGCATGAGCGATTCGCGGGCCTGCTCGAAGGCGGAGATTTCCGCCGCGCTCAAAGTCTGCGCGCTGCGTTGTTTCTGCTCCAGTTCCTGGCCTTTGCTGACCACGCCTTCGTACTGGGCGCGGGCAATGGAATCGGCCATGAAGCGTTCGATGTTTTGGCGGGCGGCACGAAGATTCGGCTGGTCCAGAATCGCCTGGCACAGTTCCTTGGTCTTTTCGGTCACCAGGCTGGTTTCAATGGTAGTTTGCATAAACGGTTCAATTCGCGGACACGGGCACACCGGCCAACTACGAGTCCCGGAGGGGAATAGAACACAGGTCCGGCGTAAACGCAACGGAATGTTGCGGCCGGCGCGCGGAGGCAGGGAGCAATTTTTTTGAAAATTTTTGTGGCGCATTTGGTTTCCTTTGATACATTCGCGCACTCTCGACGAACGGGAGCCGCCCGGAATCCGGGCCGGATTTGAGTCAAATTGAAAATTTTGTTGTGACCGAGAAGAAGAAAATTGTAAAGGCACCGCTTCGCGGCAGACCCGGCGGCACCGCCACCGCCGCCGCCATTTTGGGCCGGCCGGTGGAGCCGGGCAGGAGCAGCGACACCCGCAAAATCAAGCCGGAGTGGCAGAAGTTTTACCAGCGCCTGCTGGAGTTGCGCGATCAGCTGCGCAAGCAGATGAACGGCTTGGCCAAGGAATCCGCCCAGGAAATGGCCGGCTACAGCCTGCACATGGCCGATTCGGGCACGGACAATTTCGACCGCGATTTCGCCCTGAGCCTGCTGTCCTCGGACCAGGACGCAATTTACGAGATCGAGGAGGCGCTCAAGCGCATCGAGAAAAACACCTACGGCGTGTGCGAACTGACCGGCAAGCCCATTCCGCGCGCTCGGCTGGAAGCCATCCCTTGGACCCGGTTCACCGTCCAAGCCCAGGCCCAGCTCGAACGCGACGGCGCGATGAAACAGCGCCGCCTCGGCGCGCTCGGCTCGGTGGACTCGGTCGGCGTCTCGGAAAGCGAAGGCGACGAGGAAGAGCCCGAGGAAAAAACCAAGGAGAAAGAATAATTTATGGCACGGGAAATCATCACCATTGAATGTACGGAAGCGCGCAAGGAGGGGAAATCCCCTTCGCGTTACACCACCACGCGCAACAAAAAGTTAAAGACGGAAAAGCTGGAATTGAACAAATTCAATCCCGCCCTGCGCCGCCACACCCTGCACCGCGAAATCAAATAACCTATGCCTCGCAAAACCCATACCGACAAGCCGGACAAGCGCGGCGCCCACGGCCGCGGTTCCATGACCGAACGCCGCACCCCGCGCCCCAAGCCGAAAATTGATTTCACCGCGGACTCGCTCGATTTCAAGAACGTGACGCTGCTCAAGACGTTTGTCACCGACCAGGGCCGCATCCTGCCCCGCAAATACACCGGGCTGCCCGCGCATTACCAGCGCCGGCTCAACCGCGCCATCAAACGCGCCCGCCAGATGCTGCTAATGAAGTAGCCGCCCGGCCGCATCACTCCTTTCGCCCCGCAAGCCCGCTTGCGGGGTTTTTTTCTTGGGGCATGAACGTGGCCGCGCCGCCAGCGGCTCGGAGGGTTTTGGCGCCGCGGCAGCGGCCAGGTCAGTATTGCAAATCCGGCATTGCTTTGCCAAAGTGGCTCCTTGGCCGGCTCAGGCACAGGATCGCTTCAGCGCGAGTTCGGGTTTCAAAACCTTCCGAAAATCCTCCTCGACAAAAATTGCGTCCAAAATAGCGTTGGGACATGAAAGAGGATAGACTGCGAACCGCGCAGCCGAATTAAATGATAGGCTAACAAGGACGCGCTCATGCAAGTTGACCGTTCCAAATCATTACAGCAACTAGAAGGTCGAGACTGGGGCGAGCCGACATTCGACTCTCACCTCGTTACCGAGTGTCACCGCTTGCATAGAGTTCCATTGTCTGATTTCACGTTGGAAGATTTGCGCATCACCATCGGACAGAACATTGGTTTGGAATATCTCGTTCCCTTGGCTCTTGAGCGGCTTCACGACGATCCATTTGCTGAGGGCGCGCATTATCCGTGCGACTTGCTCGTTAGCGTGCTTGGAGCACAAACACAGTTCTGGCGGACTCATCCAGAGTTGCGAGAGCGATTGGCAGCCATCACCGAACGAGCCATATCAGCTTTTCCAGATATGCCAGACATAGGGTATGAGACGGTCGTTGAGGCCGTCACCACCGCGTATGGAAAGTTCAAGAGGAAGCACAGAACGGTTGGCTAATGCAACGATAGGCTAAAACCCGTTTCTCCTTTACCACGTTTCCGTCCCGCCTCCGGCCGGCGATTGACCTTCGCGGTGGTTTTGTTTCAGCCCCACTTCTCGGTTTTCATCTGCGCTTTCGGCACGCCGAGATCGTTCAGCACCAGATGTTCGGCGAACTCCACCAGCGGATTCGGGCCGCACGCGTAGAAAACCGTGGCCGCCAGTTCGCCGATCTGCTCCTTCACCCACTCGGCGGTGATGCGCCCCCGCCGCCCCGTCCAGCGGTCGTCGGGATGAATCCGGGTGCAGGTCACGTAGAAGTCAAAGTTCGGATTGTCGAGCGCGAGCTGGTGGAACTCGTCCTTGAAAATGATGTCGTTGGTCGTCCGCACGCTGTAGAGCACGGTGATCTTCGTCTCCAATTTCCGGCGCGTCGCCTCGCGGGCGAAGGCGCGGAACGGCGTCACGCCCGACCCGCCGGCGATGCAGATCAAATGTCTGCCGGCTTCATAGACCGGCAGGAATTTACCCGCCGGCGGCAGCACCATCAGTTTTTGGCCCGGCTTGATCCAGTCCACCAGCCGCGTGCCCATCTTGCCATCGCGCCGCACGGTGAACTCGTACGCGCCGCGGTCCAGCGCGCACGAGGAGAGCGAGTAGGCGCGTTTGTAACTCGGCTCATCCGGCCAGTAGCAGGTGACGAACTGGCCGGTCTGGAATTCGGGATCGTGCCCCGCCGGCCATTCCAGCCGGATGGTTTTGGTGTCCGCCGCCTCGACGGTGACGGACGCGACGTTCATTTCGATGGCTTCGCGGCTCATGCAAATAATTTTGCCGCTCAGGAAACCGCGTTTGCGGCGCCCTGTCAAAGAATCCTTTGCTCTTACCGTGACAAGAAACGGGCGGCGTTGGCCAATTGCGGTCCAGCCAAAATCCTCCGCCCAGCCAAGATTGTCTCGGCTCATGCACACGATTCTGGCCCGGCAGCAACTCAGCCCGAACGTCACGCGGTTGGACGTTTACGCGCCGCGCCTTGCCCAGATCCGGCAGCCGGGCCAGTTCGTCATCGTCCACCGCGCGGAGCATTCCGAGCGCATCCCGCTGACCATTGCGGACGCCGATCCGGCGCAAGGCTCCCTCACGCTCGTCATCCAGGCCGTCGGCAAAAGCACGAACGAGCTGGTCGCGCTCCAGCCCGGCGACGCCATCCGCGATATTGCCGGCCCGCTCGGTCAACCGACGGAACTGATCGCCTCCGGCCACGCGCTGTGCATCGGCGGCGGGGTGGGCACGGCGGTCGTGCATCCGATCGCGCAGGGATTGCACCGGCGCGGTGTCCGCGTCACCAGCGTCATCGGCGGCCGATCGCGAGAATGGGTGATTTTTGAAAACGAACTGCGGCGGCTGGGCGACGTGGTCGTTTGCACCGATGATGGGAGCCTCGGTCGTAAAGGTTTTGTGACCCACGCGGCGCAAGATCTGCTCGTGGCGGGGGGCGTGGACATCGTTTATGCCGTCGGCCCGGTACCGATGATGCGGGCGGTGACCAAGCTCACCCGGTTGTTCGGCGTGCGCACCATCGTGTCGCTCAATCCGGTGATGATCGACGGCACTGGGATGTGCGGCGGCTGCCGGGTGACGATCGGGAGTGAGACGAAATTTGCCTGCGTGGACGGGCCGGATTTTGACGGGCACCTGGTCAACTTCGACGAGTTGCTGGAGCGCCTGGCGACTTACCGCGAGTTTGAACAGCAGTCGCTGGCGTGCGCGAAAGGCAGTTGCCGGCTCGAAAGGAAAGTCGCTTCTTAACTTTTTCATGTCCGGGAAATCATCCACCAAACAACGGCTGCAAATCGCCCGGCAGCAGATGCCCGAGCAGGCGGCAGCGGCCCGCGCCGCGAACTTCAGCGAGGTCAACCTCGGCTTCACCGAACAGCTCGCGCTGCTCGAAGCCGACCGTTGCCTGCAGTGCAAGGACCCGCGCTGTGTCAAGGGCTGCCCGGTTGGCGTCAACATCCCGCACTTTCTCGACCTGATGGCGAAAGGAAAAATTTCCGAGGCCGCGCAAAGTCTGCTTTGCGACAACGCGCTGCCGGGTGTCACCGGCCGCGTTTGCCCGCAGGAAACGCAATGCGAAATCGAATGCGTTCGCGCCAAAAAGGGGCAACCGGTCGGCATCGGTCATCTCGAACGCTACGTCGCCGATTGGGCGCGGGATAATCGCGACAAGCTGCCAAAGCTCAAACCACAGCCAACCGGAAAAAAAATCGCCGTGGTCGGCTCCGGTCCGGCCGGGCTCACCGCCGCAGGCGAACTGGCAAAACTCGGCCACGCCGTGACGATTTACGAGGCGCTCCACAAACCGGGCGGCGTCCTGGTTTATGGCATTCCGGAATTCCGGCTGCCCAAAAAAATCGTCGAGCAGGAAGTCGCCCGGCTCGAAGCCGCCGGTGTGAAGATCGAATGCAACGTCATCGTTGGCCGGACGTGGACGATTCCCGAATTGCGGGGGAAGTTTGACGCGATCTTCATCGCCAACGGCGCGGGGCTGCCGGTGTTCCTGAACGTGCCGGGCGAAAACTTGAAGGGCGTTTATTCCGCCAACGAATACCTCACGCGCATCAACCTGATGGCGGCGTATCAATTTCCGCAGGCCGACACGCCGGTGCTGCGCGGCCAGCGCGTCGCTGTCGTCGGCGGCGGCAACGTGGCGATGGACTCCGTGCGCACGGCCAAGCGGCTCGGGGCGCCGGAGGCGCTGATCGTGTATCGCCGCACGCGGGACGAGCTGCCCGCCCGCGCCGAGGAGGTTCACCACGCGGAGCAGGAAGGCGTGCAATTTCATTTTCTGACCGCGCCGGTGGAAATCGTTGGCAACGAAAAACACTGGGTGACGGGATTGCAATGCCGGCGGATTCAACTCGGCGCACCGGACGAATCGGGCCGGCGCAAGCCGGAGCCGGTGGCCGGCTCGGAATTTGTGTTACCGTGCGACGTGGTGGTAGTGGCCGTGGGGACACGCGCCAATCCGCTGCTCACGGCGACCTGCCCGGATTTGAAATTGAACAAATACGGCAACATCGTCGTGGACGAAAGCGGCATGACGAGTCTGCCGGGCGTGTTCGCCGGCGGCGACATCGTGCGCGGCGCGGCGACAGTGATCCTCGCAATGGGTGACGGCAAGCGCGCAGCGCGGGCGATGGATACATTTTTGAAGGCTTCGGAACCCAGCCCTTCGCGGCAATAGTTTCGCCGGCTCCCCCGAAATTGGAATGGACTTTGGCGCTTTCCGCGCCCAATGTTTCGGCCATGAATTCAACTCTCATTTCTGTGAGCTGGCGGCGTTTCACCCGGAACAGTTGGCGTCGGTTCCTCCTCTCGGCGCTTGCCGGGATGGCCGCCGGGATGGCAAACGCGCAGACGCCAAACTCCGCGGTTGTTTTGAAAATCGCGGCTGATCAGGTCGCGGCGAAAGTCAGCCCCACGCTGTACGGGCTGATGACCGAGGAGATCAATTATTCCTACGAAGGCGGGCTTTACGGCGAGTTGATCCGCAACCGCTCGTTCAAGGCGGATGCAATCCAGCAAATCGTCCACCCCGACGCGTACGATCCGGCGAAAAATTATCCCGCGAAGTTCCCCGCCAACACCGCGCCAAAATTCTGGAGCACGGTCGGTGGCGCCAAAATCGCGCTGGACACGAACACGCCCCTGAACGGAGCGTTGAACGTGAGTCTCAGGCTGGACTTGAGCAGCGCGGCGAAAAACGCCCCGGCGGGAGTGGCCAACGGCGGTTACTGGGGAATTCCCGTGAAACCGAACACCACTTATCATGCCTCTTTTTACGCCAAGGCGCAGAGATTCAGCGGGCCGCTGACTGTTTCCCTGGAAAGCGCCGACGGCAAAAAAGTTTTTGCGCAGGCTCAGATTTCAGGCTTCGACGCGGGCTGGAAAAAATTTAACGCCACGCTGACCACCGGCGGCGACCTCACGCCGAGCAAAGAAAATCGGCTCGTCATTTCCACCACGAAACCCGGCACGTGGTTCAATCACCACGGCACGATCTGGCTGCAGCAGGTTTCGCTCATGCCGCCCACCTTTAAGAACCGTCCGAACGGCGACCGCACGGACATTTCGCAAATCCTCGACGACTTGCAGCCGAAATTCCTCCGCTTCCCCGGCGGCAATTACGTGGAGGGTGATTACTTCAACGAGCGGTTCAACTGGAAGGAAACCATTGGCCCCGTCGAGCAGCGGCCCGGTCACCGGAGCTGCTGGGGCTACTGGTCCACGGATGGATTCGGCCTGCCGGAATATCTCGGCTGGTGCCAGGACTTGGGCATGGAGCCGGTGCTGGCTGTGTTCGCTGGTTATGTGCTGAAACGGGATTATATCCCCGCCGGGCCGACGCTCGCGCCCTTCGTCCAGGAAGCGCTGGAGGAAATTCAATACGTCACCGGCGACGCGACGACGCACTGGGGCGCACAACGCGTCAAGGACGGCTACCCGAACCCGTTCAAACTCCGCTACGTCGAGATCGGCAACGAAGATTGGTTCGACCGCTCCGGCAGTTACGACGGACGGTTCGCACAGTTTTATGACGCGATCAAGGCGAAATATCCGAACCTCCAAATCATCGCCACGACCAAGGTCTCCAGCCGCACGCCCGACTTGGTGGACGACCATTTCTACCGGAGTGCGCTGCAGATGCAGTCCGACACGCATCACTACGACAACGTCAGCCGGCAAGGCCCGAAAATTTTCGTGGGCGAATGGGCCACGCGCGAAGGTTCGCCCACGCCGAACATGAACGCCGCGCTGGGCGACGCCGCGTGGCTGACCGGCCTGGAACGCAATTCGGATTTGGTGGTGATCTCCTGCTACGCGCCGCTCTTCGTCAACGTGAGTCCCGGCGGGATGCAGTGGCGGACGGATTTGATCGGTTACGACGCGCTCACCAGTTACGCCTCACCGGCGTATTACGTCCAGAAAATGTTCAACCTGAATCACGGCGACGCGGTGTTGCCGGTGACGGTCGAGAATCTGCCGATGCGCGACTGGCAGCCGCCGGCGCCGCGCCGCGGCGGGGTGGCGCAGACCAATTTGCCGCCGGTGCAGCAGGTGCCGACGCTGTTCTTCAACGCAACACGCGACACCCGCAGCGGCGTAATTTTCCTGAAGGTTGTGAATGCCGTTGGCTCGGCGCAAAACGTGAGCGTGGAGATCAGCGGCCTGGCCGGCGTCGCGGCCAACGGCGAGGCGGTGGTGTTGAGCGCCGCCAGCCCGGAGGACACCAATTCAAACTCCGAGCCGACCAAGTTGGTGCCGGTCACAACCTCCGTGGACGGGCTGGGGCGCCAGTTCTCGCGGACGTTTCCGCCGTATTCCGTCACCGTGCTGCGGCTGAAGACTGAATAACCGCCAAGGTCTCCCTCCCCCATGCCTTCCGAGGAACTGCCCAAACTTCGCATGGCCGCACCGGAGTCGCCGGAGGTCCTGGCGCGGCGGCTGGCGCGCGACGAGGTGACGGCCAACCGGGAGCGGGAGTTCGGGCTGGCCAGCTCCCTCGCGCCGTTCCGCGTCGGCTCGGTGCGCTACCTCAACGCCGTGCCGCTCACGCGCGGACTGGAGAGCGAAATCCTGTTTGACGTTCCCGCCCAGCTCGCCGCGCGGTTGCAGCGCGGCGAGCTCGACGCCGCGCTCGTGAGCGTGACCGAGGTGTTGTTCAACGACCGCTACGACGTGCTGGACGGCATCGCCATCGCCTCGCTCGGGGAAGTTAAAAGTGTTTTGCTCGCGCACCGGAAACCGATCGAGAAGGCGACGGAAATTTTTTGCGATCCGGCATCCCTCACGAGCGTCAACCTGCTAAAGGTGTTGCTGGCCGAGCGCGGCGTGTGGCCCGAGTTCAAGCCCCTGGCCAGCTACGACGCGGCCGCGATGCCGGATTTCGCGCTGCTGATCGGCGACCGGGCGCTGGACTTTGTGCTCGGCCCGCACGACCACGAGGTCTTTGACCTTGGCGCGGCCTGGCTCGAGTTGACGAACCTGCCGTTTGTGTACGCCGTCTGGGCGTTGCGGCGCGGCCAGGAGAACCGCGAACTGCGCCGCCACCTGGCCGAAGCCAAGGCCTTCGGCCTCGACACGCTGGAGCAGATCATCCGCAGCCGGACGGATTACACGGAGGATTTCCGGCGTGACTACCTCGGCTGGCACATCCACTACCATCTCGGCAGCGACGAAAAACGGGGTTTGCAGCGTTTCAGCGAATTGCTGCGCCAACAGGGCCTCGGCCCCGTGTTTGAACCGCAATACGTGATTTGAACCGGGCCCGTGCGGCTGGTGAACGAAGCGTGGAAGTTATTTCAACGCCTTCAGTCCGGTTCACGGAATTCCGCCGGGGTCAGAAATAATCCGGCGCGTTGCCGAGTTTCCACTTGATGTTGCAGCCGATGCTGGGTGTTTGCGTGGGGAGTGGTTCCCGGCCCGCGAGCACGGCATCCAGCGCGGCCCGCAGGTCTTTGCCGGTGACCGGCCGGCCGTTGCCGGGGCGGCTGTCGTCAAACTGTCCGCGATACGCCAGCCGATGATCCGCGGCAAAGAGGAAAAAATCCGGCGTGCAGGCGGCGCGATAGGCTTTGGCAACGGACTGAGTTTCATCGTAAAGATACGGAAACAAATAGCCGGCCTCCTTCGCTTCTTTCGCCATTTCCCGCGGGCCGTCTTGCGGATAATTCACCACATCATTTGAGCTGATGCCGACGATGGCTGCGCCGCGCGGCAGGAAGTCGCGGGCCAGTTGCGCCAGCGCCGCGCGGATGTGCTTCACGTACGGGCAGTGGTTGCAGAGGAACATCACGACCAGCGGCTTCCCGGCGAAGTCGGCGGGCGCAACCAATTTTCCGTTTGTGTCCGGCAGCCGAAAATCCGGCGCGGCCGTGCCGAGGGGCAGCATTGTTGAATTGACGGCAACCATGCCACGAAGGTGAAAGTTAGCGCGCCGTTTGTCGAACGGAAAAATATCGTGGTCTATTTTCCCACGGCACCAAAAACTTTTTGGAGCAGGTCGCTGGTGCGCGCCACCGGGTTCTCCCGGATTTTCTTTTCCTCCTCCGCCACCATTTTGAACAGGCCGTCCAGCGCCTTGTCGGTGACGTACGTGTCGAGGTCCAGCGCGTCCTGGCCAAGTAAGCCCCCGAGCGCGCCGCCGAACGCGCCGCCCGAGCCGACCTGGCTCATCATGTTTTTGTAGGAAGCGGTCACCCCCGTCTGGGCGGTGGCCTTTTGCACGATCGGATGAAAGCGGGCAAACAAATTGGTCTGCGTGGTTTTGCGGAAATACTGCGTCGCGGCGTCGTTCGTCCCGGTCAAAATCGCCTTGGCGTCGGCGATGTTCATTTGTTTGACGGCGTCGCCAAACACGCCGGCCGCTTCTGGCACGGCCTGCTCGGCGGCGCGGTTGAGCGTGCCCACGAACTCGTCCGCCAGTTTGTTCTGCCCGAGCGCCCGCAGGGTTTTTTCAACCGAGTGAAGTTTTTCCGGCAGCGGGATTCTCACGTTGAGGTTGGTGGCGAACCCGCCCTCGTGGCCGAGTTGCGCGACGGCGTGCTGGAGGCCGTTGCCCAGCGCCTCCTTGAGACCGCCGCTGATCTGGTCGCCGGACAACGCGCCGAGCGCCGATGCCGCGGCAGTGGAGTTCGTGGCCGGCTTGCCGAAACCAAGTTGATCCAGCCAGCCAGCCTGGCTGGACGCGGTGGCGGCCAGGAAGGCGAGCGCGATGCCGGCCGAAGGAAATTGTAGTTTGAGTTTCATAAGTGGCGGTGGTTGAGCCAGGGGAAACAAACCACCGCCCACCCGCCCGGTCAAGCGCTTTCAGGCGGCGGCCAAAAAGCCGCAAGCCTTCGTTTGACCATTCGCCGCGAATGGCGCAATCTGACGCCTTATGAAACGGCTCGGATTTTTAGCGGCTTTAATCGGCGTCACGCTCGGCGCGACGGCGCAGACGAACGAACCGGCCCACGCCCGCACCTTGTCGCTACAGGACTGTCTCCAACTGGCGTTGCGGCACAACTTGGATTTGCAGATTGACCGCTACAATCCGCAGATCGCGCGCTTTGCCCTGCGGGCCGCCTATGCGCCGTATGATCCGACCTTCGCGCTCTCCGGCCAGCATGACCACCTCGAATCAGGCACTAAGCTCCTGAGTGGCGGCCTGGCAGTCGCCGGCTCGCAAAGCGATGACAACAGCTTCAGCTCCAGCCTGGGTGGTCAAACGCCGTGGGGCATGACCTATGGCCTGCAGGGCAGCACGGCGGATACTTACGGAAGGACGGGTGGCGCGACAAACGGCTTCGAGAACAGCCCCGCCTCGGCCTCCCTGAACGTGACGCAACCGCTGCTGAAGAATTCCTGGATTGACTCCCCGCGCCTCAATATCCGCGTGGCCAAGAACCGCCTGAAGTATTCCGAACTCGCGCTGCAATCCCAAATCATGCAGACGGCCACCAGCGTGGAAACGGCCTATGACGATCTCATTTACAATCGCGCCAATGTCGCGGTCCAGCAAAAGGCGGTACAATTGGCCGAGGAGCTGGTGGCGCAGAACCAGCAGAAAGTCGAGATCGGTACGCTGGCCGCACTGGATCTGGAATCCGCCAAGGCCCAGGCCGCGACGAGCCGCGCGAATCTGCTGGCGGCACAAAGCGCGCTCGGCACGCAGGAACGCGTGCTCAAGCAACTGATCACCGACGAATTCTCGCAATGGCAGCCGCTCGAACTGCTGCCCGCGGGCGAGTTGAGCGCCGTGCCGGCGGACTTGAACCTGCAGGACAGCTGGGGCAAGGCGCTTTCGCAGCGGCCGGATTTGCTGCAAGCCCGGCTGGATGTCGAAAAGGCCGGCATCCAGTTGAAATTCGACCGCAACCAGCTCTATCCAGAGCTCGACGCCTTCGCCACTTACGGCTACAACGGCAGCGGCAAGGAATTCAGCGGCGCGCTTTATGACTTGCAGCAAATGGACCGCCAATTCTACACGTTCGGCGGCAAGCTCACGGTGCCGCTCTCCAACGTCTCCGCCCGCAACACCTACAAATCCGACCAGGCCGCCCTCCAGCAGGTCATACTCACGCTCAAAAAACTGGAGCAAACCATCATGATCCAAATCGACAACGACGTCGGTTCGATCCGCGCCAATTACGAGCAGGTGCAGGCCACGCGCGCCGCCCGTGAATACGAGGAACAAGCCCTCGCCGCCGAGCAAAAAAAACAGGAGAACGGCGCCAGCACCACCTACCTTGTGCTGCAGGTGCAGCGGGACCTCACCAACGCGCGCGGCCAGGAAATCCAGGCGCTCGACACCTACAACAAAAGCCGCGCCCAGCTCAGCCTCGACGAGGGGGGCACCTTGGAGCGCCTCGGCGTCAACCTGGAAGTGAAGTAGCTGCCGTCAACGCGACTGGGGCCGGGGGCGACAAAAAATGATAACAAGTCGCCGCGAAATGAGATGACGGCCACGCCCGATTTGCTACGCTCCCACCCCATGATCAACGTCACCAGCCAACAACGCGACCTCTACCAAAAGGAAGGCTACATGATTCTGCCGGGCGTCATCCCGCCCGCCATGCTCGAAATGTTGCGCGAGGAGTGCTCCTACTTCATCGGCTACATGGATGCGCTGATGGATTCCAAGGGGGTCAAAAGCGTCGGCATCACCCACCGCGGCAACCGCTATTTCATCAACAACCGTTACCGCCTCAGCAACCGCCTGCATCAATTCATTTTCAGCGATCTTATGGCGGAAGTGGCCGCGGCAACGGTCGGGCCGGATGCCCAGCTGTTTCACGAGCAATGGGTGGTGAAGGGCGCGGAGCAAGGAATGAAATTCGCGTGGCATCAGGACAGCGGCTACGTCAAATGGTACGACCCGACCACGAGCCACAAGCCCTACGTCACCTGTTGGTGCACGCTCGATGCGGTGAACGAAGAAAACGGCACCGTTTACATCCTGCCGCATTCACGCGGCGGCACCCGCGGCAGGTTGATTGACCATTTCAAGGAAGAAGGCACGAACGACCTCATCGGTTACACCGGCAGCGATCCGGGCGATCCACTCATCGTGCCGGCCGGGAGCATTGTCGCGTTCGACAGCTTCCTGTTCCATCGCAGCGGGCCAAACAAGACGAACAAGATGCGGCGCATCTATCTCCCGCAATACAGCGGCGCCCCCATCAACCGTCCCGACGGCAAACCGTGGGCGATGGCCACGCCGTTTTTGAAGAACGGAAAGAACATTTACAGCCACGCGGAAGATTCCGAGACCAACTGGGGCCCGTTCCCGGACAAGAAAAAAGAGTCCATCTGATTTCATTGCACCGCGTGGGAACGTGGCGTGCGCGGTTGGCTGGTTCATCGGCAGTGGGGCTTTGCCAACATTTGCAATAACCATTGGCCGGTTGGTTTGCTGCTGATTCCAAACATGAACGACACGCATCCGCTTACCGAAGCCGTCATCGCCGGAAGGCACAAGGCTGTTCCTGAACTTGTCCAGCAATGCCTCGCCGCCGGGGAGAAACCACTTGAAGTCATCGAGCAGCGCTTGGTGGCGGGCATGGCCGTCGTCGGGGAAAAATTCAAGCGCAACGAGATCTTCGTCCCGGAAATGCTCATGTCGGCGCGCGCGATGAAGGAAGCCCTGAAAATCCTGGAGCCGATGCTCACCGCCTCCGGTGTGAAACCGGAATACACCGCCGTCATCGGCACGGTGCAAGGCGACCTGCATGACATCGGAAAAAACCTCGTCGGCATGATGTGGAAAGGTGCGAACATCGCGGTGGTGGACTTGGGCGCGAATGTGCCGCCGGCAAAATTTATCGAAGCCCTCCAGCGGCATCAGCCGCAGCTTCTCGGCCTGTCCGCGTTGCTCACAACCACGATGCCGGCGATGCGCGAGACGATCAAAGCGGTGCGCGGAGCGGGTTTTTCCACCAAAATCATGGTCGGCGGCGCACCCGTTTCGCCGCACTTCGCAAAAGAAATCGAGGCGGATGCTTACTCGCCTGACGCCGCCACCGCCGCGGAGACCGCACTGGCGCTCATCAACCCTTGACCTATGTGGAAATCCAACTGGGCCGAGACGCGGCGACGTTTTGTCAAATGGTGGAACCGCGAGGGATTGCTGGTCGGCATGTGGGGCGCTCCGGAAACGGCGAATTGCATCCACGAAAACGTCTCCGCACCAGCCAAGCTGGCGACCTTGGTTGAACGTTATTGCAATGGCGCCTTTCGTGCGGCGGAAAACCACTTCCGCCTTTCACGTTCGATTTTTCCGCTCGATGTGCTCCCGACCGCGGGTGCGGATTTGGGGCCGGGCTCGCTCGCCTTGTATCTTGGTTCACGGCCGGATTTCGCCGAAGATACGGTTTGGTTCCATCCGTGCATCGAAACCGAGGAGGAGCCAGAAAAACTATCGCCGCTGAAATTTGATCCGAATCATCCTTGGTGGAAAATCACCGAGGAAATTTTGCGGCAGGGCGCCGCAGCCGCGCGCGGCAAATACTTCGTGGGCTGCCCGGACCTCGTGGAGAACATGGACGTGCTGTCGTCGTTGCGCGGCGCGCAGACCTTGTGCATGGACATGATCGAGCGACCCGGGTGGATCGAGCAGAAGATCGCGGAGATCAACGAGGTCTGGTTCGCCGCCTACGACCGCATCTACGAGCTCATCAAGCTGGAGGACGGAAGTTCGGCGTTCGGCGCGTTCTACATTTGGGGGCCCGGCAAGGTGGCGAAGGTGCAATGTGATGCGTCGGCAATGTTCTCGCCGCAGATGTACCGCCGGTTTGTCGTGCCGGCGCTGACGAAGCAATGCGCGTGGCTGGACCATTCGCTCTACCACCTTGACGGCACGCAGGCGGTGCAGCATCTCGATGCGCTGTTGGAAATCGGGCCGCTCGATGCCATCGAATGGACGCCGCAGGCGGGCATCGAGACGGGCGGCCACCAACGGTGGCATGAACTGTATCGCCGGATTCTCGCCGCGGGAAAATCCGTGCAGATTGTTAATGTTGAGCTGCACGAAATTGTCCCGCTGCTCGATGCGATCGGCGGCAAGGGCGTTTACCTGCTCATCCAATTCAAGGATGAGCGTGAAGTCGAGCAGGTGTCGAAGTTGGTGAAGGGCTATTACGAATAGGGTTTAACCCCGCTTGTGCGCCAACAAAAAGTGATCACAGCCGACACGAAAACCAAAGGCCGATTTTCAGCCTCGATCGTTAGGACTCGGATCACGGTGGCCACGTTCCGCCAACGATTGGAGCCGGCTTCAACTTCGCCGGGTCAATGACGACGTGCTTGATGCGTTTGCGTTCCCAGGTGTAGGTGACGTGCACCAGACCGTCGCGCGTTTGAATCACGGCAGGATAGGCAAAGCCGCTCGGCGCGTTCGCATCCTCCTCCAAAACCAGCGCGGCGGACCAGTTTCTGCCGTCCAGCGAAACCGCGACGTTCAGCGGGCTGCGGCCTTTGTTCTTCGAGCCGGCGCGGACGTTGTGGTTGTAAACCAGAAGCTGCCGCCCGTCTTTCAAGGTCACCGCGTCGGTTCCAGAATCAGGATTCGGCAAATCGGTCAACGACATCCGCCCCCACGCCGCACCATCGTCGCGCGACCAGATTTGAAAAATCTTGTCGTTTTTCGTGCGTCCAACGGCCTGAAGTTCACCGCCGCCATGAAACAAAATGCTCGGCTGGATCGCGCCGATTTCCCTGCCATCGTTCACCGGCGGCGTGGCGGTCCAGGTTCTGCCAAGATCGCCCGTGCGCTCGAAATGCACGCGCCAGCCGCCGTCACCTTCAGTGCTGCTGCCGCACAGAATGTCTCCGTTCGCAAGTTGCACCGGCTTGTTTTTGATCGGGCCGAGAATTCGCTCCGGCAAGCGCGTCGGCAACGACCAGGTTTTTCCAGCGTCGGCGGAAGTGGTCATCATGCCCCACCATTTGGCGGGGCTGGGGCCGACCTTGTAAAACAGCAGCAGCGGCCCGTTCGCCGGTTGAAACAAAACCGGGTTCCACGTCGGCAGGCGGTTCGTGGCAAAACCCACACCGTCCGCGACTGCGACCGGCGCCGTCCAGGTACCGTGTTCCTGGCGCGAAACGTAGATGCACACGTCGGGATGCCGCTCCGCCGTTCCGCCAAACCACGCGGCGACCAGGCCGGACGGAGTTTCCGCAATCGTCGAAGCGTGGCAGGACGGAAACGGCGCGGACTCAAAAATGAATTCGGATTTCAGGACGGCCGAGGGTGGCGGAATGGTGGCGCAGCCGGTGGCCAGCGTGCCTAGCAAGGCGAACAGAAACGCAGTTTTTTTCATTTGCTCACGAAATGATATTTGCCGCTGCCGAGTTCAAATACCGCGCGGCCGTTTTCAAAGCGGGTCGCCGACACGCCGCTGACTTTCACCGCTTCCAGTCTGGCTGCTGGAACATAAACCGTCGCGGTGGTGTTTGCCGGAATTTCAATCTGCCAGTCGAAATGATTCCCGTTGCGATGCCATTCGCTGGCGATCCAACCATACGGCGAGTGGTGCGTCGCTTTCACGAATTTCAAATCGCCCACGGGCTGCGGCTTCATCACGATGGTTTTGAAGCCGGGTGACGCCGGGGCGATGCCGGCGAGGTATTCGTAAAACCACACCACGAGGTCGCCGATGAGCATGACGTGGTTGCCGGAGTTCATCGTGGGGTCGGCGGTGTTGCCGTTCCACAGTTCCCAGATGGTCGTCGCGCCCTGTTCCACCATATAGCCCCAGCTCGGATAATCCTTCTGCGACGCGATGGTGTAACACAAATCCGCGCGACCGTTGTCCGAGAGAACGCGGTTCAGATACTGCCCGCCGATCAAGCCGGTGCCGATATGGCCGTGGGTTTCGTTTTCGATCTTGGCGACGAGATGCGCGAAGATTGTCTGCTTCAGGTCATCCGGCACGAGACCGAAAGCCAGCGGCAGGACGCAGGAGGTCTGGGTGCCGTTGGAATACTGGCCTTTCTCGCGATCCAGAAATTTCCGGTTGAACGCGGCCTTGAAATCCTCCGCGAGTTTTCCCCAGCGCGCGGCGTCGGCGGATTTGCCCAGTTGCGCCGCGTATTTTTCCATCAGCCGCAGGTCGTAATAAAAATACGACGTGGCCAGCAGCGTCTTGTCGGTCTGCCGCGCCGGGTCTTTCGAGTGGATCAGCGTCGCCTCCTCCGGCGGCACGCACCAGTCGCCGTAGCTGTCCCGGCTGATGATGTTATCCGTCGCCAGCGTGAGCATGTGTTCGATCCAAAGTTTGCCGCTGTCGTAATTTTTGCCAATGCTCGCGCGGTCGCCGAACTGCCGTTCCAGCGCGCTGGGCACGATGATGGCGCTGCTCGGCCAGGTCACGTTGTCGGAATAAATCGGCCAGTAGGCCGGTGCGACGTCGGGGATGATGCCGCTGGCGCGCTGCGCGTCGGCCATGTCCTGCCGCCATTTCGAGTAAAGCGCCGAGATGTCAAAAAGGTACGCCTCGCCCTTGCATTCCTCGGAACGGTCGCCGAGCCAGCCCTGGCGTTCGTCGCGCTGCGGACAATCCGTCGGCAGCGAGCGATAATTGCCGCGCGTGCCCCAGACGATGTTCGTGTAGATGCGGTTGACCAGCTCGTTCGAGCACAGAAAACTTCCAGCGACGGGCAGATCGTCGTTCACCACGCGGCCTTCGATCGAATTCAAATCCGGCCGGCCGGGAAAACCGGTGACCTCAACAAAACGGAAGCCGTGCGTGACAAAACGCGGTTCCCACGTCTCGGTTTTTCCGGCGCCGCGCATGGTGTAAATGTCCGTGACTTCGGCACCACGCAGGTTTGCCATGTAAAGCGAGCCGTCCGGCCTCAAAGTTTCCGCGTGGCGCAGCGTGATGGAAGTTCCCGCCGGACCGGCGACGTGCAGGCGGCACCAGCCGACCATGTTCTGGCCAAGGTCGTAAATGAACACGCCCGGTTTGATTTCCTTCACCGAAATCGGCTTGAGCGTTTGGGTGACCCGGATCGGTTCCTGCATTTGGGCGGACAATTTGCCGCCGGGCGCGGAGACGATTTGTACCGGTTGCCAATGCGGCACCATTACCACCGCCGATGCTGGCAGGTTTCCACGGCTGATCAAAAGTGGATCTTCAATGACGGGGAAATAGCCGGGCTTGCTCCAGTCACCAAGTTCTCTTCGCGCATCGTATTCCTCGCCGTCAAAATCGTTGTTTGCCACAATCGGCCCATCAGTCGTTAGCTTCCAGGATTCGTCGCTGACGACTTCCGAACTCGTGCCGTCGGCAAATTCCATCCGCAGATTCAACAGCAGTTTCGGCCAGCCGAAACTCACCGTGCCCGCGTACACCTTGCTGCGGTCGGCATAAAAACGGCCGTTGCCCAAAATCACGCCCAGCGCGTTCGCGCCGGACCGCAGGTTTTTCGTCACGTCGTAAGTCACGTAGAACTGGCGCTGGTCGTATTGCGCGAAAGCCGGCGACAAAACCGCGTCGCCGATTTTATCGCCGTTCACGTAAAGTTCCGACAGCCCGAGGCCGCAGAACGAAACCGTCGCGCGCGAAATTTTTTTCTCCACGGAAAAATCCTTTCGCAAATAGCGCGCGGGCTGGCGGCGGCTTTCCGGCACGCGGGTGTCGCTCCACGGCGCCATGCCCGCCGGGCCGAGCACTTTCGCGGAGACCCACTGCGCGTCGTCGAAGTCGACGCTGTTCCAGCCGGCCGCCGCATTTTTGGTAACTTTCCAGTGCTCGTCGGTCTGGATGACCAGCGGTTCGCCCGCGGCAAACTCCACCGTCACTTTCGCGATGACGCCGGCGGGATTCGGCTCGGCGCCCTCGTTGCGCCCGACCAGCCCGAACAAATACGTCTTGCCGGGCTCCAACCGCGTGGTGATGTCGTTCCACTTGACCGTTTTGAAATTGTTCCGCGCGCCGAGGTCGAACTGGTCAATCCAGCCGCGGCACTCGTTGTCGCCGGTGTATTCAAACACCGCGCGCTTGATTTTACGACCCGCGGGGATGGTCACCACGCGGCGGAAGTAATTCGTTTCAATCGGCGCGGCGATTTGTGGTTCGCCTTCCGGGAACCAAATCCAAGAGGTGCCGGAAAAAATATTCGTAACCTCCGCGCCGTCCCGGCCGATCCAATGCGCGCGCCATTCGTCGGGCTGCAGAATACCCATCGTCCACTGCGCCGGCTGGCTCCAGGCGGATGCCGTTCCCGCCGCGTCCCAGACGCGCACTTTCCAGAAGCACGCCGCGCGCGAGGCCAGCCGCTGACCGGCGTAGGAAACCAACACCGACGCGTCGGAGGCGACTTTGCCCGAATCCCAAAGGTCGCCTTCGCCGGATTTCAACCCGGCTTCGCTTGATGCGACCAGAATCTCGTACGCCGCCTGTTTCACGCCGCGTTCGTCGGCCTGGAGTTGCCAGCTCAACCGCGGCTGCGGCGTGTCAATGCCGAGTGGATTCTCCCGATGTTCGCAGCGCAGACCGGCGACGGACAGGGCCGGCGCAGCGGCTGCCTTCGTATCCGGGCCGGCCAGGAGGACCAGGGCGAGCACCAAGCCGGCAAGCGGCCGCAAATATTGAATGTGCATGGCGGTGATTTTCCATTTTCACCGGCTTGCTTACCATCCGAAAACTGCCAAAATCCTTGCGTCCTCTTGAACTGTCCGCTCCACCGCGGGCTGCAATAAACTATGAAACTCGTATTCAAACTTGCCGCCGCCGCCGGACTTTGCCACGGATTGCTCGGTTTGCCCGGCATCGCCCGCGCCGCGGAGGATCCGCTCGCCTGGCCACCCATCACCGCGCAGCAAAAACCCTGGGCGTTCAACTGGTGGATGGGCAGCGCCGTGGACAAAACCAATCTGACCAAGGAACTCGAACGCTACGCGGCCGCCGGGCTGGGCGGCATCCACATCATCCCCATTTACGGCGCGAAAGGTTTCGAGGACAAATACATCAGCTACCTTTCGCCAAAATGGATGGAAATGATGGGCTGGGCCGTGAGCGAGGCGCATCGCCTCGGCATGGGTGTGGACATGACCACCGGAACCGGCTGGTGTTTCGGAGGACCGCAGGTCACGGATGAAGACGCCAACGCCAGTGTGGTGGTGAAGACTTACGATCTCGGCGCCGGCGAACGGCTCAATCAGAAGTTCGATCGCAAAACCACCCAAGCCCTCGTCGCCTTTTGGCCTGATGGAAAATCACTCGATTTGACGGACGCTATCACCACCAACGGTGAAGTTTTCTTTTCTCCGCCAGGAAATTGGATTCGCACCGGCACCAACTCAAGGCCGCCAAAAATCGTAACCGTTTACGCCGTCTCCCAAAAACCTTCCGGCCAGAAAGTGAAACGCCCCGCGCCCGGCGGCGAGGGCTGGATGCTCAACTTGATTTATCCGCCCGCGATGGACGATTTGCTCAAGCCTTACACCGAGGCTTTCGCCAATTATCACGGCCCGAAACCGCGCGCCCAGTATCACGATTCCTACGAATACCGCTCCGACTGGTCGCCGGATTTTTTCGCACAATTTGAAAAACGGCGCGGCTACAAATTGCAGACCGAATTGCCTGCGCTGTTTGGTGGCGGCGACGCCTCGCCGACCGGTTCTGCGACGGGGGCGTCGCAGTCACCCTCCGACCACCGCGCCCGCGTTCTCTGCGACTATCGCCAGACCGTTTCCGAACTCATGGCGGAATCGCTGACCAAATGGACGCAATGGTCGCACTCGGAAGGCTTCATCACGCGTGACCAGGCGCACGGCTCGCCCGGCAACTGGCTGGACCTTTACGCCACCGCCGACATTCCGGAGACGGAAATGTTCCACTCCGACCGCAGCAAATTGATTTCCAAATTCGCGTCGTCCGCCGCGCACGTCACCGGCAAGCCGCTCGTCAGCTCCGAGACCGGCACCTGGCTGGAGGAACATTTCACCGAGAAACTGTCCGACGTGAAATATCTCTTCGACGACATGTTTCTTTCCGGCATCAACCACCTGTTTTATCATGGCTGCTGCTATTCGCCCGACGAGGCCGGCTGGCCCGGCTGGCATTTTTACGCCTCCACGGAAATGAACCCGCGCAATCCCATCTGGCGCGACGCCCTCGCCGTCAACACCTACGCCGCGCGCGTGCAATCCATTTTGCAATCCGGCCAGCCGGACAATGATATTTTGCTCTACTGGAACATTGCGGATTTCTGGATGCAGCCCGGCGACAAGCTGCTGCCGCAGCTCACCGTCCACGCCCGCGACTGGTTCGAGGGCCAGCCCATCGGCAAAACGGCGAAGGAACTGTGGGATAAAGGCTATGCGTTCGACTACGTTTCCGACGCGCAACTGAAAACAGCGAAAGTCGTGGATGAGGAATACCATAGTTGGGAAGGCAAATCATACAAAGGCGCGTCTGTCCAGATGCCCGGAGGCAGATACAAAGTGATTATTGTTCCCGATTGTAAATACATTCCGATGGAAACATTCAAACAACTGGCTAAATTGGCTGAGAAAGGCGCAATAATAATTTTCACAAAGGAAATTCCCAACAATGTTTCTGGCGCAAAAGACGTGGACGCAAGCCGCTCAGAAATTAAAAAATTCGAGCGAGACCACGCCCCGAATGAAATTGCAAGTGAACATTCCGGCCACGATTTTTTCCATGTCGGAAAAGGTGGGTTTGCTATTGATCTATATTACCCAGAGAATAATTCACTTTGTTATCACGATGAGATTGCATGTGAGTCAATGGTTGAATCTGGGTTGTCGTTTGTTCGCCGTTCATTTGATGGAGGCTGGTATTATTTCATCGCCAATCGAACAGCCACAAATTTTGATGGCTGGATTAACTTGGGACGCCCCGCACTTTCGGTTGCTGCTTTGAATCCGCTTACCAGTGGTAGTGGCATTCTTGAGTCACGCGAAACAGTTCGGATTGTTAGTTATGGAGACAAACCATTTGTAAGTCCAATAGACGTTCATTTACAACTTGCCGCCGGCGAGTCTGTGATTCTCCGCACCTTCACCGCCAAAAAAGTGGAAGGTCCGGCGTGGACTTATCGGCAGACCAACGGCCAGCCGGTGGAACTCACCGGCCCGTGGAAAGTGAAATTTCTCGAAGGCGGCCTGACGCTGCCGGCCGATTTTCAAACCGCCAAGCTCGCCTCGTGGACGACGTTCCCCGACACGAACTTGCAAGCCTTTGCCGGCACCGCGAAATATGAAGCCGCTTTTGAATCGCCAGTCCGCATTGATCCCAAAACAGGTCTCCCATTGCCATCCGATGTAACTAGAGAAAAATATTTGCTCGACCTCGGCGACGTGCGCCAGAGCGCGCGGGTGCGCGTGAACGGCAAGGATTACGGCACGCTCATCACGCCGCCGTTCCGCGTGGTCGTGGACAACCTGAAACCCGCCGGCAACACGCTCGCAGTGGAAGTCACCAGCGTCGCCGCCAACCGCATCCG
>Ga0209698_10000290_pt1 | contig 56010 bp, 49 predicted proteins | sample LitLauG_LLR_2012_FD_187203 | JGI IMG/M metagenome (GOLD analysis project Ga0209698, IMG submission 187203) | Freshwater sediment microbial communities from Pennsylvania, USA - Little Laurel Run_MetaG_LLR_2012 (SPAdes) (version 2) | ecosystem: Environmental > Aquatic > Freshwater > Creek >...
CCTTGACGATCGTCGCCGGGCTGTAGAAGCCCATTGGCTGGCAATTCAAGAGAGCGCAGGTGAACGCTGCCAGGTAACGCACTTTTAGGAATGCGCTCGCGTAAGCCAGCAGCCCGAAACTCGCCGCATGCGACTCGGGAAATCCATAGGCGGCAAAAGAGCTGACGAATTTTACGATCTTATCCTGTGTCTCAGCAGGGATCGCGTTTTGGGTCATGCCCGCGCGCAATTCGGTCTCAATTTGTTGCATGCGCTGCTCCGAGCGCTTGTGGCTGAGCGCCCGCCGCAGTTCTTCCGCCTGACCTCCAGTGAAGTTGGCGCAGACCATGGCCATCCGCAGCAGTTGCTCCTGAAATAGCGGAACTCCCAGTGTCCGTTCGAGGACAGGCACAAGCGACGGATGGGGATAGGTCACGAGTTCCTTGCCCTGTCGGCGCCGGAGATAGGGGTTGGTCATCTCTCCTACGATAGGACCAGGACGAATGAGTGCGACCTGGGTAACGAGATCGTAAAACCTTCGCGGACCATTCCGCGGCAACGAAGACATCTGCGCGCGAGATTCGATTTGGAACATTCCAACCGTGTCTGCTTTGCGTATGACGTCATAGACGTCGGGTTGGTCGGGAGGCAGGTGAGCGAGATCGACTTCTTCGTGATAGTGTTCACCGATCAAGTCAATCGATTCCTTAAGCGCCGCCATCATGCCCAGTCCCAAAAGATCCACTTTGACAATGCCCAGATCGGCGCAATCGTCTTTGTCCCATTGCACAACGACCCTGCCGGGCATAGACGCCGGTTCCAGTGGAACCACCGAATCGAGCGTCCCCTGGCAGACGACCATGCCGCCCGAGTGCTGCCCGAGGTGTCGCGGTAGATCCACCACGCGCTTACATAGGCCCAGAAAGCAAGCGATCCGGGAATGATTCACGTCAAATCCCGCTTTGCGAAAATATTCGTCAAAGGTATCGTCCGCCCCCTTCCACTCCCAGGAGCCTGCGGTCGCAGACAGACGTGCCAGCGAGTCCGGCTCGAAACCCAATACCTTACCCATCTCGCGTGCCGCGAGCTTGGAGCGGTAAGTGATGACATTGGCGGTCATCGCCGCCCCGCGCTCGCCATATCGCCGGTACACGTACTGGATCACGCGCTCACGCTCATCGCCGCTCGGTAAATCGAGATCGATGTCCGGCCATTCACCGCGCTCTTCAGAAAGAAAACGCTCGAAGAGCAAGTCCATGGCAATCGGATCAACGGCGGTGATGCCCAGGGCGTAGCAAACCGCGCTATTCGCGGCCGAGCCTCGGCCCTGCACCAGGATGTGATGGTCCCGGCAAAACTGGACCAGATCCCACACAATCAGGAAATAGCCGGCTAGCTTCAGTTTCTCGATAAGCCTGAGTTCGCGCTCCAATTGGCGGCGTACCCGGTCGGTCACAGGCTGGTAGCGTTCGTGCGCCCCTTTCGCGACTTGAGCCCGGAGAAAGCTGATCTCCGTTTCTCCGTCTGGAGCCGGATAGCGCGGGAATTCGTATCCCAGATTTTCCAGCGTAAATTCCAGGCGTGACGACAACTCGGAAGTATTGGCGACGGCCTCAGGAAGGTCGGCGAAGATTTTGCCCATGTCCGCACCGTTACGGACATGGCGCTGGGAGTTGATCTGCAGGAGATCTCCAGCCTCGTCGAGCGTACATTTGTGTTTGACGCAGGTAAGAGCGTCAAGCACCTGGCGGTCGTCCGGCGTCGCATATCGCACACCGTTGCTGGCGAGAAGTGGCATCGCGAGTTCTCGTGCTAGGTCAAGCGCGGCATGGTTTCGGTGTTCCTGCTCTGGACGGAAATGCCGTTGCAGTTCTACATAGACATTTCCTCGGCCGAAAATCGATGTGAGCCGATCGAGCAAACGTCGGGCTTCATCTTTGCCTCCGGACTTCAATGCCGCTGCCAGCGGGCCATCTTCGTCCCCGGTCAGGCAAATCAAACCTGCGGCATGTTCCTCCAACTCCGCCAGTGTGGCCAGGGTAGGTTTGTTCTTGCTTGCCCGCAGTTTGGTCTTGGTGATCAGACGGCAGAGGTTCTGATATCCGACGCGGCTTTCAACCAGCAACGGGTAGTAGGACGATCTCGACGCCAGGGTCTCCCCGACAGACAATTCCGCGCCTACATGCGACTTGATCCCTTTCGACTTGGCGATCAGATGAAACCGCGGAGAACCGTAAAGACCATTGCGATCAAGCACCGCCATCGCTGGGAGTTGCTGCTTGGCACAGGCGTAGGCCAAGGCTTCGGGTACAGATGCGCCCTCGAGAAAACTGAACGCGCTCCGCGCATGCAACTCCACAAACTGCATCAGTCGTAGAGGCCCTCCACAAACCAGGTGTTCTGCCGGAGGTCGCGAAAGATTCGATACAGGCCCACGCCACTTGTGAGCTGCACTGCAATGTCCCATTCTTCGCGGCGCCATTCTTCGCGTTTCCACCAATTGCCCGACGTCCTCCATGGACCACCCGCGCAAACAATCGCTGAGGAAACTTCCGCAAAAGAGATATGAATGGGCTTACCGGTCTGGCAACGAACGTTTGCTGGCAACGGAGGCCGAAACATGCTCATGGTCACGGACGGGCCGACGGTGTTGTCTCCACGTTTCACTCGCTTGTTGTCCGCCGGTGTAAAAGCAGTCATTCGGAAGTCGTCCGATTGATGCGACTTCAGCACTTCCGCTGCGCCAACCTTCCCTCGGCCCTGGGCATCCACTTCGCCAACTACGCCCCGAATGCGGGCCAGGGTTATTTCCAGCCTTTCCGGCTCTGGAGCGTCTGGAGCAAACAACGCGGCTTGCGTGTAACGACGCCTGGCCGGCCGCGCCTCGATCGCTACGCTCTTTACCGCTGCGCCTGGGCGATGCTGTTCGAGATCAAGGTGCAAGAGCTTCAGCAACACTTTGGTGTTCTGCATCGACACCGGCAAGCTAAGGGTGCGAACCCAGCAATCCGGAACCACCTTCGTTTGTTCTTTCCTGGTATCTCGGTCTTCATGCACGTCAAGTTGAAGGCGCAAAGTTATCTCATCGGTGGCAAGCGAACGGGCCATCAAACGCGCTGCGAGTTGCTCCAGCAGACGGTTTAGGACGAAGACCAGCGACTCCAAGTCCTCGACCGGGTCTTCCAACTCCAGGCTTTCTTCAAATCTCACCGGGGGATCGACGGGAACGAGCATCCCGGTCCCTTCTCCGCGAGCGAGCCGTTGCAGATGAAGACCAGCCTGCCCGAGCCGTTCGACCAGGGGTACCGGTGGCAGCAGAGCCAAGTCTCGGCATCTGCGAATCCCCCAGGCATCGAGAATTTCGGCTTGAGCTTGGCTCAACGGCAGGACATCAATCGGCAACTGCGCCAGGCAGTCAGCCTCATTCCCTTTCTGGATCACCGTTGTGCCGGTAAAACCTCTGGCAGCCAGCAAAGCCGTGTCGTGATTGGTCGCGGCGGCGACGTTCACCTCCAAGCCCACGCGGGCCGCATGATGGGCCAGTGTGCGAATGAGCTTCTGCGGCGGACCGAAGATTCCCTCCGTTCCCTCAATATCGAGACTCACGATGCCCTGCGAAGTAGATTCGACTTTGGGAGAAAACTCGGCAGCGCAATCCACCAGGGCGTCTTGCGCGGCCTGCTCTTGCTTGAGCATTCGCTTACGCAGAATGATGTCAGGACATTGGGCCGCTTGGGCCTTGGTTATCCCCGGCTCTATCCCTGCAAGCTGCGCGCGCTCGTTACAAGCAAAGACCCGCGGCAACGACTCGGGGCCGTCAAGGACCGCAACGGGACGATTGCTCCATGCCACGCGTCTCTCTTCGGGCTCGCAACGGAGAGACGCTTGGACAGCAAAGCGTGGCACGAAGACGCAGGCAAAAAGCATGACTAAGCCCATCGCCTCTGCGCCGAGAAGCTGTGAACTGGTTGAGCAGGTTTCTTGAACGAGCGCCGTGCCGAAACCTCGACTTGAAAATCCAGACCTGCTGGGAGGCGCGCATGTGCAGGAGATCCTGGTACCGGCAGCGACCAGCGAATCTGCCCAGCGGACAAAGTCAGCATCAGACTTGAGCAAGTTCCCAAGACCGAGCAGGGCGTTATGAAAACGAGTGGTGCATCGAGTTTTTCCGCGACACTGCGGAAACGGAACCAAGTGGTCAAAGGTATCTTGCGAACAAATCGCTCAGATATTCCCGCAAGATCGACCATGATGAGTCCAAACCCGCCGCTCCCCTGGAGCAACAGGTCTGAGGCTTTGAATGCCTGCTCCAAGGTTTTCACGCCGCGACCTCCGCCGCGTATCCATAAAACTCGATCGAGGTTGACGCCGGCAGTCTGAGCAGATCGCGGATCGAACGAATCCGTCGCGTCGACCAAGGCGCAGAATTGCTCTCGCGTGGCTCCGGCGAGCAGTTGCGCTTGCAAACTTTTACGGCCCGCAGAACAGAGGGCAGGTCCAACAATCTCTGTGATTCCCCCACAAGGAATCCCGCTAATCGCATCGTCGATGACGCTCACACCGGTCGGCATCGTCCGCATCTCAACTGTGGGCCGCTGTCCAAAGGCAGCCGGGACTCGATCGGCGAGTCGTGCTTCTACCTGTGCGCGAATTAGGGCCGGGGAGAACATACAAGTAAGGAGTGGAGCTAGTTTCGTATTTTGTTCGCCTACAAAGGCTAGTCCCCAAATCCGGGCAGTGTCAACGCGTTGACCCGGTACAGCGTGCTAAGTTATTGAAGGGAATATGAATATTCTTGTTGGGACAGCGGGTTTTGTCCTACAGAGACCTGGAAGTTGGTCTGTCAGGGGGAAGCCCGGTTCTCACAATCGTTCTAGCCCTCGGAAAGAAGGCCTACGTCCCTGTGCCGGGCGCGAACGGAGTCACGATCATCACAATTTCGCACTAGTGAGCCAACGCCTCGACATTACAGGCAAGAACGCCCCGCTCGTCCGAAGAGCGGTGCACCTGCCTGGAGACTACATAGCTGCCCTGGTCCGTTGGCTCAGAACGTCACGAGAAGAGGGCAAAACGCATCGGGAGTCGCATTTCATACCCGTGCCGATGGCCTAATCCAACAGATGGCAGTCTCATTGCACAAGCATCAACGGAGCCCTGCAATCGGCGCCATTCTTAGGCTGCAGCGCGACAGCAAGCTTTCTCAATTTAGCCGCAAGAACAATTCTGCCCAGCTTCTGTGCCTTCGCGGCAGCGGTATTCAAGAATTCAGCAAACTGGGACAGTTCAGAGATCGGGAAAGCGCTGTCTTTCTTCAGCGATTCATCCTCGGCCTTGATCTGCTCCAGGAACCCTTGCTTTAGGTCGAGTTTCTGAATATCAGCAATAAGCTCCCCAAGCTGTTGGCCAATCGATGGAATGGTCAGCATCGCTGGCTGCATAACGTGTGCTTGCCCCTTCGAATGCTTGCGTGCCAATCGCCCTCCGCCCAGATCGCTCTCCGGGAAACCCTGGGCATCGTTTGTGAAGCAACTCTTGTCGCCGTAATCTCCGTGTCCCTGATCATCAACTGTTCGCGCTGGATCGATATAGCCATAGGCCTGATTTTTGTTTCCTTTTAGGGAAAGTTTTCTGTCGTCGAGCAAGTAAAGCATTGGGTGATACAGGCTGCGAACATGGTAATCGCAGGCATCATTGGTGTCCGGCGCTTTCATAACGATGCGGAGCGTGCCCGTATTTCTTAGGGTTGTGTGATAGCCGGTTCCGATCGCAACGGGTGTTGTGCATGTTAAGTCATCAGCACATTCTCTTAAATCAAATAGGCCTGGTCCGTCGTCATAGTGAAGCTGAAGGCCAATGATGTACTCTTTGTCTGATCCTAGCCCGCTACCATAACCACTTCCATTTATGTCGAACTTGTTGGCGAATTGCATGTTCCAAACGCCGTCGACGCTATATGAGGTCGGCATTGGCAGGATGAAGGCAAATAGTCCATATTTCTTCGCAGCAACGAAATTCCAACTATCGGTCTGATTTGCCTTTGGGTAGGACACCGGCACAAAGTTTGCATCGGGATGGCCGGCTTCGTCAGTCAAGGATGTCTTTCCCGTGATGTGCGCGCATTCAGTGCCCCAGAGGAGACAATAGACAGTTGGAGTTGTAAGTATGTACCCGTAGCCAGTGCTCACATTTGGAGCGTGGAAGACACCTCCGTACGAGGGCGCGACTACAACAAGAACTGTCTTGCCGCCTCCGAGTTTGGGGTTTTGATATTGATAAATGATCCAGGGCCCTTCAAGAGTGATGTCGAATGCGTTGTTAGCGTGCGCAACGCACGACAGCAAGGTTACGACGCAGATAGCCATCAAGATGCGAGTCTTCATTTCTGTCTCTCCTCGGAGTTTCATCTGATTCCTTCTAGCTCAAATGGGGCCCAGTAGTACGGATGTGTCGAAGCTGGCTGAGAAGCCATTGCTAGCTGCGCGGAGTGCAACGCCTCAGCCACGCTGGTGCCAGTTAATAGTCGGGAGTAGAACTGCTTCATAAGGCCCGCTGTCTGGCTGGAATCGACGCTCCAACGACTTGCGATCACATGTGGAACGCCCGCATGGAGCAGTGATTTCGCGAGGCTTTCCGTGCCGGAATGTCCGATCCCCTCTTCCCCTTTTGTGTTGCACGCCGAAAGCACCGCCAACTCAAGCCCCTCGGTCTCTCGTGGCGAAAGGCTGCCGGCCGCAACAAGCCGGGCGAGCTTCGTCACGGGATCTGTCTCGCCAAGCATCAGCCCGCTGCGCTGAGGTGAGAAAACAGCGTGTCCTGCAAAATGAAATATAGCTACGCCACGAATCTCACGACGAATTGAAGCCAGCGTAGCGTTGCTGCCGTCAAGGTGACGAGCATTCCTGAATTCGTCAGAGACGGATTGTGCCTCCCTTTCAGCGTCCGCCAATGGTGGCACCGGCTCTGGTGGTGCCGGGACGCTCACGATGAGGGTCGGCAGTTCCGCGGTGATCGGCTCTTGAGGATGCAGACGCAGTTGGCGATAAAGAGGTGGCGCAACAACGACAACGGAACGTTCGGCTAGGTAGTGTCCTTCCGAGTCGACCAGCGCTTCCCAAGGAATCGAGAGCAGGGTGTCATCAGGCTCGAACAGAAGAGTTCTGCCCGGCGCAAACCGACCTTCGATTGGTGTCACCAGCAGTTTGTAGAGCGCACTGCTGGTGGTCCTAAGCGTCGAAAGATCGGAACCAGGGTCCGAACAAAGGCGAACAAACCGTGTTACTAAATCACGCACTCGCCCCGGCGACGTGGAGATCCACTCCGAGTAGACGCCTCGATTGTCGTAAACCCAAACGGCAATCCCGTCGGAGAATGTTGCGTAAGCCACGATCGTTTCATCGCGCATCTGGGGGAGTTGACCTTGCACGACGGCAGGCGATGGCAATAGAGTGGCGTTCTTCGGATTCGGAGGAACGGTAATCTCTAGGGTTCCCACTGGCCGCGAAAAGTCGCTTCTCTCAGCCCTCAACTCGGCGCCTCGATACCACTCCCACAACTCCAAGGCAGAGGTAGCGTCACCTTGACGGAGCTTCCATTCAACTACGCTGCGATAAGCGTTTTGGGTTTGTTCCGCCCAGTGGCGGCGGTCGTCTTCTGACGAGAAAGACTTCAGCGCCCATTCGGCGAGGAAGACGGCGGATCGAAGCGCGGATTCGGCTGCCACATCGTCGGATTTCTTGAGAGCGATGTCGGCCTCCGCGGAGTAATATCCGATTTCAGGATCAAAACTCGGCTCGCTATCGACAATCGGCTTAATTGTTTGAAGGCGGACAGCAGCGCGTTCCAGATCCCCACGACGGATTTCGACTAAGGCCTGCCAGACTTCGGCGTCCATGTGATCTCTTGTAGTTGCTGGCGTCCGGGGCGAGGCTGCGAAAAGAGCGCTTGCCTTGGCGTACTCCGCTGCCGCCAGGTCCGGCATGTTGCTTAAATAGGCCGCGTTTCCATACCAACGGTGAGCCATTGCTCGCAGCAATACATCAGGGTGCCCATCAATCAGAGTCGTGGCCTCGCGCCATAAGATGACTTGCAGATTAGGCAAGGGTATTTGATCGGCAGCCGCGTCCAGGTCGTAGTAAAGGTTGTATCCCTTCATAGTGTCGACCTGTTCCGACCAGAAACGCTTCAACCCTTCCGAAGCGTCCGCAAAAGCGCCATTCACATCGCCCAGCGATCCGACGGAAAGGGCATGAAAACCCAGGCCGCGTATGGACAATGCGTTGTACTTATGACTCTGTGCTTTGGCAACACCCTTGTTGATCGCAGATTGATAAGTCCCAAGATCACCTACTAAATTCGCGCAGTTTGATTCCTCGAGGCTCATTTGCCCCTGGAGCCATCCATAGCCGTAGCGATCAAGCCGTGCGCCCATAGCGCGCAGCAGCGAAATACATCGTTTGCCTTCCCAGAGGAGGTGATCTGCGTAGACTTCCTCCCCCTCTGCTCGGAGTTCGCCCGCGGGATTTCCGGCTGCCCTAAACAGTCCGGCCGCACGGTGCGCAGAGTCACGAGCAGCGGAGTAATCGCCTCGGTCGTCGTCCCTCAGAGCCGTAGAAAGCGATTCGAGCGCGGAAGGAAAGAATGGTCCTGAGGCTCGATCCAGCAAATCCGCTAACCACGAATCCTCATGCCGTGTTATGAGAATTTCGGCTAAGGCTGAAAGAGCATTGCGATACTCACTCGAGCTCTGCGCTGACGACGACAAAGGAAACGATTGTGGCAGCCACCCAATGATTGCGACATGCAAGTATTCCTCGATGCGGGCGTCAATCTTGTCGCGTATCTCGCTGTTTCCTGACGGTCCTTCTGCAATTTGTGTGGGTGTCAGAAGTGGTTCGGCTTGGCTTTGATCACGCTGTTGCAGCTTCTGCCTCAGTGCTGCAAGGCGTCGGCGCGCCTCATCGGACCATCCACTTTGCGGATCGATGCGCAAATAGTGCTCCCAGTCGCCAGCAGCCTGGTTGAAGAGAAACATGCGTTCACATGCGATTGCGCGATTGAACAATGCAATGGGATCATCCGGCGATATGGCTAGGGCCTTGCCGAGAGCCTCGATGGCGTTGCCGTAATCAATCGGTCTGTCGGCGGATTCGGCCCGCATGAAATAGGCGGAGCCCAAATCAATCAGTAGACCGGGCGAATCCGGCTGCGCCTCCAGCGCGCGCTGCAACGATTTGATTGCCGATTCGTAGTTTCCATCGAGCATATCCGCGCGTGCTCTGGCTTGTAACCACGCGGGATCGTTCGGATTCTTCCTTAGGTTCTCGCCGATCAGAGCCTCTGCCTTCAATAAGGAGGAGGATTTGTCGAGATTCGATCCGTTGGCACTACGCTCCACGCGCATGGGAGCATACTTAGCGCCAGGGATTCGTACTTCCAACGTCCGATGCTCCGTGTAGGCCTGCGCAAGTAATTGTTCAGCGGACGGCGGACGCAATGTCCGCAACCCAATCCAGGCAACGATGGCTACGGCGGCAATCCCTGCAAATGCGTATGCGGGAGCTGGCCAAGCGAACATTGCCCGCCACCAAGAAGGTTTCTTTTGATCTTGCACGTTGCCACGTAGCGTTGAGGCCATATTTCTCTGCCACTCGGGCCTAGCGCTGCTCAGCAATCCCAGCAACGTCTCTTCACGGGGAGTCACTTCATCCGCGAGCGTCTCCGCTGCATTCTTTAACAGAGGTCCGCAGTGTCCGCATTGGGCCGCGTGTTTCATTAGCTCTCTCGTCTTCGCTTCAGGTAGCAGTCCGGCTGCTACGTTGAGCCACTCAGTCTCGTCAACACAATCCGGACCCGCAGGCGCATTGCTGGGTACGCCCATGCGTAAAATCTCGCTCTGCACAGACTTGTGCATCTGCACCTTCCGGCTGCAGTCCTGGCAAGACTCAACGTGGCGCTGGGCTTCCCCCAGAGCCTGCTCCGAGAGTCGTCCCAAATCCGTGACACTTGCCGCGTGCGACGAGACAAGCCCATCGAACTCATCGCTGTCGAGATGTTTATCAAATGGCCGTGTCAAAACCAGCTTCTCCTATCAATACGATTCTGCCGGTCGAAATCCTTTTTCGCCCAGCTGCGGTGATCCTGAAGTCTGGGGCCGCAGACCCGCAATCTGCTCGCGGACTAGGCGCGTCAAGCGGAAAATGGCGCTTTCCACTCCCTTTGCAGTCAAGCCCACTGTGGGCAGCGTGGCTATGGCCTTGGCGCTCATGCCTTGTTGGTAGTAAAGCCAGAAAATGAGCCGGTCCCGCTCCTGGTCGGGACCTGCAGAGCAAGTCCCAAGGCAGCGGTCAATTTCTTTTAGAAGGACCTCGCGTTCCATTGCAGCTTGGCTGCCCAAATCCCCGCTCTGAGCCGGGGGTTCAACGTCCTCCAGTAACTGAGAGGTCTCTCCGCAGCCACGCTTCTGAGAGTGAAGCGACTTGAAGTGATCGTGAGCGACATTGACTGCAATCGTCTTTATGTATCCTGCGATCGCGTCGGGGTGCTGGACCGCGAAGTTTTGCAGCAGACAGCACTTGTCAGCACAAAGTTTGAGGTAAGTTTCCTGGACTAAGTCGTCAACGATCTGCTGCGGGGCTTCTCCCCATTGGTGTGCAGCGCGAACAATCGAAAGACTCACGGGCCGATGAAAGCGGGCGACGAACTCCTCCCATGCTGCGCTGTCATCTGATTCGGCGCAGGCACGGATCAACTCCTCCGCGGAAACTGACGAATAGCGCGCCACACTCTAACCCCGCCGCGTGATGCGCGCAATTTTACACGAAAGAAGCCGCGCCAGCGTCGCCGGCAGCTTTCTCCCGGCTTACCCCGCGCTCTGCATGAAAGATTCGTAGTTAGTGTGCACCACGATCCAGTCCAAAAAGGATTCTCCCCCGATTTGTCGTCTCACAGGTTGAAGGGTGAGAAGCAGGAACGTCCGTCGGGCGTATTCGCTATTAAACGTTAGTTCCGAAATGGGGGCGAAGATCATGCAAAGAGTCGGACCAGGTCAGTATCAGGTTTCACAAGGTGAAACCGTAACAGTCGCAATCAAGAAGTCGGTTGGCCAATGGCTGGCGTCAGTTTCCAGCCTGGATAAAGCGACGTGGAACCCCGAGCCAGACGAGGGGATAGATGGAAGCTTCCAGGCTCCCGGCGCCACAGGTCAGACAGCGAGCTTTACCGCCCTCTACAACTTCACACCCGGAGGCGACTCCTCAGGAGACTTCTACACAGTCACACTAACCGGCAGCACTGGCGGGGCAAACACAACGTACGTCGACGCGCCGGCGCTTCAGGACCGGACCTACTCTTTCGAGGTGACGCAATGAAACGCGCTATTTTCGTTTGTCTCTCTGTACTCCTGTCGGTATCTGCCGGGATGGCTCAGTGTCCGCCCGGTTCAAACAAAGTTGACGACGCCTCCGCAAAGATCATCTTCGGCCCAATGGCCGAGAGCATGTTCAACGCCTATCACCTAAAAGGCCACCCCGTTAATCAGGATTCCATTGACGAGGCGCTTCAAGGAACTCGGGTCTCGTTTCTTGAATCGTGGGCCGCGACGCGCTCGGACTCGACGCTGACCGGTCGTCTGGCCGATCTTGAACTTACTCGCTGGAACAAAGAATCTTCCAGTGGCTCCGGTGCCGCCGGCAAAACGTCGGTTGCAAGCCAGGGTAGTGTTGCGTCTTTATTCAGTTTTGCGGTTGAGAATGGTGCCCTCACTCGCTCGGTAAGTGGGACGACCCTGACCTTTCGGACTTCCCCCGGCAACGTGATTGCGGCTTTGAGCAAGGCTGGATGGATGGAGGCAGGTCCAAGTGTTCCGGCTTTCGACGGATCTTTTCAGTCAATTGCCAAGCGTTTCTCCGTCTTTGTCTCTTTCGACGCGAGCCGGGGGAATGGAAGCGGTGGCAATGGTGCCGGTTCCTCCTCAACTGCTGTATTCACGGGTGATCGGCAGCAGTTGTCCGGCTGGGGAACTCGGTTTGAGATTTTCAATCATCAGGACCCGCGCGATCCCCGCTACGCAAGGGATTTCCGGGCACTTATGCAGAACGAAGGTACGCAACTTGCCAACAATATTGAATCGAAGCTAGTTGGAGTCGCGGAATTCAAGGCGGCGTTCGATGAAGTTACCAAACAGCTGCAACATGATGTGGAGAGCCACAAAGACGATAAAGACGCGATCCTCCAGGATTACAAAACAGCGGATGCGCGATTTCGCGAGCAAGTTTGTGGGCTGGAGGCCTCAAGCCCCAGCACATACCGCGCCGTGAACGCGGTCGTCGACTCTGAAGTTACCTTTCTTCTGCACGAAGCAGACACCTTCAACAAAATCGCCCGTGGTTGGACGCTTGCGGCCGAATACAACGTGACCAGGCAAGCCAACACGAACGGTTCCCTCCCGAGTTCCATGATGCCTGTCTCCACTAGCAGCACGTTGCCCGATCTCGGGAATGTCAATCTTGTGACATCTAAAGGCTTTTCCGACGGCCCCAAACTAACAACGAATGGCAGCTTCACCTGGTTCCAAAGCTTGCCCAGTGGCTCGAAGAGCGGTCATATTCGCGATGCCCGCGTGTCAGCTCAGTTTGACATTCCACTGAAGGAGATCAAGCAGATCGGCAAGCCAACGATCAGCTTGTCGGGACTCTTCTTGGCACTATTCGAGCAACCACTCGGCCAGCAAGTTTTGGTTAATGATGTCCCGGTCAGCCTCACGGGCAATATAGGGCTGGTGCAAGGCAAGTTGACGATCCCTACCAAGAGCGCAGTCAGCATTCCTTTATCAGTTACGTGGGCATCCCGTACCGAGCTGATTAAGGAGTCCGACACCCGGGGCAACATCGGCATCACCTTTGACCTCGATAAGTTGTTTGCCAAGGGGGAAACCAAACAATGAGACAACGCGACATTCACCAGGTTCGGACGTTTTTCTTTCAGCCCGGAGAGACTGTCACCTTGAAGTCTACTCTCAGAAGCAAGAATTCGTCTGCTCGATTCCGTGTCCGCCGCGGAAGCCGACCCGTCGAAACCTCAATAGAGAAGCTCGTGTTCAAGATGCCCAACGCCGGTCTGGGGATGCAGATGGCTGAACTCGACGTCAATTTCGCTGGCAGGTGGAAGACCCTTCACTTGGATCAAGTCGGCATCGACGTACTTGTCCGCGGCTCGAAAGGAGCGCGTCACATCCACCACATCATCCCTGGTCCGAAGATGGGACGTTGGACCTACCGTCTGGTGTCTGTCCGGCCGGGGAGCACACTTTACTTTTGTCCAGAGAGCAACTGCGAGAGCCGGATGCTCCCTGTGACTGACCAGAGAGCGTGTCCGGTTTGCAGCGGAGCTCGCATGATCCCGCTTGAGGTTCCGGAGTGAAGGGGAGAGATCCCGAAACCTGGCATTTTGAAAACTAAAGGAGACTTCCAATGGACGTTAGCTTACCCCAAACCATTGCCAAGGTGACTGTTGCGTTGGCACCAGCTTTTGCTTGCGGCTTTGCCGTTCAGCAGGCTCTTCAGATCATTGATCCGCTCGTAAGTAAACCGCAGATGATAGGGAAACCGGACGGAGCGAACCTCAAGCGAGCCATCATGGGGCTGATTTCGCTCACTCTGGGCGTATTGATCGCGTATCTTGGAAATGTGGAGGTCATACAACCACTGTCCAAAGCAGCAGATAGTGGATCTCTCACCCTTCCAGGTTGGTTAGGAATTTCCGTGAACGCCTTGATCATAAGCGCAGGCACCGAGGGCTTCAACTCAATCATGAAGTTTCTCAGCTACCAGAAGGAAGCGGCAAAGTCCGACGCGGCGGTCAAGAAAGCCGATGCTGCAGGAAAACAAGTGCCAGAAGGCCACGGGGCATTAAACCTTGTGAACGGTTAGCTGTTGTCGCGTGGGTCGGTTCCTTCCAGCGCGGTGGACGGTCACGTTCTGCTGGGCGTAACAGGACCTGTCCCCCGGCATTCTCATCTAACAGCATGCGTATCACGTGGTAGGTCCCGTGGCCCAAGGTGTCGCGTCTGAACCACGACGAAAAAGCGCCTCATGATCAATGTCGTCGATCGAATCGAAACCCATGACCTACGCTGTACTCGTTCTGTGCCACACAGATTGGCTCCAGTTCGCCCCGAATCTCCGATTGCATGACGGGCCAAGAAACATTTGGGCTGCTGTTTCGCTCTCTTCAATGAAGTTAGCGCTCCGGGCGTGGCCACAATTTCCCAAGTGTAAACAATGCAAACATGACGGCGACTCCTAGCCCCATGCGGGCGAGCTTCGTCCGGATGGGTTGCCCCTAGAGCAAAGTGGAATCGCTTGTGAAGTTGGGAAAGGACGGCCGTGCTACACCGCCCCGCAGGCTAGAACGATTGTGAGAAGCGGGCTTCCAGGAACTCGCCCAGTTTGACAGTGGCCTTGAATTGTGGCATAGGATCCAGTTCCTCGAATGCCTAGGTAAACGCATTCGCCGGTCAAGGCCGAATCAAAACCGCTTGATTTCGTGCCGATGGGCGTGCAGAGTTAACAGAGGGGCGAACCGCGTCGCTTCCGGGGTGTGCTGATTTTGATTTCATGCAAGACGTCACGATCCGCGTGGGCGGCTGGCGCCGTCTTCGCCCTTTGCACCTTTCACCTTGCGGCACAAACGAAAGCCAGTGATCCGCAAAGCACACTGAGAGCTCAGATCAAGGCTGCGGCAGCCGCGTACATTCAACGGTGGACGGTGGATTTTGAGGCGCAGCCGGCAGGAAAGGATCCAGTCCTGTCTGCGCTGACCACGCCGGCGTACAAGAACCTTGATTCCAATGTGCAGAATCAGGTCTTTCTGAATCTCGTTGAGGCAGCTTTGAGGACGATGCCATTGGACAGAGCGGCCCGTGTCGATCGTGAATTGCGGGAATACGAAAAGATCGAAGCAGGGAAGGGATGTCAAGTTAGCCAGTCGTGTTTCATTAAAGACGTGCTTCAGATACACAGGTATGACTCGTGGACGGCAATGGCAGTCACGTATGAAGGCTTGCGCGTCTTACAAAAGAGCCAGGTCAACATCGACTCACCTTCTGCGCATCTCATTCTAGGTCAGCTCACAGGAGAAAAAGAATTTCCGACAGCGTCCGCAGCCACCGTGGCGAGAGCGAGTAGATTTTTCGACGCGTGGAAGGCGAAGCACGGACCGCCGGAAGTTCCCGAGGACCTCGAGGTTGACCCGGATTTTCGACGGCTCAGTGCGGAAATCAAATCCGAAGTCTTCGGTCTGTTCGTGGAGGAGATCCTGAAGCCGGCCCGGCGGGCGGCATTGGAACGTCTCAAGGAGTTTAGCGATCAAGATGTGCAGCGCGCCCAGGTCACGGCCGCTAAGTTGATGTCAGTGCTCACGGAGCGCCGTGTTCCCTTGTCAGAAACCCTGAGCACTCCGGAGGTGCTTGCGCTTCGCGAGCCCGATCTCACAGTCGTGGAGATGGTATTTGGCGAACTTGCCGGGCGCGAAGTACGGATCGCTTTTCGGCGACATCTTGAGCTTGGTCGCAGCGTCAGGCAGGCTGGCCCGGAGGTGGCGGCAAAAGCCACTCAATTCTTCGCGCGTTGGCGCGAAAGGCACGGCAACAATCTCTATCCCGAAGTGCTCGAAGAAGACGTCGCATTTCGACAACTGGACGATAACACTCAAATGGAAGTGTTCAGCCGCGCGGTGGACCGCGTTTGGGCCGTGGCAAAGACCAGAATCGCTGAACGATCGATGCCGATCCCGCCAGAAAGCGCCAGCATTCTTCGCGCGCCGGCGTTTGCTGACTTGTCTGAGTCGCTGGAGTCTCTCACAACGCTCCAGGTCGGCGAATCGTTGATGCGCATGGCTCGTGATGCCCATCGAGCAGAAATTCAATTCGGCCCGAATCACCCCGATCGAGCGCGGACACTCGCAAGCCTTGCCGCTCTGTATGACTTGAACCACGACTACTCGCGAGCGGAGCCTTTGTATCGTGCGGCCTTGTCCATCGTCGATCCGCCGGACGCGACTGATTTCGTGTTCGGGTCGTGGGACAAGCGCGACGTGCGCAAATTGTTCGCAGCCGCAACGGGCCGTCCGATGAACAGAGGCAATCCAGACGCGCCTGGTATTTCCTACGCGCTCGCATACAACCTCTGGAGCCAGCACAAGTCTCAGGAAACTGTCGCGGCGCTGAGACGAGCCGCTCGCGCCGAACAGAGTGTCTTCGATCGAGTCCTCGTGGGCAGCTCCATATCGCAGAAGCAGGTGGCTTTCGATCAGCTGACGCGAAGCCTCGATGCGGTATTAAGTTTTCACGCTCGCGTGCTTCCCGACGATCCGTCGGCGTTGGATCTCGCGCTGACCGTGCTCCTCCAGCGAAAGGGACGCCTGCTGGACACTCTCACTGACGAATTCACCGCGGTTCATGAAACGCTGGATCCCGACGTGCAAAGAGAATTCGACGAGCTTCGCGATGTGCAGCAGGTGATCAAGGAGCTTGTGTCTTCGGGTGCAACTGATTCGAATCCGGAGTTCCGGAGGCTCCGGAACCGCCAGGAAGAACTGGAATCCGACATCAGCAATCGGAGCCGCGAGTTCAGGCGGCGGGCGGAACCGATCGAGGTGTCGGACGTCAAGGCAGCCTTACCTTCCGACACGGCGTTAGTTGAATTCGCGCGCTATCGAGAGTTCGATCCACTGGCCAAGCTTCAATGGGGCCAGGCGCGATACTCAGCTTATATCCTCTCCAAGAATGCTGAGCCCGCGTGGGTCGATCTGGGTCCGGCAGCGATCATCGACACGATGGGCGCACAATTCGCGGCATCTCTCGGCAGTCCCGAGAATGACGCGGTCACCCGCCGTCTCGGTCGGGAGCTCGATGAGCGCCTGATGCAGCCGGTGCGACGCGTGTTGCAGTCGCATCGCAACCTCCTGGTGGCCCCGGATGGAATTTTGAGTTTGATTCCTTTTGGTGCACTGGTGGCGCCTGACGGGAAATATTTGCTGACGTCATACGAGTTCACATATCTCTCCGCCGGTCGCGACGTGCTGAGACTCCAGGAGCGTGTCCCCGCCCGTCAAACGGCGCGATTCTTTGCAAACCCCACCTCTCAATCGACCGTGCGCCCTCCAATTCCTCAGCTGCCTGAAACGGAAGAGGAGGCGCTCAGCATCGCCGCGCTGCTGCGCGATGCACGTGTCCTACAGCGCGAACAGGCGAGCAAGGCGAATCTCACGAAGGTTACGGGACCTTCTGTGCTGCACATGGCCACGCATGGGTTCTTCTCACCAGGGTTCCCGGATCGAGGCGGCGATCGTGCGATGCTCCGGTCCGGACTGATGTTGAGCGATGGCATCTTCACTGCCGCCGAGGCCGCCACGCTTGACCTGAGCGGGACTGATCTCGTGGTGCTGTCCGCGTGCGAGACAGGCATAGGAGAGATCCGGACGGCTGACGGCGTCTCCGGGTTGCGGCGAGCGTTTGTGCTCGCCGGCGCAAGATCTCAGCTCTTGACGCTTTGGATGGTAGACAGCGAAACGACTCGCGACTTCATGATCGACTTTTATCGCCGCTTGCTCAATGGCGACACCAAAGCCGCGGCACTACTGTCAGCGCAGCGATCACTGGCGGCGCGGCTTTCCCCGTACTACTGGGCACCTTTCATCCTGTCTGGAGACGGCGGCCCGTTGCACCAGTGAACGTCCGCTACTCCTTGATGAAGCGGTACGATTGGACATTCCTCAGCGTAAGACGGGCAACATAGGCTACCGCCGGATCCTTGTCTTTGGTTGCAGCCGTAATCGCGGGGATCGCGGGATCGGCGGCTGGTCCCATAATGCCAAGTGTTATCAACGAAAACATGCGAACTTTGGCACGCGTGTCGCTCAACGCTTCCGCCAAATCAGGGACCACCGACCGCCCAATCGATAGCAGCAGAACCCCTGCGCGGGTCGCAGTCTTGTCAGCGGCGAGTGCATCGATCAAGTAGTTTGCGGCCGTCTCGCTGTTGCGCTGGGCAATTGTGACGGCCACATAATTCAAAGCGCCGTTAGTTTTTGGGTCAGCGTTGCCGAGCGCCTCAACCAGCTGCGGCAGAGCAGCGGCTCCGATTGTGATGAGGACTTCGCTCGCCTCGAACTCGTACTCGTCGGTCATGGGTATCAGGGCGGGCACCGCGGCCTTCGCGCCCGGACCAATCGCGCGCAGCGCGGCCAAAGCCGATCGCCGAATCTCCGGGTCTCGTTGATTGAGCATCTCAACGATCAGCGGCACAGCACCGACACTGCGGCGATCCACTATCTTCGGAATCACAGTCGCAGCGGCGTGCTTGCTGGCCTGGTCGGGAATCCTGACCAGAAACTCCACTGCGGCTTGGGCGGACGGGCCGATCTCTTCGAGCACATTGAGAGCTCTGTTAAAGGCAAAGCCCTGCCAACGTTCATGAATCATCGTGTCGACCAACTGCGGCACAACTTGGGCGCCGAAACCGGCTAAGCCGCTCTGAGCGACCGAGTACGCTTGGTCATCCTTCAGAGCGGCGATTAGAACCGGCAAGGCAGACGGATCGCCAATCTTTCCCAACGCTTCAAGCACACCGTGCCTGACCTGCACTTCATCGATGACGCCGAATCTTGGGGTTTGCCTGAATGTCGCGGTGTCGTTAATGGCCGAAAGAAGCGCAGGAAGGGCAGGCCTCGAGACCGACCCAAAAGCACCAAGGATCTTGGCGGCCTCCCATCGCACCTCCGCGTCTCCGCTTTGAAGAAAACTGACAATCGAATCTAAACCGCGCTCGCCTCCGATGAGCGCGGCACGCACGGCGGCAGCTTCCAACCGACCGGGACCCGGACTGCCCGCGATGTCCAGCAAGGCCCGGGTGATGACCTCGCCGCTGGGTGCAACCTCGACGAGCGCTTTCGTCGCCGCCAGACGAGTCTCCACATTGCGGCTCTGGAGCGCCCGAACTAGGACTGGTATCGATCTCGGAGCGATTTTCCGAAGGGCTTCGCAGATCGAAGTGTTGAAAGTGGCGTACTCATCGAACCTAAGCAGCAAGTAATCTTCGTCGTTGAGAGCCGTCTCGAGGTCCGGCAACTCATTGACCGCTCGAGCGTCCGCGACACGCGGCAACGATCGAAGGATCGCTTGCCGAACGAGATCCTGCTCGGCGAACGGAGGATCGATCTTCATCCGCTCTTCCACGGATCGGGTGTCGAACAGCGGCCGCGGTCGATTGCGCCATTCCTCGATCCTGAGAATGGTGTACTTGAAAGCCTGAAGCATCGCAGGAATGGCATCAGCGGCTGATGAACCGATCTCGCCTAACGCATTCACGACGGTGGCGATTCTCGATAGCGCGTAGATTTCCGCGCTGCCCGGACGCAACGCCGAAACGTCTCTGACCAGAATGGCGACAAGCTCGGGCACTGCTGGCTCGCCGATGTCCGCCAGCATCCGGATGGACTCGTCACTTTGGGCTTGAACAAGAACCGGTATCGTCAGCAGAGGAAGAGGGCCTTGCCGTGCCATTGTGCGCAACACAGCCAGCGCAGGGTGAGGGCTCTCGTTGTGCTCGAGAGCGATAGCCAGCAGAACTTGAGTCGCGTCAGGACCGGCGCGTGCGAGGATGTCAGCGAGTTGATCGCAGGAGCGCTTGTCAGCACACTTCCTCAGACTAGGCGTCAGGAACGGGATGGCACTCGTTGATTGCGGACTCACTATATGTGCGAGCGCCTGTAAGACCGGGCCAGTCGTTTGACCGTTGAGAAGGTCGAGCAGATCTGGTATGGCAACCGCGGCCCTGGGTCCGAGAGCCTCCAGCGCTCGTATCGCGCGGAGTTTGTTTGTTGTGTCGTTCTCATGAAGCATCACCAGTAGCGTCGGGATCGCTGAGGGATCTAACGCGGCCATCAGCGAAGAGGTGCTCAGAAGAAGCACTGCGGTCGCCGCCAGAAGGCCCGCTTTAGTCATACGCAGGCGACTTATCGAATCCATGTGGCTTCCCCACGTCACGGATCATCACAAAACGTTGATCTCGGGGCGTCTCGCCTTGAACCGCCTAAGCGCTCCGGCGCTGACATTCGTGTTGGAGAGCCAGAGCTCTTTCAGATTCGGTAGGCTCTCGATGAACTGAATGCTTTCGTCCGACACAGCTGTCTTGTCAAGACGAAGTGTTTTCAGTCTTTTCAGGTTCAGAATGTGTGCCATGCCGCCGTCGCTGATCTTCGTCGCGCTGATATCCAATTCCTCAAGCGTCTCCAGTGCTCCTATGGATGCGAGACCGTGGTCGGTTATGTTCGTACCCGAGACATCGAGGCGACGTAGCTTCTTCCAGGTTTTCCCAATCAACCCGCTATCATTCACGCGGGTGCCATCCAGATCGAGGTCTTCAAGATTTGTGAGCGCCTCTAAGTTCCTGCCAGTTATCTTCGTGCCGCTCATTCGCAACACCGACAGCGAATGCAACTTCGCCAATGCGTTCACGCCAGCATCGGTCACGTTATCGTCACTCAGATCGAGGTCAGTCAAACCGGTGAAACGTTCGATACCCTTCAGTCCCTCGTCCGTGATCCTCGTATGCCACAAGATCAATGTCTTGAGCGATGGCTGCGCCGGAAGAGCCGCGAGGCCTGCGTCGGTGATCGGCGAGTGCCACAAGGTGAGACTTGTCAGCGATCGGGCGTTCTCCAGGTTTGCCAGCGCCGTTCCACTGGCTTTCGTATCAATCAATTCCAAATGCTCCAGCGCACTCATCCCCTTCAGGAACGACAGGCCGGAGTCCGTGATCAGCGCCTTGAAAATCCGAAGAGTTCGAAGCGCACGAAACGGAGCCAGTTGCGCGAGGCCGCCGTCTGTCAAGGGATCCGACGATAAGTCCAGTTCGCGGAGCCGTTCCGCCAGCGATACTAGATAGCGAAATCCTTGACCGGTCAACTGGTTGTTGCCAAGTGTCAGCTTCTCCACGGACGTCAGCTCGCTCAAGTAAGCCAACCTGGCATCAGTGAGACCAACGTCACTCAGATCCAGTGACTTGAGCGATGTCAGCGCAGCGAGCGACTGGAGACCTGGACCGGCAATCTGATTTCCTGAAATGTCCAATGTCGTCAGCGATCTGAAGCCGACAAAATTCCTCAGCTCTTTTTCGTCAAGCCTGGAATGATTCAATTTCAGTGTTGCCAATCGCGGCAGATTTCCGAGGTACCTCAGGCCCAGACCGGTCATCGAACTGCCCGCGAGATCCAGTTCCTCGAGCGACACCATGGTCTTGAAGTACATCAACCCCGCGTCAGTGATTGGAAGACGGGTCATAGAGGACGGCAAGCTGAATTGACGCAGCTTCGTCAGCGAGGCGAGATGCACGAGATCAGCGTTCACGCAGTTAGTTGACTCCACGACCACGGAATGCAGATCGGCGGCGCTCAACTTATCCAATGGACTCAAATCGCAATCCGCGCGAACCGTGCCGAGAAGTGCGTCAAGCTCGCTATATGGTACGCTCCGACTGATCTCGAGCTTTGCTTCCTTCCTCTGAGGGACTTCAATATCCCCTTTCGCATCCGTCCACACTTCCCATTCCTCTCCATCAGTTTTCAGATACAACGTGCCGATCGAGCGGTCTGATGGAAAGTGCAAGATCCGCGAGGGGTTCGCTGCTCCGATCTGAAGAGCCGCCAAGGGAGGGGCGTGGACGAGCCATAAACCGGCAACGGCGGCAACCGCGATCGCCAATGCCTTCCTGTATTGCAGACTCATGACCGTTGCGCCCTAATGCGCGGCGACTTTCGCTGCGGCAATGTGATGGGCGTTAATCGTTCCCTCAATCAGTTGTTCGATCCAAACGCCTAACATGAACGGCACGAATTCCAGTCGAAATATGCCATAGTACGTGCCAAGGAAGCTCCCGACGAATATCACTAGCACAAGACAGAGCGTCGAGGAGGCGGCCCACACCGGGGCCAGGCGTGTGTTTAGCCACGCGATAAAAATGGCAAGGAAGATTTTTATCGGCCATTTGCTCCAATCCACGTCGCCATGCGCGAATTGAACGCCGGCTAACTCGGACTCGACCGCGGCGCCGATCAGTTCGGCACCCAGTTTCGGCCCGAAAGGCGTCGGGTGAATGTCGCCGAAACTCGCCCCCAGTAGGACGATGTCTCCGAGGGCGCCGGGCCGTGGCACCGCGCTGCCTCCCTCCGCCATGAGATCCGAGAGCGGCGTTTGTGGTACATCCCAGTCTGCAACAAAATCCTGCACGTCGTCTGTCGCGGTGAGTCCCCGACTCCGAAGTTTTGCGCACGCTTGGTCCTGTACCGCATCACAGTAGGCGCGGACAATTTCCCAATGCAGCGACGGTACGCGCGCGTCCGCTAATGAAATGGCTCTCTGGTATCCCCTTACGGTCCAGTCCGCATCTTGAGGGAAAAGAGGATTTCCTGCATAGGAAGGTTGATCCGGCCGATTGCCGAGTACTTCTCCTACGACCCATTGAAAGCGCTTCTTGTTGTGACTGTCTGACGTTATCTGCTCCTGTCGCGCCACTCTCGCCCAAACCATCCTGGAGTGCGTCCGCGGTAAGTGAAGCTGCTGAAATCTCGGCTGTGAGGTGTCGACGTCGATGGCGAGCACTTTCGGTTCGTACTTCAAGATGGCCGCGATCACATCGCTCAGCTTGTCAGGCAGCATCCCTTCGCCGAGATAGTCCGCATATTCCTTCGCGTCAACTGTGATCACCCGGAAATGTGTCGCGACTCCTACCTTTGTTACGCTCAGGAGAACATCATTGCCTAATAAAGTGGCTCTCTCGAAAAGCCACCGGTGACCCAACCAGTTCGTGAACCACAACAATAGCGCGCACGTAATCAGAAGCCCCGGCGAAATCAGCACGCGACTGAACGGCCTGGGATTGGTCACGCGAAGGCGGGACGCCCTGTGCGTAAGAACGGAATCCCTTAATGGCTTCGTCTTGCGAGTCTGGCTCTTCATTGCGCCGCCAACGTGTGCAGGTACACTCGGCGAAGGCGTGGTGCGGTCAGATCAGTCGTGTCCCAAGTTCGGGTTGCCTGATCCACTTCATCAAATTGTGCCGCGAGTCGTGAATATCGTGGCTCGGTCGCCGAGAGCAGAACTGCATAAGTCGCCGTTCGCAAAGCAATACCCGTGCTGGCGTCGCACAAGTACAAGCGGTAGAGCCCAGGCGCCAGAGATGCGTCTCGATACGAGATTGCATGTCCTGGTGTCCAGCGATATTGAACAGGCCGGGCCTGATCCGGACAACGTGGTTGACTCGATTCGTCGGTTGGACACAGCTCCAACAGAAAATCCCCGGGTGCGGCGTCCCGCAACACCCCTTCAAGAGCCAACTTGTCCCCGGCAAGTCTCGCGACGCCGTCGCGCAAGACGGGGCGATTGGTTCCAGGCGATCGCAAGATTCCCTGTCGGATGTTGTCATAAATCACCGGACGCTCGGACGCGAGTTGCATCACCGCATCCATAAACGCGGTCACAACGGTTCGCACAACCGGTTCTGTCGGAACGAGCCGGGTAAGGTCCAACGGCGCTCTGCAACCGAGCTCTCGGGCCTTGCTGCAATCGAAGACCTCGAGCGATCCCGATCGGGACCGAATCATTACTGACTCCTGTCCGGTCAAGGGCGGAAGCCGCGTGAGTCTGCTGTTTCGCCGTACTGGGTACATCCGCCAGATGCTCCGAAAATTCTCTGACCGGCAGTTCTGATATGCTTCGTCGCACCAGATGCCCCTGGTGCTGACGACGGTTCCGACCAATTGCGCTGAATCGTCTGCCGCGAGTGCAGTTCCGAGGAAAACAACAAGACACAAGATGCATTTCACGCGAGCTTCCTTGTACGCTCATGGATTATAGCCTCGCATAGCGGTAATGTTGTGTTCGAACACGCATTCTTCGTCCAAGAAATGAAGCTAACGCTCGCCTTCTAGCTGGGCCCCCGCGTAACCCCTAAATCCGACATCCGAACGTGCGCTTCCGTCTGGACCCCGTACGAGCTGTTTCAAACCGTCGGGAGATCTCGTAGTATCAGCTGTGTACCGAAACCCGCGCAGGGTGTCAGTAGCCCGAAGCGCTTGCATTGACCGGTGTGTTTCTGCAGGGCTCGGCGCGAAGGAATCTCCAGTGTCGAGAACGAGTGGTACCCTCGGTCGTATCCGAACGATATTCCTATTGTCTTGCCTACTACCGGCAGCCATTGCGCAGACTTTGAGTGATGAACAGGACGTCGATCCTGCAACCCGACTGCCAATGCCAGCAGCAGCGATCTTGCCCGAGTGGTATGTCCCGAATTCTTTTTGTCACATCATATTTCGAGTAGGCGCGCTCAACGCTACGGCCTGTTCGGGCGTCTTGGTAGCGCGAGACGCCCTGGTGACTTCCCAGACATGCCTGACGAGCGGCAGCCAAGCTCACGGCCAGTGGTCCTAACTATTGCGGCAAAGCGTTGCCTAAGGCGCGCATCTACCAGCCGGTAAGAGAGGTTCTCACGGATTCTCAACAACAAGGACTCAGCAAAGCAACGGGCGATGCTGTAGTCCTTGTCAAGATCTCTCCTCAGGAGAAAGATCTTGTACCTCTGCAAATGGCGCCCGAACCAGACTTGCTGCTCGACTCAATTGAGCAAAAGAAATGGATGACGAACGTCTTGTTGGGATTTGAGACCTGTTTTTCGGTCGTTCTTGGGAAAGGTACCTCTCTTGGCGGTCCCGTCGGTGGTGAAATGGAGGCCAGGTCAGTTTCGCTATTGCAGCCCCAGCGGATAGCCAGTCTGCTTAAGAGTGGCGCTAGCAATGCCGCAACTGAGAAGGACGGTGGAATTTTTCTTCTGGCGGAAGCTCCCACGACAGGCTACCCAGTAAACGAGGTCGATCGGGGAGGTGGCCTCATCTGTACAAACGTCGAAGATGGAACGTTCATCCTCCTGGGGCTAACGAGCAGCGCCTACTATGACAGAAGCTCCAGAAGGGATGGACCTACCATGACTATGCACGCGCCGATTTGGCTCGCTCGAAAGTGGATTGACTCACAACTTCAGCAGACCGTGCCACCAGCGTCTAAGCATCCTCCTGCCGTCCCCCAGAACAAGTGAGCGCCTAAGCCATTCAGTCTTGTCTGCACGTAAACACCGCCGGCGAGAAACACTAGGCCGACCGTTCTCTGGCGGAGCCTGTGAACTTCTGATCCGCGATAGTTGGTTTAACGGAAGGCGACGTACACCGATTACCCTGCGGCGGGCTAAAACGATTGTGAGAACCGGGCTTCGAGAAATTGGCCCAGCTTCGCAGTCGCTTTGAATTGTGGGATGGGATCCAGTTCCTTGAACGCAGAAGTAAACGCATTCGAGAGACTCCAGATCGTTCGCGGGCGGAATTCCTCGTACTTCGGCTCGAAGTAGAGGTCATGCACGCTACGGGCGAGGTGCTTTGGAGCTTCGAGTCTGCCCTCCACGAATGCCTCGTAGATGACTACCTTGGCGGTGACGTCCGTCAGTTCACTTCTCTGCCAGGCTTCGACCTGTTTCCGCATCGGCTCAAAGTTTCTCTGCATTCGATCCATCCCACCCGAGATGCAGTCGATGAGCGAGAACGACTTCGAGTGTTTCGCGAGCAGAGTGAACACGTCTGAGACAACGCTTCCAAACTGCGAAGTCTTTGCATGTTCCCACAAGACTCCGCACCTGCGAGAACACAAGGACCGCCGCGCGCAAGAAGGGGCTTAGGCAACGGTTGAAGTCTGCGGTCGATTCGAGACTGGACATGCGAACAGACGAACCGATTTCGGAACTCTCGCACAAGTGATGGTCAGAAAATCTCAGACGATGCTCACGGGCAGGATGCTACCGGGTCAGGCGAGAAACTCATGGGAATCGGAGGCAACAAGGTGGTTTCTCAGCACTGTGGATGACGCCAAGGCCAAACCGATGAAGACTGGCAACGCGGAATTCAGCCGGTCCGATGCCGAACCATGTCTCGACCACGAACGAGTTGGAATCCAGGGGCATCTCCAATTCAGCCATGTGTCCGCGAAATTGATACAGGCGAACGCGTTTGCGTTCTCTTTCAATGAATCCGTATGGCGTCCACACCGGGCGCTTTGCTCCGGGAACTCTAAACGCAAAATGCCAGACCTGAGGTTCCGCGAATTCACGGTGCTCGGCAGTGATGCTTACTCTTTGGAAGTAGTTCCGGCCCTCACGTGCTGTGTGGCAGAAATCCTGCGTCAGCCACTCCCGTTTGTTGCTGAAGTATCTGGTTGCAATTTCCCTTGGGGGCCAGTCTCGGCTGGGCACGATCAGATCGTGGGCCCACTCTAACTCGCTGCCGAGGGGACCGACATTTCTCACAGCGATTTTCTGCATAAGCGCTAAGCAGAGCGTCGCGTATGAGTCGGGTGTCGTTTCAAACAGAACAAAGGGATCAAGGTCTAACGCCCCTGCAAGAGGGAGTACCTGGTCCGGCGGAACTGGAACTCGGCCCTTTAGCCATCGCCAAAGCGTTGTCCGATGCGGCGGCACAAATGCCCTTGGCCATGCCTGAATCAAGGCGAGGCTCCCGTTGAACTTTCTTGTGGTCAGCTCGTAAAGCCACGAGTGGCGCAATGCGATCATCGCTCAATGAGTGTTGCATCACGGTGTCACCGATGCAACCACAACTCGGTGGAGGATTGCTACCCTAATGCATGGCGTCGACCCGTTATCGGCGAGCCGCTGTTGATTGTTCAACTCCGCGGCGCGCACTTACAGGACTTGACATAGCTGGTAGAATTATGGCGCCTCGGCCTTCCCCTCCGACCGGCTTCACGCCACGTGAGCCTCAGGCGACTTCGATTTCACATGTTCTTGGGCCCCATAGAAGACAACGAAGACTAATTTGCATTCCAGATGTTATGAGTGTCGCAAAGCGAATTCAAGGGCCATATCTAAGTCGCGTTCTGCAGATCAATTTAGGAGGTAGTGTGCAATGTCATCCGCGCCTGTAAGGCTAGACGCTGCCAGATTCTGTACTCATTGTGGTACTCAGTTACAGCCAAGTGCAAAGTTCTGTTCAAAATGCGGGGGGACGACCACCGCTGCAGCACAGGCAGTAGGTGCGCCGAAACGATCTGTCATTTCGATCGCCAGCTCCGGCGGAGAAGAGATTGCGGCTCTGGAGCAGATGGTTGCCGAACATCCTGATGATCCGAGCTACCAGAAGCTACTTGCTGTCCAGCTCCATGATGATGCCATGAGAGATTGGTGGAAGGACCCCGAGGACGGTCAGTTGCTGTGCACAACCGCGCGCCAGATCACGTATGCCAAGAGGCAAATCGACCGAGCGGAGGCCCTGCGATTTGACGATCCCCAACTCCGAGTGGAACTGGCGAAGATGCGTCAGCTTGTGGAAAGCATGGAAAAGCGTGTGTATTCCGGTTCATGGTTTCATGTCATTGTGCTTGGGCTCTTTTACATTGTGCCGGGTGTGCTGTGGTGGTTCGTAAACCTCAGACCCAATTTCTTGATTAATCGCGACTACGTGCATCAGTCAGAGACCGGGAAACATCCGGCTGCGCTAGCGAAGATGGGCGGTGCCATGGAAAAGGTGTCGAACGCCTTTGATCACATATTCGGGGGCTGGGGCTTTATTCCGACCTTGATCGTGATGGTCCTCCTTTGCCCCATTTTCATGGTGCTGGCGTTCAAGCAGAACTACATGGATGTAAAGAAGGAATACGAGACCTCGTAGCGACAGGGGGAAGACTTAGGCGAATATGGCCACGGCGGCAGTTCGATGTTCAGGTTGTGGATCGTCCGCTGATGCGAACGCGAGGTTCTGTAGTGCTTGCGGCAGTCCGATTACAAAGCCTATTTGTGTTTCATGCGGCCACGCCCTTGAAAATGGTGCCAAGTTCTGCACGAAGTGTGGGGCAGCTGTTGACGGCTTAGTGTCCAGTGAGAAAGCGCCTGATCACCTGATATTCGCCATTCGGCTACTCATCAATCGAGCGCACCCGGAGCGCATACTGCAAGAATGTAAAGCCTGCCTGGCCGCTCAACCGGATTCTTCAAAAGCAGCCCTGGCATCGGCGATATCGATGTCCTGCTACGCAAGGCTTGACAACTTTCCGGAGGCTGAGCGCGCTGTTTTCCGAGCACGGGAGTTCTATGCTGACCATTTGGGCCTTTCCGGGGAGAGCCATACCAAGTTCGTCAAGACCGGGTGTTTCATTGAAGAACTTCAACCAGTCGGGGACCGCGAAGTGCAAGCAAATCCGTGGCTTTATTTCATAATGGGTCACGCATACGGACCTTCTGCCCCAGATGCTTACATCGGGGAGACGGACTCCGAGCGCAACCAGAGGGCAATGGAAGCGTGGAGGACGTTCTTCGCGGACTTGACTGCCATTTCCGGCAGTTTTGCGCACCTTCTGTTCAGCAACGGCCAGTATGCCGAGGCAGCACGACATTTAGAACGAATTCTTTTGATTGCCCGAAAATATGAAGCGGTTTCGGCTATCCGGATCGAACGGCTGTGGCCTTGTTCGCTGCTCGGCGATTGCTACTGGGCAAATAATCAAAAGGAAAAGGCCGGTGCTGCGTGGCGACGCGCTCGCTCCGTCGAACTCTGCACATTACTAGACCATTCCGACATCGATGATTGGGAGCGATTGGCTATTCCATGGATTGAGAAAGCCAAGGCCAGCCTCGCAGCCCACAATATTGCTGTTCCTGTTCCGGAGGTCTCTCTACGAGCTTCACAGCACCTACAGGAAGCCATGCGCTGCTCGCTAGAGGCGGAGCAGTTCGAGGCACGAGGCGTAGATTTGGAAGAACTTTCAAGCTTGATTCGGCAGGCTGGAAGAAAGTACTCGATCCCTCTCGAACACGCCAGATCAGAAATTGAAATGGTCGAACGACTCGACACATTCACCTGGACGAAATCGCCTCACCAAGATTCCTCCTACTGGTGGCGCTACGAGAGCGTAAAGGGTTTCCTATTCCAGAAAATGGCTCTTCTGCACATATCGAACGAAAAGCTCGCACTCGCAATCGCGAACTACAAACAGGCCAACGAGCTTTGGCCGACGTGGTCGTCATTTGCTGTCATGGGCGGTCTGCAGGCCGCTTGCGGGCTAATCTCGGATGCAAGATCGACGTACCAAACATGCATCGAACGCGCTGATGAACTCAGTGCCTTGGAGTCGTCAGAGGATAGCGAACAAATGTTGAGCGATGTGCGGCAGGCACTCAGGGAACTGGAGTGAAAACCGTTTTCTTTGGAATAAGGAGAACCAATGAACAGCGCAGAAAGGGGTCCCGAGCGGGGTCCTGAACGAGAGAAAACCTGCCCCGATTGCCAAGGCAAAGGCAGCAAGAATGGTAAAACCTGCCCGCGCTGTGGTGGTCGCGGCGCTATCCCAGCGTCGTGACCTGTCCATGTTGGCATGAGGGCGAAAGACGTGTGGCGCGTTTCCTTCGTAAAGCGGAACTGGGGACGGGCGCAAATCGGTTGGACACCGATACTCTACGGCAACCACCAACGACAGGAGCTTCGAAATGGAATGCGGATATTTGAAATCCAAATCCGGCACAGGCGCGCAAGTTAAGTGGGATAAGTCTGACAAGTGCGTGTATTGGAATGGGCACTATATCGGTCACGCTTCTAGTTCCGAGGAAGCCGTTGCGAAAGCGCGCACCTGGATCGACGAGCACATCAATCGTTAGCGTTTCCCTCCACTTCGGCGGGCGGCGTACGACCGGTCAGGCTGGTGAAGCTATGTGTTGGAGAAATCCGTCTTATAAGGAGAACTGATGAACAGCGCAGAAAGGGGTCCCGAGCGGGGTCCTGAACGAGAGAAACCCAGCCCGGATTGCCAAGGCAAAGGCAGCAAGAATGGTAAAACCTGTCCGCGCTGTGGTGGACGCGGGTCGATTCCTGCCTGGTGAGTGGTCACTCACATGGCTCGTGGAGGACGAGAGTGATGGAGAACCTTTCCGAACAGTTTGGAAGGTTGGAGACGATCGCACGAGGCGCTAGCACATTTCTTTTCAACGGTGGCTACAAGTACACCGGGCCGATTCGCCCAGTTGGCATCATCCGACAGTCGAGTAATGATTCGACCCCAATTCCAAAGCGCAAAGATGGGGGACCCTCCCAAGACTATCTCGTGCTGTCGGAGCACGTACCCCTTGAGTTCACCATGGGGGAGGACGTTGATGGCGACGAACCATATCCGACTGGAATTGTGCTAGCGACTTTGAACGACAACTATGAGTTTCTCGACTGGTCTCCTCAAACGAAAACCCTAGGATCCCTAGGGGCGATCCATTGGTGCTCTGACGGGTCAATGGAAGCCGCATGCGTGGAGAGCAGTGGGCGTTTCACTTGGCTAGTCATTTTTAAGCGCACACGGCTCGACGAGACGTGACTTCCTTTGTGCACAATGGCCATCTAGGAGAGCCTGGATATTTGTGGAACAGGGAGCAAGGCCTTGTCTGACCCTTTCAAACTTTTCGGACGTTTGATCCTCGCTGGGTTTAAGATCACTGGCTACCTGCTTACTGGGGCGGCTGAAGCCGCGTGGTACATTGCGCACGGGCGGCGGGATCTATTGGGGCAGGTGATCGGGGACTTGGGACGCGGAATCACAGACGCCTTCGCTAGAGTATTTGCAGATTAAGTTCTAATTGGTGTCTTCACTAACCTTTGGTGACATGTTGCTGTTATCAATCCTTAAACGATGTTCAAGTGGATTTAGCAGGAGATGGCGGATGACAGAATCGCAGGAGGTCAAGCAGGCTGACACGGGCAGCCAGCCTGGAGAATCAGGCGCCATCGATTCCGCCGCCGCCGGTGGATCCTCTGGCGGCGCAATGCCGGAGGCGGCTGCGTTACCTACCCTGAACGATTCACTCTTACTGCAGAAGATTGATGCATCAGTTGAAGACCAACTGTCGCTCCTCAAGTTGAGTCTCGGGACCCTGGGTAAAATCTCTGACCAGTTGAAGCAGCAAGCGGAGGAATCACTCGTTCGTGTCCAGCGCCCAATCTTTCTTGAACTTGTACTCTTTCACGATAACCTGGAGAGGGCAATCGAATGGGCGAGAACTTCAGGTGAGCTAAGCGCGAAAGATGTTGTCAGCCGCCTGGAGATTCTACAAATCGAACTACTGGAAGTCCTCTCTAGAAAAGATGTGCGCCCATTTGAGGAGCACCCTACCTCACTGGACCCCAAACTGCACCGAACCATCAAAACCCTGCCCGCAGCAGAGTCGAACGAGAACAACACAGTAGATCAAATTGTGCGGACGGGATTTTTCTGGGGGGACAAAGTCTTGCGTCCCGAGGAAGTAGTCATCAAGAAGTACACCATCCAAGAACCATCCAAAGGAGACTAGGCGATGTCTCAAAGGAATATTGTAGTCGGAATAGACTTGGGAACGACGTTTTCCGCTATCGCATTTGTAAATCCCGAGACTGGCCGCGCGGAAATAATTCCGAGTCCAGAGCAGGAACGCATTACCGCATCCGTTATGTCGTTTGCGGAGGAGAACAACGTAGTAGTCGGCAAGCTTGCCAAGCAAAACGCGGCCGCTGACCCAGATAAATTTGTGGAATTTGTCAAACGTCAAATGGGCAAGCCGATTGCCGATGCGCGTAACGAGAAGGGCGAAATTATTCTTCGCGGCTGGAACAAGGTGTTTGGAGGGAAGAAGTACAGTGCCCAAGAGCTTTCCGCGTTCGTTCTGGCAAAATTGAAGACAGACGCGGAAGCCAGGCTAGGTACGCCCATTTCTGACGCTGTAATCACCTGTCCTGCGTATTTCGGTGATGGCCAAAGAGCAGCGACCAAGGAGGCTGGAACTATCGCCGGATTCAACGTTCTGGGAATCCTTGATGAGCCAGTAGCGGCGGCGCTGGCCTACGGACTTGATAAGTTGACTACGGATCAACGGGTATTCGTCTTTGATCTTGGTGGTGGAACCTTTGATGTCGTTTTACTCGAGATCAAGGGGCAAGCGATTCGCGAGATCGCAATAAGCGGCGATCACGAGTTGGGTGGAAAGAACTGGGACGATGCGCTTATCGACTACGTGGTTGGTAAGTTCACCGCGAAGTACGGCTCGGACCCTAGAACTAACAGTGCTTCCTACCAAGACTTGCAGCAACGCGTCGTCACAGCGAAGGAAGGCCTTTCGCGACTCCAAAAGGCAACAATCATCTGCACGCATGGTGGGAACTCCCTTCCGATAGAAGTCACCCGCGAACAATTCGAGGACCTCACGCGGCCCTTAGTCGAAAACTGCAGGGTGCTCTGTGCGACCGTCATGCGAGAAGCGCAGATGGAATGGAAAGACGTCAACACAGTGTTACTAGTTGGCGGAGCTACCAGGATGCCCATGATTAAGCAGTTGGTGAGACAAGTCAGCGGGAAGATCCCGTCCGAGGAACTGAATCCGGACGAGTGCGTGGCCCAAGGAGCTGCGTGGCAAGCTCTCTTGTTGGCGGCGAAGCAAGGCAACCTGCCCCGAGAGATCGAGCGACTGCTGCCGCCGAATCTCACGGTGCAAAAGGTGACGACGCACAATATGGGCGAAACGGCAATCCGACATTCGGACGGCAAAGAGCGCGTGTACCTGATGATTCCGAAGTCCACGCCGGTGCCTTTCGAGCACACCGCAACCTTTGTAACAGTTCAAGATAACCAAACCGGGGTCCACATGAGCGCGATGGAATGTGGTGACATGGATCCTGACGATACGTGTGATCCACTGGGCCAGACAGAGATTGGCGACACAACGATTACAAACCTGCCGCCCTCGCCAGCGGGCAGCCCTATTTCTATCACATACAAGTACAACGAGAATGGCACTCTCGAAGTATCTGGCACCCATGTTCTGTCGGGACGGAAGGCCACGGCGACGTTCAAGCGGCCTGGAGGGCTTAGTGACGCCGACATGAACTCCGCGATAGCGAACATGAAGAAAATGACGGTAAGCGGATAGCGTTCGACGCTCTCTGTGTGAATCCATCTGAAGAAAAACCTCGAGGTATTCCTTGGATACGCGCTCCAAGTTCAACGCGGAGAAATATGAGCAAGGCGGGGAGTGGAAGTTGGCGTTCCGCCCAGAGACTGACCACTACCAGCGAATCGGCCTTGACCCAGAAAGGCAATATTCGACACAAGAGATCGATGAGGCCTATCAGGCCCGCGTCAATTGGTGGAAGGCCAGAAAAAAACAAAGAGACAAGGGCGAAGAAAGCAATCCGCTCATAAAGAAGGTTAGCCCTTACATTGACGATGCGCTCAACCACCTGGGACAAGTTTCCGCCTGCCTTCTGGATGCTGAAAGGAAGCGTGCATACGACCGCAGCCTTGAACAAAGTCGAGATAGAGAAAAAGAAGCCAAACTCTCAGGGTTTATCGCTTTTACGCTGCGTGACAATCTCCTTACAACCACGGAAAAACGTGATCTTCTCGAACAGGCACGCGAGCTCGGGATTACGCGCCAGCGAGCGGAACAACTGATTTGGGCAGAAATGGCCAAGTCCGGAGCCCGTGAGGTATCGGATGACGAAGTCATAAGCCAAGCCGCCACTCAAGGCGGACCCCGGCCTACAGCAAAAGTGGACCCTCCTCATCTTGTCGTAAGTCAAACAGGCTTTCCATTGGGAACCCTTCGGAAGGGTGAAAAACGCGAATGCACATTCGCGACCGACAATAAGGGCGGCGGAATCCTTCAAGGAAATATTGAGGTGTCAGATCCGGAGTGGCTCAAGGTTTCTACTACTGAAATCACTGGACGAAAGCACCATCAGGAAATAAGAGTTTTCATAGACACCTCGAGTTTGAATTTGGGATCAAGCTACACAGGAATGGTTCACATCCATTCGAATGGCGGCGACTCCGCCGTTCGGATTGATCTCTCTGTTGAAATCGAACAATCTGCACTATCACGATATAGCCATTCCGTCTTCTGGCTCGGCTCTTCTTTTGGGGGAGTAGTGGGCTATTTGGTTTATGCGGCGCTTTCCGATATCCCCTCAAGAAACATGGTTTCAGGAATCGCTGGCTTAGTTGGGCTGCTCGGGGCAATTGTGGTGGGCTCTCGGACAGGAGGATTCGCTGGTGGTTGCGGAACACTCATCATCGGCAGCATTGTGTTGGGCGTCCTTCAGTCCACGTTGCCAGCGGCATACTCGATTCTCGCGTGGGCCACTACCTTCGGGTCTTTGCTCCATACCTGCGCCCGACCTCTTTTCGTCAGCAAACACGCCGGCAAGTCCGGCGCACTCGTAGGTGTCGCCGCGGGAGCACTAGCGTTGTCTGCGGCTATCATCGTTGGAGGGCTCTCACTCAGGGACCAGGTTATTCTGTCAAAAGCAACCGTGTCGAATATTTCTCCTCCGCCCTTGCAGATGGGCACGGTGGCAACCTGCGGCAAAGCCTCGGGATGGGGGAGTTTCATAGCGAAGAATGAATTCCTTTCGGGAGATCCGATTTGTGTTTACGCCGAAGCCCTCAACGTAAATCAGGGCGGTCGAATTGACGTTACTTTCGCGGTCGCTCTCAAGAACAGCAATAGCATCACACTCGTCTCACAAACAAACCGGCTTAAGCTTCGTGACAACGCACCTTCCGGTTGGTATCCCTGGCAAGCACTGCGACTTCCTCCGAACTCACCACCGGGGGTCTACGTTGCTGAAGTCAGCGCCCACAACAATCTTACAAACCAGACGGGAGTCTCGTCCGCGAAGTTCACAGTAGTCGGAGAAACTCAGCCGACAAGTTCATCGGCTGACACGAACGACAAACTGGTTCAAGGCTCCGCTTCCGAACCGAGCGTCGGCAATCTGAATGCTGGCAATACGGAATCCGCGACACCGGAACCCGTCGCAACCTCCACACCCGAAGTCGAGACTCCTACCACTCAATCACCGGGCCCGGCTGACGGATCCAACGAGGAACCTGCAACGATCACCAGTCCCAGGTCATCAGATGTGGGAGGCCCCGTGCACAATGCCAACCCACCGGCAAGCGGTATGGGCGTATCGCTGCCGCATAGTCTCCTCGCGTCTGCGTATCTGCAGTCGAACAATCCGGCGCAGCTTCAAGGAGTTGCAGCTGAAGTGCTTCGTAACGGGGGTTCTGTAACTATTGAATTGATGCATGAACATTCAGGCTTGTCGGGTGACTCAGTCCACCCTGTCACGGTGACCCTGACGCCGACAACGATCACCTACGACCCTGGGAGTTCATCGTGCAAGTATGCGCGCTTCAGCGCACCGCTACAGAGCGTTCAAGTCGTGGAGGTTTCCAATAAGGCGGTGGAGGGGAGAATCATCGGAGTTGTAGTCCGGCACATTACGCCTGGCACCTATCTTCTGCACCTAGAGGTGCGCGACCCCGCTAGATCGAATGACAAGGTCAAGTTGTACTTGGCGACCGCGGATTCCTATACTGTAAAACAGGGCAACAATGTGAACTACTTGGCATCGAGGTCGAACTCAACTCAGGTTCTCGGTGCTGTAACGAACGTGATTCGCCAGGCAATGTCATCTTCACACTGATTCAGCTTGGGGATCGGCGAACACAGCACGTTATCCGCGTCTTCTTGTGCGTGAAGTCCAGCGACGACGGCGCTAGGTTGTGGCCGGCGAGATCGCTCGAGAGCCAAATCACTGAACTCGAGACCCTCTTCATCCTAGTCGGAACCAGCGTCAGGCTATTCTTCGCCCTCATTCGCTGGAGAACCCCAAGAGCGAGGTGAATTGGAAAGGGCGATCCGGCCGGTGCCGCCCTTGGCTAGAAGGACTGGGAGAATCGAGTCTCGAGGAACTCTCCCAGCTTGGCCGTCGCCTTGAATTGTGGGATTGGTTCCAGTTCCTTGAATGCAGAGGTAAACGCATTCGAGAGGCTCCATATCGTCCGCGGCTTGAATTCTTCGTATTTTGGATCGAAGTAGAGGTCGTGCACGCTTCGAGCAAGGTGTTTTGGAGCTTCCAGTCCGCCCTCGATGAAAGCTTCATAGATGACGACCTTGGCGGTGACGTCCGTCAATTCGCTTCTCTGCCAGGTCTCTACCTGCTTTCGCATCGGCTCGAAGTTTCGCTGCATCCGATCCACACCGACCGAGATACAGTCGATGAGCGAGAACGACTTCGAGTGCTTCGCGAGCACAGGAGTAAAGTCCCCAGCGAACGCCATATTCGAGCACACGAAAACGCGATAGCCGCAGGTCATCGCCAAACGCATGCTCTTGTCGTGGGAGTTCCGTAAGCCGATTGAGAAGCGGCACCCCTCCATCTCGGTTGCGAGGTCGAGAACTCCAAAGGCTTTCATGCCGTCTGGTGAGACAGCATACTCGTCGTGAACGACTCCGATGTGGCGAAACCCGAGCGTCTCGATGAGAGCCTGCACAATTTCGTGATGCGGAACCGGGCGGTGTGTTTCCGTTGCCGCCGGTGTCGGCACCAGGGTTAGTTCTTCGCGGCCAATCGTCCGGCCGCCATAGCCAATGAGCGTACTAGTTTCTGACATACTGCTTCCTCCTTGTGGATTTGAAATGTGGTTCCTGACAGGTGAGAAAACGAGGGGACTTGGCTGGCTACTCCAGCTCCTATCATCCGAACAGTGAGGCCTGCTCCGGCACAGCCGGCTTCCCGCGCGACCTTCTGCCCGATAGCGATCCCGGCCGCTGCCCAAAGATTAAGACCGAGCTTCCTTCGAGGGCCTCTTCGACGAGACTGGCACTGTCGGAATGAGTGGTCAGCAGACTGCCCGGCGCTTCGAGGGAAGCGACGACTTCGTTGGAAGGAGAAGTTGCGGGGAACAGCTTTTGATGTTCCGTGTGAAGGGCCTTCCAAACAGCGTCGGCAGACTCGCCAATACCATTCCTTTGGACCAATTCCCGCGCCATCGCGGAGAGCATGTCATCGTCTTCATCGATACTCTGCAACCCCTCACCAGCGAACTTGCCCTCCATAGTGAGCGCAACCAGCAGCTTCTTGCCCATGAGCCGCAGGCAGGAGGTTTGCATGGTCGCTTCGTAGCACATAAAGAGGACCCGCACGGGCCACCTTTGACCAATGCGCCATGAGCGGCGGCTGGCCTGGCGCAGGGTATGCAGTGAATAGCCGGATTCGTAGAAGATGATTGTCGGAAAATCGAGCAGGTCCAGGCCTGTTTCCACGAGCTTGGGATGGCAGATGACCACTTGAACGCCCTGCTTGACCTGTCTCGTATACCAGGCTTCGCGCTTTTCCGTACCCACGTTGGAACGCAGGACCGCCGTGCGGATGCCTTCGCGGGCAAGAATCTGCTGGAGCCGTGCGGTGGTGTCGTGCTTTTGCGTGTAAACCGCGAATACCTGGCAGCGCCGCCCCTGCGCTAGTTCTCGCTTGATCTCTTCGATCAGCCTTCTTTCCTTGGCATAGAGAAAGTCCTCCGGAAGATCCTTGGTTTCCGCGATCACGAACCTGACCCTGCGCCCCAATTCCGGATCGAACTCCGATCCGTACAGCGTTCCGAGTCCGCAGGGATGGTCGGGATACAGCAAGAGAGTGTGCAACATCTGGCTCAGTACCGATCGGTTGCCCTTGTGCTCCTTCAGGGCTTTGCGGATGTCTTCCTCTAGTGACTGGTAGGCGGCGCGCAAGGAATCATCCATCGGAATGCCCAGCAGACGCTCCTCATAAGGCGGCAACTCGCTTGATATGTCCTCCAGAAACACGAAGGCGCACAACTGCATGAGAAACTCGCCAAACAGCAGCGGCGACGCCCCAGGCTTGCGACGAACCATGCTGGTGGTCTTGGCCTTGGAGCAGGCATTGTTCGCAGGCTGAATTTTGGTGATGGTTTCGAGGACACCGTAGTCCTGAATGAAGGAACTGCGTCCAGTGGTACCCCATTCGTAGCCGTGCTCCTTCATGCGTTTGGCTTCGAGCCGGAACAGATTGTTAAACAGATCGTCGGCGTAGCCGCCGAGCAGTGTGCCGGTCAGCCCGACGATTCGGTCTGTGCACGAAGCCAGAGTGCCAAGCGCGTTGCCCTGCGCTGTATCACCGGCAAGCTGGTGGATCTCGTCGCAAATGGCGTAGTCGAACCAACCCGGCATGTACCGGCCGATGAATTCCACCGGGGCCATACGGCGGATCTTGTCGGAGTCGGCCTGCCACATCGCGCTGTGCAGGTGACGGCAAGCCCTGTCGGCGCGGGCCTCGACGGTCTCGGAGATTTTGACCTTCTCGAAATCGGCGACGGTCAGCCGGTTTTCATCAACGATCACGGGCTGGCCGGTATCCGCGTTCACGACGCAACCGCGATACCGACCCGAGCGTGGCACTACATAAGCGTGGCGCCAGAAGTACCCCAGTTTGGCCCGTTCACGTCCTACGATGAACAACGCCGGCCTCGTACACAGCGACATCCAGCGGTCGCGGGAACTCGAAAACCGCTTCCTCAGTCGCATTTCGCTGAGTGTGGTATGCAACCCTTCACGCACAACCCGGCCATGCTTCAGCCGCACCTCGTTGACACCGTGCGGCGTGTTCTCGTCGCCTCCGTTGCGCAAGTCGTCGATCACAAAGACGCGCAGACCAGGCAACGTGAGAAATGCTTCCCGCGCCCACTTTTCGACCAGGTGCGGAGGGACCATCGCCAAAGCAGTGAACGGTTGTCCGTCGCTGTGGACATGAATCGCTCCCAGGGAGATCAAAGTCTTGCCCGTACCGCATTCGGCGACCACCATGCCGGTTCGCGCCCGCTGCCAGCGTTTGGCGACCCCCATGATCGCGATGGTTTGCGCAGGAAATGGCCTTCGCAACAGATCCGCAATCCAAGGGGAAACCGGATCGTTGAATTGGTGAAGCGCCGGATACTCCTGAAGAATTCGCTCTCCGAGAAGGCTGCTGTGGGCGCGCATATAGTCGTAAATGGTCGATAGCTCAGGCATGGAAACCTCTCTTGCGCGGAAGGAACGTACGGAAAAGACGAAACGAGAAGAGAAAAGAAGAAGGGTGATGCGGGGAGACTATTCAGCTTGCCGGAAGATGTCTTGCAGATTCACGCTGGGCCAGCGGACCGAACCTGTGTCTGCTGGAAATCGGATCGCGCCACTCTCCACGCCCCAACTGAGCCAGTCGAGAAATTGTGCTTTCTCGCCTTTGACAATCACCGGGTCACATCCGATACCGAGAGCACGCGTAATCGCGCGATGCGTATTCAGTTCATCTGCGAACCAATCGGCCCAGTCCGGGATGCCGGGAATCCCATGGATGTGGGCGATGGAAGCCCAAACAAATCGGTTATCGGAGCTTGCCAACAGAGTTTTTCCCGAGCTGGCAGACATGTTTCCCGAGGCGAACTCTTCCGACATCCCGATGAGGTGGCGCAGCGGCTTCTTTCGACCGGCAAGCTGTATCGAACCTTTGATGCACTGTGCATTCCTCTCCAGACATACTCTGATCGGCTGTACGCCCGGCCCTTCCAACATGAACCGATCTCCCATGGAAATGGCTGCGCTGATCGCAGAGGTCTGTGTATCTCCACCGATCACAGAAATTAAGTGGGCCTTGGCTTGTCGAGGCGGGTCCGGCAACACTTCGCCCATGAAACGGTCGAGGCGCAACTTAATGCTGGTAGTGGTTTTCTCTGTGCTCTTCACATAGGTGAGCCAGCCGAAGCGAAGGTGGGCATTTTTCATTCGGCCTCCTTCCTTTCGTGCGTGAGAATCTGGGTCTTTCCATTGGCGAAGACCAACGTCAGCTCGTGCGAAAACCTTTCACGGTCATGCAAAACCTTGGTTCCATCTTCTTCCTCCTCTTCCCAATGGTCGGTGAACTTCACCGAGCGCCAGTGCGCGATGTGGCGATCTTCTCCTCCACCGAATACGCCGTTGAGCATCCCCGCGGTACAAAGCAAGCCGACATGCCCTCCGTGCAAAGGCGTGAGCGGACGGCCTCGGACGTCCCGCTGCTTGGGGAGGAGAATTCGTCCGGCCTGACGATATGCTGCCGAATCCAGCAGCAGGTCCTCCACTTCATCCAGCGGAATTCCGGCATGGGTGAGGGTTGCTGGTCCCGAGTGAGGAATCTCGTATCGCACTGCAGAGGTTTCACCAAGAACCTCAAGATCGGGTTTAGTGGCCAACATCTCCAGCCAGCGCACAGAGTCGAGCAGTACTGAGTCTCGAACGTGCTGGTGTCGCTTGCGCCGCACCGCCAATACGGCAATCTGCTTGTACTGCCAACTCGCAGGTTCCGTAAGCTTGTACACCGCCAAGTCGGCAAAGTGTTCGCTCAAGATTCTCGCGCACGACTTCAATTGCGGCTGCGGAATGACAAACAACAGAACGCCGCCCGGCGTCACCCAGCGGTAGGTGTGCTCCAGAAATACCAATTCCAGTCTCTGATTATTTGTGGCGCCGATTTCAAGGTCGTACGGAGGATTGAGATAGAGCAGAGAAAATGCTTCCGCTGGACACCGCACATCCAGAGTATTCGCCTGCAGTGTTTCGATTCCCAGGGTTCTGGCCTGCTCGGTCCGGTACGCGTCAATTTCGACCCCGTAGCGGTGGGCTTGCGTTCCGTGGAGCAAGTGCGTAAACGCGACGCCATCTCCCACGCACGGATCAAGCGCCGAAAACTCTGGCGGGAAGACGAGGCAATTTCTCAGGCGCTCGGCCTCCGGCAATGGCAAAGGGTAGAACCCCAGCTTCGTCTTTCCATGCGGCCTCATCTCGACCTCCGGGTGTCTTTGTCGTGGGAGTGTGTGATTGAAACCCATAGCTTTGCCGCCGTGGCAACCTTATGGGTTCAGGATCGTGACGGAGAGGGGAGGATTGAGGTGTTTGGGTGTCTTCGGCAAGCCTGCTTGACTTTGCCTGGCGAGTTTCCCGCGACCGGCTTTGCCCGGTTCGGGGTATGAGCGTGTGGGAGGTATGAGCCGTTCTGAGGACTTGCCTTACTTGGAGCTTCCAGATTAGCTTTTGGTTCCGCCACTAAGGATGAGTCCTGCAGGTCGCGCCGCCCAGCGTTCCTTTCGGTTCGCTAGAACCTCTGGATCAATCTCGGCGACGAGGCGATCTACTTCCCCCATCAGGCTTCCAGGGTCGAAGTCCAACAGTTGCGCCGCCTTGACCATGCCATGCCCGTATTTCTCCACGAGGAGCGCCGCCAACTCAGGTGTTTCAGCTCCGCGGGCAACGTCGTTCTTGCGGCTGTGCGCATAGCCTCTGAATTCCTCAATGAGTCTTTGCTGAAAGAGCTGTGTAGTTCCGGGGTCTTGTGCCTGCCTGCTCATCTCAAGTCCTTTTCTTGGCTCATTCGAAATCGGATTAAATCGTACGAACCAAGAGCTAGTATAAATCTGGCCGCTCGCAAGTTTGCGCTTGCAAACAAAGTACGACGAATGACTCGTCTTCTCTCAAGAAAGAGGAGTGTCTGCGCCCTCTTGAGATGTAGCGTTCTCCTCACACTTTCTCGCCATTTCCCTCAGCTCATCATTTAGTCGGACGACGAACTCTCGCGCCGGGCGGAACCCAAGCTGGTTTAACATCTCGAACGCCTCGTGCTGGTGGGACTGAAATTCTTCCTCACTGCACAAGTCCTTTAGCGACACCAATAGCAGACCCAGGCGCTCTTGGGGTGTTCGTGATCCCATCTGGCTTTCCATGATCTGGATCAGCGCTTTCATTTCCTCCAGGTCGCCTCGCGCCAAGCAATCCTCAATCTGTTGCCGTTGTTGCTCAGTCGCAACAATCTCAAGCATTTGATTCAATCGCTGCCGCGCTTCCTGCTGGGCACGTAGTGCGAGATTCTCGGCTCTGGTTTGGGCTTGGCGCTCGGTCTGTCTTACGTGGTAAGCCTGTTGTGCGCGCCCGGCGTAGGAATTCGAATCTTGGCGAAGGTAGTGCCAAAGCCCTACATCGCGATCAAAAGTGAGACAATGCCGCCGAAACCCTTCGTAGCTCTTCCAGGTCCCGCCAACCGAGAGCACAGCCCCCAATAGAAATCCGGCGAGAAACCCATCCAATACCCGATTGATGCGAATGTGTTTTCGTGCGGCATCGGCACGAACCTTGAACAGATCGAGATTCAGCCCGAGGTTGCTGGTAGGGACAGAAGATGAACTGTCCGTTTTCGAGTCAAAAGGCACCGTGCCACCAGAGCGGTTCAGTTGGGTCCTCCAGTCGAGCATCGCTGTAACGAAGTCCGGAAGAGCCTTAAAGACATGCCCCACAGGCACGACTCTCACAGGCGATTGGAACGGAGCACCGTAGTTCTGTCCGGAGCTTTGATCGAGTGTGATTGCATTCTCGACCTCGGGGCCTGCGGCAGCCGTGTATTCGATGACGCAGAAGGAAGTCATCCTTTCCGAGTATGTGATCACAAAATAGATCTGGTCCTGGTCACCAGCGCGGGCATTCCTGATTGTCCGGCAATCCTGCGTGGGTGCGCCCTCCACGATCACCGGAACTTGCCAGTGCTCTTCGGCAGCCAGGCTTGAGGCAACTTGGGCGGCGACATAGCGCATCGGCTCCGGCGGACCGGAAAGCGCATCGTTGATTTCGGGAACAAATCGGAGCACAAGACAGGAGATCAATCCGGCGACGAACACAAGTGACAAAGCAAGGCTAAGTCTCTTTCGTTTCCTCCAGGAGTCGGCTTGAACGTTTTCTCGCAACGGCAGTCTCCATCGATGGGATGCCCCATGCGCGAGGAGAGTATAGCCCACGTGTACGCCTCGCGACGCTCAGCCGCTGAACTGTTGCGGCCAGACACGAGAGCCGGAGGCGCGAATCGCTTTGCACGATCTTGGTCTTTCCATGCGCCCTCATCGGAACTCCGTCGGGATCTGTGGACTGATAATGTGATTTGAAGCATCAAATGGCGCCGATCGCTGTTTTGTGTTCTCCAAAGGTGTAAGTGACCCGGTAGCAGCAGTCTTAAAGGTCGTAGTGGGTTGAGCGCGAGAGCTCAGTGGCTCACGCTTACGAGGTCAAGTCTGGTATGCCTCGGCCACCAACTCGGAGATCTCAAGTTCCAGCTCATCGGGTAGCCCTTCCTCAATCTCGCCCGCCAGCCAGGAGGTCAACAGTTCCGCGGCTGATTTACCTTGTCCCTTCACCAAAACAAGCAAACAGGGATTGTGAAGCCCGGGTCGGTCATACTCCAATGCTTGGAGGCCTGCCGCCTTCATTGCCGCATGTTCGTTGAGCAGTTCGACCAATATTGACCGCGCTTCAAAATCACGCGGCTCCACGCTCGCGCCGTCACGAAACCCGTACTTGTTAGTGAAGTCGTCCCATGTTCCAGTAGCCATCGATTTTCTCCTTGGGGTTTTGTAGGCAATCAATGCCAAATGATGGGTAGAGATTGTGTCTCCATTTCCCGCAAGACCTACTCACGCCAGTTCGGAAAGGGGTTTCGCTTGGACCCGCGAAACTCGCCGATGAGGCAGCGAATGACAGAGCGGCGTGCGTGGAGCGTTTCCACTAAGCGATGCAGACCATCCGTGTCCCCTTCGTACCATTCCTCGGGTATGTCGGCGGCAAGCCGCCAGATCTCGCTCGCGTCCATTTGCTCCGCTCGGGTGAGTGTCGGCTCGAATGCGTCCCATCCCGCTACCTTCTTGTACACACAGTTGTCGGCGTACACTCCCCTTAGCGGACAGTCAGGGAAAGTCCATTCGCCGGCATTGAAGCAGTAACCCTGGTCGATAAATGTTGCGACGAATCGCTGACTGCGGGGTGTCTTGCGCCGGAATGATGCCTGCCTCCCGTCGCTGTTGCAGGTCCATTTGTCGAGAACAAGAACCCGAGCAAAGTCATCAAGGTTGAGAACGGTTTCAAGCAGGTCGCGAGGTAGATAGTCGAGCGTTCGACCGGGACTGTCAGGCCCTCCATAGAGCGACCCCAGTTGCTCACCGCTCCGGCACGGAATCGTTCTGCCCCCCAGGTCAATTCGAAGATCATCCGTGTGCTCAATGAGCCAGTCGGATACTGCGATAGTTTCGACGCGCGGCATTGGCAGGCCGAGCGCTAGTCCCAGACGCGTCGCGAGCATTTCGTTCGCCAGCACTCTGACGTGCTGGGGATTGTTTTGGAATTTTGTGACATACCAGGCACCATCCGATGCCCGGAGAAGGTGCGATTGCGATCCGCCACGGAGTTTACGCAGGTGTTGGACCGCAGAGATGCAAGCGCTCATTGCGCACCTCCTTGTGTTGTGTTTCGAGCAATCTCGTCCTCGTCAATTCAGGGACGTGAGATAGGAAAGCCCAATGCCCACTAGTGGCACTGCTAGAATTGAAACTGTTGATTACGCAACTCCAGTACGCCGAACCGAGCAGTGCCCCATATCAGAAGGAGATCGTGTCGCTTCAGCTGGTCACGATTCTGTGGATGTGTGCGGAGGCCGCTGTCGCGATATATGCTGCGTTGCGAGCCCGCAGCGTGGCACTTCTGGGATTCGGCGCGGACAGCGGCATTGAGCTTGTGTCAGCGTTTGTTGTGCTCTTGCAATTCAAGAAAGTCTCGCACGTGAACGAAAAGACGGCCGCTCGAATCACCGGCTTGCTGCTGTTTGCGCTGGCCACATTTATCTTTGGCAGTTCGGTCCTGGCATTTACGAGTCGAGGTTTCCAACCGCAACCAAGCTACCTAGGCATCGCGCTGCTCATCGCAGCAGCTATCGTCATGCCCTGGCTCTCAAGTCAAAAGAGAACGCTAGCCGCGATGACGAACAATGGCGCGTTGAAGGCCGATGCGGTCCAGAGTTCGATGTGCGCGTATTTGGCGTGGATTGCTTTGGGCGGATTGGTTTTGAATGCTCTTTTCAAGGTTTCATGGGCTGACCCGACTGCCGCTCTGCTGCTTCTGCCCATAATGGTTCTAGAGGGTTGGAAGGCAATGTGGGGACAAACCTGCTCTGATTGCGCTTGATGGGTCCGTTCCCCGGTAGGTCGGGAGTTACGGCGATCATTCCGGGCAGTCCATGATTGCAATTGAGGGCTACTGAACAGATTCATAGGCTTTCAGCTTGCGGTAGAGAGTCGTCTTGCCAATGCCGAGCAACTTCGCTGCCGTCAGCTTGTCGCCGTGTAGCTGCGCGATGGCCCCGAGGATGGCCTGCCTCTCCAGATCGGCGATGGGCGCAATCGTCTCCGGCCTTTCGTTAATGTGTTGCGTCGGCTTGCCCATGATGTAGCTGGGCAGGTCGCTCGTGTGAATCACCGGGCCGGAATTCATCACACAGCATCCCTCGACGCAGTTTTCCAGTTCGCGGACATTCCCCGGCCAGTCATAGGCAAGTAGGGCTTTGATGGCCTCGTCACTCAGCTTGTGAGTCCTTCCCGATGCCCGCGAAAGGCGTTCAATAAAGCTCGTGGCCAGTACCGGAATGTCCTGCCGCCGTTCACGTAATGGAGGAATTCGCAGGCTCAAAACATTCAAACGGAAGTACAGATCGCGGCGGAACGACCCTTGACCGACAGCCTGCTCCAGATCGCGGTTGGTTGCAGCCAGAATGCGCACGTTAATCGGAATCTGTTTCGTGCTGCCGACCGGACGAATCTCTTTCTCTTGGAGAGCGCGCAGTAGTTTCGCTTGGAGATCAAGCGGAAGTTCGCCTACTTCATCGAGAAAGACCGTCCCGCCTTCTGCGATCGCCAGCAATCCTGGTTTGGATTGCATGGCCCCGGTGAATGCGCCCTTCACATATCCAAACAGTTCACTCTCGATCAGTGTAGGAACGAGAGAGCCGCAGTCCACAGGGACGAATGGCTTGTCGTGAAATGGACCGGAAGAGTGGATCGCCCGGGCAACCATTTCCTTGCCCGTGCCGCTTTCGCCCAGAATCAGCACCGGGTACGCACTCTGCGCCGCCTTACCGATCATGCGGTAGAGACGGTCCATTTCCGGCGCACGGCCAATCATGTTGCCGAAACCCTGGCTGGACTTGATTCTCTCGCCCAACCTGCGGTTTTCGGACGTCACCTGGAGATGCGCGCCGACTCTCTCCAGAAGGAGTTTCAATTCCTGTAACCCGAAGGGCTTCGCGATGTAGTCGTAGGCGCCCAGCTTCATGGCCTGCACCGCCGATTGCACGCCGGCATTGCCGCTGATTGCAATGACCTCGATATCTGGATGTCGATGCTTGATCTCCCGCAAGACGTCGAGCCGGCCTGCGTCGGGCAGGTTCAAGTCAAGAAGGACAACATCGATCATTTGGGAGTCGATCAAACAAAGCGCCTGCTCGGAAGATTGAGCCGTACTGGCGCGGTATCCGAGAGCGGTGGCGGCTTCCCGGCAGGCTTCGCGGACGAAGCGGTCGTTATCCACGATGAGCAGGTTGAGCAGTGTGGGACTGTCACACACAGGAGGAATGGGCGGAGCAAATATGCTCGGAGCGATTGCGGTCGTCATAGGAAAATACCTCAGGATTGGGTTCGGGGTTCTTCGATTTGCGGGTCGGACTGAATGGTGTGTGTTCCCGATAGAGTCCGCTCCGAAGTAGAAGTGAACAGGCGTTGGATGGCAGAGATGCAAGCGCTCACAGAGCACCTCCATTTCTCTTAATCGTGGGGAACCAGCAAGAGCGGGTGATGAGGCTAGGAAGGAATGGTCCGGTGAAGAATTACCTAGCCAGACCGGCTTTGGTACACTCCCAAATACTCAACTTTGGAGGTATTCAGCGATGGAAGGACTAGCGTTTGATTTTGAAGCTGAGAGAACCGTTTTGGAAGCGATACTCGAGAAGGCAAGGCAGGAGAGCATCGAATGTGATGAACCCGTGCCGAGTAGCAGCACCAGTAAGCCCTTGCATTCGCCGCTTTCGGGCGCAGAGATCAAAGAGGGACTTGAGATAGCGATATTGGTCTTTAAGAGCGGAACCGCCGCTACGGCTTTCATAGCTGCAATCCGGGGCCTCTTGAAGCGTTTCGATCAGAATGCCGTCGTGCGGGTAACAGACCGCGCGTCACGCAAGGAAACACTAGTCCATAAGAGTGGGGTCGAGAACAAGCGGTAAGGAGTTTTACCCATGTTGGCGGTCGCAACACTCGATCCCTCGACCCTGTGTCTCTGGCTCAATCCGACGCCACTCACAGACGCAACGAACGTGGAGCAATGTTTCGCCTCGCTAGATCTCTCTCGCCGAGCCGATCTTTCTGAGTATCAATCGTATTATTCTGGTCTTCCCTCCAAGGCGCAGGACTTTTCGGCTGGGATCGCAAGCGCGGTCTGGCACGAAAAGCGACACTTCCTGGACCTGATCCTCACCAACTACGGAGCTTACCGTGTCCGGCAATTCTTCATGGTTGCCGTGAATAGTATGGCGATCCTAAAGACACTGGACAAAAGGATAGCGTTCCCTCTGTGGGTGTACACGAGTTCAATGAGACGCACACTGGCTGGTCTTCCTGAGCCCCCGCAGCCAATTGCGACGATGTGTCGCGAGATACTGTATCGCCAGGCGCTGTTCTCCAACGAGAATCGCCCGATCACCATCCAGAACTTCAAATGCGAGATCGGCGGCGACGCTCAACTCGAAGCGCTTGGGTATATTTTTCAACTTGGTTCTCTGCAGTACTGGTTGGGGCCCGACGCCGCCGTTCGGTGGCAGAAGAGCCTGGGCGATGACCAACATGCCAATACAAGATATCGATGGGCGGAGCTCATCGCAGACGCCTATGATCTATTGCCGACGCATACAGCTCCCGTCGAATTCGTCGATCTCACGCTTTTAGTTTCAGTGCTATACGCCAGTCTGATGATGCGCGCATGGGGACAGTCATACACACATGATCGAGCAGGAGCCATCAACATCCTACCCCCCTTCGCCCGGATTAGAATGCTGCTCGACGAACTGAAGGGATTTAGGTACGGAATTGCTTCTCTGTCAGTAGGGGAAGCATGGGAGCTTGTCAATTCTCGCTGCAAGAAGCTGTGGGGGAAAACCGCGACTGAGGAGTTGGAGGCAGACTACCTCCATGAAGAGAAATGGGTCGCCAAGCTGGACACGGCGGAGCATGGTGCCAGAGCGTTTCGCGACTTTCATGAGGTACGCGGTACCCTGATTGATGCATTCAAGCAGTCACCGGAGATGTTTCTGGATTTGAATCGATGGAGTGAGTCAGTTCTGCCGAAGCTCCAACCGAATATCATAATGGCGAATCCCGGTGGAGTCGACGGTACTCCGCCCGACGGAATGGAGCCTGTGCTCAAAGACGACGCTCCTGAACAGAGCGCGCACTGGTGGTGGGCGGCCATGTTAGGCAAGGATGACTCACCATATTGTTTCCGATCTAAGGACGCGTGGCTCTTCGTCATCCAGTATCTTGGACCGCTGGCGAAGCTGATGCTTTGCGGGCGTCGACACGAACTAATGATCGGACCGGAACTCCTGCTTATGGAACGGGAACTGAAGCGATTGAAGTTCACCATTTATTTTGAGCCAGCATTTGAGTATCCGAGCGAGCAAGATGACACCGAGGACTTTTATCGGTTGACGACTCGCAGTCAGTTCACATGTGACTTCTGTCGCGTTGAGATACAACGCGGCCAAGGAAAACTCATCGGGCCATGGACGATTCGGAGGAATATAAAACTCGCCCACGCATGCGCGAGCGGACTCGGCGAGGGCGACCTGGGTTGGATCCGCCTTTGGAAAGACTGGTCCCATTGGCACTTCTGTGATCGTTGCTTAGATCTGGTGAAGGAGAAACAGTTGCTCGAATTTGGGCTCTGACGGAGAGTGTGTCGATGCGTATCGCCCTTTGATGATGTTTCCAACGATACAAACTACTCCGCCGCAACTTGGATTCGATCAATGACAGCCGCAGCGCCCATCGAGCTGGCAACTTGCCTGACCTCACGAACCAAGCCTTCGTCGCCAGTGACTATGCCGAAGAGCTTTGCGACGACCATCGCGGCTTGCAGGTGTGAGGTGTTCGTTTTGGCCAGAACACACTGGATTATGACAAAGTCGTGAGCTGAATCGGGATTAGCGGCAACAAGATCCTTGGCGGCCTTGATATCCATCCCGACTTTCCCATCGCCGCGCTTCTGTTGGAGCTTGATAAACGCATCGTCAAACTTTGCTGTCGATTCCGGAGTCGATCGCATCATGTACCGTACCCTCTCCATAAGGCGGCTTAAGTTCGGGCTAGTATACATCCTGGTCCTTGACGATTGCCCGCGATACCGCCGCGGTGTTTATGGGCCCTCCGCGGCACGGCAAGCCTTTCATTGTTCGGCCTTTGATGCTCTACCCTCAAGGGCTACCACGATCTCCTGCAACGTTTTGAGATTATCTACTTGGTCAAGCGAACTCACTTTCAAAGACCCAAGAATTCCAGCGAAGGCCGCCAGCCCAGCTTTGTCCCGGGCAGCCTCCGCGCGACGGAAACCGCGCTCCGCCGCTTGCATGTGCGCTAGCACCTTCTGTTGGATCGCCGGGTCCTGGATGTCGCTCGGATTCCACACTTTCGCCAGGGTCTTCAGCAACCCGCGATACATGCGCTTCCCCAACCTTTGTTCCATCTGCTCGATTTCGCGAACGAAGCTGCCGGCTTGGGCGCTCGCACCATTTCCGTTATGAGGGGCCTGGCCATTCCCACCGCTTGCCGTGGTAACTTGCCCGGACTTCGGATCGCTCTCCGTAATTGGCCGAAGACCTCGCAGCCATCCTTCAGACGTTGCCCAGCCGGCCAGTTTCGGAACAGCCTTGGGCCGCTTGCGGTCATCCAGGTCGACCCACGTCCCGGTGAAGTGATAGAAATAACGCCCGAGCCCAAAGCAGGAGCAAGCCCGTTTGAAGGCTTGTGCTTCCGCGCTCGTGCCGGCATTGTCGTCGTCAGCCCATTCTTCTCCTGTGGCCGAATGCGAACCCAGCCCGAAGATGGTCAGCTCGCAGGTGACCAGCACCTTCGCGACGATCTTCTGGTCTTTGCTCCGCTCGAAATTTGCGCTGGTATGAATTGTGTACCTGCGCGTCCAGCCCGCTGGAGTAAGCAGCGCATTGAGACGATCAGTGTAAGCTCGCTGGTTGGCATACGGAATCACCTGGCCGCGTACGGGCTGCTGATTCTTCGTTGTGTTCGTGACCCTCCACTCGATCTGCGAGGGATCAAAAGGCACTTCCAGGGCCGCTACCAGTTCCTTGACTTCGTCCGCTGAGTACTGAGGTGGTGTGGTCATGCATAAGGTGGTGAGCGGCGGACCAGCCATAGAGGCAGGATTCTCATGTGCGTGGCCATTTGGGGCGCTCATAGTGGAGCCTCCTTGATTGTTGGCGTTTCTTCGCCCAGACGCTGTCCGTACATCCAACGTTGTGGCTTGATCTGCAACAGCCAATCTTGTGCCGTGGGAATGCGGCCCAGATCTTCCTTTACGTGTTGTTCCCCTACATAGCGGACGGGAACTTGGTTGCCGTCGCTATTCACAATGGCAACGCCAAACAGTTTCTCCAACAGGAAAATGCCCTCAGCATGGTGCCGAAGTGCCCTGTGGCGAAAGTCTGCGAGGAACGCTTTCGATTCATCGAACCAGTTGTGAATTGGGAGATAGTCTTCTGCTCGTCCACCGAACTTCCTTGCGCTGCTCTGTGCGTGCTTGAGTGGGTGGGCCATAGAGCTACACCTCGTACGTGGTGGTCGTGTAATCTTCAAAGCGATCATTGCGCTCAACCGTCAGCTTCCGGGCGTTCACGTCCAGAACGACGTCTCCAAAGCCGCCGCAGTCGTTCTCATATCCGAAAGGCACAAGAGTTTCGAAATGTTCCTGCAGATGCGAGACATCGTGATCGACAGGGTCGTCCTCGCCCCACGCATAACACTCGCCGTCATAACACTTCACTTCTTCGGTCGTTCCACTGTCGCCGTATCCATCGAAATGGACCGCTACGAAGGTCACACCCCCGGTGGCCAGTTGGTCGCATTGCGCCAGGATCGCGGTCTTTGCCGCGGCTTGTCCGGGCTCAAGCGATTGCTCGTTGTTCTGCTGAGGCTGTTCCATTGCATGATCCTTCCGATTCGAAATGTTGAGGGTGTACTCAGGTCTGATCTGTGTGATGAGACCGTTCGGTTGGTGCGAGCGCGCCGTGCTTCGGCCTCTCGCCACGCCGTGCTTTCTTTCGGAGGCGTTGCCAATGCGTGGGGTCGATGCGCAACGCTTGCATACCGGCCAGCCACGAAAGACCCACGAATGCTCCGTGATAGGAGATCGTCCCGTAGCGAAAAATCCGCGCCAGCAGAGCGAGCGCATGATTGGCCAATGTCGGATTGACGAACGGTTCTTGACGGTCGAGGGCTTCCGCGGCGCTACAACTCGGGAGACCATCTCCGTCAACGTCAGACTGGATCACTTCGGGGAAGAGTTCGGAAACCGTACGCAGCCGGAGCCTGTGTCTCCGGTTCCTTCGATTCAAGGGTTCTCCCAGAACGAACTGGCCGCTGTCGGCGTTGTTGCCCAAATCCAGCCAGTAATCGACTTCACTCCAGTCCTCCGCGCACTTGGCAATGGCTGCGCGCGCTTTCCGAGTGTCGACACAGCCGACTACGATGTCCACGCCATCGAGCCTCCGTTTCGGATCCAACCGTTCGGGAACGCCCTGCCAATCAAGGCCCCAGAACAGGTTCAGGCGGTTGGCCAGAACCACGGATTTAAAAAGACCGATCTCAGATTGACTGAACGGCTGGCGCACGCAGTTCGTCGGCGAGATGACATCCGGGTCGAGCAGAGTGACGTGGATTCCTTCCGGGTGACCGTATGCCAGCAATGCCTGATGCAAGTAGGGCAAGCCAGCCGCGATGGCGCTTCCGTTGCCTCCGCATCCCACAACCAGCACGCGCACTTTGTGCTTCAGCAATTCGGGATGAATACGGTGTGTTTCCATGGCTTCATCCTTCACCTCTTCTTTGCACGAACTCCTGAAGTGTTTGCTTGCTGTCGGCCAGAAATTTCACAGAAAAGCTTTGCTTCCGCCCAGCAAGGTTTGACCACAGGCCAAGAAAGCCTCCGGGATGAGTAGTCAGTCGGACTGCGCCAATCGGATGGGTGAATTCGCTGGCAAAATAGGCGTTCTCCCAGTGCGATAGAGACCCGACACTAGCCTCCTCAGGAACTCGCATACTGCCGAGACACACTCGTCCGGCCGAGTCGGTGTTCCAGTACGGAGCGTTCCTCAGCCGCGTATCGGCTGTTGGCCGGCAGTCTTCTGGGAGCGCACGCACGAACAGTTCCCGCCCATGGATCATGAATACCAGGGCAGGATGAGGGAACATCTTGCCGTTCAGCTTTTGCGCTTCGTCGTTTCCATCGGCGAAAAACATGAGCCGCGGTCGCGCCCCGCTCCACCAAGCGATCAGTTCCGGCGTTCTAGCCAGCACATGTTCCGGCAAGACCTCGGCTCCTACGCTTGCGCCCAATCCCTTCGCGAGTGTCTGGAGAAACCCTGTCGTGACGGACTGGCCGGCGCACAAATACGGCGCCTCATTCGGCCGACACTTCACCTCGTGCAAGGTGGCAAAGGCTCTGGTGCCGTCTTGGTACACGAGCGCCGCTTGTTTCAGACTGAAGGTTCGGTTGTCACCGATCCGCAGGTGGACGTTCATGACTGTCCCTCGAGGGTAATTACGCCATCGTCATTGCCGGACATCAGGTCAATCAGCCGGCTTGCCGCCGCGAGCGTCTCACATGCGACGGCAAGCGTCCGAAAGCCCTGGCGTACGCTGCTCGGCTCAGCAAGCTGGAGGGGAATGATCAGGTTGGGATGGGGAGTTGTCTCCATTGCGGTCTGGGCCTCGTCGTCAAAGCAGCCGACCACAGCATCGCCCGATGAGAATGCCGCGAGCAGACACGGCAGTGGCGGATTCGAGTCCATGAGTTGCTCTCCCATATCCTCAGTGAATTCCGGCCGTTTGGCTTGCCGCGAGATGGAACACAGTTCCAGCAAACTACTAATGAGCACCCGCACTTCCTCGTTCCGCATCCTCTGGTTCAGATCCTTCAAACCTCGGAGACTCAGAGATTGCTCCTTGAGACATTGTGGAGTACATCCTTCAATGTCCGGCACTTCGTACTGCTCGGGATTCTCTTCGCCGTCGTACCACTCGCGCAGCATGTCCACGCGCTCTACTCCGTCGTGGTAGTCGTACACGCGAACCCATCGGTTGAGCGATCCCACGAAATGCCTGAAGAATGTCGCGGCCAGACGCGGATGTACGCTGCCAAGTAGTTCAATGGTTGGGTTCAGAAGTACGAATGCTGCACTATCTGGATCGAGGATCAGGTAGAGCGTACCCTCTGGTCCTCGTTCGTCCGAGTAGTCGACCAATCTGTCGCTGAGGGTGAGATCCAGATCAAAGCGCCGTTGAATTGACGCTCCACCATGGTCCCGAATCCATCGCTGAAGAGTGAGGAACAAGTATTTGACTGCATCTCTTCCGCTCTCTTCCCAGTCCTCCACGTCTGCGATACCGTACCTTACCAAGATCTCCGCTAGCGCGATTACCTCGCGGTCATCTGCCGAGAAACGCTGTTCAGTCGGAACCCTCTCCAAGTTGGGCAAAACAAGTTCGCATGGCGGGGCCATCAACTGGCTGGCGGCAGGGAGCCCCCAGGTGGCGCGAGGCGTTTCCCGGCGTGCCAGCGGGAGCATTGTTCTACCGCCCTCGCCAAGAGTGCTGAGGACATTTGCAGTTGCTGACATTGCAGGAACCTCCCGAGCACCGTTTGACTGCGCGAGTGGCGGTCCTGCGTCATTCTGTTGAGCTCTCGCAGGATCTCTTGTCTTTCGCTATTGGAGCGAACTCTTTCTCTGCTACGCTTTGTTTTCATATCTCGGGTCGATCGAAAGCAGAGACAACTAATGCCCGTCTTGCTTCGATCTCGGGAATCGGCTATGAAGCGCGTTCTTCTTTCGTGGAGCAGCGGCAAAGATAGTGCGTGGAGTTTGCATGTTCTCCGTCAGCGCGGAGAGTATGAGGTCGCCGGACTGTTGACTACGTTCAACGAGGCCGCTGGCCGCGTTGCTATGCACGCTGTCCGTAGAGAACTGGTCGAGCTGCAAGCCGCGGCGGCCGGGTTGCCGCTTTGGGCGGTCCCTTTGCCCTGGCCCTGTTCCAACGAGCAGTACGAGTCGCTTATGGCTGAAACGTGTGCCAAAGCCGTCGCCGCCGGAATCGAAGGGATTGCGTTTGGTGACCTGTTTCTCGAAGACGTGCGCTCGTACCGTGAAAAACAAATGAGAAACACTGGCTTGCAGCCGATATTTCCGTTGTGGGGGCAGCCCACTCAGGACTTGGCAAAGCGGATGATCGCCTCGGGAATGCGGGCGAAGCTGACCTGCGTTGACACTGAGAAACTTGACGCTTCGTTTGCCGGACGCGAGTTTGATGGGAACCTGTTGGCTGCTCTGCCGGACGGAGTCGATCCGTGCGGTGAGAACGGCGAGTTTCACTCATTTGTATATGCAGGGCCCATGTTGAGTGTAGATATCCCCGTATCGGTCGGCGAGAACGTCGTGCGCGATCAATTTGTGTTTGCCGATCTGAACCCCGCCACGGTAGATGCTACCCCTTTGTCCCAATAGCTCTCACAAAGCTGTACTGTAGTTGTTCGCCAGACGCTTCTGGTCCCGTGATTGCGGCCGTAGCCAGTTCGGGGTATTGATGGCTGTAGATGGTTTTTACTTCTTCCGGCGCCATCCTCGGATCCGGGTCCGGAAGTTTCACGCCGTTGTATGTAAAGCTGCGAGACAACACTTTTGCATCGATCATGATGTGGCTTTCCCTCCGTCTTCTCCGGCCGCTTGCGTCGTTGGTTCGGCGACTTGCTGCGCAGCGAACAGACTCGGTGTCGTATCGGCTTCAGGCGCTGTCGGCCTTGGCGGCTCGTCCTTCTTCGTAGCAGCCGGATCCGACTTCGAGGCCTGCGGCGTTGTCTTCACCTTTTGGCGTGCTGCTTTGGCAGCCGCGTCCATTTCCGCCTTGGCTTCGGCCAAGGTATTGCCGAGCGCAAGGTGAGAGTCGACATAGCTAGCAAGATGTCCGCCTAATTCTGAATCCAACTCCTCGGCGGAACCAGTAAAGCTCAAGGGAGTTGTGAGGGCGTGGTCATCGCCTTCCTTCACTCTCGCGGGGATCACGTTGACCTTCAGTTTTTCGTCAACTCTGGCAACCGTGATGAGCAGGGTACGGTTTTTGAGCAATGGCATGAGTTCAACAAACACGGTTTCCTTCCTCCTTGGTCTTCTTTCGGTGCGAAGCTTTGAAATTCGTGGCCTGTCCGCAAAACGCCGGGACGGGCACCCAACCGCGGGAATGGGGGTGAGCAGGGGACCGCGTGTGCCCGTCCCTGTCTGTGGCTCTACCAAGGTAGAGGTTTCCACAGATTTCTTCGGTCTTAGAAGGGAATGTCGTCGTCTGCTAATGCCGGAGCGGGCTCCGGACTAGATTGCCCGCTGCTCATTTCTTCTCTGCCTTCTTGCCCGTTGTCCCGCGAGCCGAGCAGGACAATGTCCCGGGCGACGATCTCGGTGCGGTATTTCTTTTCTCCGCTCTGCTTGTCTTCCCAGGTCGATGTCTGCAGCTTGCCCTCGATGTAGAGCTTCGAGCCTTTGCGCACGTACTCGCCTACAATCTCCGCCAAACGCTGCCAAGCCACAACGCTGTGCCATTCTGTCCTGTCTTGCCATGCGTCGTTTTTGTCTTTGAATCGCTCGTTGGTGGCGAGGCTGAGTTTGGCGACAGGAACCCCACTGGCCGTGTACTTGACTTCAGGATCCTGTCCAACGTTTCCCACCAAGATTACTTTGTTCACACTTTTTGCCATGTCGTACTCCAGTTCGTCGATCTATGAGCACCCGCTCGTCCCGCCACAAGTCATACACCGATAGCAGGATCCGTTCCTCACCATCAGTGAGCCGCAGAATTGGCATACCGGTGCATCCCCAAGCTCTACAACCTGCCCCAGGCCTTCAACTGCGCTTGTCACCGCA
>Ga0209698_10000291_pt1 | contig 55999 bp, 55 predicted proteins | sample LitLauG_LLR_2012_FD_187203 | JGI IMG/M metagenome (GOLD analysis project Ga0209698, IMG submission 187203) | Freshwater sediment microbial communities from Pennsylvania, USA - Little Laurel Run_MetaG_LLR_2012 (SPAdes) (version 2) | ecosystem: Environmental > Aquatic > Freshwater > Creek >...
CCGTCGCGTGGCGAGCGCCATGTCGAGAGCGTCGAGCACGACCCTGGTTTTCAGATCGGTGGAGAAAGCCCATCCGACGATCCGGCGCGACCAGGCGTCGAGAACGACCGCCAGATAGAGAAAGCCGATCATCGTCGGAATGAAGGTGATGTCGGCGACCCACAGTTCGTCCGGCCCCTCGGCGACAAAGTTGCGCCGCAGAAGATCGCTTGCCGGGCGATGATCTGGATCGCGGCGCGTGGTTGTCGGCGCGCTTCTGCGCCGGCTGACGCCCGTGACCCCGGCCGTGCGCATCAGCCGGGCGACGCGCTTCCTGCCGCTGGAGACGCCCTCCGCTTTCAGTTCGGCGTGGACGCGCGGCGCGCCGTAGGTTCCGTGCGACCCGGCGTGGATAGTGCGGATGCGTCGCGTCAGATCCGCGTCGACCGTTGCGCGCGCCGACGCCGGCCGGTTGCGCCAGGCGTAATAGCCGGAGGCCGACACCTTCAGGACGCGAGTCATGGTTCTGATCGGATACATGGCCTGGTGCGCGCTCATGAACCGGAAAACCCGTTCGGGCTCGCCTTGCTCTCTCGCGCGAACCAGGCCGCCGCCTTTGCCAGGATATCGCGCTCCTGACGCAGACGATGGTTCTCACGCCGCAACCGGGCCAGTTCTTCCCGCTCGGCGCTGGTGGGTCCGTCGGCGCGCCTGCCGGCGTCCCGCTCGGCTTGCTTTGCCCAAGTCGAAATCGATTGTGCGGTCGGTTCGAACTCACGCGCCAGATCTTCAGGCGTGCGCCCGGACCGGACCAGTTCGATCATTTGTCGCCGGAACTCCGGCGGATAGGCGGCTCGATAACGCTGCATGGAACACCTCAAATCATGATTTCAAAAGGTGTCCACCAAACCGGGTCAACTCCACACTTGCGAAACACGCGATGCTCCTGCCGCCGAAAACGGGAAAGCATTTGACCCGAAGGATCAGGGTTGAGGGCAGACCGACGCGTGTCTACGTCATCACGGCGGCGATCCTCGCATGACGTCGCGCGTTCCCACCCGTCGAGGGTCGCTCCCACCTCTGTTCCCACTCGCCGGGGCGGATTACCTTTATTGTTCAACGCTGTTCCCACTGTTCCCGCTGTTCCAACCACTTTTGACAAAGGTAGGTAGAGAGCAAGACGAAAGCGAAGCCGGCCGAGGAATGATGATGTTCTCGGGGAAAACTAGAAGAGTGGTGGGATCAGTGGGATCAGTGGGAACAGCCTTATTTTCCAGCGGTTTCCGCGTTCCTACCCGTTCCCACTGTTCCCATTTGTGAGCGCCTGGCTCGGACAATCACCACAGGAGGCATTCTTGAGCGCGTACGTTGCGAAGCTGAATGTTCAGGCTGAAGCCCTGCGAGAGAGACAGAATGCGCAGCGTGAGGAAGCGGCGGCCTCCGCGACTGAGGTCGCTCGCGAACGCCTCACGCCGTTGGAGGATAGGCTGTCGCGGCTCTTGGCGACCATCCCGGCCGAGCTTCAGCGCGAGGGGCTTTCACTGCCCGCCCTTCAGGCCGCCCTGAGAGGCCGCTGGCGGGGCAAAGCTCACCCCGGCGAGATTGGCATTGCACTGCGTCGCCTTGGCTTTGTGCGCGTGCGGCAATGGAGTGGTGAGGAGGGCTTTCAAGCGCTCTGGCGTAATCAGACATAGCTATTGGGGGCCTGGAAAAGCCGACACATCGTTCCACGCCTCGGTAACTTGGGACGATCAACGTGCAGGCGCGCCGGGAAGTGAACCCGTAGCTGTTGACTAGCGGACTTCAACGCCATGCCATCGATTTGACGGACCAGCTCTGCCTTGTGGAGGAAGTAGAATAGGAGCACGGTTAGGCACGGAACGCGGGTTACCCAGGCATTGGCGATTGAAATGACTCTTTGCTTGTTTTGTCCCAGCGAACTCGACGGGACGACAAAACCCGAGCACATCCTCCTCAATGCGCTAGGGGGTCGGAAAACGACGACAAGAGCAATCTGTTCGGCTTGCAATAACAAATTCGGCGGAACGATCGACGACGTGCTGACGTCACAGGTTACCGAGTTGCGAAGTCTCCTGCAGCTCGAATCGGGAACGGGGAAACCCGCGCCTACCCTGAAGAATGTTCAAGCTGGTGAGCACAAGGTCAATATCAAAGGGGACGGCGATCTTGAACTCGTCGCCAAGCCGTTCACTATTGAGTGGCTAGACGACGGAAAATGGAATGTTCAGATTCGGGCACGGTCTGAAGAGCACCTTGCTGAGATCATACCGCATCTCGCGGCGGCGCTTAAAATTACCGAAGAGGACCTACGCGCGCAATTGGGCAAAGCCCAGGGATCAGTAGTATCCCAACGCGCCGGAGCCATTCATCATGAGCTTCTGTTAGGCGGACCCGACGCAATCAGGTCGGCGGTGAAGGCAAGCCTAGTTTTGTGGAGCACACTGGTCGGGAATGATGAGGTGAGAAGCGCGCCATACGATGCGGCGCGACAGTTCGCGCTCAACGGGGACAAGCAGTTTTCGCTTAATCGAACGCACATCGACTCCCGACCTTTTGTCGACATCGAGAGAATGAAAGCCGCCTCTGGGCTTATGTTCAATCTCATCTATGTCCGAAGCGACGAGAGCGGGCGCGTCGTCGGCCATTTCACACTTTACAACGCAGTGGCATGGCAATTTACGCTTGCGGAAGCCGGTGGCACTCCGAACGCCAAGATTGCGATAATTTCGAATCCCCTCGACCCCAGACAGTGGTCCGACCGTGCCGGGGAAGACTTCGACGTTCCGTTCGATTGGCTCAATAGCCCAGATTATTCCGATGAATTTGTTCGCTCGAAGGCAAGACTTGCCGCCATCATACGGCATTACTTTGAATTGAATATCCCCAAGGAGCAGGCGCGCATTATTGACGAGTGTTTCGAGAAGTTGAACATTGCACCAGGAGGAGTTGTCCCGGCCGAAAAAGTCAGGGAACTTAACACTTTGATAGCTAGCAAGGTGGCGCATCATGCGTTTGGCCTGCTCGAGGAAGAAAAGCTTTCCTCCGAACGAATTGCCGAAATGTTGAAGAAAAAGTGAGGAGAAGGCGGCGCGCGCTGTGGCGAACGCCGTGAAGCTTGGCCGCAAGCCGACACTCACGCGTCATCAGCAGCGCGAGGCAATCAGGCGCGTGAACTCGTGCATTCGGGAGATTGCGCGCTCTTATAACGTTAGTCGCTGGACGATTTCGAGGTTGCAGTAATCGGTATGTTCAATTCGCTCGCCCCGGTCTTCATCAACGCCTTGACGGCTTTCTTAGCGGCTTTCTTGACCTTCAAAGTTGCCACCCGAATGGAGCGACACAAGGAAAGCCGCACCCGACAGGCCATTGCCATCGTGTTGCAGGCCGAAATGATACGGCTTCACAACAAAATAAAGGATCACAACAATCTTCTGACCGCTTACGCCGGCCAGGTTACTAACCAAATAAATGCGCCGGAGGCGCTGAAATACGTTCCCATCAACATGGACAATGACTTCGTCGTTTACAGAAGCTGCATCAAGGAAATTGGTCTCTTGAATACTGAGTCGGCCTACGGCACAGTTTATTGCTACGGAAATATGACCGACTTTCTAAAGATGCAGGACAAATTTTTGCGTGATCTTCCCGATTTGGCGAACTCCAATCTTCTGGGGCTTAAAGCGGCAGACCTTGGTGCGCAGGAGATGGCTCTTGCGCGGCACATCGAGCGAGTTGTTCCACTTCTAGCGGCGCAGTCGGAGGCGCTGCCTTTTCAACTACAGTGAGACCGAGCCGATTCGTTACGGCAAGCGCGTTTCCACCCTTAGATTTGGCCTGCGTCTCGCTTGCTGAAATAGGCCACAGCTATAACGTGAGTGGCGATAAACGATTTTGAGGCTGGCGTGGGCGCTCCAAACAGACGAAGTCTCTTCTGGCGGAGTTTTTGGGTTGGTGCTGTCGCCCCGGCGATAGGCTTCGCTCCAATGGCAAGAAGCGCGGAGACGGATATTCCATCATGGAAGAACGCTGCAGCAGGAGCCCAAGCCTTTCTTGGCGATGATGGGGGAGGCGTTAATACGGTGACCGTTTGCGACACCGTTGATCGTTTTCGAGATTGGCTCAATTCCGAACATCCGCCGGGGTGCCAAACATTTCAACACGACTTGTCAGCAATTATTGAAGTCGTAATTTTTGATCCTGTTCATGACACGGTCAAAGAGCCCGATCCCATCGGACTTCCGTTGGTGAAGGTTCATATCCCGTCAAGGAATTTTACCGGATACCTCCGATTGCTCGCTTTGCACCCTGTCATCCCAAGTGGAACTCTCGTTCATTTCAAAAAGACCGGGAACGAAAATTTTGAATTGTTTGCGACGTCAAAAATTGGCTCAGGCAAGGACGAAAAAGGGTTGGATTTAGGCGACCATGTCTCGGCAAAAGTGATTAAATATGACCCATCTAAGGACGATGATTGGGACTTCAACGTTACTATTCTTGATGGGAAGTATGCCGGACACAGCGGATGGATGCTTTCTTCCGGTGCTGATGGCGATGACGGCACTCCAATTGACCAATTTTTCCAAGCCGTAATCAGCAAATCTCCCTGACCTGTCTTCGTGGCCACGGGGCGGCGATGGGCAACCGCAATCCCCTATTTGCTACTTGATTCGCCGTAGCTGCTTTTGGCCGTTTGGCAGGCTTCCTCACGACTTTCTGCTTCGGTCCCCTTGCTCATTTCGACCGCGAACTTTGAGAATGTCTCGAAGTATTTCCCACCCGGCTGAATGTCTTGTGCGGAAATATCTGCGGACGTAAAGGCGTCAGCGATAACGGCGTAATTTGGCTTCCATGTTGGGCATCGGTCAGCGAGCGCTTGGATACGAGCCGCCATCAGCATCAAGCTCTTAACTTTGGGCGGGATCGTCGGGTCTAGCCACCACTTCGCAAATTTCAAAGACTCTTCGGCTTTGGCGTCCTCGGCAGATTTGAGCGCCGCGCTGGCGCGTTGCATGTCGCTTAGGGCTGCGGCTCCTGGCGCATCATGAACTGGGTAGGCACCGAACCTTCTGAAAATCGTAGCTGAACCACCGCCTCCGTCCCGCTCAAATGCCCCACACTCGATCCGGACGCCACCGAACTCGCGAGTCGAATTTTCTCCAGCATCAGGTTTGAGTGCTTCATTGATGCATTTGGCGAGTTCTTGCTTGGTATCGTTGGAAGGTGCGCCCGTCAGAAATTCGACGGCGCGTGTTACGAGCTTGACCGTTACCGGGGCCGGCCGAGCTTTATTCCATGCGATATTCAGGTTGGGCTTCTTCTCATCGCACCCGTACGAGAATTCTTCGGCCGCTGGATGCCTGATGAACACGACGAAATGTGTTTGCCGTCCTACTATTCCCCCTTCATGGGCTGCGACCAATTGGGCTCCCGCCAAGCATTTTGCGGCCTGAGCCGCCTCATCGGGTTCATCTTTTGCGAGCGTCAGCGGATCGCTCGCGTCGTTCAAAAGGACCGCTTGTATGCTGATGTCGTCGATCAATTTGCCGAATTCGACTGGGGGGCGGCCCGAGGCAGGTGCATACTCAAGCACGTCGTCGATTTCGTAGATGCGGCGGTCAGAAGCGCTTGCCGATGGCTCCTTCATTAGGGGGCCGATCAGCATCCTCGCGCGAGATTCCGCGCATGGCTTAGCTTTGGTAAGTGTGACGGGATCGGTCGTGACGAATGCGGCCCACTTGGCGTCGCCCACATGGCCCTGAGGATTCCAGGGATCGCGCCCGTTGTCGCTGACTAACCCAGAATCCTTGAAGACGGTCTTCGCGGGCAACTTTATCTCGCGATAAGAATCAAACGTCATGTCTTTCGCCGCGCAAACATTTGCTCGCCCGCCGCTGGCGGTGCCAGCAGAGGTTTGCGCTGCGGCCGATGCACAAGCCAAACTAGCCAAGACCAAAAGGCCGACCATTTTCAATTGCGCGCTCCTTATTCCTAAATTCCTGCGGGCGACTTCAAACCCTCTGCATGACCCGAGCCGATTGCAGCAGCGAAATGCGGCCAAGCGGACGCGCGAATTGAGATTGCAGGGCCGCCGCCAACATAGGGCGTCGCCGAGTTTTTCTGCAATCAGGTGGCGCGAACGTGCCTAAGCATTGTATCAAAAAGAAACCGAGGTCGACAGGTGAAGGCGTCCCCCTACCAGGTCGGGCTGTCGTGCGAGTTCGCACCGTCGGGTATGCCTCAATTTGCGGACATGGTGCGGACACGCCACGTTGAGCATCCGACTAATTCCGCTAAACTCCTTGATTTCGATGGTGGGCGCACAAAGGCTCGACCTTGGACCCGCTGATTAAGAGGCTAGCGCCTCACGTTGTCTGTGCAGGTCGTGGCGGCCTTTCTATACGTCATAATCATTAAGTGAAATATCCGAAAACCCGGATAAAATCTATGCGCTATGGATGAAGCCCCGACCCTTACGAATTTCCTTTCCCCCCGGGGGGCTTCCTGGTTCAAAAAAGAATTACTTTATCGTCGGCCGTAGGTCGTAGCGTGATCGCTCAATAACCCTGTTCCGGGTTGGCTGATGTCAGGATGGGACGCCTGATGGCCGATGTCGACTGGGGAAGAGACGGGATTTCGAGACTTTGAGGCGGTGTTGCGTCGGGGAAAAAGGATTTCTTTCGACAACGCCCTCGTCGCATCACACTCATCGTGTCGGTTCGCTTGAAATGGCCAGTTGGCGACGATCCGAGACGAGACGAAGCGACGCATTTTCGACGATTTCAACGACAACAGGGGAGGCCGACTTTCAGTCTGGCGACCTTAGAAAGTGTCACGTGTTACCGTTTCCGTCCGCTCACGTTCGGGGACGCTTATCGGGCAAATGTTGGGCACAGAGAGCAAGCTACACCCAAAATCACAGATAAGTTATTGAAATCATTGGCGCGCCCAACGGGAATCGAACCCGTGTTTTCGCCGTGAAAGGGCGACGTCCTGGACCGCTAGACGATGGGCGCGTTGCGGGGCTCGGCCAGCCGAGTTCCGGCATGCTATAGGGTCGTCGCCTGAAGCTGGCAAGGGCGATCGGTCAGATCAGGGGCGCCTGGGATCAACGGGTTCGCCCGCTCGCTTAACCGAGTCGTGAGGCTGGACCGACTAGCCCCATGCCAGGTAAGGATTTTTTAATTTCACCCCTTGCGCTGCGTCAATACGCGGACGATCATGCGCGAAATTTTTTGCCAAGCGGGGCTAGAATGCGCGCGATCAGAATTCACTACACCGGCGCGCCCGATGTCATGCAGCTCGAGGACGTCGAATTGCCCCCGCCGGGGCCCGGCCAGGCGCGCGTTCGCCATCACGCCATCGGCGTCAACTACCTCGATGTCTATTATCGCTCAGGCTTCTATCCCTCGCCGCCGCGGCCTTTCACGCCGGGCAATGAAGGGGCAGGGGTCGTCGAGGCGGTCGGCAAGGGCGTCAAGGATTTCAAACCCGGCGACCGCGTGGCCTATATCGCAACGCTCGGTTCCTATGCCGTAGAACGCAACGTCGACGCGAAATTTCTGGTCAAACTGCCGAAGACAATCTCTTTTGAAACGGCGGCCGCGATGATGCTGAAAGGCTTCACCGCGCAATATCTGCTGCGTCAGACCTACAAGGTGAAAGAAGGCGATACGATCCTCGTCCATGCCGCCGCAGGAGGCGTCGGGCAGTTGCTTTGCCAATGGGGCAAGGCGCTGGGCGCGACGGTCATCGGCACGGTCGGCTCGCCGGAAAAGGCCAAGCTGGCGAAGAAGGCCGGCGCGAAGCACACGATCCTCTATCGCGAGGAAGACTTTGCCGTCCGCGTCGGAGAAATCACCAAAGGCGCCAAGTGCCATGTCGTTTACGACGGGGTCGGCAAGGCCACCTTTCCCGGCTCGCTCGATTGCCTCAGGCCATTCGGCGTCTTTGCCAGCTATGGCTCGGCTTCGGGGGGCATTGATTCATTCAATCTCGCCATCCTTGCGCAAAAAGGCTCGCTGTTCGCGACGCGGCCGACGATCTTCACTTTCCTTGCCGAGCGCGAGCGCCTTGAGGCAATGGCGCGCGATCTGTTCCGCGTCGTCAGCACTGGCGACGTCAAAATCGCGGTCAGCGCCAGTTATCCGCTCGCCCAGGCTGCGCGCGCGCATATCGCTCTCGAGGCGCGGCAGACAACGGGGTCGAGCATCCTGGTGCCGTGACGATCTTCTTGGCTGCTGCGAAGGTGCTTGCGGAAGCGTTCGGCAAATACAAGTCGATTGCCGCTAGTCACGGAGAATGCAGCCTTTAATATCGCAGCGTGCTTAGCTGGGAGGCTGGGTTGGAGCGAACAACACCATCGGCGGATCGACAACCCTCGACGCAGGCGGCGGCGCTCCTCGCGGTGCGCGGCATCACAAAACGGTTTGGCGCCTTCACTGCCAACGATGACGTCACGCTGGGCCTTTCGCCGGGCGAGATCCACGCGCTGCTGGGCGAGAACGGCGCGGGCAAATCGACGCTGGTCAAAATGCTCTACGGCCTGCTGGCGCCGACCGAGGGCGAAATCCTCTGGAACGGCGAGCCGATCAAGCTGGCCAATCCGAATGCGGCGCGCGCGCTCGGCATCGGCATGGTGTTCCAGCATTTTTCCTTGTTCGATAATCTGACCGTTGCCGAGAACATCGCGCTCGTCATGCCGAAGGCCGAACGGCTTGAGGACGTGCCGGCGAAAATCGACCAGATTTCCCGCGCCTACGGCATGGGCCTTGAGCCCAATCGCCCGGTGTGGTCGCTGTCCGCCGGCGAACGCCAGCGCATCGAGATCGCCCGCGCGCTGTTGCAGGACCCGAAAGTTCTGATCCTCGACGAGCCGACGTCGGTGCTGACGCCGCAGGAAGCGGAAAAGCTGTTCGAAACGCTCGACCGGCTGAAAGCCGAGGGCAGGGCGCTGCTCTACATCTCGCATCATCTCGAAGAGGTGAAGCGCCTGTGCGAGCGCGCGACGATCCTGCGCCGCGGCAAGGTGATGGGCACCTGCGATCCGCAGATCGAAACCGCTCGCTCCATGGCGGCGCTGATGGTCGGCACGCAGATCGCCGAAGTGCGCGCGGCCGGGAAGCACAGCCTAGGCAAGGATCGCCTCGTCGTCGCCAATCTCAATGCGCCCTCGCCGACGTTGCACGGCGTCGCCCTCAAGAACGTCTCGCTCAGCGTTAGGGGAGGCGAAGTGTTCGGCATCGCCGGGGTCGCGGGAAACGGACAATCGGAACTATTTGCGAGCCTTTCGGGCGAGACTCTTGCGAACGAAGCCGGCGCCATCCTCATCGACGGAAAGCCTGTGGGAACGCTTGATATCAGCGAGCGGCGCGCGCTCGACGCGGGGTTCGTCCCCGAGGAGCGCAACGGCCATGCCGCCGCGCCGGACTTTACGCTCTCCGACAATATCGTTCTGACCGGCCATGGCTCGGATGGGCTCACGCAGGCTGGCTTCATCAACGGCGCCAAAGCGCTGGAGAAATCGCAAAAGGTGATCGCGGCGTTCGACGTTCGCACCGGGTCGCCCGATCCGCTGGCGCGCACGCTGTCCGGCGGCAATCTGCAAAAATTCGTTGTCGGGCGCGAAATCCTGCGCGAGCCGGCGCTGCTCATAATCAACCAGCCCACTTGGGGCGTTGACGCGCTTGCGGCGGCGACCATTCGTCAAGCTTTGCTCGACCTGTGCGCACGCGGCGCGGCGCTGCTGATCATCAGCCAGGATCTCGACGAACTGTTCGAGATCAGCGACCGCATCGCGGTCATTCACACCGGGACTTTGTCGGAGGCGCTGCCGGCGCGCAGCACCACGCGCGAGGCGATCGGCTTGTTGATGGCGGGCATGGGCGAGGGGGACAGCCATGCGCATTGATCTGGAGGCGCGCGCGCAACGCTCGACCTTGCGCGAAATCCTCGCGCCCGTCGGCGCGATGATCGTGGCCATCATCATCGGTGGCATCGTCGTTTCGCTGATGGGCATTTCGCCGATCGCCGCGGGTAATGTCTATTTCATCGAGCCGCTGTCGCAGTCCTATTCGCTGCAGGCGATCGCGGTGAAAGCGACGCCGCTGGTGCTGATCGCCGTCGGGCTGACCTTCTGCTATCGCGCTAACTTGTGGAATATCGGCGCGGAGGGGCAGTTCATCGCGGGCGGCGCGCTCGGCGGCTGGCTCGGCTTGCTCACCAACGGCGGCGCCATGCAGGACACGCTTGGCGGCTGGTGGATATTGCCCGCGATGCTGATCATGGGGGCCCTCGGCGGCGTCCTCTACGGATTGATCCCGGCGCTGCTGCGCATAAAGCTCAACGTGTCGGAGATCCTGACCAGCCTGATGCTGGTCTATGTCGCGCAGCTCGGGTTGGACTGGCTGGTGCGCGGTCCGTGGAAGGACCCAGCAGGCCACAACCTGCCGGTGTCGGTGAACTTCGATCCGGAAGCGACCCTGCCGATCCTGTTCGATGGCGGTTCGCTGCATCTGGGCGTGCTGCTGGCGCCGATCGTCGTCATCATCGCGGCGATCGTCTTCTCAAAGACGCTGTTCGGCTTTCAGGTCCGCCTCGTCGGCTCGTCGCCGCGGGCGGCGCGCTTCGGCGGCTTTAACGACTCGACCATCGCCATCGCTGCTTTCGCCATTTCCGGCGGACTGGCGGGGCTGGCGGGGGTCATCGAAGTCTCCGGCAAGATCGGCCAGCTCATCCCGTCGATCTCGCCCGGCTACGGTTTTTCGGCGATCATCGTCGCCTTCCTCGGCCGATTGCATCCGGTCGGCGCGCTCATCGCCGGGCTGGTGCTGGCGCTGACCTTTGTCGGCGGCGAGGACGCGCAGATCGCGCTACACCTGCCCGGCGACATGACGCTGGCGTTTCAGGGCGTGCTGCTGATCTGCGTGCTCGCGGCGGATGTGCTCGCCCGCTATCGGCTCAAATTCAGCATGGGAGCGGCGGCATGAATTTTGATCCGCAGCAGATCCAGGACATTTTGGTCATCGTCATCACCGCGGCGACGCCGCTGCTGATCGCGGCGATCGGCGAAGTGGTCGCCGAGCGCGCCGGTGTGCTCAACCTCGGCCTTGAGGGGATGATGATCGTCGGCGCCGCAACAGGATTTGCTGGCGCTTACCTCGCGAACTCGACCCTTGTCGGCGTGCTCTGCGGCATTCTTGCGGGCTGCGCGATGGCTGCGATCTTCGCTTTCCTGACGCTGGGTCTGGCGACGAACCAGGTCGCTGCGGGACTTGCGATGACAATCTTCGGCCGTGGCGTAGCCAATCTTATCGGGGCTGGTTTCGTCGGCCTCAAGCGGCAGGCCGCGCCGCATCTTTACATTCCCGGCCTCAGCGATCTGCCATTGATCGGCAAACTCATCTTCGGCCAGGATTACTTTGTCTATTTCGCGGTGTTGCTCACGGCGGCGGCGAGCTATTGGCTCACCCGAACCCGCTCGGGCCTGACGCTGCGCGCTGTTGGCGAAAATCACACGTCAGGCCATTCGCTCGGCGTTCCCGTGCGCGCCATCCGGCTGATGGCGGTGCTGTTTGGCGGGGGCTGCGCGGGTCTGGCGGGAAGCTATCTGTCGCTCGCCTATACGCCGTTCTGGTCGCCCGATATGACGGCGGGCCGCGGCTGGATCGCGCTGGCGCTGGTGGTGTTTGCCTCATGGCGTCCGTGGCGGGCGCTTGGCGGAGCGCTGCTGTTCGGCGGCGTCGCAGTGCTGGCGCTCGCCTTCCAGGGTCTCGGCGTGCCGATCCCGGCGCAACTTCTCAACTCCCTGCCGTATCTTACGACAATTGCTGTGCTAGTGTTCCTTTCGGTGCGCGACCGGCGCGGCGCGATCGCACCCGCTTCGCTGGGGGTGGCGTTCATCCCGGATCGGTAGGCGCGACAATTACAATATCGGCAACCGGAAGCGACCGCCGGCGCCGTTCCAACCATGGGTCGGACTGACTGAGCGAAGTGGGAGACTCTTTCATGCGTAAACTGATATCGGCCGCGGCGCTTGCGGCGGCATCTCTGGCGATCGGCGGGGGCGCGCAGGCCGCCGACAAGGTCAAGGCCTGCTGGGTCTACACCGGCCCGGTCGGCGATTTTGGCTATTCCTATCAGCACGATCAGGGGCGCCTCGCCGCCGCCAAGGCGCTCGGCGACAAGGTCGATGCGACGACCTTCCTCGAAAACGTCGCCGACAGCGACAGCGAGCGCGCGATCGAGCAGCTCGCGCGCACCGGCTGCAACATCGTCTTCACGACCTCGTTCGGCTTCATGGACCCGACGCTCAAAGTCGCCAAGAAATTCCCCAAAGTGTTCTTTGAACACGCCACAGGATACAAGCGCGCGCCAAACGTATCGACCTACTCGGCCAAGTTCTACGAGGGGCGCTACGTCATGGGCCAGATCGCCGGCAAGATGACCAAGTCAAACACGATCGGCTACATCGTCTCGTTCCCGATTCCCGAGGTCATTTCGGGCATCAACGCGTTCGAGCGGGGAATGCAGACGACCAACCCGGCAGCCAAGATCAAGATCGTGTGGGTCAACACCTGGTTCGATCCGGGCAAGGAAGCCGACGCCGCCAAGGCCTTGCTCGCGCAGGGCGCCGATATCCTGACCCAGCACACCGATTCCGCCGCGCCGCTGCAGGAGGCCGAGAAGGCCGGCAAGTTCGGCTTTGGCCAATCGTCGGACATGACCAAGTTCGCGCCCAAGGCGCAGCTGACCGCCAACACCGACAGTTGGGGCGGCTACTACACCGCCCGCATTCAGGCGGTCATCGACGGCAAATGGAAGTCCGAGGACACCTGGGACGGCATCGGCAAGGGCATGGTCGTCTTGCCGCCCTTCGCCAACATGCCGGACGACGTTAAGGCGATGGCGACCAAGACAACCGCCGACATTGCCTCGGGCGCGCTGCATCCGTTCGCTTGCCCGGTGCTCGATCAGGACGGCAAGGACCGCTGCAAGCCGGGCGCCAAGACGCTTGAGGATGGCGACATCCTTGGCATGAACTGGTACGTCAAGGGCATCGACGACAAGGTTCCGCAATAGGACGAGCGCGAAATCACCACTGTCATTCCCGCGCACGCGGGGATGACACTCCCTAGGGCGGCCTTCGGGCCGCCTTTTTTGTTGGCTAGGGGGGCGTCGATTGGCGCTTGGCTGATATCCCCAGCGCTTGTATAGGGACGTTAACTCCGTTTGGCGCTGGCGCCGATCGGCCCGGAAGGCGCGACAGAAGTATGAGTGAACCGACAAGCATCAAACGCGATCTGGATATCCAGGCGAAAAAGAAGGAAGAAGGCGGGCTCTGGGAGACGATCAAGGTCATCGTCCAGGCGCTGCTCATCGCGCTGGTGATCCGCACGCTGCTGTTCCAGCCTTTCAACATCCCCTCAGCTTCGCTGGTGCCGACGCTGTTGATCGGCGACTATCTGTTCGTGTCAAAGTACGCCTACGGCTATTCACATTTCTCGTTGCCTGGCTTTCTCGATCTCGCGCCCGCCCAGATGCCGGGGCGCATTCTGGCCTCGCAACCCAAACGCGGCGACATCATCGTCTTCAAGCTGCCGCGCGATGGGGAAACCGATTACATCAAGCGCTTGATCGGATTGCCGGGCGACAAGATCCAGATGATCAAGGGCCGGCTCTATATCAACGGCGAAATGGTCGAGCGCGAGCCGATCGCGCCCTACGTAACCAGCGGGCATTTCGGCAAGCCGATCGAGGCGCTGCACTATCTCGAAACCCTGCCGGGCGGCGTCAAACACGAGACCATCGAACTCGATGGCGACAATGGAATGCTCGACAACACCAACGTATTCGAGGTGCCGCCCGGTCATTATTTCATGATGGGCGACAATCGCGACAATTCGACGGATTCGCGTGTCCCGCCCGATCAGGGCGGCGTCGGCTTCGTGCCGTTCGACAATCTGATTGGCCGCGCCGAAATTATCTTCTTCTCGGTCGACGATGGCGCGCCGGCCTGGGAGTTCTGGCGCTGGCCATGGACCGTGCGCTGGAACCGGCTGTTCGAGCGGGTTCACTAACTGGCGCCTTATGGCGGCTTCGGCGCTTGCGGCGCGCTCGACAACGGCTATTCCGCGGGGCACTATCTTATGATGGCGGATAATCGCGACATTTCGACGGACCCGCGCGCCAAACGCGTGCTTCAGTGTGGCGGTGGGCCGCGACCCGCGCAGCTGTTCACGGCGATTCAATAGATGGCCAGGCGCGCGCCTCTCGAGCTCGAAGCGCTTGAGGCGAAGCTCGGCCATACGTTCAAGGACCGCGATCTCGCGGCGCGCGCGTTGACCCATCTTTCCGCGCCGGCGTCGGGGGCGCAGGGCCGCCTCAGCTCTTACCAGAGGCTTGAGTTTCTCGGCGACAGGGTGCTTGGGCTGGCGATCGCCCAAATGCTGTACGAGGCGTTTCCGCTGGCGAGCGAAGGCGAATTGTCGATACGATTGGCGACGCTGGTGCGGCGGGAAACCTGCGCCGAAGTGGCGCGCGAGTGGGACGTCGGTCCGCACGTTGTTTTGGGTCCGGGCGAGGCGCAGGCGGGCGGGCGCAAGAAGGAGGCGATCCTTTCCGACATTTGCGAATCGCTGATTGGCGCTGTCTTTGTCGACGCCGGATTCGATGCGGCGCGCGCGCTGATCGACCGCTCCTGGCGCGGGCGCATGCACGCGGTGACCGCACCCGAACGCGACGCCAAGACGGCGATCCAGGAGTGGGCGCAGGGCCGCGCGTTGCCGGCACCAACCTATATTGAAATCGAACGCAGCGGACCTCCGCACGCGCCGCAATTTGTCATGCAGGTGGTGCTGAAGGGCTTTGAACCGGCGCAGGGAACGGCGCCATCCAAGCGCGCGGCGGAACAAGCGGCGGCGAAAGCGTTTATGGCGCGATGGGAAGCACAATGACCGAATCCGCCTCCGCCGAACCAACGATCTGCGGTTTCGTCGCGCTGATGGGCGCCCCCAACGCCGGCAAATCGACGCTGATCAACGCGCTGGTCGGCTCCAAAGTGGCCGGCGTCTCACGCAAGGCGCAGACCACCCGCACAAGTCTGCGCGGCATCGTCATCGAGGGCGCCGCGCAGATCATTTTCGTCGACACGCCCGGGTTGTTTGCGCCGAAGCGGCGGCTGGATCGCGCCATGGTCGCCTCCGCCTGGGCCGCCGCGGCCGACGCCGACGTGCTGGCGTTGCTGGTCGACGCGCGCAACGAGATCGGTCGCCATGCCGATGCGGTCAGCGAAGCGACAGCGGCGATTCTGCAAACCCTGCGCGCAAGCAAGGCGCGCAAGGTTCTGGTGCTGAACAAGATCGACCTTGTTGATCGCAAGGACCTGCTGGCCCTTTCGGCGCGTCTCAACGCGGCGCTGAAATTCGACGAGACCTACATGGTCAGCGCGACGACCGGAGACGGGCTCGAGGGCTTGCGCCGTTCGCTCGCCGCGATGATGGCGCTGGGGCCGTGGCTTTACCCGGAGGACCAGATCACCGACGCGCCGATCCGCAGTCTCGCCGCTGAAATCACCCGCGAGAAACTCTTCGAGCGCCTGCACGACGAATTGCCGTACCAGACGACGGTGGAGACCGACAGCTGGAAGGTGCAGGCCGACGGCTCTGCGCGGGTCGAGCAGACGATTTTCGTATCGCGCGACAGCCACAAGAAAATTGTCATCGGCGAGGGCGGGCGCACGATCAAGGCGATCGGCACCGCGGCGCGCGTCGAGATCGCCGAGGCTAACGACGCGCCGGTGCATCTGTTCCTGTTCGTGAAAGTCCGGGCCAACTGGCTCGACGACCCCGAGCGCTACCGTGCGATGGGACTGGATTTTCCCAAGAGCTAGACGATGGAATGGCGTGACGAAGGGCTCGTCATCGGCGTGCGCCGTTACGGCGAGAGCTCGGCGATCATCGAGGCGATGACGCGAGGTCATGGCCGCCATCTCGGCCTGGTGCGCGGGGCGCGTTCGGCCCGTCTGCAGCCAGTTTTGCAGCCCGGCAACAGCCTCGCGCTGGTTTGGCGCGCGCGCCTCGACGAACAACTCGGCCACTATGCCGTCGAGCCGCTGCAACTCAGGGCGGGGCGGCTGATCGCCAGCGGCATGGCGCTGGCCGGGATCGGCTATCTCGGCGCGCTGCTGCGCTTCCTGCCTGAACGGGATTCGCACGAGGCGCTGTTTTCCGCAGCGACGCTGATCGCCGATCATCTCGACGCTCCGGATGTGGCGCCGGCGCTGCTGGCGCGTTTCGAATTGCGGATGTTAAGCGAATGCGGTTTTCGGCTCGACCTCGACGCCTGCGCCGCGACGGGCGCGCGCGAAGATCTCATCTACGTCTCGCCCAAATCCGGCCGCGCGGTCAGCGCAAGCGCGGGCGAGCCGTGGCGCGAGCGCTTGCTGCCGCTTCCCGCGTTCCTGCGCGGCGGCGAAGAGCCCGCGCCCGATTCCGTCGATCTCGACAGCGCGTTCAAACTGACCGGGTTTTTTCTCGAGCGCGATCTCTTCGGGCCGCGCGGGATCGAAGTCCCCGACTCTCGCCGCGCCTTCATCGCCGCGTCGCTGCGCTCGTGACTGGCTTACCGGCGCCGATGCTCACGCTTTGCGGCGTGAGGCGTTCCGGCTGTCATTCGCTTTTTACGCGCTCCGGTTCGGTGTCGGTCGCGTGAGCCGCGGCGAGCGGCGCTTCACCGATAAGCTCAGGGAAGCGCCGCGCGATCTGATCGCCGACGAAAATTTGCGGGTCCGAGGGCGTCAGTTTCTGCTCGCCTTCCCACTTTGCGATCGTTGCCTTGGCGGACACGAAGGCGTCGGCAAGCGTAATATTGTCCGCGAGTCCCTTTTCAAAGAACGCCTCGCCGAAATAGGTCCATTTCCGTTCGTTCGCGCAGCCGAATGACGTGCGCGTCGACGAGGCGGCCGTCAGGATCATCGTATCCGGGTCGGCGAACGGCGCGATGAACGTTCCGGAGTAACAGGATGAGACAATGAGGATGCGGTTCTTGATCCCGGCCTCGTCGAGCAGCGCCTTCAACGTCTGAGGATCGAGCGTGCGCCAGACGAAATGATTGTAGCTCAGCGCGAATCCGTCTTTCGATCCGTGCGAGGTCATTGTCAGTACGAGCACGTCCTTGTCTCGGTCCATCCGGGAGGCGACCGCGCGCAACGCGGCGCCGAGATTTTGCATTGAAGCCATCGGGCGTTCGCTGGATGTCGCCTCGTTGTTGACAAGCGAGAGGGTGCGTTTGCCCAGATGGAAACGCGACGAGAGGATTTCGATCGATTGCTGCGTCTCGCGCATGAAGACGTCCTGATCGCTCCATCCTGCGACGCCCACTACGAAAACGTTCGCGGTCGTCGGGTCACGCGGTTCCATGGCGCCGACGGCCGCGTCGAGCAGCACGGCCTGCCGGGCCTCCACTCGCGCGGCTTTTGCCTCCGCCGCGCGTCGCGCCGCTCCATCGTCGTCCTTGCGATCCGTCGCTGCCGACCCATGAGCGTACCACTTGATGGCCTCCCACGCATTCGCGGTGGCTACGTTGAAGTCTTTGGGCGCGAAAACCGGCCAAGAGGGCAACGCCATCGCCGAAACCATGTAGACGAGAGCGAAGGCGAAGCCGCGCAAGACGGGACGACGAACCTTCGGCGCAGCCTCGAACGCTCGGCGCGCGCTGCCGATCATCCAGACGAACCACGCCAGCATAAGTAGCCACCCGCCGACTATGGCCGGGATGCCCGCGCGACCTTGGGAATATTCAGGCGCAAACGTGTGCACGAGTGTGTACATCGTCAGGGCGATAATGAATGAAACGATGTAAACCAGCATCAAATTGCGGACGGTGGCGGAATACCGATCCACACGTGCGAACATCAGGATGACCGCCGCGTGAATTGCGACGGCCGCAATCGCCGCATTGATGCCATAGGGACTAAATCCGCCCGCTCCTCCGGCGACGAAAAGTTGAGCCGCCGCGCTCACGAGGATAGCGGCCGCAAATATTCCCACGATGGCCAGCGGCGATATCGCCGCGTCAAGCGCCTTGGGCGCGCGCCACGTGGCGAGGCGCAAGGCGTCTCGGGCATTCTCAAGGAAGGACATGCAATAGGCCTCGCCAGAGGGGTTGCCTGGGTCGCATCGATGACGCGAATTCGCCAGCCGGGATGTGGAATTTAAAGGAGAGGTTCGAAGGCGGCCTTAGGGCGACCCGTCAAATTGGGCCGACTAAGGAAAGGCTATCGAAACTTTGTCGCCGCGGAACGCTAGCGTCAGCGCGCGGCGAAGAACTCGTCGGTGAGCTCGCGGGGAAAAAACGGATCGCGATGGAGCTGGCAATGCGCCTTGCTTCCTCGCACGCGGCGTTTTGCTCCGTCTTTGCGGTGCCAAGACAATACCGAGGAAATTGCGGAATTCCGATTGGCGCTTCGCTGCTATGGGGTATTCTCGCGGCGACTTCCGGCTCGCGCGGACATTTCGAAGCGGCGCCGGGACTCCTTGGGCATGAAGCCGATGACGCTAGGGGACATCGTCGCGCGCCTTGAGCCGGAAGGTCTCGCGCTGCGCGGCGCGCTGCATCTGGCGGCTGGCGAGCTTTCGTTGCCGCCGATTGGCGGCGCCCGCACGTTGATCCTTGTCGGCTTTGTCGGCGCGGCGGGCTGGCCGGCTTTCGAAAACTCGCCGGAGCGCCGCGATGGCGGCGCCGATCCGCTGGACAGATGGTCGCGCCGCGTCGTGGGCGCGCTCGCCGAGGCGTGTGGGGGCGCCGCGCTGTATCCGTTCAGCGGGCCGCCCTATCACCCGTTTCAGCGCTGGGCGCGCCGCGCGGACACTGTTCATGTCTCGCCGCTCGGGCTTCTGATTCATCCGAAGTTCGGGCTTTGGCATTCGTATCGCGGCGCATTGGCGTTGGCTCAAAGGATTGATCTTCCGCCGCTCGCCGCAACCCGCGCTCCCTGCGAGACCTGCGAAAGTCGCCCGTGTCTTGGCGCCTGTCCCGTCGGGGCGTTCGCGCCGAGTTCGTATGACGCGGCGGCCTGCATCGATCATTTGCGCCAAAGCAAAGGCGCCGAGTGCATGCTAGGCGGTTGTCTTGCGCGCCGCGCTTGTCCGGTCGGCGCCAAGTTCGCGCATGAGCCTGCCCAGGCGCGGTTCCACATGGAGGCGTTTCGCGCGGCGCGATCCGTGTGAGGGGCGCGTCAGTCCGTCACTGCCGCTTGGGCGAATTGCAGGGGTTATCCTCCCAACAAGGAAGACCGGGAAGAGCGAGGAATAGTTAGTAATTTCAGTTATTTAAATAATTTATATTTCCTTCTAACAGAAGGCATGCTATTGTTGTTTTTCTGACAATGAGCATCTCATGTCTCGGGACTCTCCCATCTCCGACTCGCTCGGCAAACGGCGACCGACGCGGTCGCTGGTCCACGAACGGGAGCGCTATCACGGCAACGGCGTCCACCGGGACGCGCGTCCAGCCGCGCGGCTCGGGCGGCCGGAACCGTTGCGCGCTCGCGGCGCCCTCGACGCGGCGGAGAATTGTCGAGCAACCCATTGAAAACGCCCCTGAGCGCCGGAAAAGGGCGCCCCCCTCAAGGCCAAATCAAAACCCGGCCGATCAAAACCCGAAAGCGGCGAGCCTGATCACGCGGCACACGTCGCCCGCGTTCGCCGCAGGCGCCTGCGGGGCGCGGATGACGAGGCAGTCGGCGCGAGCGAGCAGTTTCACCAGCGAGGAATCCTGCAAGCCGAACGGCGTTGCGATCAGCGCGCCGGCTGCATCGCGACTCAGCGTCGCGCGCAAATAGTCCTGGCGAAAATCATTGGCGGCGAGATCCGCGCCGAGCAGCGCGGGCTCGCTGAGCTCGGCGCCCGCATCAGGATCGCCGGCGAGTTTGCGCAGCAGCGGCGCCAGAAACAGGATCGCGCACACGACCGAGGAAACCGGATTGCCCGGCAGGCCCAGCACCTGCATTTCGCCGAGCCGCCCGTGCATCAGCGGTTTGCCCGGCCGCATCGCGATGCGCCAGAAACCCAGCTCCAGTCCGGCCCCGATGAGAGCCTTCTGCACGAGGTCATAGTCGCCGACCGACGCGCCGCCGATCGTGACCAGCACATCGGCCTCGAGTGCGCGCGCACGCCGAAAGGCGCCTTCCAGCGCATCCATCTCATCGCGCGCGATGCCAAGATCGACCGCTTCGCCGCCGCATGCGGCAACGATTCCGGCGACCGCGAAATTGTTGGACGCGACGATCTGCGCTTCGCCGAGCGCTTCGCCCGGCCGCACGAGTTCGTCGCCAGTCGCAAGGATCGCCACACGCGGTTTGCGACGCACCGGCAGCGTCGAATAATTGCCCGCCGCGGCCAACGCGATGTCGCGCGGGCTGAGGCGCCGGCCTGCCACGAGCAACGGTTCGTCCTGAACAAAATCGAGGCCCGCGTCGCGCACATTCTGGCGCGGCGTAAGCGCGCCGGAGACGACAAGCGCCTCGCCGTCGCGCTGCGCGAGCTCCTGCACCAACACACAGTCCGCGCCCTCGGGCAGCGGCGCGCCGGTGAAAATTCGCACAGCCTCGTTTGCGCGCACCGTCTCCGCAAATGCCCGCCCTGCGGCGGATTCGCCGACAAGGCGCAATCGCACGGGCGGCGCCAGCGTGTCAGCAGCGCGCATCGCGTAGCCGTCCATGGCCGAGTTGGCGAAGGGCGGTTGAGTGCGCCGCGCGGTGACATCGCTTGCCAGCGTTCGCCCCGCCGCATTCTCGATGGCGACAGTCTCCTGCTCGAGCGGATGTGGCGCGGACGCCAGCACGCGCGACAGAGCTTCCTCAACCGCGATCAGCGGCTCGCGCGTCACGAATGGCTATCCGGCGCGCGCCAGGCGCCCGATTTGCCGCCGCTCTTTTCGAGCAGGCGCACGCCCTCGATGCGCATGGCGCGATCGGCGGCCTTAGCCATGTCGTAGATGGTCAGACACGCGATCGAAACAGCGGTCAGCGCCTCCATTTCAACGCCGGTCTGGCCGCGCGTTTTCACTTCCGCCCGCACGCGCAATCCGGGCAAGCCGGCGTCCGGCTGAATGTCGACGCTCACTTTGGTCAGCAGGAGCGGATGGCACAGCGGGATCAGCTCATGCGCCTTCTTCGCCGCCATAATCCCCGCGATGCGCGCCGCGCCAAGCACATCGCCCTTCTTCGCGTCGCCTGAAAGGATCATTCGCAATGTCGCCTCGGCCATTTCGACGCGCCCTTCGGCGATGGCGACGCGCGACGTCTCATCCTTAGCTGACACGTCGACCATACGGGCCTCGCCCGAGGCGCCGATATGCGTCAGTCCGCTCATGATCCATCCATGCCGGTCAGCAACGCGCGCGTCGCGACCTCGACATCGGCTTTGCGCATCAGCGCTTCGCCAACAAGAAAGGCCTCGATGCCCGCCCGCGCCAGGCGCTGGCAATCCGCGTGACTGGCGATGCCGCTCTCGGCGACGACGATTCTGCCGGCTGGAACGTGCGGCGCCAACCGCTCGCAGACTTCCAGCGAGGTCTCGAAGGTTCTAAGATCGCGGTTGTTAATGCCGATCAGTCGTCCCTCGAGCGCCAGAGCGCGGTCGAGTTCGCTTTCGTTATGGGCTTCGAGCAGCACGTCAAGCCCGAGGTCATGCGCAGTCTTGTTGAGCGTGCGCGCCGTCTCGTCGTCGACGGCCGCCATGATGATAAGGATGCAGTCAGCGCCCCAGGCCCGCGCCTCGAGCACCTGATACGAATCGAACATGAAGTCCTTGCGCAGAATAGGCAGACGCGTCTTCGCCTTGGTGCGGATGAGATGTTCCGAGGCCCCCTGAAATGAAGGAGCATCGGTGAGAACGGAGAGACATGCGGCCCCGCCGCTCTGATAGGCCTGGGCCAGCCGGGGAGGATCAAAATCGGCGCGGATCAATCCCTTTGAAGGACTCGCCTTCTTGATTTCGGCAATAAGCGCGAACCTTCCAGCATTGAGCTCGCGCTCCAACGCCTTGGCGAAGCCGCGCGGCGGCGTCTGCTCGCGGATTTCGCGCTCGAGCGTCGCCCGCGGCACGCGCACCTTGGCATCGGCGATTTCGCGCCGCTTGTAGGCCTCGATCTTGCGTAAGATATCCGACATTGCGGCTCCCGGCCCAGCTATTCGTTGGAGATTTTGACGAGACGCGCCAAGGTGTGGCGCGCCTTCCCCGATCTTAACGCTTCGCTCGCCTGTTCGACGCCTTCCTGCAGATTGCGCGCCTTTTGCGCGACGACCAGAGCGCCGGCCGCATTCAACACGGCGATATCGCGATAGGCATTGTGCGCGCCGTCGAGAACTCCCGTCAACGCTGCGGCGTTGTGTGCAGCATCGCCGCCCTTCAGATCCGCTGGCGCGGAGCGGGCGAGGCCGACTTGTTCGGGCGTGATTTCGAAGGCATGAATGACGCCATCAGTCAGACTGACCACGCTGGTCGGGCCAGTGGTGGTCATCTCGTCGAGACCATCTGCGCCATGGGTGATCCAGGCGCGCTCGGAGCCAAGATTGCGCAGCACCTTCGCCATCGGTTCGAGCCATGCGGCCGAGAAAACGCCGATCAGATGGCGGCGAACCCCGGCGGGATTGGAGAGCGGACCGAGTAGGTTGAAGATCGTCCGCGTGCCAAGTTCCACGCGGACGGGGCCAACGTGTCGCATTGCTGCGTGATGGGTCGGCGCCATCATAAATCCTATGCCCGCCCTTTCGATGCAGGCCTCGACCTGCTCACGCGGAATCCCAATCTTGACGCCAAGCGCGCCGAGCGTATCCGCCGTGCCGGATTTTGACGATGCGGCGCGATTGCCATGCTTGGCAACGGGAACCCCGCAAGCGGCGACGATTATCGCCGCCAATGTTGAGACATTGAAGGAGCCTGACCCGTCGCCGCCTGTCCCAACAACATCAATGGCGTCTGCCGGCGCGGCGACGCGCAACATTTTGGCGCGCATCGCCGACACTGCGCCGGTAATCTCCTCGACGCTCTCGCCGCGCACCCGCAGCGCCATCAGGAAACCGCCGGTTTGGGCCGGCGTCACTTCGCCCGACAACATAGCATCGAAAGCCGACATCGCTTCCGCCTGGGTCAGCGCCGCACCGGTGGCGACCTTGGCGATGAGCGGCTTGAACAATTCCATGCGGCGGGCTTTTCCTAATGGGTTCTATCGCGCCCGCGGTTGAACGCGTCCGCCAGATCAAGGAAGTTCTTCAGCATGAGATGTCCATGTTCGGACAGGATGCTCTCGGGGTGAAACTGTACGCCATGCACTGGCAACGAGCGATGCGCGACGCCCATGATCGCGCCGTCATCGGTCTCAGCGGAAATCTCCAGCTCCGCTGGAGAGGTGGCGCGGTCGATCAGCAGGGAATGATAGCGTGTCGCCTGAAATGATCCATTGATGCCGCGAAATACGCCGCTCGAATTGTGCGAGATGCGTGAGAGCTTGCCATGCATGGGCGCGGGCGCGCGCACGATTTCGCCGCCGAATGCCTGACCAATTGCCTGGTGACCAAGGCAAACGCCGAGCAGCGGCGTCGACGAGCAGGCGGCGCGCACCAGATCGAGGCAGATGCCCGCCTCGTTCGGCGTACAGGGCCCGGGTGAAAGCACGATGGCGTCTGGCTTTGCTGCAAGCACGTCGGCAACGGAGATTTCGTCATTTCGCCAAACGGATACGTCGGCGCCAAGCGCGCCCAGATAGTGGACGAGATTGAAGGTGAAGCTGTCGTAATTGTCGATCAGGGTGACGCTGGGCATCGGGCTTACCGGAGGAGGCGATTGGTTGGTCTTTTCCGATGCTGCGCCGCCCCCGTCAAGCGCGTGGCGTTTACCATTCGGGCGAATGGAGCTGGCCAATAAATTCAGATGGTGGTTGGTGAAATTAGGAACTCCTTAACCATGGGACGTGGCATGACTTACCGCGCGCGGCCGAGCGATGGATCGGCCTGGGTGACAGGCGCAAGTTCAGGCATCGGCCGAGGCGTGGCGCTGGAACTGGCGCGGCGCGGCTTTGTCGTGTGGGCGAGCGCACGCCGCGTCGAGGACCTGCAATCGCTCGCCAAAGACGCGACCGGTCTGACTGGGCGCATCGAAGTTGCGCCGCTCGACGTGACTGACCGTGATGCATGCAACAAAACGTTTGAAACCATTGAGTCGAACGGCCCTATTGCACTGGCGTTCCTCAACGCTGGCAGCTGGTTTAACGATCCGCCGGGCGACTATGGCGGCGAGGCGTTCCGCAAGACGTTTGAACTCAACGTGCTCGGCGTCGCCAATTGCCTCAATCCGGTGATGCGCGCCATGCGAGGACGGCGCAAGGGCCAGATCGCCATAACCGCCTCGATCGCAGGGTTCGGCGGGTTGCCCAACAACGGCCCGTACGGGCCGAGCAAGGCGGCTGTCATCTCGATGGCGGTTGGCGCCAAGTTCCTGGCGGACCAATCGAACGTGACGGTCCAGGTGGTCAACCCCGGTTATGTCCGCACGCCTCTGACCGACGGGCGGCGCGAAGACCCAAAACTCTTCATGATCGAGTCCGACGACGCCAGCCGACGGATTTGTGACGGGTTCGAGCGCGGTGGCTTCGAGATCACCTTTCCACGCCGGCTGTCGTGGTTCCTCAAGTTCATGAACCACATGCCGTACCCCGTGTATTTCGGCCTGTTCGCCTGGTTCCTGCCAAAAGCGAAGGAGTAGGCGCGCGACGGGTGAAGCCGTTGTGATAGACTGGCCACCTTCTCTTAGCGGGAGGAAAAGATGGTGGAGCCGCATCCGGTCGTATCGCACGCGCAATGGATCGAGGCGCGCAAGCGCCTGCTGACCAAGGAAAAGGAATTCACCCGGCTGCGCGATGAACTCACCGCACAGAGGCGTGAACTGCCATGGGTCGCGGTCGAGAAGGACTACGCGTTCGACGGCCCCGGCGGCAGGAAAACGCTTCCCGAACTTTTCGATGGCCGCAGCCAGCTGATCGTCTATCACTTCATGTTCGGACCCGACTGGGACGCCGGCTGCCCGCATTGTTCGTTCTGGGCGGACAACTTCAACCCGATCCTCGTCCACCTCCATCATCGCGACGCGACGATGGTCGCGATCTCGCGCGCGCCCTACGCAAAGATTGCCGAATACGAGAAGCGGATGGGCTGGACCTTTCCCTGGTGCTCGTCCGCCGACAACAGCTTCAACTTCGACTACGGCGTGTCGTTCACGGCGCAGGAGATGGCGGCCAAACAGGGCTACTACAATTACGATTGGCGCGATCCGGGACCCGACGAGCGCGAGGGCGTCAGCGTGTTCGCCAAGGACGGCGCGGGCCGCCTCTTCCACACCTACTCGACCTATGCGCGGGGCATCGATCTGCTCAACACCGCTTACAACTACATCGACCTCACGCCGAAGGGACGCGACGAAGGCGAGCGCAATCAATATTGGGTCCGCCGCCACGACGAGTACGAGGCGTAGCGCCGCCCCAAGAGGGGGGCGCCATTTTCGGGCGCGATGAGCCAATTTCAAGGGCTTGCGCGGCATTTTTCCGCCGCTCTGGTGTTTCGGGAACGCCAGCAAGTTGCGTGCAATTCGCTTCGTTTGGCGCAGGTTCTTCAGCCGCGATGACGTGATCGCGCGAGGGCCGAACGCGGAGCGGGCAAGCCCCGCGTGGAGTCCAACACCGGTCCGCCGAGAGGGCGAGAAATGCAATTTCGGGCCCACGCGCATTGTTTCCGGTCAATCTGATTGACAGAAATTATACGCTAGCACGTATTCTATTAATCAGCAAGGAAAATGGCATTCACTCCCAGCATTCACACGCCGTTCGGATACTACTTTTTGTGCCGGCGAGGGCAGGCGTCCTCGCCGCGCATCAAGGCCTTGCTCGAGTTCCTCGTTGCGGAGGCGGCGGCTTCGTTCGGGTGAGGCCTTCATTGCGCAAGGAGCGTTCTTAATTGCTCGGGTGCGGTCACGGGCAGGCTGCACGTCGATCCTTTACAGACATAGGCCGCCGGTGCGCCGTTGACGCAGAACTTTGCCGTGGCGGGGGATGTGTCTGGCCAGCTTACATTTTCTGAAGTTCGCAGCACTGAAGTCGCTGGGTCCGGCGAGGCGAGCGCGGCTGCCGCGAGCGTCTGAGCGACCGGATCGTCGAGGGGCCCGACGATCACGACGACACGGCCGCGCTCGAGAAAATCCGCCGCCGCCAGCAACAGCGGGCTTTGCGGCAGTTGATTGGCGGCGCCAGTGAAGGCGCGGATGAGCCGGCTCGCGGCATCGCGCCAGACTGGGTCGCCGGTCAAGTGCCACAGCCGCGCCAAAACTTCCGCCATCAGCCCAATGCCGGAAGGGGTCGCGCCGTCATGCGCATGGCGGGGGCGGGCGCCGGGCACGTCGGCGGCGTCGCGCGCGGTGATGAAGAAACTGCCGTCCTCGGCGCCGAAAAGCTCCCGCGCCTCGCGCGCCAACCGGATTGCGTCATCGAGACAGGCGCGATCGCCGGTCGCCTCGAATAAGGCCAGCGCGGCGCGCGCCATCGAGGCGAAGTCGTCGAGCATCGCGGCGGCGCCTATGCGCCCGTTGCGCCAGGAATGGACGAGGCGGCCGTTGGCGTCGCGCAGCATAGCGCCGATCATGCGATAGGCGGCTCGCGCCGCCGCCAGATAGTCGGGCGTGGAAAAGATGGACGCGGCCCGGGCGAGCGCGGCGATCATCAGCCCGTTCCAGTCGGCGAGAATCTTGTCGTCGCGCGCCGGTTTTGGCCGGCTCTCGCGCAGCGCGAACAGGCGAACGCGCGAGGCCGCGAGCTTTGCTTCCTCCGCCGCATCGCCGAGCGGCATTACGCGGCGCAGCACGTTGCGACCCTCCCAATTCCCATGCTCCAGCACGTCGTAAACCGCCTTGAACGTCGCGCTGTCCGACCCCAGCGCCGTGTCGATCTCTTGCGCCGTCCAGACGTAGAACAGCCCTTCCTCGCCGTCCTGATCGGCGTCCTGCGCGGCGGCGAAGACGCCGTCGACGCGCATCTCGCGCATCAGCCAGTCGAAAGTCTCGCGCGCCCGCAGCGCGTAAAGCGGAGTGGGCGCCTCGGCGTGAGCCAGGCTCAGCAATTCAAGAATTTGCGCATTGTCGTAAAGCATCTTCTCGAAGTGCGGCACGTGCCATTGCGCATCGGTCGAATAGCGCGCGAAGCCACCGCCGAGATGGTCGTAAATGCCGCCTTGGCACAGCGCGTCGAGCAAACCGCGCACAGCCTCACGCGGCTCGGCGGCGCCTGTACGAAAATGCTCGTTCCACAGGAAGCGGAAGATCGGCGCGTTGGGAAATTTTGGCGCGCCGCCGATGCCGCCGTTGACGGGATCGATCTGCCGGAAAAACAGATTGGCCGCATTCGACAAATCGCGCGGAGCCAAATCAACGCCCGGATTTATCTGTGCGATCTCAGCCAGATGCGCCTGGAGATTTACGCCTTGCGCGAGCAGCTCAGGGCGCTTCTCCCGCCACGCCTTGTCGACGGCGAGCAGAATTTGCGGAAATGACGGACGGCCAAAGCGCGGCGTCGGCGGCCAATAAGTGCCGCCATACAGCGGCGCGCCATCGGGGGAGATAAACATCGTCAGCGGCCAGCCGCCCTGTTCGCCCATCGTGTGCAGCGCCGACATGTAGATGTGGTCGATGTCGGGGCGCTCCTCGCGGTCGATCTTCACGCAGACGAACAGCCGGTTCATCAGCGCGGCGATCTCGTCGTTCTCGAAGGATTCATGCGCCATCACATGGCACCAATGGCAGGCGGCATAACCGATCGAGACGAGCAGCGGACAATCGCGACGCCTGGCCTCCGCCAGCGCCGCCGCGCCCCATGGCCGCCAGTCGACGGGATTGCCGGCGTGCTGGAGCAGGTAGGGGGAGGATTCCTGCGCGAGCAGGTTCATGGCGGGTTCCTTTGCCGAGCCGCTTGCGAGCGCTTGTGTCTCACTCGCGCCAAGGATCAATCACTTTAAGCCCCGCTGCCGAGAACGGGCCGCTATGGCGGGTTGCGATGGAAAAATCATGCACGGCGGCGATCGCGGCGATCTGCCCGTCGGCGAAAGAGGTCGCGAAACCGCGCGATGCCGCGCTGGCGGCGATGCTGGCGAATTTGCGTGCGGCCTTCTCGTCGAATGGCAAAATCCGTCCTCCGAAAAGCGTTCCGATGAGGTCGGCAAGCGCAGTCTCAAGGCCCCTACGACGGCGGCCCGCCGGGAGTCTTTCGACGCCAGAGAGCAATTCCGCCAAGCTCATCGAGGTCAGAAACAAAGTCTCGGCGGCCTGCCTGTCGAGCCACTCGACTACGGACGCCGACGGACGAGGGCGCATCGGCTCGGAAACGACATTTGTATCGAGAACGATCACCCGAAGTCAGCGGCTTTTGCTGGCTTTTTGTCTCGATCGATCTCGATCTCGAGCCCGCCAAAGCGTTCGCCGAAGGTTTTCAACGCGCTGCCGATTTTCGTTCGCTCAGGGGGTAGAACCGCAGCGTCGAGAATTTCGCGGATTTCCGCCTCCGCGCTGCGGCCATGAGCGGCGGCGCGCCGCTTGAGGGCACGGTGGGTCTCGGACGAGATGTTGCGGATTGTGACGGCGGGCATCGGGTGCGATCGGCAAGGGAAATTGATATCAATCAGGCCATAAAGATATCATGCACGTGGGATCGGAGCAAGCCGCTTCACGCCAGCGCCCGCCGCAACATCGCCTTGAACCCGCTCGCGTCAAACGTCCAGCACACATCGGCCTTAACTCCGGGTTCAAGCGCCGATTGCCAGACCGCTCGATTGCTCGCGTCATGCGTCACGTTGAGGCGGTCCACCACCGTCATCCCGCGCGTCAGTTCGCTTTGGGTCTCGATCTCGATGAAATGCTGGCTCCAGCTCGCCCCGATGGCCCGGTCGAGGGCGATCGCCATCGCGGTGGGGTCGGCGAGCGAGAGGCCGGGCTGTCCTGTCTGGGTGAAGTAGGCCTGCTTGGCGCGGCTGTTGCATTCAATCGCGAAGCGCGCCTTCTTCGTGCCCAACGCGAGAATGTCGGCGATTTCGGCCTCGTTGAGCACAGACTCGCCGCGCGAGACGTGCCAGCCGACCATCTCGATTCGCAGGCCGGAGCGAAACACCATCCGCGCCGCCTCCGGATCGACCCAGATGTTGTATTCGGCCGCGGGCGTCACATTGCCCTCGCAGCAGGGCGCGCCGCCCATGACGACGCAGCGCCCGACCTTGCGGGGAAACGAGGGATCGCGGGCCAGCGCCATCGCGATATTGGTCAGCGGCCCCAACGTCACCAACGTGAGGCCCGGCTCGGCGTGAACGAGGCGGATGATGGCGTCGACCGCGTGTTCGCGCTCTGGCGCCCGATTCGGCGCGGGATAATTCTGATCGCCAAAGCCGTCGCGCCCGTGGAACCAGTGCGCGTCCTCATGCGTGCGGATCAGCGGGGCCGCGGCGCCCTTGAAGACGGGAACATTTGAGCCGCAGATTTCGGCCGTATAAAGCGCATTGCGCGTCGCCTGTTCGAGGCCGACGTTGCCGGCGACGACCGTCAGCCCGCAGACTCGCACGTCGGGCGCGCTGAGCGCCATGATGATGGCGACCGCGTCGTCGGAAGCGGTGTCGGTGTCGATCAGGAAGGTGCGCATGGCGGCGGTTCTCGAAGATTGCAACGGGCTAGGAGCTTCGCGCGTATTGTTAGCGCAATCGACCGGTTGGGGAGCGCCAAAAGCGCCGACGGCCCCAGAATTGCTTGTGTCATGCGAGTGTGCTGACGCAACGGAATGCTTGATCGGGGACACCATGCTGATCCGCGCGGGTTACGACATCGCCTTCGACTGTCCGGCGACAACGTCGATGATCGTCCATCTGAGCGTGCATCCCTCGCGCTCAGGCGATCTGCGCTCGCCTGATGTGATCTCGACGAACCCGAAGGTCCCGACCTCGTCCTATCTCGATCATTTCGGCAACAAGGTCACCCGGCTTGAGGCGCCGGCGGGGACGATCGCCTTCTCCAATCGCTTCACGATTCATGATTCCGGCCTGCCTGACGAAATCCCGGTCGAAGCGCCCTTGTGGCCGGTCACGCGTCTGCCCGACGACACGCTCGTGTTCCTCGTCTCCAGCCGCTATTGCGACAGCGATAATCTGAGCAACCTGGCCTGGTCGATGTTCGGCGCCATCCAGACCGGCTACGGCCGCGTTCGCGCCATTTGCGACTATGTGCACAACCAGATCCGGTTCGACTATATGCAGGCGCGCGCCACCCGCTGCGCCAGTGATTCCGTCCGCGAAGGGGTCGGCGTTTGCCGCGATTTCGCCCATCTGGCCATCGCCCTGTGCCGCTGCATGAATATCCCGGCGCGCTATTGCACGGGCTATCTGGGCGACATTGGCGTGCCGCCAGACCCCGAGCCCATGGACTTCTCCGCGTGGTTCGAAGCGTTTCTCGACGGCTGCTGGAATACGTTCGATGCGCGCCACAACCACCCGCGCATCGGCCGCATCCTGATGGCGCGCGGGCGCGATGCGGCGGACGTCGCGATATCAACCGCGTTCGGCATCGCGACGCTGGCGCGCTTCGAAGTGGTGACGTTCGAGGAGACGGACGCGGCGTAGGAGGCGTTCAGCGGGCCGACGGGCACGAGGCGAGCATTGATCAGGCCGTCGCGCGCAGCCGCGCGAAGCCGCGATCGAGGTCGTCCTTCAGATCGTCGATATCCTCGAGGCCAACGGAGAAGCGCAAGGTCGGACCGCCAGGCGCCCAGGACGTCGCGGTGCGGTACTTCGAGCAGTCGAAGGGGATGACCAGGCTGATATAGCCGCCCCACGAAAAGCCCATGCCGAACAGTTCAAGCCCGTCGAGCATCGCCGCGATCGCCGCTTCGCCGACGGGCTTCAGAACGATGGAGAACAGCCCGGAGGAACCGGAAAAATCGCGCTTCCAGATCTCATGTCCGGGATAGTCTGGCATCGCCGGGTGAATGACGTGCAACACTTCCGCGCGCGCCGCCAGCCAGCGCGCCAAGTCAAGCGCCTGACGCTCCGCCTCGCGCAGGCGCAACTCCATGGTGCGCAGGCCGCGCAACGCCAGCGTAATTTCGTCAGGCCCTGGCAGCAGCGCGAGAGAATCGACGGTGCGATAAAGCCGCCGATACCATTTCTCGTTGGCGCTGATCAGGCCAAGCAGCAGGTCGGAGTGACCGGAGAGATATTTCGTGCCGGCCTCCACCACCATGTCGGCGCCGTGCTCGTGCGGGCGGAACAGCAACGGCGTCGCCCAGGTGTTGTCGGCGATCACGCAGACATCGCGCGCGTGCGCCGCAGCGGTGATCGCCGGCACGTCCTGCATGGCAAGCGACTCGGAGCCCGGCGCCTCGACGAAGATCGCCCGCGTGTTGTCGCGGATCAGCGCCGCGATGCCGGCGCCGATTTCGGGATCGTAATAGGTCGTCTCGACGCCCATACGTTTGAGCAGAGTGTTGCAGATGCTTCGGGCTGGCTGATACGCGGCGTCCGTCACCAGCAGATGGTCGCCAGCGCCGACCGCTGTCATGAAGGACAGCGCGATGGCCGCAAGGCCTGAGGGAAGCAGAACTGTGCCCGCGGCGCCCGAGAGCTGGCTCCATGCCTCGCACAAGGCGCGGCTCGTGGGCGTGCCGTGCGTGCCGTAGGCGTAGGGCTGATCCAGTTTGCGAAATGTCGCGAGGTCGGGAAACAGCACGGTCGAGCCGCGATAGCTCGGCATGTTGACGAAGCCTTGGGTAAGTTTGCTGTCGCGGCCGAGATGCGCGAGGCGCGACCGGATGCGCAGCTTCTTCATGGCTTCAGGCGAAATTTCGCTCATTGTCGGAAGGGTTCCATTGGCGCTAAGGCGGGCGGGCGCCTTATTCCCCCGTCGGCATCGGGTTGCCGTTGATTGTGACGACGCCGTCGCCGGTGAACTCGATTTTCCAGACGAGGCGCCCATCGGGGCCGGTCGTCGCCAAGCCTTTGATGAACGCCAGCGCCAGCAGCGCCTGTTGCGCATCGGGGATGCTCTTAGCGATTTCCTGAATCAGCGCCTGGGTTTTGTCGAGTCCATTGGCGCTGAGCACGAAGTGCCCGGCGGGCTTCTCGCCGTCTTTGACGACCTCGCCTTCGTAGGAAATCTCCAGCGCCGGCGTGGCGAAGCGGCCCGGCGCGATGGTGAGCTTGGGATGGCCGTTCAGGACCACGTCCCTGATCTTGTTCCGGGTCGCTTCGCTCAGATCGCCCATGCCGCCGAATCCCGGATCGTTGAGCGCCAGCTGCGCGACTTGATCGAGGCCATCAACCGTAACTTTCATATCGATATCGAGCGAAGCGGGCTGCACGGACGCGGACCATGGCGGCAGCATGGCGATCTTCGTCGTCAGATCGGTGATTTTCACCCCGACTTCGGCATAGGAATGCGCCGCGAAGCCGCTCATCGCGAACGATTCCGCCAACCCCTTCATCTCCGCATGCACCGGGACCATTGGCGTGACAATGTCGGCGGCAAGATCGCGCAGCTCGGCGCTGACGCGAAAGTCATTCCACAGCGGCAGTGTCGCGCCGACGCGGGTCTTCACTTCGGGCGGCGGATGGCCCTCGTCGGCATGGGCGACGACGAATTTCCAGAGATCGCCGATCTCACGCGCTTTCAACGCGGCGAAAGACGCTTCGCTTGTCCCCGCGCCCCCGGTAAACGTCATTTTCAACGGACCGCCGCCGTTAGGGTCCGAAGAGGTCACGGTCTCGTTAAGGTTCTTGATGGTCTGGACGATCGAAACGTCCACGCCGTCTTGAGCAGCCTTGCCTCTGGTCGAAATTGCGAGGCCGGCCTCGCTGACATCAATGTCGCCGGGCCCTTCCGACTCGACGACGTTGATCTTGGCGCTCAGCAAGGCAGCAAGTGCGGTCGAGGTGAGGAATTCTGATAATTTGCCGTCATAGGCGGTGTCGAGATGGAAGCCGCTCAGATCGAACGTGCCGGCCATCTTGCCCTTCTCGGTCGTCACGTCGAACTTCACAGGGGGAAAATGCTCGGACTTGACCGTCCAGGCGTCATCGCCGGCAAGGGTCAGCACGTAGCTGAATTTGTCGACGGTCAGCGTTCCCGGCGGCGGCTTGGCAAGATCGATGATCTTTTGCAGATCCCAGGAGACGAGATAATCGTCGCCCTGCGGCGTCACGCTGACCAGGCCCTTGTCGATGACGCCCTGCGTGAGATACGCGGCGTAGCCTTGGGCGATCGCCTTGGCGCCGTCCTCGGTCGCCGGAGCCGCCCAGCCGGTCGAGGCGGCGAGAGTGAAAAGAACTGAAGCGGACAATAAGCTGCTTGCGCGCACGACCGATCTCCCTGGAGCCGCCAACCGCCGCAGCCATATCAGGTAATCTCCCGAGGGCGAAGCCGGTGCGATTGACTTGTTTCGGCAAACGCCGCGACAATGGCTTGGCATTGATCGGCCGGCCGGCCGGCGGGCGGCGTTGTCAGGGAGAATGTGCTCATGCGTTCGCTTTTCACTTTATTGGCCGGGACCGCGTTGGCGCTTGTCGCAGCGGCCGCGCAGGCCGGCACGCTCGACAAGATCAAGGAGCGCGGGCAACTCATCTGCGGCTCCAATATTGGACTGGCCGGGTTCGCATTGCCCGACGATCAGGGCGTCTGGAAGGGACTTGACGTCGACGCCTGCAAGGCGCTCGCGGCGGCGATCTTCAACGACGCGGGCAAGGTGAAGTATCTGCCGATCAACGCCAAGGATCGTCCGACCATTCTGGCGTCGGGCGAGATCGATGTGCTGATCCGCAACACGACCTGGACGATGTCGCGCCAGGAAGCTGGTATGTTTTTCACCGGCGTCAACTACTACGACGGCCAGGGTTTTATGGTGCGCAAGAAACTCAATATAAATTCGGCGCTCAAGCTCGATGGCGCGTCGGTCTGCGTTCAGCAGGGCACCACCACCGAGCTCAATGTCGCGGACTTTTTCCGGTCGCATGGCCTGAAGTTCGAGGCGGTGGTGTTCGCCACCGACGAAGAGACGGTGAAGGCCTATGACAGCGGCCGTTGCGACGCCTACACGACCGACGCCTCCGGCCTCTATTCCGAGCGCCTCAAGCTGACCGCGCCCGACGATCACATCGTGCTGCCCGAGATCATCTCCAAAGAGCCGCTCGGCCCATCGGTGCGCAAGGACGACCTGCAGTGGTTCCAGATCGTCCAGTGGATGCAGTTCGCGCTCGTCACCGCGGAGGAACTTGGCGTCACCCAGGCGAATGTCGATGAAAAGCTGAAGTCAGACAATCCCGACATCCGCCGCCTGCTCGGCGTCGAGGGCGATTTCGGCAAGAACCTCGGCCTCACCAACGATTGGGCCTACCGAATGATCAAGGCGGTGGGCAACTACGGAGAATCGTTCGAACGCAATGTCGGCATGGGCTCGCCGATCAAGATCGCGCGCGGGCTGAACGCGCTGTGGAACAAGGGCGGCCTGCAGTACGCGCCGCCGATAAGGTAGCCGCGGACGGTCGCAGACGAAGGGGCGGCCCTACTGTCCCTTCTTCGCGCTCGTCGCAAATCGCACCGCCTCGTCCGCGGCGCGAAACAGCGCCTGGGCCTTGTTGACGCATTCGCGGTGCTCGTAGGCCGGCTCGGAATCGTGGACGATGCCCGCGCCGGCCTGGACGTGCATCACGCCGTCCTTGACGACGGAGGCGCGCAGGACAATGCAGGTGTCCATTTCGCCGCCCGCGCCAAAATAGCCGATGCAGCCGGCGTAGATGCCGCGCTTGTCTTTCTCCAGTTCGTCGATGATTTCCATCGCGCGCACTTTCGGCGCGCCGGACACCGTGCCGGCGGGAAAACCCGCCGCTAACGCCGCGACGTTGTCGTGGCGCGGATCGAGTTCGCCCTCGACGTTCGAGACGATGTGCATGACGTGGCTGTAGCGCTCGACGAAGAAGCTGTCGGTGACTTTCACGGTGCCAATTCTCGCCACGCGGCCGACATCGTTGCGGCCGAGATCGAGCAGCATCAGATGTTCCGCGCGCTCTTTCGGATCGGCGAGCAGTTCGGCGGCGAGCGCCGCGTCTTCCTTCTCTGTCTTGCCGCGCCAGCGCGTGCCGGCGATCGGGCGGATCGTCACCTTGCCCTGGCTGACGCGCACCAGAATTTCCGGGCTGGAGACGACGATCTGGAAATCGCCAAAGTCCAGGAAGCACAAATAGGGCGATGGGTTGACGCGGCGCAGCGCGCGATAAAGCGAGAACGCGGGAAGCTCGAAGCGGCTGGCGAAACGCTGTGACAGCACGATCTGGAACGCGTCGCCCGCGGCGATATAGTCCTTCGCCTTCAGGACCATCGCGTGAAATTCGGCTTCGCTGGTGTTCGAGGTCGGGTTCGCCGCGACAAGTCCGGGATCAGCCGGCGGGGGCGCATGAGCAAGCGGGCCCTCCAGCACGCCGACAATCGCGTTGAGACGCTCCTGCGCCCGCGCGATGGCGGCTTTGGCCGAGACGCCCGGCTGCGGGCGCACCGGGGTGATGAGCGAGAGTTCATCGCGCACGCCGTCGAACACCACCATGATCGTCGGGCGGATCATCATCGCATCGGGCACGCCGATCGGATCGGGCTTGGCGGGCCCCAACCGCTCCATCTGCCGCACCATGTCGTAGCCGAGATAGCCGAACACGCCCGCTGACATCGGCGGCAAGCCCTGCGGCATGTCGATGCGCGATTCCGCCAGCAACGCGCGCAAAGAATCGAGCGGTTTGCCGGGGCAGGGGACGAAAGCATCGCCCGCGTGCATCGCCCGGCGGTTGATCTGCGCGACGTCGCCGTTTGAGCGCCAGACGATGTCGGGGTCCATGCCAATCATCGAGTAGCGGCCGCGCTGGGCGCCGCCCTCCACCGATTCAAGCAGAAAGATATTCCCGACTCGCCCCGCCGCCAGCTTCAGATAGGCGGCGACCGGCGTTTCCAGATCGGCGACCATTGTCGCCACGACAACGCCGGCGCGCCCGCTGTCATAGGCCCGGACGAGGCCCGCCAGATCGTCCTCGCCGGTCATTGCGTCTAGCTGCCTTCAGCGGATCGCAAGACCGCGTCGTCGATGGTGACGCCAAGCTCGCGCTGCAGAGCGCTGACGTACTGGCTGACGAAATCGTCGGTCAAACCGCTGCTCGCCTTGTCCTGCAGCGTCTTGGTTTTGGGATCGGTCCAGTCGATCGGCGGTGTCGCGTCGGCTGTCACTTTGAACACGGCGCGGCCTTCCGGCGTCGCGGCAGACCCCGCGCCTTCAGCGGGGGTGGCGAACAATGCGGTGACGATGCTCTCCGGCAGGCTGGCGCCGCCCTGGCGATGAATGTCGGCGGCTTTCTTGACCTCGACGCCTACGGTGGCGGCAAGCGCGGCGATGTCGGCGCCGCTGTCGATCTGCTTGACGAGATCGGCGCCTTTGGCGGCAAGCGTTTTGGCGATCTGATCCTCGCGCCATTGCGCGACGACCTTGTCCTTGACCTCGTCAAGCGTGCGATCGCGCGCCGGCTCTATCTTGGAGACTTCGAACCAGACGAAGCCGCGGTCCTTGGTCGCGACCGCCTCATTGTCGACGCCGACATCCGAGGCGAAAACGGCGCGCAGCAATGGACCCTTTTCGGTGAGATCGGCGCCTGGCGCGCCCGATCTGTCGAGGCCGCTCGAATCGACGCCCACGACCTGCCGCGCGGACATGCCAATCGCTTTGGCCGCCTCGTCGAGCGTCTTGCCCGCGACGCGCGCGTCCTCGATCTTGTCATGCAGCCCCACCACGTCCTTGGCGGCGCGATCGGCGGCGATCTCCTGTTTCAGCGTCTCGGCAACCTCGGCGTAGGGTTTCAGACTGGCCGGCGTGATCGCCGTGACGCGCACGATGACCGGACCGAACTGGCCCTTTACGACATCGCTGACGCCGCCCTCGGGAAGCGCGAAAGCCGCATCGGCGATTGCCTTGTCGAAGACGTCGGCCCGCGCGACATCGCCAATATCGATGTCCTTGTCGCTGAGCTTCTGCTCCTTTGCGACATCCTCGAAACTCGCGCCGCCCTTGATCTTGGTCTCTGCCTGCGCCGCATCCGCCTCGTTGGCGAAGACGATCTGTTGTATCCTGCGTTTTTCCGGCGTGCCGAAGCGCTTTTCCTTGACGCGCTCATAGAGCGCTGTCGCATCGGCGTCGCTAACCTCGGCGGGTTTCGCCAGAGTCGTCGGTGTAACGGCCAGCACGGTGAAGTCGCGATATTCCGGCGCCCTCCAGGACGCCTTTCGCGCTTCGAAAAAGCTCTTAAGCGCGTCGTCCGAAGGCGCGGCGATTTCACCAGCGGCGGCGGGCGGCAGCACGAAATAATCGATGCTTCGACTTTGCGAGTCGACGCGCGCCAACGCTTCGACCAGCGCCTTGGGCGCGATGATTCCGGCGGCCAGCGAATAGCCGATCAACTGGCGCAGATAAGTCTGGCGCTGCTGGGCGACAAAGCCGCGCTCGCTGAGCCCCGAATCGCGCAGCGCCTGATCGAACAAATTGCGGTCGAATTTGCCCGACTTGTCCTGTAGGCGCGGATCATTGACCACCGCGGCGGAAATCGTTTCGTCCGAAATCGCCAGACCCAGGTTGCGAGCCCGCTCATCAAGCGCCGCGTCGGCGATCATCCGCGTCAGCGTCTGCGAGTCGATGCCCATCGCATGCGCCTGGGCGTTGGTCAGCGAGGTCTTCAACTGGCGTTGGTACTGCTGCAATGTGGTCTGATAGGCGGAGCGGAAGGCTTCCGCGGTGATCGTCGCCGAGCCGACGGTGGCGACCTTGTTGGAGGTGAAGCCGCGAAACACGTCGCCGATGCCCCAGACGACGAAGCTGACGATAATCAGCCCGAGTACGACAGTCATGATCGCCCGGCCGAGAAAGCCCTGAGTTGCATTCCGCATAGATTCGAGCATCGCCCGATATTCCTTTAACTGCCCGGCCCGCCGGTCGCCGGCGCGCCCTATCTAGCGGCGCGGAACTCCTTTGCATAGGCAGGCGGGGGGTGATAGGGGCTAGCGTCTTCTCCCTTAACACTTATCGAGGCTGCGGAATGACTCCTGGCGTTCGGCCCCTTGTCGCCGGCAATTGGAAGATGCACGGCCTGCGGGCGTCGATTGAGGAAATCAAGGCGATGCGCCGCGCTGTCGACGCGGGGGAGGCGGGCGTCGCCGAAGTGCTAGTGTGCCCGCCCGCGACGCTGCTGATCTCGGCCAGCGCTGTGCTGGAGGGCGGGGCGCTGATGCTCGGCGCCCAGGACGCCCATGCCAAACCCAGCGGAGCCCATACCGGCGACCTCTCGGCGATCATGCTGAAAGACGCCGGTGCGAGCTACATCATCTTGGGCCATTCGGAACGCCGCGCAGCCTACGGCGAGAGCGATGCGCTGGTGCGGCTGAAAGCCGAAGCGGCCAATGACGCAGCGGTTTGCGCGATCATCTGTGTCGGCGAAACGCGCGATCAGCGCGAAGCCGGCCATGCGAAAGAAGTCGTCATTTCCCAATTGCAAGGCTCGCTGCCGCCCGACGCCACGCCGGGCGATTGCGTCGTCGCCTATGAGCCGGTCTGGGCGATCGGCACCGGCCTGACGCCGACATCGGCCGATGTCGCCGAGATGCACGCCGCGATCAGGGAACTGCTGGGAAGGATGTATGGCGAAGCTGGCTCCCGATTTCGCATTCTCTATGGCGGCTCGGTCAAACCGTCGAATGCCAGGGACTTGCTTGGCTTGCCCAACGTCGATGGCGCGCTGGTCGGCGGGGCCAGTCTGAAGGCGGCCGACTTCATCGCGATCGCCGCGACTTACGCGTGAGACCCTCGCGGGGTCGAAAATCGGGGAATCCGTGGTATGATGCCGGTATGAACAAGCAGGATATTCTGAACCGATTGCGGGAGAACCAGCGGACCCTGCGCGAACGCGGCGTGATGCATGCGGCCCTGTTCGGTTCGCGGGCGCGTGGCGACGATCGGCCCGATAGCGACACCGATATCATGATCGAGGTCGACCCTGCCGCGCGGCTCACGATCTATGACTATGTCGGCTTGAAGGAATACATCGCCGGCCTGTTCGATGGCCGCGTGGATGTCGTCAGTCGCGACGGTCTGAAGCCTTATGTCGCCCCCGCCGCGACGGTCGACGCCGTGTATGCCTTCTGATCGAGCCGACGCCGCGCCGCGCGATATTCTGCACCACATCGACCTCGTCGGAACATTCGTGGCGGGCGTCGATGACACGGCTTTTCACCGCGACATGCGGACAATCTATGCCGTAACGCGCTGTCTCGAAATCATTTCGGAAGCCTCGCGCCGCTTGCCCGACGGGCTGAAACGGCGCCACCCGTCTATTGCATGGAAGAGCATGGCCGCCGCGGGTAATGTGTACCGCCATGACTATGAGGATGTCGCCTCTCAATATGTCTGGAACACAGCGCAGATCGATTTGCCGCCGCTTCGGGCGGTAATAGAACACGAACTGTCCTCGCTGGCCTGAATCATCGCGCGCCATGTTCGCTCGAGCGAATGGACGCGCCTCTTGCGCCATGCTAGGAGCGCCCCAACTTAAGGCGAGGCGTTTTGGCGCCCGCTTTCGCTTGGGTCAGGAAGTTTAGATGTCGACCGTTCTCATTGTCATCCACCTGATTGTCGTGATCGCTCTTGTTGGCGTGGTGCTGCTGCAGCGCTCGGAGGGCGGCGCGCTTGGCGTCGGCGGCGGTGGCGGTTTTATGACCGGGCGCGGGCAGGCGAACGCGCTTTCGCGCGCCACGGCGATTCTTGCAGCGCTGTTTTTCGCGACGTCGCTGACCATGTCGATTATTGCCGGCTGGAGCCGCGCGCCGCGCTCGATCATCGACAGCGCCGCGCCGACGACAACCACCGCGCCCGCCAGCAAGACTTTGCCGGGGCAGGGCGGCGGCAGCATTCTCGATCAGCTCAAGAAGGACGAGGGATCGAAGGGCGGCGACACGGCGCCTGCGGCCCCGCCGGCTCCCGAAGCGCCTGCGGCGCACATCGCTCCCGCCCCGGTCGCGCCCGCTCCGGACGCGCCGAAGTAAGCGAACAAACGCCGGGAGTACGCATGACGGCGCCAATGGCGATAGCGGTGTACTTCACGATCTGGTGGACCGTGCTGTTTGCTGTGTTGCCGTTTGGCGTGAAGTCCATTCAGGAGACGCCGGGCGCTGAAATCACCGCGGGCTCCGATCGCGGCGCGCCAATCGCGCCAATGCTGCTGCGCAAGGCGATCGCGACGACGCTGATTTCGGCCGTGCTGCTCGCGGCGTTGCAGGCGTATATGGTCTGGGCGGGATAGCATGCCGTCATTCCGGACGGTCCGGCGCGTGCGCCACTCGGCCGCGCAAATGCTGGAGCTTGTCGCCGATGTCGAGCGCTATCCGGAATTCGTGCCGCTGTGCAAGTCATTGCGGGTGCGCCGGCGCAGCGAGGGCGCGGCGGGCGAAGAGGTGCTCATCGCCGATATGGAAGTGGGCTATCGCGCCATCCGTGAAAAATTCGCCAGCCGGGTGACGCTCGATCGGACGAACCATAAAGTGCTCGTGGAATATGTCGACGGGCCATTCAGCCATCTCGAAAACGCCTGGAATTTCATTGACGAGGAAGCCGGCGCCTCGCGCATCGAGTTCTTCATCTCCTACGAGTTTCGCAGCCGCCTGCTGGGCGCGCTGATGGGCTCGATGTTCGACGCCGCGTTTCGTAAGTTTGCACAGGCGTTTGAAGCGCGTGCGGATGTGGTTTATGGGAAGGGCTAGGGGGGCGCGAACCCCTTCTCCCCTTGTGGGAGAAGGTGGCGCGCAGCGCCGGATGAGGGGTTGGCGCCGGATGAAGCGCTAACAATTCGGCGCCAACCCCTCATCCGTCATCGCTTCGCGATGCCACCTTCTCCCACAAGGGGAGAACAATCTCCATGCAGAGTTCGACGCACTCGTTGCAAATGAAGACACTTGGGCCCGAAATAAGCCTAGCCACTTCGATCTGGCTCTTACCGCAAAAAGAGCAAGAGAGCTTGGTGTCTTTTCCTTGGCCCGCGGGATCGGCGGTCCCCTTGCCGCGGCGAACTATCCACGGCGCTAGAATTGCGAAGGCTGCGCCCATGACAAATGAACAAGCAATGGAAATTTCAATCTGGCTCGGCGTCAAATTCGGCCTCTAGAAGGGTTCGTGCGCCCACATGCAAGCCGACTTTCCATCAAACCGGTTCGGCCTCGGCAAGAACCTTGGCTCGAAAGTTGGGAGGTAAGTCTTCCGGCGTCAGCAAATCAACTTCGACGCCAAGCAACTCCTGAAGCTCGATTTGCAGGGCGCCAAGATCGAACAAAGTGGCGCCGGGCAGGGCGTCGACCAAAATGTCGAGATCGCTTTGCTCGTCATCAGCGCCGTGCAACGCTGACCCGAACACGCGCGGATTTGCGGCCTTATTGCGGCTCACCGCATCGCGAATCGCGCCGCGTTTGAGATCGAGGAGGGCGGCGGGTTTCACAACTGGCCTCTCTGCTTTGAACACGTGCGCAAGGATTAGCAGAAAGGCGAATATCCGTCGATCCAACGTTTAACGCGGAGCTCTAATCCTTCGCCTCAAGGCGGGAAGCGTCCAGCATTTCCAGCGCCACTTCAACCGCCGCCGTGCGTATCTCGCGCCGCCCAATCTCGCTAAAGCGCCGCTCCGCCAGCACCACCGCGCCGCCGCGCCGCGCGACGCCGAAATGCACCAGCCCGACCGGCTTTTGCGGCGTGCCGCCGTCTGGCCCGGCGATGCCGGTGATCGACACCGCGACGTCGGCTGCGGAATGCGCCAGCGCGCCGAGCGCCATCTCGCGCACGGTTTCAGCGCTCACCGCGCCAAACTCTGCGAGCGTTTGCGCGGAAACGCCGAGCAAATCCTGCTTAGCCCGATTGGAATAGACGACGAAGCCGCGTTCCAGCACCGCCGAGGAGCCGGCAATCTCCGTCAGCAGCCCGGACACGAGGCCGCCGGTGCAGGATTCCGCCGTGGCGATCATCCAGCCAAGCGCGCGATAGCGAGCGATGAGGGCGGCGGCGCGTGCGAGGAGCGGTTCGGGGAACATTGCGCTCAGATCAGCTTGTGCACATATTGCAGGAACCCGGATTTTGTTGCGATCTTGTCGTAGAGCGCCATCGCCGACGTGTTCGTCTCATGCGTGAGCCAGTAAACCCGCGAGCAATGCCGAGTCTTCGCCAGCGCATACACCGTCTCGATCAGCTGGCGCCCGACGCCGCGACCCCGCTGCTCCGCCTCGACGAACAGGTCCTGGAGATAGCAGTAGTCCCCCGAAGTCCAGCAACTGCGATGGGCGATCCAGTGGACGATGCCAACTGCATGGCCGTGGTCGTCGCGCGCGATGAAACCGCCCATCGGCTCTTCCCCGCCGGCCAGCCGCGCGAACGACAGGCTCGTCGTCTCCTCTGGGACCTGCGCCTGGTAGAACGCGAGATAACGCTGCCACAACGGCAGCCAGTCCGCGAAGTCGTTGGGCGACAGGGGGGCGATTGCAATCATGTCTGGGTCCATCACCGGCCTGCCGGTTGTGCGAGGATGCCCCGCGCCAGGCGAGGCGCGGCAACGAGTTTGCCGAGAATGGCGAAGCGCGACGCGCCGCTTGCGGCGGGAATATTGTTCGCCAGATGGAGCTGCGCCGCGAGCGCCAGCGCCGCGAACTTGATCGCCTCCTTATATTGCGCTGGAATTCCGAACTCGTCCGAGAGCGTCAGGCGAAGTCCTGGGGGAAGCAGCGCCTTGAGGCGGCGCATCAGCGCAGCGTTGCGCACGCCGCCGCCGCTGGCGATGAGCGTGGTGATTTCGCCGAGGATCGACACGTGATCGCGAATCGAGTGGGCGATCGAAACCGCCGTGAATTCGGTGAATGTGGCGAGCAGATCCTCGGGCGACAGATGGCGGTTCTCCAAAATCTGCTTCTCGGCAAACGCCGAGCCGAAGTCGAGCCGCCAGGCGCTGCGCGGCGGCTTGCGTATGAAGAAGGCATGCTCAAGGAGCCGTGACAGCAGAGCCGGCTGGACACTGCCGCGGGATGCGGCGGCGCCGTCAGCATCGTAAGGTTTTCCCAGCAGCGCTCGCGCGGCGTGATCGAGCATGACATTGCCGGGGCCGGTATCGAACGCCATCATGCGGGAACGGTCGGCGTCGGCGAGCTGGCAATTGGCGATGCCGCCGATGTTCAAGGTCAGCACCGGGCCGATGTCGCGGAAGGCGACGAAATCGAGGAACTGCATCAACGGCGCGCCGGTTCCGCCGAGCGCGTGTTCGACCGGGCGGAACTGCGTCACGACGCTCGTATCGCAAGCCGCGGCGACGATCGCCGGCTCGGCGATCTGCAGCCCGCAGGGGTAGGGGCCGTCGAGCCACCTGCCGACGAGGTCCTCGTCATCCGCGAACTGCCTCATGCGCGTCTGGTCGGGGGGCTCCTGATAAATGGTCTGTCCGTCGAAGCCTATGACCGCCAAAGCCTCGGGAGCGGTTTTGGTCTCGCGCATGAGCGAACGCGCGGCCTCGGCATAGAGCGCTCCGGCGACATAGTTCAGCCGGCACAGGTCGAAGATCGAGAGCTTGTTCTCGAACGAGGCGAGCACCTGCTCGGCGACCCTGGGAGGCCACGCCACGGTCTTTCCCGCAACGAAGCGCGGGCGCTGCAGCAGGCCATCCTCGCCAATCGGGATATCGACCAGCACCGCGTCGATGCCGTCGAACGACGACCCGCTGTTCAAGCCAAGCGCCAGCATGTTTTCTCCGTTGTCATTGTCTCGTCGGGCCGGGCCAGCCCTTCACCACCAGCCGCGCCACTTGAACCAGAGCAGCGGGATCAAGCCGCTCAGAAAAATCACCGTCAGCCCGTATTGGTAGCCGTAGGCCCAGTCATACTCGGGCATGGTCTTGAAGTTCATTCCATACATGCTCGCCAGCAACGTCGGCGGAATGCCGACGACCGACACCATCGTCAAAATCTTGAAAATATCGTTCTGATCGACGCCGATAAGGCCGAGCGTCGCATCGAGCAGAAACTGTATCTTTTCGGACAGCCGGTTCTCGTGGTCGCTCAGCGAAGCCGCATCGTGAGCGATCATGTCGAGACGCGCGATGCCCTCCGCGCCGAGTTGGTCGACCTCCTGCGCCGCGACGTAGCGCGCCATGCGCGTCAGCACGAGCAGGGTCTCGCTGATGCGCGACGTGAAGCCGCGAATCTGGCCGATCGCCGCGAGCACCTGCCGCCTGTTCCGGTCATTCTTTCCCGGCCGGCCGCCTCTTGCGATGGAGGGCAAGAAAATCATCTGCGAATGGCTGTCGAGATGCGCGGTGACGCTCTCCAGATCATCAGCGATGTGGTCGATGAGCGCCTCCACTAGCACGATCAGCGCGCCGACCCCGCCGGCAAGCGGCCGCTCGCCTCCTGCCTTTGGCAAGGAATCGCAAACGCGCACGGGACCGAAATGAATTGTCAGCAAAACTTCTCGCGTCACGACAAACCCCAGCGGCGTCGACAGGCTGACGCCATCTTCATGACGCGAGGCGATGGGCACGGTGAGGAACAGATTGTCGCCGGTGCGATATAGCCGGCTCGAAGTTTCGATCTCCGACAATTGCTCCAAGCCGGGAACTTCGATGCCGAGCGTGCGCTGGAGAAAATCCACTTCGGCGCGACTGGGTGCGAACGCGTCGATCCAGTTGATCTCACCGGGAAGCGCGCCCGCGTCGAGCGGCACAGGCGAGGCGCGTCCGCTGCGCGTATGGAATGTCAGCAAGCCGGTTCCCCCTTCACGACGTGAGAGGGCAAGCATTACCTAAACCGGGGTTTGCCGTCACGCTTCAGTTGCGACAGGCGGCGCGGACGGGTAGCGCGCCGGCGCAAGCCATGAATAAATCGCCACCGCGATGACGTTGGGGATCCAGGAGGTGTAGGCGAGCCAGACCGACATCGCGGAGTAGCTCGCAAATCCGAGCGCAAACCCGATCGGGATTTGCAGGCGCAGCGTGACCGCGGCGAAGGTCATGGCATAGCTGAAGCGCATCAGCAGACGGTGGAGGACAAAGTTTCGTCGCACCGCGGCGCGCCATGCGCCGATTGTTGTAGCGAGCCAGGCCGCCGCGAGAAGCCCGAAGCCAAGGCCCGCTATCGGTCCGCCCGACGCGGACGGCGCGGTCGCCAGCGCGGCAAGTCCCGCAACGACGCAAGCCGCGACGTAGCTGCGCCCGATCCAGCGGTGGATGTGCGGGGCCTGCGAGCGAAGGCGCGCAAAGAACTGGAACGGCCCAACAATCAGCGCGATGGGCGCAATCAGCATGTGCGTCAGCGCCGGCACGGGGACCGCTGTGATGACGCCGCGAATCCCTTGATCGACGCCGAGCCAAACGTTGTCGAGAATGCCGATGAACCGGAGCGAATAGATCCCCGACGCGATCGCGAGGACGGTCATCGCCATCAGGCTGGCGCGTCCCAACTTGTTCCCGTTCAATCTGGCCTGGGTGAGACGATCCGTCATTGTGCAATTCCAATCGGTCTGGTCCGCGGCGGCGCCAGCTTGAGCACGCTAACGCCTAAACTCCCGCAACAAATAGTTCGTCTGCCAATCGATAGAAATATTTCTCGCCGCCTCATCCGCTTGAGTGATGCGCGGCGCGGGATTTTCCCGCTGGATAGCGCGGCATCGGTCATGGCGGGGCGCCTTGGCGTCAGTTCCCTCAGTGCGTTCAAGCCAATCCGCTACGCGTCGCTCACGAACCAAGGAGAATCGTCATGCTTGTTCCCTATGAAGGCGGACCTGTCGTTTATTGCCCGCTCGTCTACACGAGCTTCTGGGGCGCGTCCTGGACCAACTCGAACGCGTCGCTGGCGAGCCAACTCAACCAATTCGTACAAGATCTGATGCAGGCCGGACCCTGGATGAACGTGCTGACGCAGTACGGTCTGTCCGGCGCCGGCGCGCTCGCGCAATCCTCGTTTCTCGAATTTGTGCCGAAGACGCTGACCGTGTCGAGCTACGAGGCGATCTTCCAGTCCTGCATCAACGCCGGACTAATTCCTGAACCGGAAAATGTGAACAATTCGAGGATCGTCAGCATTGTCCTGGTGTTTCTGGACTCCAGCGTCATCATCAACGGCGGCGGGCGTCAACTCAATTTTCCCGGGGCGCCCGACGCGGGCTACCATGATTCATTCAATACGGCCGCCGGCAATCCGTTCATCTACGCTTTCAGTGAGTTCGCGGACCTCAAGACGATCACCACCATCATGAGCCACGAATTCGCCGAGATGGTCACCGACCCGCTCTATACGGCCTGGACGCCAGACCAGGCGCAACACGAGATCGGCGATTATTGCGAGGGTCAGAACACGACGATCACGGTCGGTGGCAGAACCTGGACCGTGCAACAGATGTGGAGCGACGTGGCCAATGCCTGCGTTGTGGGGTCGGCCACCAGAATCCCCCCGATTCATCCGGGTCCCTTCGGCGCCGTCGCTGCCGCCGCCGGCGCGGGCGTCAAGCGCCTTGGCCGAGGCCCCGCGCGAGCGCTGGATCCCGCCGAGGTCGCGCCCTATCACCGCGTGCTGCCGCTTCCGCCGGTGCGATTCGACCACCGCTACGGAACCAAGCAGATCGCCGACGCTGACATGATGGCTTACACGCGCAAGCTATTCTCGCCGCTGCGCCACCATCACCTCATCAGCGATTTCCCCGGTCTGCTGCGCCACGCGGCGACCTTGCTGGAGAGCCGCGCGGCGACAGGCGGCGCCGCTGACGAAGCTGAGGAGCTCGAAGTTGGCGGCGACGTTTCCGAGGCTGCGCCAGAGCCGGCGGCCAGACGCAAAGGCGTCGTCTCGCACGCGAAGGGGTAACCAGGGCGCATCGCGATCGGCCGCGCTGGCCTATCTGGCGCGGCCGCTCTGCCTCTTAACAGCGCATTAGACTTTTCTTGCCAGCATCCTCGCCCTCGACGACCCGTCGTCGCAAGTGGGGATGCCCAGGGAATGTCGAACGCTTTTGCACGGCCCATTCGCTCCGTTGTCGCGGCGCCTTCGACGCCGAGACCCATCCTCGGCGTCACCAGCATCGTCCTGGGCGCCGTGAGCTGGCTGCCGTTCCTGGGGCTCGCCTCGATTCCCGGCCTCGTGTGCGGCGTCTTGGCGTTCAGGCGAGAGCGCCTGGCGACAAGCGCAATTGGAACGGCGTTATGCGCTGTTGGCATCGCGTTTAGCCCGACTGTCTGGTCGCTCGGCATTTCGGCGGCGGTGCGCGTCGATTGCATGCTTGTCGACTGCCAGGCGAAGCTCAACGACGCGGTCGGAAGCGCAATCGCCAGTGCAGCCGCCAATCCTCCCGTGCAGGTGAAAATCACGCAGGCGCCCGCCGGCGCGCCAGGCGCCAATTTCAACTTCGCCTTTCCCAAGGAGTGGAAGATCGTCAAGACGGATGCGCCGAGCGTTTTCGCCGGCACGTCGCTTTTCACCAGCGCCCGCTGGGGGCATCTGGAATCGCCGCGCTTCAAGGCGGTGTTGCTCGGCGATATGATCGCCAAGAGCGCGCAGGAGACGCCCGAGGCATTCCTGACGCGCTATGCGCAAGAGAAACTCAAGGCGAAGAATCCCGCGCTCAAGATCGAGGCGCTGGGCAGCATCAAGATCCACAATTCCGGCGATGCGGATAAAGACGCCGCCGCCCTGTTCCGGCTTTCAAACACCAGCCTGGGCAACGAAGAACTGGTTGCGCTGATCGACGGCGGCGCCTCGATTCTGATGCTTGCGGCAAGCGCCCCATCGCACGCGGATATCGAGGCGGTTCGCCAGGAGTTTGAAGCGATCCTGACGAACGACGTGAGTTTTCACTCAAAATAGGGCGGGGTTACCCGCTGGATCGCGACGCTTTCTGCCTAGCGGCCGCTTGGCGCCGGAGAACAGCGCAGGGATCGCCCGCCGCCGGCCCTCGAGCCGACCAAGGGCCGACACGTTCGCCGACTTCCATTCGTGTGCTAGACGTCGAAGATGAGCGATTTCACCTTCCTGCTGCCCGTTTTTGTCCAAGTGGCGCTGACGTTCGCGTTGCTCTTTCGCATGGGACGCATGCGCGTCCAGGCGATCCGACGGGACGCCGTGAAAATTCGCGACATTGCGCTGGGACAATCGGCCTGGCCTGACGAAGTAACCAAAGCCGCGCGCGCCTTCCACAACCAACTCGAAACGCCGCCGCTGTTCTACGCTTGGGCGGCATTGACGCTCATCACCCACAAGATGGACTGGCTCGGCCTCGCCCTCGCCTGGCTCTTCGTCATCATGCGCATCGTCCATGCCACCGTGCACAGCACGTCGAACTACGTGCCGCACCGCTTCCAGATTTTCCTGGTATGCCTCGTCATTTTGATGGCGATGTGGGCGCTGCTGTTCGTCAAGCTGGCGGTTGGCGTGTAGGGGCCGCTGCAAAGGCGCTCCTTGCCCCTCGCCCTTCGAGACGCCTGCTGGCGCAGGCTCCTCAGGGTGGGGGCAGGTGTTGATTGAACCTCACCCCTGAGGAGCCAAGCGAAGCTTGGCGTCTCGAAGGGCGAGGGGAGAGACTCGGCCCTTTTTCAGCAGCCTGTCAGGTCGCTCGAGCACTGCATTCCACGGTCATCTCAGTAACCTGAGTTGACCAAGCCGATCGGGCGTCCCAACGGCCCCAATATTCATTTGCTCAAAGCATTTGTTCATGATACGTTCTTTTCATCGCGCCCCCTCTCACGGCAGCGCGACGGAAAGGAGCCGTTTTGAAAGTCGCAAACGAAACACGCGGCCTTGCCGCCAGGAAATCGCCGCCGTGTCTCTCCGACAAGCGGCGCTTTCGCCGCGGTGAAATTACGTGCGCGTTTTGGCGCCTATCTCCATGAAATCGCTTGGCGCCTGACCAAAGTGCGCTTTCCGCTCGAGCGCACGCCTTTCCCCTCGCGGGGTTTTCCGCTACGCACCCGGCCAGATCAATCCAACCGACCGGACCCTTTATGCACCGCTACCGCACCCATCACTGCGGCGACCTGCGCCTTTCCGATGAGGGCGCCGTCGTTCGCCTCTCGGGGTGGTGCCATCGCATCCGCGACCACGGCGGGCTGCTGTTCATCGACCTGCGCGACCATTATGGCCTGACCCAATGCGTCGTCGATCCGGACTCGCCGGCGTTCAAGCTGGCCGAGACCCTGCGCTCGGAGTTCGTCGTCAAGATCGACGGCGACGTGCGCAAGCGCCCCGCCGGCACCGAAAATGCGGAAATGCCGACCGGCCTCGTCGAGATTTATGTGCGCGAGATCGAGGTGCTCGGGCCGGCCGGCGAACTGCCGCTGCCGGTGTTCGGCGACCAGCCCTATCCCGAGGAGACGCGGCTCAAGTACCGTTTCCTCGATTTGCGCAGGGAGAAGCTGCACCAGAACATCATGCTGCGCGGCCGCGTGATCGACTCGCTGCGCGCGCGCATGAAGGGGCAGGGGTTCTTTGAGTTCCAGACGCCGATCCTGACCGCGTCGAGCCCCGAAGGCGCGCGCGACTATCTGGTGCCCTCGCGCGTGCATCCCGGCAAGTTCTACGCGCTGCCGCAGGCGCCGCAGCAGTTCAAGCAGCTCATCATGGTGGCTGGCTTCGACCGCTACTTCCAGATCGCGCCGTGCTTTCGCGACGAGGACGCGCGCGCCGACCGCAGTCCGGGCGAGTTCTACCAGCTCGATATCGAGATGAGTTTTGTCACCCAGGAGGACGTCTTCGCCGCCGTCGAGCCGGTGCTGCGCGGCGTGTTCGAGGAGTTTGGCGGGGGCAAGCCGGTCACGCAAAAATTTCCGATGATCCCGTATCGCGAGTCGATGCTCAAATACGGAGTCGACAAACCCGACCTGCGCAACCCCATCGAGATCGTCGACGTGACCGAGGTGTTTTCGCGCGAGGACGTGACCTTCAACGCGTTCAAGAACGTCATCAAGACAGGCGGCGTGGTGCGCGCGATCCCAGCGCCGGGCGCCGCAAAACAGCCGCGCTCGTTTTTCGACAAGATCAACGATTGGGCCAAGGGCGAGGGCGCGCCGGGGCTTGGGTATATTATTTTTGATACGTGGGGCGGGAACCTGATTGGCAAGGGGCCCATTGCAAAGTTTCTTCCCGAAGATGCCCAGCGTGCCGTCGCGCAAGCGGCCGGGCTCAAAGCCGGCGACGCCGTGTTCTTCGCTTGCGACAAACCGGACAAGGCGGCAAAACTCGCCGGCCTCGCGCGCATCCGCGTCGGCAACGATCTCGGCATCTGCGAGAAGGATGTGTTCAAGTTCTGCTGGATCGTCGACTTCCCCATGTACGAGTTCAACGAGGACGAGAAGAAGATTGATTTCTCTCATAATCCCTTCTCGATGCCGCAAGGCGGGTTGGCGGCGCTCGCCGAGATGGACCCGCTCGAGATCAAAGCCTACCAGTATGACATCGTCTGCAACGGCATCGAACTCTCCTCCGGCGCCATCCGCAATCATCGCCCCGACATCATGCGCAAGGCGTTCGAGATTGCCGGTTATGGCGAGGACGTGCTCAACGAAAAGTTCGGCGGCATGTACCGGGCGTTTCAGTACGGCGCGCCCCCACATGGCGGCATCGCGCCGGGCGTCGATCGCATCGTCATGCTGCTGGCGGGCGAAGAGAATCTTCGCGAGGTCGTGCTGTTCCCGATGAACCAGCGCGCCGAGGACGTGCTGATGGGCGCCCCCTCGCCGGCGACGCCGAAGCAGTTGCGCGAACTCCACATCCGGCTGAACCTGCCGGAGCGATAGCGGCCGAGTGCGGCGTTGGGCATGGGCGCGGTTGCGGTGCCCGCGCCCTATAGTCCGAGCGCCTGGAGGTAGCGCGGCAGCGCCGCCCCCCAGCGATGCTGCTTGCGGACGAAGTCAGCCGCTGCGGCGCCATAGCCCTTGCGAAGCGGTTCGTCATCGAGGAGGCGCGCCAGCGCGGCAAGCACCGCGCCATCGTCGGAGCCCGCGCAGAGAAGCCCCGTCCGCCCGTCGATAACGGCGTCGCCCGCGCCGGCGTCATTGCCGGCGATCGAGGGCGCGCCGTACCAGCCGGCCTCGACATAGGCGATGCCAAAGCCTTCGACGGACTGGCCGACCCGGCGCGAGGGCATCGCATAAACGTCGGTGCGGGTCAGCAAAGCGGCCTTGGCTTCCGCATCGGTGATCGCGCCGAGAAACACCACGCAGTCGGCCACCCCGCATTGAACCGCGAGGCGCCCCAGACGCTCGCGATCCGCGCCGGCGCCCGCAACGAGATAAACCAGCCGGGGATGTCGCGCCCTGAGCAGCGGCAATGCGCGAATCACCGCGTCGATCCCTTTGCGCGGCTCCAGCCGCGCCAGCGTCGAAACAACTGGACCGCGCGAGGCGATGATCGCGTCGATAGTTGCCAGCGCGCGAGGCCCGGCGACCGGGAGGTCGGCGATCGGCGGATTGATGACGATGACCTCGATCCCCGTGTGATCGGCGTAGTCGCGGGCCCGCGCGGCGGTGTAGTGCGAACTTGCGATGATGCTCCTGCATCGCGCGAAGGCGGCCCGGATTCGCCGCGTCCTGCCGGGTGACGGGTCGGATGGGAACTCGGTGCCATGGGCGAGCGCGGCGATGGATCGCACGCCTCGCGGCGCCGCGGCGACGCTTTTCCAGGAGTCCGCGAACAGCCCTTCGAGTGCTTCCCGCGGCGCCGACCGCTCGATTGCCCAGCGCTTCGCCAGCGCGCGCAGCGGCCTCAGGGTGGCAAAGCGGTGAATCGGATAGCCGCGCGGCAATTCGTCTAGACCCCGGGAGCGCTGGCGGTCGGCAAAGACTTCGATGGGCCATCCTGCCGCACTTAAATTGTCGGCGAGACCTGTCGTAAGCGCTTCGATGCCGCCGACGTCAGGGCCGAAACACTGTGTGGCGATGGCGATCAATCGCGTTGTGGTCCTTCGGGTGGGCGTTCCCCCGGATTGCAATATATCTTTCCTGAAGACAAGTTGCCGCCGGCTATGGACTCCCGCCTGACGTCTGGTCCAAACAGCGCAGCGACAATCTCCAAATTGCAATAAGGTTCGTCTCTTGCGCGCGGCGCCAAAATTCCTCACCGTGTTTATCAATCTTGCCTCCGACACCGCCAGACGCCGGGCGATGGAGGAGCAGTTGCAGAGGCTCGGCTTGCCCTTCGCCCGGCAGGAGGCGGTGCTGGGCGCTGCAATACCCGAGACCATCGCGTCGTATTTCTACGACAGGAATGCAAAACTGACCTGCTCGCTCAGGAAGGGCGAAGTCGGATGTTTCGCCAGCCACCTCCTGGTGAGCCAGCGAATTTGCGCCGGAGAGTGGCAAGGCCCGGTTCTCGTCCTCGAGGACGACAACATCGCCCCGGAAGATGTTGTCGATCTGATCGAAGAAATCCTTGTAAACCTGCCCTCGGATTGGGATATCGTGCGGCTATCCGACAACCTCAAGTGCGCCTATTTTGTCAACAAACCGCTTCGGGGCGACAGGTCTCTGGTGCGTTACAGCAAGATCCCACGAGGCGCCGGCGCTTATCTCATCAATCGCTCGGGAGCCGAAAAGCTCCTGCGCTTGCGGCCGGCGGATCTGTCGTTCGATGTCGAGCTCGTTCATTGCTGGAACATCGATCTGTCGACACACGGCGTCGCGCCGCCGCCCTTCACCGCCATGGTGACGCCCTCTTCGATCGATTCCATCGACGCCGGCCGTCTGATCAACATCCGGCGGTTGAGTCTGCGCCGCGCAAGTCTAGGCACCCTCCACAAGCGCTTGCGCTGCAATATCAAACAGCTGGGATTTGCGGGATGGACAGCCGGCGTAGCGGCCAACACGCGCAACCACCTGATGAAGGCGCTGGGCCTGCGTAATCGCATCAGGCTGGCGTTACAGGGTTAGCTCTCGCGTCGAGCCGGGCGATCCTCTGCTGGTTGGACTGCAACCTCGCTCCGCGCTAGGGAACCTCCGCCAAACCCCGGGGCAAATCGCGGTTCGGCCGGCTTGGGAGAAGAATGACGACCGCTTTCCAGGAAATCGATATTCGCAAGCTGGACCTGCGCGCCCTTGCCGAACCGCTCGCGATCCTCTCGCCGCTGGCGTTGATCGTCAGCGCTCAGGAAGTCGTGATGTCGGGCGTTTCGCTGCTGTTTATCTGGCACAGCTGGCGCAGCCGCGACTTCAGCTGGATGCGCGAGCCCTGGTTCGCCGCATTGCTTGCGCTATGGGCGTTCGCATTCGTCCGCACCGCCGTCGATCACCCCACGGCGACCGGCGTGCTGCTGGCCCTGCATTGGATCCACTTCGCGGTTTACGCGGCCGCGCTAGCGTACTGGATCCTGCCCGATGAAGGCTCCCGCCGGCGCCTGCTTTACGCGACCGTCGCCGCCTTGTCGTTTTACGCCTTCGATTGCCTCTTCCAGTTTGTGTTCGGCATCGACATCATCGGGCGGCGCGCGTGGGACTTCCGGCTCACCAGCGTATTCTCGAAGCCTGGCGTCGGAGTTGAGATCGCCTGGCTCTGCTTGCCCGCGCTGCTTGGCCTCTGGCGCGACCAAAAGCCGGTATGGGCCGCGGCGTTCGGATGCGCCTGCTTCGCCGCGGTGTTTCTGAGCGGCGATCGCACGGGCCTTCTGGACCTCGTCGGCGCCGGTCTGCTTGTCGGCGTGCTTTATCGCCCCTTACGAAAACCGTTCCTTGTCTTTGTGCCGATTGTGGCCATCCTCGCCACAGGGCTGCTAATCTTGAGCCCAAAAATGCGCGAGCGGCAGATCGACACGACATTAGCCTCGATAGAACACTTCAGCCAATCGCCGTATGGCATTGTTTTTACGAGCGGTCTCGACATAGCTCGCGAACATCCCCTGTTCGGCGTGGGACTCCACAATTACCAGGGCGCTTGCCTCGATGAGCGCCTCGGGCCTCTTCAGGTCGGCCCCGAGCACGAGCTGCGCTGCCAGGGCCACCCGCACAATTCTTATCTGCTGTGGCTCGCAGAAACCGGGGGGATCGGACTCGCATTGTACGGCCTGTTCACCGGGCTCCTGATCGCGACGGTCCTTCGCTCTGGAGCATGGAAGTCCGGCGACGCTGTATTCTATGGTCTTGTCGCATCGCTGGCTCTCCGGCTCTGGCCGTTGTCGGGTGGAACAAGCTTTTTTTCCAGCTGGTCGGCCGGACCCCTCTTCCTGGTGGTCGGCTGGACCCTGGCTTACGGCGCAGCGACTGCCACGCAGGCGAGGAACCTCGCAGAACCCGGAAGGACTGCCGATGCCGCCCGCCAACCGCCCGAACCTCTGCCGCTCAGCATCCTGATCCGGACGCTGAACGAAGCTGACCGCCTTCCTCGAACCCTGCGCTCGACGGCGGCGCTCGGCGCGGAGGTGGTGATTATCGACGCTGGCTCAAAAGATGAAACGGTCGCCATCGCCAAGTCGTTTGGCGCGCGCGTCATTGGCAATCCGTGGCCCGGCTTTGGTCCGCAGCGTCGGTTTGGCGAGGAGCGGTGCGCCAACGATTTCATTTTTTCGCTTGACGCCGACGAAGTGCTTACTGACGATCTTGTCGAAGAGATCCGTGGCGCATTTCTCGGGGAAAAGCCGCCGCGCCTGATGATTGTGCGCAAAGCGTCGGTGTTTCCGCATCACAAGCGGCCGCCGCCGTTGGCTTTCTGCCATGAGCAGATCCTCATCTACGACCGCCGCATCGCCAAAACCGGCCTTAACCCCAATTGGGACAAGCTCGAAATCACAACCGACGAGCGGCCCATAAGGCTCAAAAACCCGTTGTGGCACTTCAGTCTGCGGGACTTGAACCACGCGGTCGCCAAGGCGATTTACGTGGCCCAGTTGGCGGCCGATACGCAGCCGATGCGCTCGACGCCCCTGCTGGCGCTGCGCCTCCTGCTGGAATTTCCACTGGCCTTCATGAAATACTACTTCGTACGCCGGTACTGGCTGGCGGGCGTCGACGGGTTTACCTATGGCCTGATTGGCGCCTTTAGCCGCTTCATCAGGATTGCCATGATGCTGGAACGACGGATGTATTCGACGTTGCCGCGGTCGCCGGGCTCTGGGGGCGTAAAGTGATGCGGCCTTGTCCACATGGCCGCCGCATGTTAGCCACGCGTCAACACTCGGGGTATAGCGCAGCCCGGTAGCGCGGAAGTTTTGGGTACTTCAGGTCGCAGGTTCGAATCCTGCTGCCCCGACCAGTTCGTCCCGACAGCGGCGCAACACGGTGAGAACATGACGGCTCGCATCTACCTTCCCGCCCGCAACGCCATGCAGTCGGGCCAGGCAAACGACAAGTGGCTTCTCGAATACGAGCCCGCGACGCCGCGCCAGATCGAGCCCCTGATGGGGTGGACCAGTTCAGGCGACATGAAGCAGCAGATCAAGCTGCGGTTCGAATCAAAGGAAGAAGCTGTTGCTTACGCCCAACGCAACGGAATAGCGTTTCGGGCTGAGGAGCCAAAACCGGCGACGCGCAAGACCGTATCCTATTCCGACAATTTCAAAACCAGCCGTATTGTTCCCTGGTCGCATTGACGCGGGCGTCATCTTGCAACGGCTCCGTAGCTCAGCTGGATAGAGCAGCCGCCTTCTAAGCGGCAGGTCGCAGGTTCGAGCCCTGCCGGAGTCGCCAGTCGAATCAATGGATTAAAAGGACACTACCGGCTCTTATAGCGTTAGCTGTTGGTGCGGATTAGGATGATGGCCTCTGATTCGAGGAGGCATGTTTGGACAGCGGGGAATTCCGGGGCTGGCTGAGCGGGATGGAGAGACTGAGTCCGGCGCAGCGGCGACGCGCCTTGGCGGCGCTTGCGGGTGAACCGGCGGGGGTTTCGAG
>Ga0209698_10000292_pt1 | contig 55859 bp, 49 predicted proteins | sample LitLauG_LLR_2012_FD_187203 | JGI IMG/M metagenome (GOLD analysis project Ga0209698, IMG submission 187203) | Freshwater sediment microbial communities from Pennsylvania, USA - Little Laurel Run_MetaG_LLR_2012 (SPAdes) (version 2) | ecosystem: Environmental > Aquatic > Freshwater > Creek >...
GAATCGCCCCCAGGCGCAAGCATGTTGATCCTCTTGAAGAAGGGGACGCCCGAAGCCTCCGCGGGCCTCGTGGCGAGCCGTCTGCGCATGGCAGGCCTCGCGGTCCACCGCACCGACCATCAGGGTCAGGTGCGGCTTGCCGCCATGGGCGACACCACGGCGCTCGATTGGGACGAGGTGCGCAACTGGCCCGACGTCGAGGCGGCCCAGAAGATCCCGGTGCCCTTCAAGCTCGTGAGCCGCACGTTCCACCCGCAGGACACCGTGATCACGGTCGGGCGCTGCGCGATCGGCAGCGATCAGCTGGCCCTGATGGCAGGGCCATGCTCGATCGAGGGCGAAGCTCAGGCGTTCGAGATCGCCGAACAGGTGGCGAAGGCGGGCGCGACCGTGATGCGCGGCGGCGCGTTCAAGCCGCGCACCTCGCCGTACTCGTTCCAGGGCCTGGGCGAGGAGGGACTCAAGATCCTGCGCCGCGCGGCCGACGCGTTCGGGCTGGCCGTGGTGAGCGAGGTGATCGACACCCAGCAGGTTTCGATGGTGGCGCGCTACGCCGACATCCTTCAGCTCGGCGCGCGCAACATGCAGAACTACGCCCTGCTGCACGAGGTCGGACACGCCGAGAAGCCGGTGCTCCTCAAGCGCGGCCTCGCGGCCACCATCGAGGAGTGGCTGATGAGCGCCGAGCACATCCTCTCATCCGGCAACTCGCAGGTGATCCTGTGCGAGCGCGGCATCCGCACGTTCGAGACCTACACGCGCAACACGCTCGATCTGAACGCGATCCCGGTGGTGCGGGAGCTGAGCCACCTGCCGGTGATCGTCGATCCCTCGCACGGCACCGGCATTCGCAACAAGGTGGCGCCGATGGCGCGGGCCGCGATCGCCGCGGGGGCGGACGGGCTCCTGATCGAGGTGCATCACGATCCCGATCACGCCCTCTCGGACGGCGCTCAGTCGCTCTATCCGGCCCAGTACGCGGACCTGGTCGGGCAGATCCGCACCATCGCCACGGTGCTCGGCCGCCGGGTCTGAATCCGCCGCGGCCGCGGCCCGCTTTTCTTGACACCGCCGTGCGGCTCCGGCTTAATCGCTCGTTCCCGGGCGATTAGCTCAGCTGGTAGAGCACTTGCTCGACAAGCAAGGGGTCACTGGTTCAAGTCCAGTATCGCCCACCATCTTGGCGCGCAGCCGACACGCGGCACGCGCGCCTCACCCGAGGCCGGGGCCACCGTGAGCCAGGCGACCACCACCATGAGCGGGCCGGATCTCTCGAAGTATCCGGGGGGCGAGGGGCTCTATCGCCTGCGCCACTCGGCCGCGCACGTGCTCGCGACCGCCGTCACCGAGCTCTTCCCGGATGTGAAGGTGGCGGGCGGCCCGCCGGTCGACGGCGGCTTCTACTACGACTTCGCGCGCGAAAAGCCCTTCACACCGGAGGACCTCGAAAAGATCGAGGCGCGCATGCGCGAGATCGTGAAGGAGGATCAGCCGTTCGAGTCCGGCGAAACCACCCGCGACGAGGCGCGCGCGCGCTTCGAGAAGGCGGGCGAGAAGTACAAGCTCTACTTCCTCTCGCAGATCCCCGCGGGGGCGAAGGTCACCACCTATCGCAACGGCCCCTTCCTCGACCTGTGCCGCGGGCCGCACATGAAGAGCACCGGCGAGATCCGCGCCTTCAAGCTCACCCACGTCGCGGGCGCCTACTGGCTCGGCAGCGAGCGCAACGAGATGCTGCAACGCATCTACGGCACCGCATTCGCGACCGAAGAGGAGCTGGCGCAGCACCTCAAGAACGTCGAGGAGTCGCTGAAACGCGACCACCGCCGGCTCGGAAGAGAGCTCGATCTCTTCTCGGTGCACGAGGAGGTGGGGGCGGGGCTCATCCACTGGCATCCGCGCCTCGGCATGGTGCGTCATCTGATGGAGCAATTCTGGAAAGAGGAGCACCTCAAGGCCGGCTACCAGTTCGTCTACACCCCGCACCTCGCGAGCGAGAAGCTCTACGAGATCTCGGGGCACCTCCAGAACTACGCCGACATCATGTACTCGCCGATGGACATCGACGGGCAGCCGTACCGCGTGAAGCCCATGAATTGTCCCGGCCACATCATGATCTACAACTCGCGCAAGCACAGCTATCGCGAGCTGCCGGTGCGCTTCGCCGAGCTGGGCACCGTCTACCGCTACGAGCGCAGTGGCGTACTTCACGGCATGGAGCGCGTGCGCGGCTTCACCCAGGACGATTCACACATCTTCTGCACTCCCGAGCAGCTGCAGCAGGAGGTGCTCGGTGTGCTCGACTTGCATCACCGCCTGATCACCGCGTACGGCTACGAGTACCGCTGCTTCCTGGCGACCCGGCCGGCCGAGAAGTACCTGGGAAGCGAGGAGGAGTGGGCATTCGCGACCGAGGCGCTGCGCCAGGCGCTGGTGGCGCGCGGCCTGCCGTACGAGGTGGACGAGGGGGGCGGAGCGTTCTACGCGCCCAAGATCGACATCAAGCTGAAGGACGCCATCGGGCGCGACTGGCAATGCGGCACCGTGCAGGTGGACCTGAACCTGCCGAAGCGCTTCGGCGTCACCTACACCGCGGCGGATGGTCAGGAGCACGAGGTCATCATGCTGCACCGCGCGCTCTACGGCTCGCTCGAGCGCTTCGTCGGCATCTACATCGAGCATACCGGCGGCGAGTTCCCGGTGTGGCTCGCGCCGGTGCAGGTCATGGTGATTCCCGCCAATCCCAAGGCATTCGATTACGCCGGCTCGACCGCGGCGCTGCTCACGGCCGGCGGCGTGCGCGCGGAGATCGATCTGCGCGACGAGAAGATGGGCGCGAAGATCCGTGACGCCGAGCTGCTGAAGGTGCCGTACATGCTGGTCGTGGGCCCGCGCGAGGCCGAAGCCGGCACCGTCGCGCCGCGCCGCAAGGGCCAGGGCCAGCTCGAGGCGATGAGCCGCGAGGCATTCCTCGAGCGCGTGCAGCGCGAGACCCAATCACGCTCCTGAGTGCGCTCCTGAAGCGCGGCCCGGCCGGGCGAACCGCGAACTCGAACGAAGAGGGCAGCGCCGGCTGGGCGCTGCCCTCGCGTGAGACCCGCGGCCTCGATCAGTAGATGACGGTGAGCCCGCCGCGCACGCCGGCGCCGGTCACGTCCACGACCTGGCGGGTCAGCATGCCACTCTGATCGTGCAGGTCGCGCCCCAGCGATCCGGCGTTGTAGAACGCTTCGCCGTTGATGCGCAACTGGCGCGAGAGCGGAATGCCGATGCCGCCCCAGGCCTGCCACGCCCAGTTGCTGAAGGTGGCCGAGAACGAGGAGCCGTCCTGATAGTTGTTGGCGCGAGCCAACAGCCACTCGTAGCCGGCGCCGCCTCCGACATAGGGAACGAGCGGCGCGTTCTTCCACGGCGTGAGCTGGAGGAACGCCATCACCGGCAGGAGCTGCGTGCTCGCGTCGCCCAGCACCGCGCGCGGCGCGAACACCGAAGCGGGAAGCGTGGGCCCGGGAGCGCCCAGCGAGCTGTTGGAGTTGAAGAACCAGTCCGCGCTCAGTCCCATCGAGAGCTGGGGCACCATGAACGCCGCGAAGCGCGCGCCCAGGGCGCCGCTCGATTGGCTGGTATTGGACGGCATGTAGACGCCGCCGTAGAGCTGCACCTCGCCGATCGGCTTCGTGCGCGGGTCCGCAGGCGGATCCTCGAGGTTCGCGCCCACCGGCTCGAACTGGACGCGGCTGTGGATGCCCAACTGATCGCTCGCGTGCGAGAAGTCGCCGGCGAACGTGCGCGTCGCGGCGAGGCTCAGCGCGATAGCGATCACCGCGAGCGCGGCGACGAGGGCGAAGCGGCCCGGCTGCGAGTCCGAACGAGATGCGGTGCGATGGGGCTTCATAGTTTTCACGCTCTGTGGGCGACTCACCCAATGCTGGCGGCTTCCCGCCGGCTGGACACCGCGTGCGGCGCGCGAGTAAACGGCACGTTGCGACTGCAAGAATCGTAGCACCCGCGCAAGTCCCCCACAACGCCAGGCAAGGCGAAAACCGCGGAAAATGTGTGACAAGATGATGATGCCTGGCGCGCTCGAGAGGGCCGGCTCGGGCCATCGAATTCGGCGTCCCGGGCCGCCTTGCGCCGCCCGACTCCGCCGCGTACACTGCCGAACAGCATCATCCAAGCAGAAGCTCCGCGCTTCTCACCCCCGCGGGCCATTTGGCTCGCTCAAGGGTCCCGCCTCGGGCGCCTCCAGCCCCCGAGGCAGCCGGCGAGACGCCGGGCGGAAGCTCCCTGTTTGGAGAGTCCGCCCGGCGTTTCATTTGGCAACGTATGCCCGCCGGGAGAGCCCTGGCCCCAACGTCGGAGGTGACGGCCATTACGGTGACCAAGCAGCCCGAAGTCCGGGTGAACGAGCGCATTCGGGTTCCGCAGGTTCGGGTGATCGGTGATGACGGAGAACAGGTGGGGGTGCTGCCGGTACGGGAGGCGCTGACGCTGGCCCAGTCCCGGGGCCTCGACCTGGTGGAGGTCTCGCCCACGGCCCGGCCTCCGGTGTGCCGCATCATGGATTACGGAAAGTTCAAGTACGAGCAGAACCGGAGGGCCCGCAAGGCCAAGAAGAAGCAGCACCAGATGCAGCTCAAGGAAATCAAGATGCGCCCCAAGATCGATGGGCACGACTACGAATTCAAGGTCGAGCACGCCAGGCAATTCCTGGGCGGACGCGACAAGGTCAAGGTCACCGTCACGTTCCGCGGCCGCGAGATGGCGCACCAGGAAATCGGCCACAAGCTGATCCAGCGCGTGCTTGCCGACCTGTCGGAGATCTCGACCGTCGAGTCTCCGCCCCGTTCCGAGGGCCGCACGCTGTCCGCAGTCCTGATGCCGAAGGCGTCAGGCGCGGGGAAGCCCGCCACGGATGGCGTGGCGCGCACCGCCAAGCCGTTGACCGATTCCGTCCCGCGCGCGGCGAGCACGCCGCGCACCGCTCACAAGGCCGCGGACCCCGCGGCCGGATAAATAGGAGTTCCGATGCCGAAGCAGAAATCCAATCGCGCCGCCGCCAAGCGCTTCAAGATCACCGGAACCGGCAAGGCCATGCGCGCCCACTCGGGATTGCGTCACGGCATGGTCGGCAAGTCGCGCCGCCGCAAGCGCAAGCTCGTGGGCTTCTCGATGGTCGCGCAGGTCGACCAGGCCCGCGTGCTGCGGATGCTGGGCAAGCGCTAGAAAAATTCACATTCCAACGATTGAGCGAGAGACCGGCGGACTTGAGGCCGGTTCGGGAGGATTCTCGAGATGCCACGCGCAAAAACCGTCGTTCCGGGACGCGCCCGCCGGCGCAAGGTGCTCAAGGCCGCGAAGGGCAATTACAGCGGCCGGCGCAAGCTGTTCAAGACCGCGCTCCAAACCCTGCAGCGCGCCGGCCAGTTCGCCTACGAACATCGCCGCACGCGCAAGCGTGACTTCCGCAGCCTGTGGATCGTCCGCATCAACGCCGCCGCACGCAACAACGGCCTGACCTACAGCACGCTGATCGCCGGATTGAAGCGGGCCAACGTGGACGTGAATCGCAAGCTGCTCGCCGACCTCGCGGTTCGCGACGCGGCCGCGTTCGCGAAGCTCGCGGAGGTGGCGAAGTCGGCGGTGGCGTGACCGAGGCGCCCCATTCGGATCGCGCGCCCGAGCCGGGCACGTCGATCGCACCGGCACGGGGCAGCGGCGCGCTTCCCGACGCCTGGGACTCGGGCCCCGATCCGGAATCCATGGTTCCCGGCCAGGCCGATCGCGCGCGGCAGCTCGCCGAGATCGCGCCCCACTGGGCCGCGTACTACGGGCGTGCCGCGCGCGGACTCGCGGGCGCCGCGAGCGCCGAGGAGCTGCTGGAGCGTCACACCGCCGTGCTCGGCCGCGAGCGCGGCAACCTCACGCTCCAGATGCAGGGGCTGGGTCAGCTCCCGCTCGAGGAGCGCAAGAGCACCGGTCGCGCGCTCAACCTCATGAAGCAGTGGCTGGGCGAGATGTCCGATGTGCGGCGCGCCCAGTTGCGCGCCGCCGCGGGCGGACAGATCCCGCTCGACGTCACGCTGCCGGGCCGCCGCCCCTGGGTCGGACGCGCGCACGTGCTCGCGCAGGTGCGCGACGAGCTGCTCGATCTCTTCCATGGCCTCGGCTACTCGGTCTACGAGAGCCGCGAGGTCGAGACCGACGAATACAACTTCGGCAAGCTCAACTTCGCGCCCGATCATCCCGCGCGCGATGCGCACGACACCTACCTGGTCGGCGCCGGCCGCGTGCTGCGCACGCACACCTCGCCCGGCTGGGTGCGTGCGATGGAAGAGCGCAAGCCGCCGCTGCGCCTGGTGTTTCCGGGCCGCGTCTACCGCGCCGAGCAGGTGGACGCGAGCCACATGGATCAGTTCCACCAGATCGACGGACTGTGCGTGGGCCGCCACGTCAGCATGGCGGACTTGAAGGGCACGCTCAGCGTGTTCGCGCGCTCGATCTACGGCCCGCAGGTTCGCACGCGCCTGATTCCGATCTACTTCCCGTTCGTCGAGCCCGGCTGCCAGATGGACGTCGCGTGCGCGATCTGCGGCGGCAGTGGACGAACGGACGGCGGCGCGCAGCGCTGCCCGGTGTGCAAGGGCTCGGGCTGGAGCGAGCTGCTGGGCGCCGGCATGGTGCACCCCAACGTGTTCAAGGCGGTGGGCTACGACCCCGAAGAGTGGACCGGTTTCGCGTTCGGCATGGGCGTCGAGCGCATCGCGATGGCGCGGCACGGCATTCCCGAGATCCGGCTCTTCCTCGAGAACGACGTGCGCTTTCTCTCGCAATTCTGAATGAGCGGCCCGCGATGAAGCTCTCGCTCTCCTGGCTGCACGAGTGGATCGAGTTCGACGCCGCGCCCGAGCGCGTGGCCGAGGCGCTCACGACGCGCGGCTTCTACGTCGAGGACATCGAGGAGCGCGGCCGCTCGTATCCCGGCGTCGTGGTGGCGCGCGTGCTCGAGGTGCAGAAGCATCCCAACGCCGACAAGCTCTCGCTGTGCCGCGTGGACGGCGGCGCCGGCGAGCTGCGCGTGGTGTGCGGCGCACCGAACGTGAAGGCCGGAATGTGGGTGCCACTCGCCACGGTGGGCGCGAAGCTGCCGGGCGGCGTCACGATCAAGAAGAGCAAGATCCGCGGCGAGGAGAGCCAGGGCATGCTGTGCTCGGCGCGCGAGCTCGAGCTCTCGGACGATCACGAGGGCATCGTGGACCTCGAGCGCTGGCTGAACGAGGGCGGCCATGTGGCGCCCGCGGCGCTCACGCTCGGCAAACCGTTCGATCAGCTGGGCGAGGCGCCCGACACCGTGCTCGAGGTCGAGGTGCCGTTCAATCGGCCCGACGGCATGGGCGTGCTGGGGCTCGCGCGCGAGGTGCGCGCCGCGCTCGGCGCGCGTTGGAGCGCCGCCGCCGGCGCGTGGCGATCGGCGCGCTGGCGCGGCCGCTCCGACTTCGATCTCGAGCTCGAGGACCGCGAGGGGTGCCCCCGCTACATCGCGCAGTGCATCGATGAGGTCCAGATCGGCGCCTCGCCGGCCTGGATCCGGCGCCGCCTCGAGGCCGTGGGCCAGCGCTCGATCAACAACATCGTGGACATCACGAATCTCGTGCTGCTCGAGTTCGGGCAGCCGCTGCATGCGTTCGATCTGGAACGACTGGGCGGGCGCGCGATTCGCGTGCGCCGCGCGGCGGCCGGCGAGTCGATCGTCACGCTGGATGGCAAATCGCGCGCGCTCGATCCCGAGGTCCTGGTGATCGCCGATCGCGAGCGGCCGGTGGCGGTGGCGGGCGTGATGGGCGGACGCGACTCCGAGGTCACGGAGCGCACCACATCGCTCCTCCTCGAGTGCGCGTGGTTCGATCCCACGCGGGTGCGGCGCGGCTCGCGACGCCTCGGGCTCTCGACCGAGGCCTCGAAGCGCTACGAGCGCGGCGTGGATCCCGAGATCGGCTCGGCCGCTGCGGCGCGCTTCCTCGCCCTGCTCAAAGAGGTCTCGCCGACCGCGAAGCCCGCCGCGGCGCGCGAGCGCGACCTGATGGAAGGCCGGCGCCGCACGGTGACGCTGCGCCCCGCGCGCGGCACGAGGCTCGTGGGCCTCGAGTTCGGCGCCGCCGAGGCGCGCCGACAGCTCGAGTCGCTCGAGTTCCAGGTCGAGTCCGGCGATCCGCTGCGCGTCACCGTGCCCTCGTGGCGACCGGACGTGCGCATCGAGGAGGATCTGATCGAAGAGGTGGCGCGCGGGCACGGCTACGACAAGATTCCGGAGGCAGCGGCCGGCGCGGATGGCGTGCGCGCCGAGCGTTCGCCGCGTGAGCGCCTGGTGACGCGCGCGCGGGGCGCCATGCTCGCGCGCGGGCTCAACGAAGCGATCGGGCCGGCGCTGATCGGTGAGCGCGAAGCGGAGCTCACCGCCGCGCTCCTCGGCGCGGGCGCCGCGCGGCTCGTCAAGCTCGAGAATCCCGCGAGCCGCGAGGGCGAGGTGCTGAGGCCGAGTCCGGTGGCGGGCCTCTTGCGCGCGTGCGCACACAACCTCAAGCAGGGCGCTCGCGCGGTGCGGCTCTTCGAGGTCGGCACGACGTTTCTGGCGGGCACGGGCGCGCTGCCCGATGAGTCGCGCATGCTCGCGGCGATCGTGTGCGGCAGCCGCTACGCGCACGCGCACGATGGGGCCGGGGGAGATCTCGACGTCGCGGATGCGCGCGGCCTCTGGGACGCATGGCTCGCGGAGATGCGCGTTGACACTCCCGAATGGCGAGCCTATTCTGCCGACGGCTGGAAAAGCGGTGCCAGCGCGGAACTTGCGTCCGGCACTTCGCGTATCGGATGGGCCGGCCTGTTGGATCCGGCGCTGCTCGGCGCCTGGGACATCGAGGTCCCGGTCCACCTGTTCGCGGTGATGCTGGACGCGCTGCCGTCCGCGCCCGCCGTGCCCCATGCCGTGATGCCGGGGCGCTTCCCGCCGGTGCGCCGCGATGTGGCGTTCTTCGTCCCTTCCGGCACCCCGCACGCCGATGTCGTGCGCGTGCTGGTGGCCGCGGGGGGGAAGGCGATCACCGCGGCGGAAGTGTTCGACGTTTACGCCGGAGCGGGAACGCCGGCCGGCATGAAGAGTCTCGCATACGCACTCGAGTTCCAGGATCCGCAGCGCACGTTCACGGAGTCCGAGATTCGCGCGATTCAGGATCGCATGGTCGAGGCCGTCGCGAAGGAGTGCGGCGGCCGACTGAGAGAGCGATGAACGAACCCATCATCAGCCTGAGCGGCGGCGCGATCGATCTCGATCGCCTCGCCGAGAGGATCGAGAAGGCGGCCGGCGTCGTGCAGCAGTTGCGCGCCGAACGCGACCGGCTGGCGCGCGAGGGCGAGGAAACCGTCACGCGCCTGCGTCAGCTGGAGCAGAAGCTTCAGGGCCAGGAACTCGGCGCCGTGCTTCAAGAGCTCACCGCGCTGCGCAGGGAGCAGCGCGAGTGGGTGAGTGAGCGGCGCGACGTGGCCACGAAGATCGAGACGTTGGTGAAGAAGCTGGAGCGTATCGAAGCCTGATCCCACGGGCCTCCGCCGCAAGGGAGGCCTGGGGGATTGAAGTTCAAACCATCGAACACGCAGGGAATGGCGGCGAGGCGGGGGCACGATGGACGCCAGGAATGTCGTTCAAGTGCAGATTTTCGGCCACTCCTACACGATTCGCGGGGATGCCAACCGCGAGCACATCCTGGGAGTGGCGGCCTACGTGGATGAAAAGATGCGCGAGATCACCGAGAAGCTTCCGGTGGCATCGCTTTCCAAGGTGGCCATTCTGGCCTCCCTCAACATCGCCGATGAGCTGTTCAAGGAGCGGAATCGCAACCAGACTCAAGGCCAGGAATGGACCGACAAGGCGGCGCGAATCAGCGCGCTGCTCGACGAGGTGCTCCAGGACAGTTCTTCGTGACGACCGTGGAGGACGCCCGCTGACGATTTCCCTGCCGTGCGCGTGATGCCACGCAGTTCTTGAACCAACAGATTCATTCTTGGGAGCTCCTGTGATCGGCGACGCCACGCCGGAGGCCGGTACGGCCGCCCGGAAGGCAGACCCGGCGAAAGGCGCACCCACCTGGTTCGCCAGGTCTCAAGAACTCTCGTGCACACGGCATTTCGGCGGGGATTCTTTCCCCGCGTCATGGCCCGTGCCGCCGCCCGACGAAGCGGCGCGGCGCGGGCCCGGGGGATGACGATGATGTGGACGACTTGGATCGGCGGCGCCCTCGTGGGTGCCGTCGCGGCGTTTGTGGCCGGCTTCTTCCTGCGCGACCGGATGGGAGAGCGGCGCGCCCAGAGCGCGGAGCGGCGCGCGCGTGATGTGATCGATCAGGCCGGGCGCGAGGCGGAATCCGTCAAGCGCGGCGCGCTGCTCGAGGGCCGTGAGGAAGCGCTGCGGCTGAAGCAGCAGGTCGAGCGCGAAAGCCAGACCGCACGCAACGAGCAGATCGCCTCCGAGCGCGTGTTCCAAGAGAAGGAAGCCGCGTTCAACCGGCGCGTCGACCTGATCGAGAAGAAGGACCGCGACCTCAAACGCCTCGAGCAGGAGGTGCTGGCGCGCGAGGCGTCGGTGCAGGCGCGGAGCGAGGACGTCGCGAAGCTCGCCGCACAGCAGCGCGTCGGCCTCGAGCGGATCGCCGGACTGAGCGCGGATGAAGCGCGCGCGCAGCTCATCGGCGAGATCGAGAGCGAGGCGCGCGCCGAGGCGGCGCGGCGCGTGACCGAGATCCGCGACAACGCGCAGCGCAACGCCGAGCGCGAGGCCCGCAAGGTGCTGACGCTCGCGATCCAGCGTTACGCGTCCGATCACGTTTCGGAGTCCACGGTCTCGGTCGTGCACCTGCCGAGCGACGACATGAAGGGCCGCATCATCGGACGCGAGGGCCGCAACATCCGCTCGTTCGAGACCATCACGGGCGTGGACGTCATCATCGACGACACCCCCGAGGCGGTGATCCTCTCCGGCTTCGATCCGGTGCGCCGCGAGATCGCGCGCGTCGCGCTCGAGCGCCTGGTGGCGGACGGCCGCATCCATCCCGCGCGCATCGAAGAGGTGGTGGCGAAGGTCAAGATCGAGGTGGACAACAAGATTCGCGAGTTCGGCGAGATGGCATGCCTCGAGGTGGGGGTGCACGGCATCCATCCCGAGCTGCAGAATCTGCTCGGCAGGCTTCAATACCGCACCTCGTACGGGCAGAACATCCTGCGGCACTCGATCGAGGTCGCCCACCTCGCCGGCATGATGGCGGCCGAGATCGGCATGGATCAGAAGATGGCGAAGCGCGGCGGCCTGTTGCACGACATCGGCAAGGCCATCGATCACGATCACGAGGGCACGCACCCGGCGCTCGGCATGGAGGTCGCAGCGCGTCACGGCGAGCCGCCCCCGGTGCTGGAGTCGATCGGCTATCACCACGACGACTACGCCGGCGGGAGCCTGTGGCCGGTGCTGATCTCGGCCGCCGACGCGGTCTCGGGGGCGCGCCCCGGCGCGCGGCGCGAGAGCCTGGAGATCTACATCAAGCGGCTCGAAGCGCTCGAGAAGATCGCGAACACGTTTCCGGGCGTCGAGAAATCGTACGCGATCCAGGCCGGGCGCGAGGTGCGCATCATGGTCGAGCATCATCGTGTCGACGATGCGCGGGCGCAGAATCTCGCGGCCGAGATCGCGCGCCGGATCGAGAAGGAGCTGCAGTATCCGGGGCAGATCCGCGTCACCGTGATCCGGGAGACGCGCGCCGTGGATTACGCGAAGTAGAATCGAGGCGCCATGCTCAAGATCCTGTTCGTCGCGGACGTGATCGGCTCGCCGGGACGCGAGGTGATCCAGGCGGTGCTGCCGGGCTTGAAGCGCAGCACGGGGGCTCAGCTCGTGATCGTGAATGCGGAAAACTCCGCGGGCGGCTTCGGCGTGACGCGCGACTCGGCCGCCGATCTGTTCAAGGCCGGCGCCGACGTCCTCACCGGCGGCAATCATCTCTGGGATCGTCGCGAGGGCGCGGCCTACATCGCCGCCGAGCCGCGTCTCGTGCGCCCGGCGAATCTGCCGCCCGGAACGCCGGGACAGGGCTGCGGCGTCTTCAAGGCTTCGGACGGCACGCCGGTCGGCGTCATCAACCTGCTCGGACGCGTATTCATGAAAGAGGTGGATGATCCCTTTCGCGCGGCGGATCAGGCGCTCGAGACGCTGCGCGGCAAGTGCCAGGCGGTGCTGGTGGACTTCCATGCCGAGACCTCGGCCGAGAAGATGGCGCTGGGCTGGCACCTGGATGGCCGCGCGAGCGCGGTGATCGGCACGCACACGCACGTTCAAACCGCGGATGAGCGCGTGCTGCCGAAGGGCACCGCGTTCCTGGGCGACGCCGGGATGACCGGCGGCTTCGACTCGGTGATCGGCATGGATCGCGAGGCCGCGCTCCGGCGCTTCCTCACGCTGAGGCCCGAGCGCTTGACGCCGGCCCCCGGGGACCTGCGCCTGAACGGCGCGCTGATCGAGATCGATCCCGCGACGGGGCGCGCGGTTTCGATCGAGCGCATCCAGATCGCCCACGACGCGGGCGAGAGAGCGCGCGGCGGGCCCGCGGCGCGCGGTGCGGGCGCGGCGCGCGTACTCTCGGGCGAGGAGCCGGCGCTCGCGGTTCGGCTGGCGGCGCGCGCCGAGGTCGAGCGCCTGCGGCAGGGCGGCATCGTCCCCACGCTCGCGCTGGTGTCGGTGGGTGAGGACGAGGCCTCGAAGATCTATCTCGCGCGCAAGGCGCGCGCGTGCTCCGAGGTCGGGATCGAAGTGCGGCGGGCCCCGCTGCCGGGCGGCGGCGACGTGCGCGCGGTGGTGGAGCGCGTGCGGGGGCTGGGCGCCGATCCCGAGGTGCACGGAATTCTCGTCCAGTTGCCCCTCGATGTCGCCGGGCGCGGCGGGCCTTCGGGCTCGGCGGCCGCGCAGCTGGTGATCGAGGCGATTCCGCCGCTGAAGGACGTGGATGGCTTTCATCCCGACAACGTCGGCCGGTTGAGCCTGGGGCTGCCATGCCTCATGCCGTGCACGCCGCGCGGCATCGTCGAGCTGCTGCGCCATCACGGCATCCCGCTCGCTGGCGCCCACGCGGTGGTGCTGGGGAGGAGCCCGATCGTCGGCCGACCGCTCGCGACGCTGCTCTCTCAAAAGGGCATCGACTGCACGGTGACGCTCGGCCACAGCGCGAGCGGTCCGCTGCTCCAGAAGCTCGCGCGCGAGGCCGACGTGCTGGTCGCCGCGATGGGGCGACCGGAGATCGTGACCGCCGAGTGGGTGAAGCCGGGCGCCACGGTCGTGGACGTCGGCATCCATCGCGTTCCCGACGCCGCGAGCGAGAGCGGCTCGCGCTTGACCGGTGACGTGCACGCCGCATCGGTCCGCGGGGTGGCCGGCGCGCTCACGCCGGTTCCGGGCGGCGTCGGCCCCATGACGGTGGCCATGGTGGTGGCGAACACCGCGCTCGCGGCCGGCCGCCAGGTCAGCGCCGCGCGCGTATGAGGGCGACGATGGGCGCGACCACCGCCACGGATCAGGTGCTCTCGGTTTCCGAGATCACGCGGCGCGTCGCCGAGGCGCTCGAAGCGAGGTTCACGAGCGTTTGGGTGCGTGGCGAAATCGGAGGGCTCAAGCGCGCCGAGAGCGGCCACATGTACTTCGACCTCAAGGAAGGCCGCGACGCGGTGCTGGGCTGCGCGCTCTGGAAGTCATCAGCCCAGCACCTCTCGTTCGATCCCCGCGACGGCATGCAGGTCGAGGCGTTCGGCGGCATCGAGGTGTTCCCGCCCCGGGGGAAATATCAGCTCATCATTCGCGAGCTGCGCCCGGCGGGCCGTGGCGCGCTGCTGCTCGCGCTCGAGGAGCTGAAGAAGCGTCTTCAGGCCGAGGGGTTGTTCGACGAGGCGCGCAAGCGTCCGCTGCCACGCTATCCCGCGCGCATCGGGCTCGTCACGAGTCCGACCGGCGCGGCGGTGCGCGACATGGTGCGCGTGCTGCGCGCGCGCTGGCCATCGATCGGCATCGTGCTCGCCCCGGTGCGCGTGCAGGGCGAGGGCGCGGCGGCCGAGATCGCGGCCGCGATCGGCGCGTTCAATCGTCATGCCGGCGTCGATCTGCTGATCGTGGGGCGCGGCGGCGGATCGCTCGAGGACCTCTGGGCGTTCAACGAGGAGACGGTCGCGCGCGCGATCGCGGGATCGCGCCTGCCCGTGATCTCCGCGGTCGGCCACGAGGTGGATCGGACGCTCGCCGACGATGCCGCCGATGTGCGCGCCGCGACGCCCTCCAACGCGGCCGAGCTCGCGGTGCGCGATTGCCAGGACGTGGCGCGCGAGGTGGCCGCGCTCACCTCGCGAATCGATCGCGAGGCGCGCGCCGTGGTCTCGGAGCGCCGCGAACGCTTGAGCGGGCTCCAGCGGAAGTACGGCTTCCGGCGTTTGCGGGACTACTTTGGGCGGACCCAGCAGCGCGTGGATGAGGCATCGCAGCGCATCCAGCAGTGGATCCGCCGGGCATTGCGGAGCGCCGCGGAGCACCTGGCGGCGGTGCGCGCGCGCTATGGATTGCGAGAGTTCCCGCGGCAGATCGCGGATCGGGTGGACGAGGTCCGCACGCTGGCCGCGCGGCTCGCGGATGCCGCGCAAACGGCCGCGCTCGCGCGCCGGTTGCGGCTCAAGGCCTGCGACGACCGGCTGCGAGCGCTGTCGCCGAAATTGGTGCTGGAGCGCGGCTATTGCCTCGCGCACGCGGCCGACGGTACGCTGGTGCGCGGCGCGGACTCGCTCCGCGTCGGCGAGCGCATCACGCTCGAGTTCGCGCGCAGCGAGGCCGACGCCCGGATCGAGGAGATTCGAAGAGGAGGAGAATGATGGCGGCCAAGAAGGGTCCCGCGAGCGGCGCCGCGGCCGAAACGCCGGTCGCGTTCGAGCAGGCCATGGAGCGCCTCGAAGAGGTGGCCGAGGAGCTGGAAAGCGGCGAGCTTTCGCTGGAGGATTCCCTCAAGCGTTATGAAGAGGGGATGAAGCTCTCCAAGCAGCTGACGAACATGCTCGATCAGGCCGAGAAGCGGATCGAGAAGCTCAAGTCGGGCGAGGACGGCGAGCCCGAGACCGAGCCCTTCGATCTCGACCTCAAGCCGGGCGATCCCGGCGAGGGCCGGCTGCCGTTTTGAAGCGGACGCGCCACTCCCGCGCGTTCACCCGCGATGGCGCGCTGATCGCGCGCGTCCGCGCGATCGACCACGCGCTCGATCGCGCGCTTCCGGCCGCTTCGGCGCCGCCACGCCGCCTGCATGCCGCGATGCGCTACGCCGCGCTCTCGCCCGGCAAGCGCGTGCGGCCGCTGCTCGTGCTCGCCTCGTGCGAGGCGCTGGGCGGCGCGTGGCGCCGCGCGCTCCCGGCGGCCGCCGCGCTCGAGCTGGTGCACGCGTTTTCGCTCGTTCACGACGATCTGCCGGCGCTCGATGACGACGACTTTCGCCGCGGCCGGCCCACCGCGCACCGCCGCTACGGCGAGGCGGTGGCCCTGCTCGCGGGTGATGCGCTGTTGGCGCTCGCCTTCGAGACGCTCGCCGGGCTCGGGCGCGAGGGCGTGGGAGCGGTGCGCATCGCCGAGGCCCAGCGGGTGCTCGCGCACGCGAGCGGCAGCCGCGAGCTGGTGGGCGGCCAGGTGCTCGATCTCGAGGCCGAGGGCCGCCGGGTTCGCGCGGTCGACGTGCGCGCGATTCACGCCCGCAAGACCGGAGCGCTGATCGGCGCGGCGCTCGCGCTCGGCGCGCTCGTCGCGGGCGCGAATGCCCGGCGCGTGAGGGCGATGGAGCAGCTCGGCCGCGGACTCGGCCTCGCGTTTCAGATCCAGGATGACCTCATGAACCGCAGCGCGACGCTGCGCCAGCTCGGCAAGCGCGCCGGCACCGACGCCGCGCTCGGCAAAGCGACGTACCCGGCCGCGCTCGGAGAGCCGCGCTCCCGGCGCGCCGCCGCGGCCGCGTTCCAGCGCGCGCGGGGAACGATCGCGAGGCTCGGCCGGCGCGCGGATCCGCTCGGTCGGCTCGTTCAGACCATCGAGGCGCGCACCCGATGAGTCCGGCGCCGGGCGACCGGTCGGGGGCGCGCCCCACGGGCCGTGAGTTTGCCCCGCGAGCGGCGGATTCGTATCGTGTGCCCGAGACTCGCCGCCCACACCCACGCGTGAGGTGAACCACGGTCCCATTCTGGCTCGCCATCTCCGCCGGCTTCCTGGTTCAGGGCTACAAGGGAGTGAAGGAGTACATCCGCACGCGGCGCTGGAACCTCAGGCGATTCGTCGAGACCGGAGGCATGCCCAGCTCGCACGCGGCCTCGGTCGCGGCGCTCTCGACCGCGGTCGGAATGGAAGAGGGATTTCGCTCCACGCTGTTCGGCGCCACGCTATTTTTCAGCCTGATCGTCATGTATGATGCGGCTGGCCTCAGGCGCGCCGCCGGACGGCAGGCCGAAGTGCTGAATCGCCTGATCGACGAACACTTCCGGCACCCCGAGAAGGACGCGCAAAGGCTCATGGAGCTGCTCGGACACACGCCCCTCGAAGTGCTCGTGGGTGGGATGCTGGGCTGCGCCGGGACGCTCCTCTGGTACCTGTGGGCGGCCCGATGAGCCTGCTCGAGTCGATCCACTCGCCTGCGGACTTGAAGTCGCTCGATGCCGCGCAGCTCACCCAGCTCGCGGCCGAGATCCGCCACACGATCATCCAGACCGTGGCGCGTCGCGCCGGACACCTGGCGCCCAACCTCGGCGTGGTCGAGCTGACGCTCGCGCTCCATCGCGTCTTCGAATCGCCCCGCGACCGCATCATCTGGGACGTCGGGCATCAGTCCTATCCGCACAAGCTCGTGACCGGCCGCTTTGCCGAGTTTCACACCCTGCGCACGCTCGGCGGCCTCGCCGGCTATCCGCGCCGCGCCGAGAGCGAGCACGATCCGTTCGGCACCAGCCACGGCAGCACCTCGATCTCGGCCGCGCTCGGCTTCGCGGTGGCGCGCGACTTGAAGGGCGAGGATCACCACGTGATCGCGGTGATCGGCGACGGCGCGCTCACCGGCGGCATGGCGTTCGAGGGGCTCAACAACGTCGGCGAGCTGGGGCGGCGGCTGATCGTGGTGCTCAACGACAACGAGCACAGCATCTCGCCGAACATCGGCGCGATCCACCGCTACCTCACGAAGCTCACCACCAGCCGTATGTACCGGCGCTTCGAGCACGACGTGTGGGAGCTGCTCGGCAGCCTGCCGCGCGGCCGCAAGGCCCAGGCGCTCGCGGGCCGCATCAAGGAGGGCCTCCAGAACCTGGTGGTGCCGACCGTGCTGTTCGAGGAAATGGGACTCAAGTACTTCGGCCCCATCGACGGCCACGACCTCGCGGTGCTCGAGGAAACGCTGTCCGACCTCAAGCGTTTCGATCAGCCGGTGCTGCTGCACGTGATGACGCAGAAGGGCCGCGGCTACGGGCCCGCCGAGCAGGACGCGAGCACGTTCCACGGCGTCGGCGTGTTCGATCCCGAGACCGGCGCCGCGTCCAAGGGCGCGCGCCGCACGTACACGCACGTCTTCGGCGAAACCGCGCTCAAGATCGCCGAGCGCTTCCCGAACGCCGTGGCGGTGACGGCCGCGATGACCGACAACACCGGCCTCAAGGCGTTCGCGGAGAACTTCCCGCAGCGCTTTTTCGACGTGGGCATGGCCGAGGAGCACGCGGTCACGTTCTCGGGGGGACTCGCGGCCGAGGGGATCCTGCCGCTCACCACCATCTACTCCACGTTCCTCCAGCGCGGCTTCGATCAGATCATCCACGACGTCGCGGTTCAGAACCTGAAGATCGTCCTGTGCGTCGATCGTGCCGGCCTGGTGGGGGAGGATGGCGCTCCGCAGCACGGCGTGTTCGACGTCGCGTATCTGCGCGTGGTCCCGGGCACGGTGGTGATGCAGCCGAAAAACGGCGAGGAGCTACGCGACATGCTATGGACCGCCGCGCATTGGGAGGGCCATGCGCCGATCGCGGTGCGCTATCCGCGCGCGCCGATCCCCGAGGACACGCTGCCGGATCGCGAGCCGCGAGTGCTCGAGATCGGTCGCGCCGAGCAGTTGCGTGCCGGCGGCGACATCGCCCTGATCGCGCTCGGCACCATGGTGCTGCCGGCGCTGGCGGCGGCCGATCAGCTGGCCGAGAAGGGCGTTTCGGCCACGGTCGTGAACGCGCGCTTCGCCTCGCCGCTCGATGAACGCATGATCGCGGGACTGGCGCGCTCGGTGGGACGGCTCGTGACGATCGAGGAAGCGATCGTGACGGGCGGATTCGGCAGCGCGGTCTCGGAGTGCCTCGATCGCCTCGGGCTCTCCGGCACCCCGCAGCTGCGCCTCGCGCTGCCGCCGGAATTCATCGCGCACGGCCGACGCGACGAGCTGCTCGAGCAGGCCGGCCTGGATGCGGCCGGCATCTCGCGGCGCGTGCTCGAGTGGCACACTTCCCAGGTTCGGCAGTTCACGTGAAGACGCACATTCGCCGCATCGCGATCCTGGGCCACGCCGAGCGGCCCAGCGTGCGGCGGGCCGCGGCATCGCTCCAGCAACGGCTCACGCGCATCGGCTACAGCGTGCGCATCGAGTCCGACCTCGCGAGCCGCATTGGCGCCACGCCGGTCCCGCTCCACGCGCTCGCTCGCTGGTGCCAGCTCATGATCTCGCTCGGGGGCGACGGCACGGTGCTGACCGCCGCGCGCGCCATGGCGGGCCGCCACGGCGGGCTGCTCGCCGTGAACCTGGGCGGGCTCGGATTTCTGGCCGCAGCGGAGCAGCGGGATCTCTCGCGCGCGGTTCAGGCGGTGCTGGCCGGGCGCTGGCGCGTCACCGCGCGCACCGGCGTCGCCGCCCGCATCCGGAAGGGCGGGCGGATCACCGCGCGCATCTTTGCGCTCAATGATGCGGTGGTGAGAAGTCAGACCAGCTACGCGGCGCTCCACATGCGGCTGGTGGCGCTCGGGCACGATCTCGGGCGCCTGGTCGCCGATGGCCTAATCGCCGCCAGCAGCTCCGGCTCGACCGCGTATTCGCTCTCGGCCGGAGGACCGGTGCTGGCGCCCGACTTGAGCGCGCTCGTGGTGACGCCGGCCTGCCCGCACGCGCTCGGCAGCCGCTCGCTGGTGCTCGGCCCGGGCGCCACCGTGAGCGTGCTCGTGCTCGGGCCGGGCGCCGCGCTGCTGGTGTGCGACGGTCAGCATCCGCGCCCGCTCGCACCCGGCGACACGGTGGAGTTCACGCTCTCACGGGCGCGCGTGCGCTTCTACGAGAATCCGGCGCGGCCGTTCCTGCGCGCGCTTCACGCCAAGCTCGGCTGGCAGGGCAGCGCGCGAAGGAGCTTCTAGACCGTGCTCGAGCGCATTCGCATCCGCGATCTCGCGCTGGTCGAGAGTGACGAGATCGAGTTCGGCCCCGGCCTCAACGTCGTCACCGGGGAGACCGGCGCGGGCAAATCTCTGCTCGTCCAGGCCATCAACCTGCTGGTCGGTGAGCGCGCCGAGGCCGAAGTGGTGCGCGAGGGCGCGGACAGCGCGATCGTCGAGGGCGAGTTCCGCGTGGCCGGCGAGATCGCTGCGCGCATCGCCGAGCTGCTCGCGTCCTGGTCGCTCGAATTCGATGGCGAGTGCGTGATCGTGCGCCGCGAGGTGCTCGCGGGCGGCCGGAGCCGCGCGAGCGTCAATCAGTCGCCGGTGACGCAATCGGCCTTGAAGCGCCTGGGCGAGATCCTCGCCGACCTGCACGGCCAGCACGAGCACCAGAGCCTGCTCAAGCCCGACGCCGGGATCGAGCTGCTGGACCGGCTCGCGGGCCTGGGAGTCGAGCGCGCCGCGCACGCGGAGAAGCTCGCCGCCTATCGTGAGGCCGCCGGCGAGCACGAGCGGCTCGAGCAATCGCTCGCCACCTATGCCGAGCGCCGCGATTACCTGATGCAGGCGGCGCGCGAGCTGGACGACGCGCGGCTCGAAAGCGGTGAGGAGGAGGCGCTCAAGATCGAGGCCGCGCGGCTCCAGCACGCCGATCGCCTGCGGCAGCTGGTGGCGCAGGCGCTCGAGCGTCTCTCCGAGGGCGAGGGCGCGGCGCGCGATTCCGTCGCCGCGGCGGCGCACGCGTGCGATCAGGCCGCGGCGCTCGATCCCAGCCTCGAGGGCGCGCGCGCCGTGCTCGCGGAGGCCGCGATCGCCGTGGCCGAGGCGGCGCGCCAGATGTCCGATTACGCCGGCTCGCTCGAGGGCGATCCGCGCGCGTTGGAATCGATCGAGGCGCGGCGCGATCTGATCGCGCGGCTCGCTCGCAAGTACCGCCGCGGCGTGGAGGAGCTGATCGCGTGGCGCGCCGAGTTGGGCGGCGAGCTCGCGACCGGCGAGGACGCCGCGGGCGCGCTCGAGAGATCGCGCGAGCGACTCTCGGAAGCCGCGAACGCCTGCCGCCGCGCGGCCGAGGTTCTCTCGCGCCGCCGCCGCGCCGCGGCGCCCCAGTGGTCGGCGCGCGTCACGCGCGAGCTTCGGCCCCTCGGCCTCGCGGCCGCGAAGCTCGAGTTCGAGCTCGAGGCCGCCGAGGAAGAGGCCTCGCGCTCCGCGCTCGGACCCTCGGATCGCGTCGCGATCCGCTTCAGCGCGAACCCCGGCGAGGGCGTGCGGCCGCTCCAGCGGATCGCGTCGGGAGGGGAGCTGTCGCGTGTCATGCTGGCCTTGAAGACATCGCTGGAAGCCCAAGACCGCGTTGATCTTCTGCTCTTCGATGAAGTAGATTCGGGGATCGGTGGAGCGGTCGCCCGCGCGGTCGGCGAGCGCCTGCGCCGCCTCGCCACGCACCGCCAGGTCATCTGCATCACGCACCTTCCCATGATCGCCGCCCTCGCAGGACATCACATCGGAGTGGTCAAGTCCGGCGCGGCCGGGCGCACGGTGGCGGGGTTCGGAGTCCTGCGCGGAGAAGCGCGGATCGCGGAGCTGGCCCGCATGCTGGCCGGGGACCGCGCCTCGAGCACCACGCTGCGTCAGGCGCGCGAGCTGCTCGAGACCGCCGAAGCGCCGGAGCGGCCGTGACCTTTCCCTCGCTCGAGGAATTTCGCTCGCTCGCGCGCGCCGGCAAGCTCGTCCCGGTCTATCGCGAGGTGTTCGCGGATCACGACACGCCGGTTTCGGCGTTTCGCAAGATCGACGATGGGCCGTACGGCTTCCTGCTCGAGAGCGTCGAGGGCGGCGAGAAGTGGGGACGCTACTCGCTGCTCGGCAGCCGGCCCTCGGTGGTCTTCACGGCGCGCGGCGATCAATGCGAGATCGTCGAGGGCGGGAAGCAGCGCGCGGGGAAGAAGCCGCCGATCGAGGAGCTCGCGGCCCTGCTCGCGGCGCACCAGGCGATCGCCCTGCCGGGGCTGCCGCGCTTTTGCGGCGGCGCGGTCGGGTACCTGGGCTACGACACGGCACGCTGGTTCGAAAAGCTGCCGGCGCGCGCCGTGGACGATCTGAATCTGCCGGACGCGGTGTTCATGTTCGGCGATGTGGTGAGCGTGTTCGACAACCTCACGCACACCTTGAAGGTGGTGACGCACGCGCGCGGCGGCGGCGATCCCGACGCGGCCTACCGCGCGGCGGTGGCGCGGCTCGAGGCCGAGGTCGCGCGGCTGCGCCGGCCGCTCGACTGGAGCGAACCCGGTGCCGGCACGCCGCCACCCGAGCCGCAGTCCTCGATGACGCGCGATCAATACATGAGCGCGGTCGAGACCGCGCGCGAGCACATCCGCGCCGGCGACATCTTCCAGGTGGTGCTCGCGCACCGCATGAGCACGACGGTCAAGCACGGCGCGTTCGAGGCCTACCGCGCGCTGCGCGTCACGAATCCTTCGCCCTACATGTACTTCCTGCGCCTCGGCGAGATCGCGCTCGTGGGCTCCTCGCCCGAGGTGCTGGTGCGCCGCACCGACAGCACGGTGGAGGTGCGGCCGATCGCGGGCACGCGCCCGCGCGGGCGCACCGGCGAGGAGGATCATCGCCTCGAGGAGGAGCTGCGCGCGAGCGAGAAGGAGCGAGCGGAGCACGTCATGCTGGTGGATCTGGGACGCAACGACGTCGGCCGCGTGAGCGAGTTCGGCACGGTCGAGACCAACGAGACGATGGTGGTCGAGCGCTACTCGCAGGTCATGCACCTGGTCTCGAACGTGCGCGGGCGCGCGCGGTCCGATCTCTCGCCGCTCGACGTGGTGCGCGCGTGCTTCCCGGCCGGCACGGTCTCGGGCGCGCCCAAGATCCGCGCGATGGAGATCATCGAGGAGCTCGAGCCCAAGCGCCGCGGCGTCTACGCGGGCGCGGTTGGGCACTTCGACTATCATGGCAATCTCGATCTGGCGATCGCGATCCGCACCCTGGTGTACGCCGGCGGCCGCGCGCACTGGGGCGCGGGGGCCGGCATCGTCGCGGACTCGGATCCCGCGTCGGAGTGGGAGGAGACGCTCAACAAGGGGCGCGCGCTGTGGCTCGCGGTCGAGCGCGCGGAGCGGGGGCGGCCATGATCCTGGTGATCGACAACTACGATTCGTTCACCTACAACCTCGTCCAGTACCTGGGCACGCTCGGCGCCTCGCCCGAGGTGGTGCGCAACGACGCGATCACGGTGGAGGCGCTGGCGAAGCGCCCGCTCGAGGGGCTCGTGATCTCGCCGGGGCCGGGCGAGCCGCGTGACGCCGGCATCTCCGAGGCGGCGATTCGCGCGCTCTCGGGCCGCGTGCCGATTCTCGGCGTCTGCCTCGGACATCAGGCGCTGGGCGAGGTGTTCGGCGGCCGGGTGGTGCGCGCCGCGCGCCTCATGCACGGCAAGACCAGCCCGATCCTGCACCGCGGCCGCGGCATCTTCGCCGGGCTCGACAATCCGTTCGAGGCCACGCGCTACCACTCGCTGATCGTCGAGCGCGAGAGCCTGCCCGAGGTGCTCGAGCTCGCGGCCTGGACTCCCGAGGGCGAGATCATGGCCTTGAAGCATCGCGAGCACGAGACCTGGGGCGTCCAGTTCCACCCCGAGTCCATCCTCACGCGGCCCGGCCTCAAGCTGATCGAGAACTTCCTCACGCTGTGCCGCCAGCAGAAGGTGGCGCGGTGATCCAGACCGCCATCGCCCGCGCGGTGATGGGGGAGTCGCTTTCCGAGGACGTCGCGCGCGCAGCGATGGAGCAGGTGCTGAACGGCGAGGCGACACCGGCGCAGATCGCCGCGCTGGCGGTGGCCCTGCGCATGAAGGGCGAGCGCCCCGAGGAGATCGCCGGCATGGCGAAGGCGATGCGCGAGCGCGTGCCGCCGATCCGCACCCGCCGCCATCCGCTGATCGACACCTGCGGCACCGGCGGCGACAACGCCGGCACGTTCAACATTTCGACCACGGTCGCGATCGTGACCGCGGCGTGCGGTGTTGCCGTCGCCAAGCATGGCAACCGCGCGGTGTCGAGCCGCACCGGAAGCGCCGACGTGCTCGAGTCCCTGGGTGTGCGCATCGACCTCACGCCCGAGAGCGCGGCGCGCTCGCTCGATCTCGTCGGCCTCACGTTCCTGTTCGCGCCCAACTACCACACCTCGCTGCGTCACGCGGCGGGGCCGCGACGCGAAATCGGCGTGCGCACGATCTTCAACGTGCTCGGGCCGCTCACGAATCCCGCCGGCGCCTCGCGCCAATTGCTGGGCGTCTTCTCGGACGCGCTGGTGCGGCCGGTCGCCGACGTGCTGCGCATGCTGGGGAGCGAGCGCGCGTGGGTGGTGCACGGGCGCGACGGCCTCGACGAGATCTCGGTGTTCGGTCCGACGCACGTGGCCGATCTGCGCGAGGGCGAGGTGCGCGAGTTCGACCTCGATCCCGCCTCCTACGGCCTCAAGCACACGGATCGCGCCGAGGTGGCGGGCGGCTCGGCGGCCGAAAACGCCGCGCGCGTGCGCGCGGTCCTGGGCGGCGAGAAGGGCGCGGCCCGCAGCATCGTGGTGCTCAACTCGGGCGCCGCGTTGCACGTCGCGGGAGTTTGCGCCACGCTGGAGGCCGGGCTCGCCATGGCGGAGAACGCGATCGACCGCGGACTCGCGCTGGCGAAGCTCGAAGAGCTGGCGGCGTTTCGCGATTGAGCCCCCTGAGGGAGGAGACCGACGTGTACTGCGCACACTGTGGTCTGGAGCTTCCCGATGGGGCGATGTTCTGTCCTCGCTGCGGCACCGCGACCACGGAAGCGGGCGCTCCCGGCACGGCCCCGCAGCCGGCGGCGGCGCTGCCCGCGCAGCCGCCCGGCGTGGTGGTGCCCTGGAGCGCGCCCTACGCGGGATTCTGGCGGCGCTTCGTGGCGCTGGTGCTGGACGGGCTCATCCTCACGTTCGTGACGGCGCCGCTCCAGTGGTTCATGCGCGCGCCCGTGTTCGGCTGGATGAACTCGGACAGCATGCGCTTCGAGGACTTGATGTCGCTACTGTGGGCCTCGGCCGCCACGATCTTCCTGTGCCTGCTGTGCAACTGGCTCTACTTCGCGCTCCTCGAGAGCTCGAAGCTGCAGGGCACGCTCGGCAAGGCCGCCCTCAACATCCGCGTCACCGATCTCGAGGGACGCCGGATCTCGTTCGGCCGCGCCACGGGGCGCTTCTTCGGCAAGTGGATCTCGCAGGCGCTCCTCCTGATCGGCTACCTGATCCAGCCCTTCACCCGGCGCCGTCAGGCGCTCCACGACCTCCTGGCCGGCACCCTGGTGGTGCGCCATGACACCGCCGGATGAGATCGCGGCGCCGCGGCCCGGCGCGCCTCATGGGGCGCGGGGCGTGAGCGCGGGCGGAGCGGACTTCCTCGCGCGCGTGGCGGACGATCGCGCGCGCTTGATCGCGCGCCTCGCGCTCGCCACCCCGGCGCACGTGCTGCGCGCGCGCCTGCGCGAGATCCGGCCGGCGGGCCGTCTCGAGCGCGCGCTGCGTCGCCGTCCGCTCTCGGCGCCGCTCGCGATGCTGTGCGAGATCAAGCGCGCCTCCCCCTCGCGCGGCGTACTCCATCGCGACGTCGATCCGGTCGCGATGGCGACGCTCTATCAAAGGGGCGGCGCGGCCGCCATCTCGATCGTGACCGAGCCCGATCACTTCCTCGGCGATCTCGCCTGGATCGACGCCGTCCGCCCGCACGTCGCGCTGCCGATCCTGCTCAAGGATTTCATCGTGGACTCGTGGCAGATCCTGGACGCCGCGGTGCGCGGCGCCGACGGCATCCTCCTCATCGCCGCGCTGCTGTCCGAAACGCTGCTGCAGCGCCGCATCACCGAGGCGCGGCTGCTCGGGCTCGACTGCCTGGTCGAGGTGCACACACGCGAGGAGCTCGAGCGCTCGATCCGCGCGGGCGCAACGCTGATCGGCATCAATCACCGCGACCTGCGCACGCTCGAGGTGCGGCTCGAGACCTCGCGCGATCTGCTGCCGCGCGTGCCGCCGCTTTCGACCGCGGTGGCCGAGAGCGGCCTCTCGCGGCCCGAGCACCTGGCCGCGTTGCGCGCCACGCGCTGCGACGCGGTGCTGATGGGCGAGGTGTTCATGACGAGCGCGGATCCCGCGGCCACCCTGCGCGAGCTGGCGGCGGCGGCGCGGGGATGATCGTGGACGCCTCCCCGCGCGCGGCCGGCGAGTCCTCCGGCGGTGGAGAGCGCGCGAGCGCGCGCACGACGGTCAAGATCTGCGGCGTCACGAACCTCGAGGACGCGCGCGCGGCGGTCGAGGCCGGCGCGGACTGGCTGGGCTTCGTGTTCCACGAGCCGAGCCCGCGCCACGTCGAGCCGGCGCGCGCCGCCGAGATCATCGCCGCGCTCGGTGGCGTCGCGGCGGTGGCGGTGATGGTCGCGACAGCGCCCGAGCGCGCGCTCGCGATTGCGCGCGCGATGGGGGCGCGGCGCATCCAGATGCACCGGCCCCTCGCGGCGTGGCCGGCCGATTTTCCGGTCCCGGTCACGCTGGTGGTGCCGGTGTCGGCCGCGGGCGAGCTCACCGCGCGGTTGCCCGAGGCGCGCCACCTCGTGATGCTCGACACCGCGCACGCCGAGCTCGCCGGCGGCACCGGCGAAACGTTTCCCTGGGACGCGGCGCGCCGCCTCGCGCGCGAGCGCGCGGTGCTGCTCGCCGGCGGGCTCTCGCCCGACAACGTGGCCGAGGCGATCCGGCGCGTGCGTCCGTTCGGGGTGGATGCGTCCTCCTCGCTCGAGCGCGCGCCCGGGCTCAAGGATCACGCGATCGTGCGGCGCTTCATCGCCGCCGCGCGCGCGGCGGAGCGCGAGCGGGAGGGAGCATGACGTCCGGCGCGCCCGCGGGCGCGGGGCACTTCGGCTCCTACGGCGGACGCTACGTTCCCGAGACGCTGATCCACGCGCTCGATCAGTTAGCCGATGAGTACGCGCGCGCCTCGAGCGATCCGGCGTTCGCCGCGGAGCTCGAGCGCGAGCTGCGCGACTTCGCCGGCCGACCGACCCCGCTGCTCCTGGCCGGTCGCCTCTCCGAAGCGTGCGGCTGCCGCGTGTACTTGAAGCGCGAGGATCTGCTCCACACCGGCGCCCACAAGATCGACAACGCGATCGGACAGTGCCTGCTGACGCGCCGGATGGGCAAGCCGCGCGTGATCGCCGAGACCGGCGCCGGACAACACGGCGTCGCGACCGCGGCGGCCGCCGCGCGCTACCAGCTCGAATGCACCGTGTACATGGGCGTCGAGGACGCGCGGCGCCAGCATCTCAACGTCCAGCGCATGAAGCTGCTGGGCGCCGAGGTGCGCGAGGTGGATGCCGGCAGCCGCACCTTGAAGGACGCCATCAACGAGGCGCTGCGCGACTGGGTGACGCGCGTGCGCGACACCCACTACGTGCTCGGCTCGGTGCTCGGCCCGCACCCCTTCCCGACGCTGGTGCGCGATTTTCATCGCGTCATCGGCCGCGAGGCGCGTGAGCAGTTCGAGCGCGCGGCGGGCGGACGTCCCGACGTGCTGGTGGCGTGCGTGGGTGGCGGCAGCAACGCAATCGGCCTCTTTCACGAATTCCTGGGCGATCGAGCGGTGAGAAAGGTGGGGGTGGAGGCCGGGGGCCTGGGGATCGCGAGCGGCCGCCACGCCGCGCGCATGGCCGAGAAGAGCGTGGGCGTGGTGCACGGCACGCGCACGCTGCTGCTTCAGGACGCGAACGGCATGATTCGAGAGACGCATTCGGTCTCGGCCGGCCTCGACTATCCCGCCGTGGGTCCCGAGCACGCCTGGCTCGCCGAGCGCGGCGAGGTCGAGTACTCGTACGCCACCGACGAGGAAGCGCTCGTGGCGTTCGAGACGCTGGCGCGGCTCGAGGGCATCCTGCCCGCGCTCGAAAGTGCGCACGCGATCGCCTGGCTGCTGCGCGAAGGGAGAACCCTCGGCAAGGATGCGCGCGTGATCGTCAATCTCTCGGGGCGCGGCGACAAGGACGTCGAGGAAGTGCTGCGGATCCGCGGGAACGCCGGCGGCGAGCGCCGGGCCTGAGCCGGGCCCGTTCGCGCCGCGCGTGGCGCCCTGCGGCGCCCTGTGCTATAAACGCTGCCCGCTGCGCCCGTAGCTCAATTGGATAGAGCGTTAGCCTCCGGAGCTAAAGGTTACAGGTTCGATTCCTGTCGGGCGCACCACCTGCCCTTTCGACTCCGCGGGAATGCCCCATGCCCGACGCTCCGCCCACGGACGCACCCGATCCCGAGAGCCCCGAGTCCGGCCGCTTCGCGCCGCACGCCGGGCGCGAAATGGCCGAGATGTTCGACTCGGTCTCGGGCCGCTACGAGCTGCTCAATCGCCTGATGACGCTCGGACGCGACGGCGCCTGGCGCGCGGCGATGTGGCGCGCGGTGCCGATGGGCGCGCGCGTCGTGCTCGACCTCTGCACGGGAGATGGAGCATCGCTCGCGGGGCTCAGGCGGCCGGGGCGCCTCGTGATCGGGCTCGACGTGAGCCGCGCAATGCTCGAGCAGGCTCGGGCGCGCCACGGCCGCTCGGGCTGGGCGCCGCGTCTCGTGGCCGCCGACGCGTTTCATCTTCCGCTGCGCGCGCAATCGGTGGACGCCGCGACCGCCGCCTTCGGCGTGCGAAATTTGAGGCCGCGTGCGGAGGCGCTCGCCGAGATCGCGCGGGTTCTCAAGCCGGGCGGCGCGCTGATCGTGCTCGAGGCGGCGGCTCCGCGTCCGGGCTGGTTCGCGCCGCTCCATCGCTTCCACTTGAAGCACGTGATTCCGCTCGCCGGTCGGCTCTCGGATGATCCGAGCGCCTACCGATACCTGAGCGACTCGATCTTCGAGTTCGGCTCGGGTCCCGAGTTCGAGCGCGACCTCGGCGCGGCCGGCTTCGAGGTCGTGCTGCGCCGCTCGTTCATGCTCGGGGCGACGCGGCTCTGGGTTGGCCGGCGCGTCGGGCTCCCCGGTCAAACTTCGGCCGCGCGCGCCTCCGCGATCGGCCGGGGCGGCTCGGGAGATAGGATCGGGGCCGAAACACCCGGCGGGGGCGGGGAGAGGGTGCAGGATGCAAGCTCGGAAGCGCGTTCGCGCAGTGAATTGCCCCAGGCGGCCTCGCCGCTCGAGCGCACGTGGCGGCTCTGGAGCGCGGCTCAGGCGCTGGTCTCGGCGGCCATCCTGGCCGCGCTCCTGGTGGCCGCGTGGATGTGCTGGAAGGAGCTTCCGGGGCTCGCCCTGCCGCTCTGGCAGCGCCGCGGACTCGTAGCCCTCATCGTGCTCGCGATCGCCGTTTTCGGGCTGCGGACGGCGCTTCTCGCCCTCAGGGCATTCGGAACCTCCGACCGCTGACGGGCGTATTGCAGCGATGGCATGGCCATTGCGTACTTTCGTGGGATTACACGACTTTCAGGGTGACCAGAGACCCGGCTCATGCTGCGAAGCGAATCTATTCTCGAGTCGCTGTTGGCGCTCTCGGCCCGGCCCGGCGCTAGGTCGCGCCCGGCCCTGATCGAGCACCTGCTGCGTGCCGCGCTGCTCTTGACCGACAGCGAGGGCGTGGCGGTTCTGCTGTGCTCGGGCCGCGTGTGTGAGCGCCACACCATGTTGCGCGGCGAATCGCGCACCGCCTCGACGCCCGCCTCGGCCGCTACGGGAGACTTCACCCGGCTTCTCATGCGCGCGGGCCATCCCGCTCGCGTGATGGATCTTGCGAACGACGGCCGCTTCACCCCTCAGGAGCATTGCGCGGGGGTGGAGGCCGGACCGGCGCTGTTCGTTCCGCTGCGAATGCGTGAGTACGCGCCCGGCTACCTCGCGCTCTATCGCAAGCGCGGCGCTCCGATCCACTCGCCCTCCGACCTCCACACCACGGTGATGCTCTCCGCGTGGGCGTCGGTGGCGCTCGAGAATCTGCGCCTCGCCGAGAACGTCGAGCGCCTCGCGGTGACGGACGATCTCACTCAAGTTTACAACTATCGCTTCCTCAAGACCGCGCTGCGCCGCGAGATCAAGCGCGCCGGCCGCTTCCGCCAATATCTTTCGCTGGTGATGATCGACGTGGACAATCTCAAGGCCTACAACGACCGTCACGGCCACATGCGCGGCAGCCATCTGCTCAAGGAGATCGCGGCGTTGCTCGCGGCCGAGGTGCGCTCCTTCGATCTCGTGGCGAAGTACGGAGGCGACGAGTTCACGCTCATTCTTCCGCAAACCGAGCGCGAGGGCGCGATGATCGTGGGCGAGCGCGTGAGGATCGGGGTCGAAGGACACGCGTTCCCGCTCGCGCAACCCGGCCAGATCACGGTGAGCCTCGGCGTCGCGGTGTTCCCGGACGACGCCGCGGATTCGAGCGGACTCATTCAGGCGTCCGATCGGGCGCTCTACCAGGCGAAGCAACAGGGAAGGAATCGAGTCGAAACCATCGAGGACAAAGCCGCTTGAAGCGGCGCGGCGTCAGAGAGTTGCAGCCGGTCTGCGCGCCTTCGTTGACCCCTCGGGAAGCCGGCTGATAGACTCGCGTCTTCCGGATGCCGCCACAGGCTCCGGATTTTTTGTGAATGCTCTCGGGGGGAGGCGAGCACGTGTCGGAAGCGGTCGGGATCGCGGTCGTCGGCACCGGGGACTGGGGCGCCAACCTGGTTCGCAATTTCGCGAACGCCAAGGGTGGCCGCTTGAGCCTGCTGTGCGACTCGGATCCGCAGCGGCTGGCGCGCGCGGGAGCGCAGGCGCCCGAGGCGCGCCGCGTCGCGGACGCGCGCGAGGTCGCGGCCTCCGATGTCCAGGCGGTCGTGATCTCGGCGTCGGCGGTGAGCCACTACCCGCTCGCCAAGATGATGCTCGAGGCGGGCAAGGACGCGTACGTCGAAAAGCCCCTGACGCTCTCGGTCGAGCACGCGGAAGATCTCGTGCGCCTCGCGCGCCAGAAGGGCCGCATTCTAATGGTGGGCCACCTGCTCATCCATCACCCGGCCGTCTCCTACCTGAAGCGCCTGGTGGACGAGGGCGAGCTCGGCGAGATCCATTACCTCTACACCCAGCGCGTCAATCTCGGCCGCGTGCGACGCGACGAGAACGCGCTGTGGAGCTTCGCGCCCCACGACATCTCGGTCATCCTCCACTTGCTCGGCGACGAGCCGCTGGACGTCGCCGCGCGCGGCTCGGCATTCCTTCAGGAGAAGGTCGAGGACGTGGCGTTCCTCAACCTGCGCTTTCCGCGCGGCCGGATGGCGAACGTGCACGTCTCGTGGCTCGATCCGCACAAGCTGCGCCGCTGCACGGTGGTGGGCAGCAAGAAAATGGCGGTGTTCGACGACATGGAAGCGAGCGAGAAGCTGCGCATCTACGACAAAGGCGTGGATCGCGCCGGCGAGGTCGTGGCGTACGGCGACGTGCTATCGGTTCGCAGCGGCGACATCCTGATCCCCAAGCTCTCGCTGCAGGAGCCGCTCAAGCTCGAGTGCCAGCACTTCATCGAGTGCGTGCGCGAGCGCCGCACGCCGCTGACCGACGGCGAAGCCGGACTGCGCGTGGTGCGCGTGCTGGCGGCGGCCCAGTCCTCGCTCGAGCAGGGCGGCGCGCCGGTGGCGATCGCGAAGGCGCGCCAGGAGGTGGCATGAACAGCCAGATCCATCCGAGCGCGCGGATCGGCGATGGCACCACGCTCGGCCCAGGCTGCGTGATCGGCGAGAACGTCACGATCGGCGCGCAGTGCCGGCTGGGCGCGCACGTCGTGATCCATGACGACACGGTGGTGGGCGACAACGTTCGCATCGACGACCACGCCACACTCGGCAAGCGTCCGATGCGCGCCGCGAACTCGGCGACCACGAAGGAGCAGGAGCTGCCGGCGCTCGCCGTGGGCGAGGCCTGCATCGTCGGCACCGGCGTCGTGCTCTACCGCGGCGCCACGATCGAGGGCAAGGTGCTCGTGGCCGACCTCGCGACCGTGCGCGAAAACGTGTCGATCGGCCGTGGCACGATCGTCGGCCGCGGCGTCACGGTCGAGAACTTCTGCACCATCGGCCGCTTCTGCAAGCTAGAGAGCGAATGTTATCTGTGTGCCTACTCGACGCTCGAGGATCGCGTTTTCATCGCGCCCGGCGTCGTGACGTCGAACGACAACTTCGTCGGCCGCACCCAGGAGCGCTTCAAGCACTTCAAGGGCGTGACGGTACGAAAGGGCGGCCGCATCGGCGCCGGCAGCGTCACGCTGCCGGGCATCGTGGTGGGAGAGGACGGACTGGTGGCGGCGGGCTCGGTCGTGACCCGCGACGTGCCGGCCCGCAAGGTGGTGGTAGGAACGCCCGCGCGCGTGTGGCGCGACGTCCCGGTGGCTCAACTGCTCGAGAATCAGGGCTGGGTCGACTCTTAGAGACCCGGCCGCGAAAGGAACCCATGGGAGCCATTCCAACCCGCGCGACGATGACGGTGCCGCTGCTCGACTTGAAGGCGCAGTACGCCGACATTCGCGCCGACGTCGATCAGGCGATCCGCAGCGTCATGGAGAGCCAGCGCTTCATCGGCGGTCCCGAGGTGAGCGGGCTCGAGGAAGAGGTGGCGCGCTACTCGCAGTGCGCGCACGGCGTCGGCTGCGCCTCCGGCACGGATGCGCTGCTGCTCGCGCTGTGGGCGCTCGGCGTGGGTCCGGGGGACGAGGTCATCACCAGCGCCTACTCGTTCTTCGCCAGCGCCGGGACGATCGCGAACAACGGCGCGACGCCGGTGTTCGCCGACATCGATCCGCGCACCTACAATCTCGATCCGCACCGCCTCGAGGCGGCGTTCACGCCGCGCACCAAGGCGGTCGTGCCGGTCCACCTCTACGGCCAGTGCGCCGACATGACGGCGATCAAAGCCATCTGCGATCAACACCGCGTGTTCCTGATCGAGGACGCGGCGCAGGCGATCGGATCCGAGTGGTCCGGCAAGCGCGCGGGCTCGATGGGCGACTACGGCTGCTTCTCGTTCTTCCCGTCCAAGAATCTGGGCGGCGTGGGTGACGGCGGCATGGTGGTGACGCAGAACGCCGAATACGCGGAGCGCGTCCGGCTACTGCGCGAGCACGGCTCGAAGCCCAAGTACTACCACTCGCTGGTCGGGACGAACTCGCGGCTCGACGCCATTCAGGCCGCCGTGCTGCGCGTCAAGCTGCGTCACCTCGACCGCTGGAGCGAAGCGCGCGCCAAGAACGCCGCGCTCTACGATCAGCTCTTCGAGGGCACGCGCGTCGGCCGGCCGTACCGCGATCCGCGCGGGCGGCACATCTACAATCAGTACGTGATTCGCGTGCCGCAGCGCGATGCGCTGCGCCAGCACCTCACCGAGCGCGGCATCGGGACCGAGATCTACTACCCCGTGCCGCTCCACCTGCAGAAGTGCTTCTCGATGCTCGGCCACAAGCCGGGGGACATGCCGCACGCGGAGGCCGCGGCGGCCGAGACCCTGGCGCTGCCGATCTATCCGGAGCTTACCGAAGACCAGATTCGCTACGTCGCGTCGTCCGTGCGCGAGTTCACGGATCCGTAGTCGCTTCCGATGAGCCGTGAAGTGATGGAGTAGTTCAGGAAAAACCGAATCCGGCCGGCGCGCCCCGCCACCCCGCCCAGGCGAGCGCGCCGGATGCCGAACCTCAGCCACCGCGAGCGCATGCCCTGCGCGCTCCGCGGCGACCGGATCCATGGCGGATTCCCTGCCCGAAGGCATGCGGGAGTTGCTGCGCCGAGTCGACGAGGTGCGCGGGCTGTCCCAGCGCAACGACGCCGGCACCGCGCTCGATCCCGCCGACACGCCGGCGCTGATCGAGACGCTCAGCGAGCTGGTCGAGGAGCTCGAGCACAGCCATCGCCGGCTGATCGAGACCAACGTCCAGCTGGTCTCGCTGCGCGAGGTGGCGAGCCATCTGCCGGCGTCCGTGGACGCGATCGAGACCACGCGCACGGTGACGCGCTACCTGTGCCGCGCGTTCGGCTTCGGGCACGTCGCGCTGCTGCTCGTCAATCGCGAGGCTGGGCGGCTCGAGGGCACCTGGGCGCACCGCAGCGGCGATCGTGAGCACAGCGTCGACTTCGAGCTGCCGCTCACCGGGGATGCCGGCTCGCTGGCGCGCGCGTTCTGGCTGAATCGCACGGTGGTGCACCAATCGCCGCGGCGCCACAGCTCGGCGCTCCTGCCGGACGGGCACCCGCTTCAGGATCTGCTCGCCGCCGTGCAGGCCACGGTCTCGGTGCCCCTCGTGCGCAGCCACGCCATGCTCCCCGCGGAGCACACCTCCGAGCTGTGCGGCGTGCGCTGCATGATGGGCGACACGTTCCTGCTCGCCCCGCCGCCCGGTCCGCACACCGAGCGGTGGGGCGTCGAGCGCGAGGAGCGCCAGCGCCACTGCCTGGCGTGCGACCTCATGCCGATGCTGGGAGTGCTCGGGATCGCGCGCGAGCCGGGCGGGCCCGCGCTTCGCAACAGCGACGTCACGCTCATCGAATCGATCGCGCTCTCGATCGCGCCCATGCTCGAGAACGCGCGCCTCACCCAGGATCTGCGCCAGAGCGAGCGCTTCCTCCAGCACGTGCTTCACAGCATGGCGAGCGGCCTCGCGGCCGTGAACATGCGCGGCGAGATCCTGGCGCTCAATCGCGCCGCCCAGACGCTGCTCGGCTGCACCGCCGCCGAGGTGATGGGGCGGCCGTTCGGCGACGCGTTCGGATCGGACGCCGAGGGGATCCTGCACTCGGCGCTCGAGCACGGCCGCGAGGCGATCCGCGAAGAGACCATGATGCGCGCCCGCGATGGCTCGCCGGTCCCGGTCAGCCTCACGACCTCGCTGCTCCGCAACGAGAAGCGCGTCGTTTATGGCGCGATCGCCTCGTTCATGGACTTGACGCCGCTCAAGCGCGCCGAGGAGCACGCGCGCCAGCTCGACCGGCTGGCCGCGCTCGGGCGCTTCACCTCCAGCGTCGCGCACGAGATCCGTAACCCGCTCACCGGCATCGCCGCCGGCGTCCAGTACCTGTCGCGCTCGATCGACACCGCCGGCCCGCAGGGCGAGCACCTGAGCTTCCTGCTGGGCGAGATCAAGCGCCTCGATCGCATCGTCCAGGATCTGTTCGACATCACCCATCCGCGCCGGCTGCAGATGCGCGCCGCGCCGATCGAGGACACCGTGAAGCGGGCGCTGCAGATCCTCCAGGCGTTCATCACGGAGCGCGGCGTCGAGGTCGCGCTCGAGCTCGAGCCGCGCGTTCCGGTGGTCCCCCACGATCACGATCAGGTGGAGCAGGTGCTGATCAACCTGATCAAGAACGCGGTCGAGGCCTCGCCGGCCGGCGCGCGCGTGCGCGTGCGCGTGAGCGCGGCGCTGCCCGAGTTGCACGGCGCGCGCACCGTCGTGCCGGGCGCGGCCTGCGTGCACATCGCGGATCACGGGCCGGGCATCGAGGCCGAGCCGCTGCGCCACATTTTCGAACCGTTTTTCACCACCAAGCCGGGAGGAACCGGGCTCGGTCTCTATATCAGCCACGACATCGTCAAGCGCCACGGCGGCGCTCTGACGGTTCATAGCGAGCCGGGACGTGGGGCGACGTTCACCGTCCGCCTTCCGCTCGAGCCCGAAGGAGGACTCCCATGAGCAAGGCCAACATCCTGATCGTCGACGACCAGGATTCCATCCGGCACTTCGTCAGCCGGTCACTCGAGGACGAAGGCTACGCGGTGCAGGTCGCCGGCTCGGTGCGCGAAACGCGCCAGATGCTGGAGCACGACATGCCGGACGTCGCCATCCTCGATCTCAAGCTGCCGGATGGGACCGGTCTCGAGCTGCTGCGCGAGATCAAGCGCGTGCAGCCGGAGGTCGGCGTCATCATGATGACGGCCTTTGGCGAGCTGGAGACGGCGGTCGAGTCGATGAGCGCGGGCGCGTTCTGGTTCGTGAAGAAGCCGTTCCAGAACGAGGAGCTGCTGGCGCTGGTGGGACGCGCGCTCGAATCCCAGAAGGTGTGGATCGAGCTGCGCCGGCTGCGGCACCAGGCATTCGCCGACGAGGACTTCCTCCACTCGACCAGTGGCCGCATGCAGGAGGCCTACGCGATCGCCGAGCAGGTGGCGCGCGGTGACAACACCAGCGTGCTGATCGAGGGCGAGAGCGGCACCGGCAAGGAATACTTCGCGAACTTGATCCACCGCATGAGCGCGCGGCACGACAAGCCGTTCGTCGAGATCAACTGCGCCGCGATCCCGAGCGAGCTGCTCGAGAGCGAGCTGTTCGGACACGAAAAGGGCGCGTTCACGGACGCTCGCTCGCAGAAGCTCGGCCTCATGGAGCTGGCGAGCGGCGGCACGCTGTTCCTGGACGAGATCGGCGAGATGCCCGCCATGCTCCAGGTCAAGCTCCTGCGCGTGCTCGAGCGTCGCATGTTCAAGCGCGTCGGCGGCACGAAGGACATCTCCGTCAACGTCCGCATCATCTCGGCCACCAACCAGGATCTCGAGCGGCGGGTGCAGGAGGGGGCGTTCCGCGAGGACCTCTACTACCGCCTCAAGGTCGTGCCGCTGCTGGTGCCGGCGCTGCGCGACCGGCGCGAGGACATCATGCCGCTCGCGCGGCTCTTCATGGACCGCTTCGCGCGCCAGTTCAAGAAGCCGTTCAAGAACATCTCGGCAGCCGCGGAGCACGTGCTCACCGAGTATCCGTGGCCCGGCAACATTCGCGAGCTGCGCAATCTGTTCGAGCGCACCGTGCTGCTCGAGAGCGCGGAGACGGTCGAAGCGTCACACTTGAAGCTCGCGCCGCGCGCGCGCAGCGGGGGCGAGAGCACGCTCGGGCAGCGGATCGACGAGATCCTGGGCGGAGCGATTCCCTCCGGCGGCGTGCCGTTCGAGGCGATGGTCGAAGAGCTCGAGCGCGCCTTGATTCTGCATGCTTCGTATGCTACCAAGTGGAATCAGAGTCGGACTGCGGAGCTGTTGCAGCTCAAGCGGGACAAGCTTCGCTACCGCATGAAGCTGTACCAGCTGCAGGCGGAGAATCAGCCCACCACCAGCGAATAGGCGCCCATGTCGCGAACGCCGAGCCTGGCCGCAATCCTTGCCGCCGCCGGGCTCGGCGCCGCGCTTTTGGGGCCGTTCGCGCTCGGCGGCTGCGCGTACTCGACCAACGCGGTCGCGCTGCCGCCCCACCTCCACACCATCGCGATCCCACAGTTCGAGAACACCACGAACGAGTACACCATCGAGCAGGACATCACGACCGCGGTCGTCGATCGCTTCGTGGCCGACAACCACCTGAAGGTGGTGGACGAGCGCTCCGCCGACGCGGTGCTGCGCGGCAAGGTGATCCAGTACAAGAATTCGGTGTTCGGCATCTCGCCCCAGAACCTGGCGCAGGAGTATCGGGTGACCATCGCGGTCGCGGTGACGCTCAAGGACCAGGTCAAGAATCGCGAGATCTGGAGCGACGAGAACCTGATCAAGACCGCGAACTACTACGTGCAGAACGTGCCGGGGCAGGAGGCCAGCACCGAGCTCGACGGCCGCAAGAACGCGATCGCCAAGATCGCCGACGAGATCCTCGCGCGCTCGGTGCAGGGATGGTGACATGAGCCCCCCGCGCCCGGCGCCGCGCTCATCGTCTCGACCCACCCGAGCCCCGCGGGCGGCGCTCCCCGTGGATCCGCTGGCGTTCGCGCGCGCGGTGGCGGCGGGGAAGTTCCCGGGCTCTCTCTACCTCGAGGGGCCGAGCGAGGCCCTCAAGGCGGAGTGCCTCGCGGCGCTGCGGCGCGCGTGGGCCGCGCGCGAGCCGCTCGCGCCCAAGGCGCACGTGCTGCGCGTCGCCGAGAGCAGCGTCGAGGAGATCCTGGCGCACTATCAGGGCGCTTCGCTCTTCACCCCGCGCGAGCTCATCCTGGTGCTGGAGGTGGAAGATCTGGGGCGGAGCGAGAAGCGCGTGGGCGCGCTCGCCGCCGGTCTCGCGGCGCCGGCGGGCGAATCGTGCCTGGTGCTGGTGGAATCGGCGGGCGAGACGACGCGCAAGTCGCTCGAGCCCGTGCGCGCGGCGTGCCGCGCGCGCATCGAGGCCGATCCGCCCGCGCGCGAAGCGCTGCGCGGCTGGGGCGCGCTGCGGCTCGAGGAGGAAAAAGTCGCGGCCGAGCCGCGCGTGATCGATCAACTGCTCGATGCGAGCGAGGGTGACGCCCTCGCGTTCTTCTCCGAGCTCTCGCGGCTGATCGCGTGGGCCGGCCCGGGCGCGCGGGTGGACGCGCAGCAGGCGGCCGAAATCCTGCGCCCCTCGGCCAGCGCCGAGCTGCCGGATTACCTGGGGTCGGTGGCGGCGGGCGATGCGGCGCGCGCCGGCCAGCGCCTGGGCCGATTGCTGGCCGCGGGTGTGGGAGAGGGCGCGATCCTCTTTTCGCTCTCCAACCTCGTGGGCGGAGCGCTGGGCGGCTGGGCGCGCGAGCGCGCGGCGAGCGATCAGCTCCGGCGGCGCCGCGGCAGCAGCGATCTCGTGCGCTGCCTCGATGCGGTCTACCGCGCCGAATCCGCCTGGAAGGGCGGACGCGCGGATGTGGTGGCGCTGCTCGAGCACGCGACCCGCGAGGTCTGCGGCTCGCGCTAGAGCACGCCTGGTCCGTGTCCCAGCGGACGCCACCCGCGTCCGCACGCGTGACAGCGCGCGAGCGCGCGGGTAATCTCGCCGGTCCACCCCATCTCTAAGGAGATCCATGAGCCGTTATCCGTTCGCGGCCATCGAGGCGCGCTGGCAGAAGTTCTGGGAGGAGAACCAGACGTTTCGCGCCGAGGACTTCGCGCCGCGTCCCAAGTTCTATTGCCTGGACTTCTTCCCCTATCCGTCGGGCTCGGGGCTCCACGTCGGCCATCTCGAGGGCTATACCGCGACCGACACGCTGTCGCGCTACAAGCGCATGCGTGGATTCAACGTGCTCCACACCACCGGATGGGACGCGTTCGGACTGCCGGCCGAGGAGTACGCGCGGCGCACCGGCGTTCATCCCGCCGTGACGACGCGGCAGGCGATCGACAACTTCCGCCGCCAGATGAAGCGTGCCGGCCTCTCGCACGACTGGTCGCGCGAGGTGAACACCACCGATCCCCACTACTACCGTTGGACGCAATGGATCTTCCTCAAGCTGTTCGAGCGCGGCCTCGCCTACGTCGCCGAGGTGCCCGTCAACTGGTGCCCCGAGCTCGGCACCGTGCTCGCGAACGAAGAGGTGATCGACGGCAAGAGCGAGGTGGGGGGCCACGAGGTGATCCGCAAGCCCATGCGCCAGTGGGTGCTCAAGATCACCGCGTACGCGGATCGCCTGCTGGACGACCTCGCGCTCGTGGACTGGCCGGCGAGCACGCTCGAGATGCAGAGGAACTGGATCGGCCGCTCGCTCGGCGCCGAGGTGGATTTTGCGCTCGAGGGCGTGAAGGGCGCGCTGCGCATCTTCACCACCCGGCCCGACACGTTGTTCGGCGCCACCTACATGGTGCTCGCGCCCGAGCATCCGCTGGTGGACGCCGTGACACGCCCCGAGCGCCGCGCGGAAGTGAATGCCTACCGCGAGGCGGCGCGGAGGAAGAGCGATCGCGAGCGCCAGGAAGAGAAGGAGGAAACCGGCGTCTTCACGGGCGGCCATGCCGTCAATCCCGTGAACGGTGAGCAACTGCCGATCTGGATCGCCGACTACGTCCTGATGGGCTACGGCACGGGCGCGATCATGGCGGTGCCGGGGCACGACGAGCGCGACTGGGCGTTCGCGCGCGCGCATCGCCTGCCGATCCGCGAGGTCGTGAGGGGCGGCGACATCGAGACCGCGCCGTATGTGGATCTCGAGCATGGGCTCGCCGTGAATTCCACCACGCCGGATGGCGGATTCTCGATCGATGGCCTCACGGCCGACGCCGCGATCGCGCGCATCACCACGTGGCTCGAGCGGCAGGGGCTCGGCCGGCGCGCGGTCAACTACAAGCTGCGCGACTGGCTGTTCTCGCGCCAGCGCTACTGGGGCGAACCATTCCCGATCGTTTGGGTGGACGGCGAGCCGCGCGCGCTGCCCGAGCAGATGCTGCCGGTGGTGCTGCCCGAGACCAAGGAGTTCAAGCCGGCGGGCGGCGGCGAGAGCCCGCTCGGGAACCTGAAGGCGTGGGTCGAGACCACCGACCCCGCGAGCGGCAAACCGGCGCGGCGTGAGACCAACACGATGCCACAGTGGGCGGGATCGTGCTGGTACTACCTGCGCTTCCTCGATCCCGGCAATTCCGAGCGCCTGGTGGATCCCAAGCTCGAGAAGTACTGGATGCCGGTGGATCTCTACGTCGGCGGGGCGGAGCACGCCGTGCTGCACCTCTTGTACGCGCGCTTCTGGCACAAGGTGCTCTTCGATATCGGCGCCGTGAGCACGCCCGAGCCGTTCACCAAGCTGGTGCACCAGGGCACCATCCTCGGCGAGGACAACCAGAAGATGGCGAAATCGGCGGGCAACGTGGTGAGTCCCGATGAGCTTTTCGATCGTTTCGGCGCCGACGCCCTGCGGCTCTACGAGATGTTCATGGGCCCGCTGGAAGCCTCGAAGCCGTGGAGCACGAAGAGCGTCGAGGGCGTGACGCGCTTCCTCGATCGCGTGTGGCGGCTGTGCGTGAGCGAGGACGGCGCGCTGATCCTGGCCGAGGGGCCAGCGCCCGGGGACGCGCTGCGAATGCTGCACCGCACGATCCGCAAGGTGACGCTCGATCTCGAAGAGCTCAAGTTCAACACCGCGATCGCCCAGATGATGACGTGCGTGAACGAGTTCCAGAAGCTGGAGCGCGTGCCGCGCGCGCTCATCGAGCCGCTGGTGCTGATCCTCTCGCCGTTCGCGCCGCACCTGGGCGAGGAGCTGTGGAGCCAGCTCGGGCACGCAAAATCGCTGGCCTACGAGAAGTGGCCGGCGTGGGACGAGGCGCTGGTGGCCGAAACCCTCGTGACGGTCGCGATCCAGGTCAACGGCAAGCTGCGCGGCACGCTCGAGGTTCCGATCGGGACCGCCGAAGATCGCCTGCGCGAGGCCGCCATCCAGCAAGATGGCGTGAAGCGGCACCTGAATGGCGGAATCCGCAAGGTGATCGTGGTGCCGAACAAGCTGATCAACTTCGTGGTCGGCTGACCAACGCCGAATCGCCCGCCCGCGAGGGATCCCGGGGCGCGGGGGCTGGGCGGCCTTGAGCCGTTTCGTTGCGAGCGCAGCCCGGGCGCCGTCCGTGCGTCCGTAAGTTTACATAATATCAATTATGCGACATGGAAGGCCCGAGCGATTGGGCCCCGGATCGACCCCAGCCGAGGCCTCCAGAGCCCGCCGAGGCCCCCAAAGCTCCCGATCCGGCCCACCCATGCTATACTGCACATATGCGCAGTGACTACCTCCTCGAGCCTTGCCGCAGCGCCCTCAATCCCGTCCACGGGATGCCGTTCAAGTGGTCGCTCAATCCGTACATGGGATGCGCGCATCGCTGCACGTTCTGCTACGTGCGGGCCTTCGAGCGCCGCGCCGATCGCGCCTCGGATTCGCGCTACGGCTCGGTCATCCGGGTCAAGACCAACATCGCCGAGGTCCTGAGGCTCGAGCTCGCCCGGCCGAGCTGGCCGCGCGAGAGCGTGTCGATCGGAGCCGCCACCGATCCCTACCAGCCGGCCGAGGGCCGCTTTCGGCTGACCCGCGCGTGCATCGAGGTCTTGAGCGCCGCGCGCACTCCCTTCAGCGTCATCACGCGCGGGCCCCTCGTGGTGCGCGATCTCGATGTTCTCACCGCCGCCGCGCGCCGCGTCGCGGTCTCGATCTACGTTTCGATCCCAACCGTCGATGAGCGAGTCTGGCGTGCGACCGAGCCGGGAACCGCTCCGCCGCAAGCCCGCCTGCACGCGCTCTCCGAGCTGGTTCATGCCGGGATCAAGGCCGGGATTCTCATGGCGCCGATCCTGCCCGGCATCTCGGACGGTGCCGAGCAGCTCGCCGAGGTCCTGCGCGCTGCGCGCGCCGCCGGCGCGACCAGCGTGGCCGCGATGCTGGTGTACCTGAAGCCGGGGACCCGCGAGCACTTCATGGCCGAGCTGGGCCGCGTGTGGCCCGAGGAGCGCCTGCGATACGAGCGGATGTTCGAGGGCAGATCGTACTTGCCGCAGAGCGCGAGCGCCCAGCTGCGCGAGCGGATCGCCGAGCTCAAGCGGCGGCACGAGATCGCGGATCGGCGCGAGCATCCGCTCACGCCGCCGCCCGAGAGCGTCCAGCTCGAGCTGCTGGCCGGCTGAAGCGCCCGGCTCAAACGCTCCAGTGCTGGGCGGGGAATTCCGTCCCTGGCAGCCGCGAGCGCAGCGCGTCGTCGGCCGGCAGGCTCTCCACCGTGTGGCCGCCCTCGATGAGGTGAACGACGAGCCCGAGCTCGAGGTCCGGATCGAGCCCGAGCGCGCGGCGCGGTAGCGCGGCCTCCACGATCTCTTCGGCCGCCGCCCGCGCGCCCGCGAGCGTCACGCGGCCGCTCGCGTCCCGCCACTCGATCGCGCCGCTCTTTGCGAGCGGAATGTGCACACGGCCGGCGCGCGGCGCGAGGAATTCGATCTCGATCGCCTCGGGCGGCGCACCCTCGAGATCGATCCTCAGGTAGAGCCATTCGGGATCGAATCCGAAGTGCAGGCGCCGCGCGCGCGCGGCTCCCCGGTGCATCGAGCCGCCCGCTCCGGCCTCGAGTTTTCCGGCCTCGTGCCACTCGTAGAAGCTGGTCTCCCGCCCGTCGATCACCGGCTCGAGATAGCCGAGCGGCTCGCTCGATCCCACGCCGCGGCCGACGCGCGTGATCGGCACGCGGAGCTCGCCCGGCGGGATCGAGGCCGCGCGCTCGCAGGCGGTCTGCAGGTGCTCGCGAAACAACCGGTCGAAGATCGCGCGGTCGGCTGTCTCGTGATCGTCCCCGAACCACCAGAACCAGTCCGAGCCCTCGGCGGAATCGAGCGCGCGCCAGGCCTCGGGATGGCGCTCGCGGTCCGAGCCCGCGCTCACCATCGCGCGCCGCGTGCGCGCGATCAGATCCCACGCCCGATTCTTCTCGGCGTGTCCGATCCAGATCCGGAAGTCGGCGTCGATCCACGAGCCGCTGTGGAGCGTCTCGAGCCGCGCCATGTCCCGCCCTTCGAGCGCGTGCCCGGGCGTGACCATGCGGACGCCGCTCTCGGATTCAAGCCTGCCATACAGCGCCTCGAGGAACGGGCCACCGTCGTCGGCGTAGTGCTCCCAGCAATTCTCGCCATCGAGGATCACGGAGACCAGCGGAGGGGCGTCTCCCCCGTGCTCCTCGCCGATCCGCTTCACGCGCACCACGAAGTCGTCGGCCGCCTGAACCGGATCCCAGCGCTGATAGACGAAGCCGATGCGGTCCGAGAGCTCGTGATCGCGAAACAGCAGCGCGATCTCGCCCGCGGGCGTCGCGAGCCGCCACGGGCGGTGGAGCGTCGCGCGCGATCGCTCGCCGTGCGGCAACGACCGCCACAGCACGCCCTCATCGCTCGCCATCCACGCGACGCCAGCGCGTGCCACGATCTCGGCCGCCTCCGGGCTCACCGAGCCCTCCGAGGGCCAGAGCCCGCGCGGCGGCGCGCCGAAAACCTGCGCGTGGCGATCGAGCGCGCGTCTCACGTGCGCCGCGGCATCCTCGGGCGCGGCGAACGGCTCATCGGGAAGCGGCGCGCTCGGACGCGAGCGCAGCGCCGTTCGCACGTCGATCACGAGCGGTAGAATCGGGTGCGTGTAGGGCGAAGCGGTGAGCTCGATCTGTCCACACGCGGCCAGCGCGCGATACGCCGGCAGCACCTGCGCCCAGATCCTCGAGTGCAGGGCGAGCAGCGCGTCGCGATGCGCCTCGGCCAGCTCCGCGCCCGCCGCCAGCGCCGCCGCGGCCTCCCCCTCGCCATGAAACATGGGATCGAGCCACGCCAGCAGGAAGTGGCACTCGAGCGAGAGCAGCTCGGCATCGCTCCACTCCGCGCGAGCGCCCGATGCCGCGCGCCGCGCCAGCGCGGCGAACCACGGCCAGCGCTCGAACGACCAGGGCGGCGCGAACCTCAGACGCCCGGCGAGCTCGCTGCGCTCTTCGGGAGCGAGCGAGCCCACCGGCCGGGCGATCCGATCGAAGAGGCGGTCGGGCGCTCCGCGCGCGGCATCCTCGAGCTGATCGATCAGGATGGGTGTGAAGTTGCAGACCGCCCGCACGCCGGGATGGCGCTCGAGGTGGCGCGCCATCGCGAGGTAGTCCTTGCTGGCGTGGAGTCGCACCCAGGGCAGCTCGCTTCCGCCCTCACGCGGGCTGCGATAGTCGGGCTGGTGGAAGTGCCACAGCAGAACCAGCTCGACCGGGGCGCCCTGACCCACCGCCCACCCCCCCGCGCTCTAGCGGCTCAGTGCGACGCGAGCTCGCCGATCATCACGCGCGCATCGGCGGCTTCCGGCGTGTCGCCGTACTCGTCGAGCAAACGCTGCAGGAGCTTGAGCGCGTCGGCGTCGCGATGCAGCTCGCGATCGCAGCGCGCGGCCGCCATCAGGAACTCGGACGACGACTCGCGATCGAAGACGCCGACCAGGGACTCGTAGATCGGCGCCGCGTCCGCGTACTGGCCGGCGCTCTCGTAGGAGTACGCCAGGCTGCGGCGCGCGGCGTTCGCGAGCACGCCACTCTTCTGGAGCGCGAGATACTTTTGATACTCCGCGATCGCTTCCCTGAAGTTGCCGCCCCAGTACTGATCGTCGCCCATCAGGCGGTGCGCGTCGTGGCCGCTGCGCGTGGCCGGGAACTGATCGAACGCACGCTTCGCGCGCTCGAGCGAGGCGGCGTAGTCGCCCTGCCAGAACAGCACCTGGGCCTCGGCGAGGATTCCGGCGGCTTGATCTTCCTGGGAGCCGCGGGTCTTCATGGCGTAGTAGGTGCCGCCCGCGACCACGACCAGAGCGCCCAGGGCCCCGAGGACGACACGGTTGTAGCGCTCCCACAGCGCGCTCGCGTGGTCGACGAACTCCGCCCCCGGATCGTTGATGGTCGCCCGTCTAGTCTGTAACTTCAAGCGGTGCCTCCACTTACCGTATTTCGTTAATGTGATGTGATGCTCGACTTCGCTTCGAGCGCCGCCGACCTTAACGGCTCGCGCGGCCGCTCGTCAAGCACACCGCGCACACGTGACCATGCCGTGCGAGCGCACCAGCATCTCGGCGGGCGTTCCGCAATTGGGGCACCCCGGCAGCGCGGGCATGCCGCGCGCGACGTCGACCTGGCTCGTGAGCTTGACGTGCACAGCGCCGGCGCGCACTTCCTGCTCCAGCTCGGCCACCGGCCACGACCACTCGACCAGGCCCCACAGCCGGATCTCGGTGCGGATGGCCCACCGCTGCCTGACCTCGGCAGCGCGGCGCTCCCACTCGAGCTTGAGGGAGGTGGCGTCGCCGTGCGAGAGATCGGAGTCCTCGGGATGCGAGGCGCGCCGGCGCAGGCGCTCTTCCTCTTCCTCGATGCGCGCGGAGAAGAACGCTCCCAGGCGGTCGAGCTCGTCGTCGCGCAGCCGTGTGATCTTCCGCTCCCACTCGTGCTCCCGCTCGGCCACCAGGCCATCGATCGCGGCGCGCGCCCATCCCATCCAGCGCTCGCGCTCCTCGGCGCTCAGGGAATCGTTGATCTGATAGAGCCCCTCGCGCGGGCGCAACTCGGGCAGCGTGAGGCCGAGTACGCTTTCGAGGCAGCGGCCATCGGGCCCGATCAGGATCGACCAGTATTCCTGAAGCGGCAGTCCGCCCCAGCGCGTCACCACGCCGTGGAATCCCATCCGGCGCTGGTAATGCACCGGTCCCAAGCGGGGCGGCCCCCATGAAAGGCCGCGCACCTTGCACACCGAGGCGAGCCCGTCGTCCGGCGCGCCCGGCACCTGCGCGAGCGCGGTGCGGCGCGAGATCACCGGCGTCTCGAGCGCCGCTTCGAGAATGCGCCGCCCGGCGCCCGAACCGGGTGCGGTGAACCACGCGCCGCGCGGCAGCGTGGCGCGCTGCGGATCGAACACCAGACGCACGCGCTGCCGGCGCCAGCGGCGGCGCAGCGCCGGCGAGAGCTCGATCTCCCAGTCGCCGCGCGCCGCGTCGCGGCGCGTGCATCCGCTCGCCTCGAGCCAGCGCCCGACGAACGCGCGCCACTCGGGAGAGAGCGCCGGCAGCACGGCTGCCGCGTTCGTGGGTTGGATGGCCACGGCCCCGCGCTTTCCGCCCGCGTGCGCGCCGCGGCGCCGCGTCTCGGCGCGGCGCGGGGCGGCCGGTGATTTCGGCGTCACGACTCCTCCCCCTCGTCGGTCGCGGATGGGAACAGCCAGTTCTGACGATCCTTCTGATCCTGGTAGAGCCGCCGTGCGAGCCCGAGCTGCACCGCCAGCTCGGCGAACCGGCGCTTGCGGACGCGGGGATTCGTGGATTCGGTCCAGCGCTTGAAGATCTCGTCCTCGAACGAGGCGTGCGGCTGCCAGGTGCCGAGGATCTCCTCCATCTCGCCCACCACCAGCTCGAACATGCGGATCTTGCGGTCCAGGATCTCGAGCACGTAGGCCTCGATGGTGCCGCGCGCCGCGAGGTTGATCACGCGCACCGGATGCTCCTGGCCGAGCCGGTGGACGCGGCCGATGCGCTGCTCGAGCCGCATCGGATTCCAGGGCAGATCGTAGTTGATGACGATGCGGCAGAACTGGAGATTGCGTCCCTCGCCGCCCGCCTCGGTGCTCACGAGCACGGGCGCGGTGGCACGGAACGATTCCAGCGCTTCTTCCTTCTCGCGCCAGCCGAGCTCGCCGTGGAAGATCGCGGGCTCGAGACCGGCGGCGCGCAGCGCCTCGACGATCACCTGCTGCGTGGTGCGGAACTGGGTGAACACGATGCACTTTTCGCCGCCCAGCGACTGAATGCAGCGCATCAGCGAGCGCACCTTGCTCGGCTCCGCACTCACCTCGGCCGCGCGCGCGCTCAGCAGCTTGAGCTGCTTGGCGTCGAGGCCGTCGGGATGACGCGAGAGCTTCTCGAGCGTGGCGCGCGCCGCGGCCCACGAGGAGCCCATCTCCTTCTGCAGGACGACCAGCGTGAAGTAGTGCGGGCGGCCCGGGCGGCCGGCGTCCGCGGTGACCGACTCCGCGACGAAATCACTGACGCGGCGATACAGCACGCGCTCGGACGGCGTCTGCCCCACCCACAGCGTCTCGACCTTGCGCGGCGCGAACGTGAGGTTGGTGTCACTGCGCCGCGTGCGGATCATCACCGACTCGAGGAGCGCGCGCAGGCGTGGCGTGTTGCGGGGCGTGCGCTTGTCGTGCCCGCTCAGGAAATCGCGGCGGAACTGCGAGAACGTGCCGACCGTTCCGGGCCGCACGAGCGTCGAGAGGTTGTAGAGTTCGCGCAGATCGTTCTGGACCGGCGTCGCGGTCACCAGCAGCAGGTAGCGCGGGTTGAGATCGTTGATGAACTTCCAGCCCAGCGTCAGGTGGTTGCGCAGCCGGTGGGCCTCGTCCACCACCACCATGTCGTAGTTGGCGCCGCGCACCCGGCGACGGTGGCGCTCGTGCCGCGCGGTCTCGAGCGACGAGATGACGAGCGGATGCCGGCCCCATTGGCCCGCCGGCCCGCGCGAGACCACGAAGTCGAGCTCGAACTTCTCCCACAGCTCCGCGCGCCACTGCTCGCACAACGACGCCGGCACGAGCACGAGAATGGTCCGCACCGCGCCGCGCAGCAGATACTCCTTGACGATGATGCCGGCCTCGATCGTCTTGCCCAAGCCCACCTCGTCGGCGAGGATGCCGCGCCCGTTCAGATCACGCATGATCTTGAGGCAGGCCTTGATCTGGTGCGGGAAGCGCTCGACGCCGCGCAGCGAGTCGAGCGAGATCAGGTGATCGGTTCCGGCCCAGCCCGCCCAGTGCTCGGCGTCGGCGCGCAGATCGAAGCGCGCCGACTCGTCGGCGTGGCCGTCGCCCCACAGGCGCACGAGCGCATCGCTGTGCGGGTGCCACACGCGTGTGCCGGGCATGGGTGCGGCGGGCGCCGCGGCGCCTTCGGTCAGGGGCGCGAGCGACGGCGGATCACCATTCACGATCTCCCATTCGCGCTGCGCGGACAGCCGCCTCAGCTGGCCGTCGAAAACCACCTCGAGCACCTCGCGGCCGCGGTCGGTGTGCACCTCGACCACCAGCCCCTCGCCGAACTGCGGGTGGCGCAGCCGCTGCCCGATCTGATAGCGGGTGGTCGTCAGTTCCATAACGAGAACTCCTCGCCGCGCCGCGGAATGCGCACCTCGGAGGGGAAGCGCTCGCGTAGCCGCCCGGCCAGCGCCTCGGCCGGACCCGGCTCGCCGTGCACGAGATAGATCGCGCGCGGCGCCGGCTTCAGCATCGCGACCCACGCCAGCAGCTCACGCTGATCCGCATGCGCGCTGAAGCCGTCGAGCGCGACCACCTCGGCGCGACGCTCGATGGGCTCGCCGAAGATGTTGACCGGGCTCATCCCGTCGCGCAGCCGCCGTCCGAGCGTGCCCTCGGCCTGGAATCCGACGAACAACACGGTGTTGCGCGCCTCGGGAAGCCCATGCTGGAGATGATGGAGGATGCGGCCGCCCTCGCACATTCCCGAGGCCGCGATCACGATGCACGGCGCGCGGCGCTCGTTGAGCGCGCGCGATTGCTCGACGGTCACGACGTAGTGCAGGCGGTCGAACCCGAACGGCTCGCCGTCGCGCTCCTCGAACGCGCGCCGCGTTGCGTCATCGAAGCACTCGGGATGATGGCGATACGCCTGCGTCGCGCGCCAGGCCATCGGGCTGTCGACGTAGATCGGCGCCTCGCGCACGATCTTGCGCGACATCAGATCGTGCAACGTCGCCACCAGCTCCTGCGTGCGCCCGACCGCGAACGCCGGGATCAGCACCCGGCCGCCACGTCCGAGCGTGCGCTCCACCACCTCGCCCAGCTGGCGCACAGTTTCCGCGGCGGCCGGATGCTCGCGGTCGCCGTAGGTGCACTCCATCACCAGCACGTCTACGCCGCTCGCGGACTCGGGATCACGCAGGATCGGCCGGCCGGCGCGGCCCACGTCACCGCTCATGCCGAGCCTCAGTCGACGGCCCTCCGACTCGACGTCGATGAGCGTGAAGGCGGAGCCCAGGATGTGTCCGGCGTCGAGGTAGGTCACGCGCACGTTCTCGAACAGGGTCCAGGTGTCGTGATAGCCGTGGTTCACAAGGCGCTCGAGCGTGCGATCCACGTCGGCGGGCGAGTAGAGCGGCGTGCGCTGGGGCTCGCCGTGGTGGCGGTGCCGATTGACGTGCTCGACATCCCGCTCCATGAGGAACGCGGAATCCGGGAGCAGCACGCCGCACAGCTCGGCGGTCGCGGGCGTGGCGTGTACGGCGCCGCGATAGCCGCGCGCGACCAGCGTCGGGAGGTTGCCGGTGTGATCGAGGTGCGCGTGGGAGACCACCGCGGCATCCAGCTCGCCGGGCTCGAAGTCGAAGGTCCGATTGATGCGCTCGGCCTCGTCGCGCCGCCCCTGATAGAGCCCGCAGTCGAACAGCACGCGACGGCTGCCGCACCGGATCAGGTGTCGCGAGCCGGTCACGGTGCGTGCCGCGCCCTGGAACGAAATGGTGAGGGGTTCGCTCATCAATAGCTCGCGTAGAAGATCACTCCCAGAGCCGCCTGGAGATCGTGATTGGCCTTGCTGTTCTCGAAGATCGCGATGTATCGGAGGCTCGCGTCCACGGCCATGCTGCGATAGAAGAACCGCTCCAGGCCGCCGCCCAGGCTCAGGTAGACGCCGTCGCCCGCCTCGGGGTACTCGGTCTCGCCGTCGCGCAGCGAGTAGTGGAGCTGGGCGAGGCCGACGCCGAGGCTCAGCATCTGCTGGAGTTTCTGGTCGGTGTTGAACATTTGATAGAAGTCGACGCCTGAGAGCTGCATGTTGAGCTTGGTGCGTGAGGTGTCGGCGACCGGCGCCGAGCGCGCGTTCAGGGTCTGGCTCTCGAACGAGATCCCGATTGCGCGCTCGTAACGCATGCGATATCGGACGCGCACCGTCAGCCCCCCGCCGTCCCCGAACTCGCTTCCCAGGTTGCCGCCGCTGAACATCGTGCCGTACTGGCCCTGGAGCGCGAATCCCACCTGACCCGGCTTCGGCAGCACGATCGGAACGGCATGAGCGCGCGGCGCGGCCGTGAGAGCCGTCAGCAGGAACACGATCCACTTCGCGTGACGACGAATCATTCCAATTCCTCGGACCCGGTCGGGGTGAGGTTCACGCACGGGGGTGAAAGCTGCGATGCACCTCGCGCAGGTAGGCCCGATCGAGATGCGTGTAGATGGACGTGGTGGAAACCGAAGCGTGGCCGAGCAGCTCCTGCACGACCCTGAGATCCGCCCCGCCCTGGAGCAGGTGGGTCGCGAACGAGTGGCGCAGCGCGTGCGGATGGACACGCGTCGCGATCCCCGCCTGACGCGCGATGCCGCGCAGGATCTTCCAGAATCCCATCCGCGACAGCGGGCGTCCGCGCGCGTTGACGAACAGCGCATCGTGCCGCGCCTGGGGCGCGAGCTGCGGCCGGCCGCGCTCCAGCCACGCGCGCAGCGCGCGTGCCGCGGCGCCGCCGAACGGCACCACCCGCTGCTTGTCGCCCTTTCCGGTCACGGTGACGATGCGCGCGGCGAAATCGACGCGCGAGCGCGGGAGTGCGCACAGCTCCGAGACGCGCAGCCCGCTCGCGTAGGCGAGCTCCAGCAGGGCGCGATCACGCAAGCCCAGCGCGCGATCGGCGGCCGGCTGCTCGAGCAGCCGCTCGATCTCCTCGACGCTGAGCGCGTGGGGTAGCTTCCGTCCCCGCCGGGCCGGCGGAGCATCGCCCAGCGTGCGCGGCGCCGGCACGCCCTGCGCCTCGAGATCGGCGTGAAATCCGCGCAGCGCCGAGCGCCGGCGCGCGACGGTGGCCGCGGAGAGCCCGCGCTGATGGAGGCGCGCGAAGTAAGCGTCCGCGAACACCGCGGTCGCCTCGCGCCAGTCAGCGAGCCCGTGCTTCCGCGCGAACGCGCGGTAGTCCGCGAGGTCGCGCGCATACGCCTCGAGCGTGTGCGCGCTCAGCCGGCGCGCCGTGCACAAGCGGTCGAGGAAGGCTTCGATCGGCGGATCGAGGGCGTTGGGTCGCGCGACCGAGGCGCTCCGGGGCGCGCTGCGCGTCGCCGTGCTCATGCCGGGCGCTCCCATCGCGTGCGATCCTCCCTCCCGCCGCCCGTGCCCGCGCTCGCGACCAGCGCCTCGGACAGACGCCGCGCCACCTCGAGCGGCACACGCGCGCGCGCCGCGATCTCCTCCGGCGTGGCCTCGCGCAGCGCCTGCACCGAGCCGAACGCCTTGAGCAACGCCGCGCGCCGCGCGGGCCCCACCCCCGGCACCTCGTCCACGCCGCTCGCGACCAGGGCACGCGAGCGCAGCTTGCGGTGATACGCGAGGCCGAAGCGGTGGGCCTCGTCACGCAGGCGCTGCAGGGCCTGAAGCGCCGGGCTGCGCCGCGGCATGCGGAGCGGGGTCGCGTGCTCGCGCACCACCGTCTCCTCGCGCTTCGCGAGCGCCACCATTTCGACCGGCCGGGTCGCCACCCGCTCGAGCGCCGCGCGCGCCGCGCCCAACTGGCCCGCGCCGCCGTCGATCAGGATGAGATCGGGCCGCGGCAATTCGCCCGATTCCACGTGCGTCCAGTAGCGCTCGACCGCCTCCGAGATCATCGCGAAGTCATCGGGACCGGGGCGCCGCATTCGCATGCGCCGGTAGAGCGACTTGCGCGCGCGGCCGTCCTCGCTCGCCACCACCGCCGCGACGGCTTGGTCCGGGCCGAGGTTGGAGACGTCGAAGCACACCATCCGATACGGCGGGCGCTCGAGGCCCAGCTCGCGCTGGAGCTCGAGCATTGCCGGCGAGAAGCGCGCCCGCTCGCCGGTGCCGCGGACCTCGATCTCGGCCAGCGCGTGCGCGGCATTGCGCTCGGCGCTGCGCAGCAGCGATCTCACGCGCCCGCGCTCCGGCACGTGCAGCTCGACGCGGCCGCCGCGCTTGCGCTCGAGCGCCTCGCGCATCGCGGCCGCATCCTCGGGCTCCGCCGCCAGGAAGATGCGCCCCGGCGGCGTCGCGGCGCCGAGATAGTGCTGCGCGATGAACGAGGCGATGAGCGCCTGATCCGATCGGCCGGCGGCGTGCTCCAGCAGCCGCGATTCCTTTCCGATCACGCGGCCACCGCGCATCATCAGCACCGCGACCGCCGCGCGGGCGCCGTGGCGTGCGAGGCCCAGCACGTCGGCGTCGGGCGCCCGCAGCGACATCATGGCCTGGGGCTTTCGCATCCCGGACATCAACTCGATCTGATCGCGCAGCCGTGCGGCGGTCTCGTAGCGGCGCGACCCCGAGGCCTCCTCCATTTCGCGGCGCAGACCCTGCAGCAGCTCCTGGTCGCGCCCGGTCAGGAATAGCAACAGGCCGTCCACCAGCGCGCGATACTCGTCCGGCGTGGTGCGCGTGCGCGTCGTGCACGGGCCGGTGCAGCGGTGGATGTGGAAGTAGAGGCAGGGACGGTTGGATCTCCGATAGTCCTCGAAGTTGCGGCAGGTGCGCACCGGGAAGATCCGCCGCATCTCGCGCAGCATGCGGCGCAGGGATTTCACGTCGGTGTAGGGCCCGAGATAGCGCGCCCCGTCCTCGAGCACGCGCCGGGTCACCGACAGCCGCGGGAACTCCTCCTGAACGCTGATTCGAACATAGGGGTAGCTCTTGTCGTCCTTGAGCAGGATGTTGTAGCGCGGCCGGTGGCGCCGGATGAGCGTGGCCTCGAGCAGCAACGCCTCGGGCTCGCTGGCGGTGAGGATGGTGTCGAGATCGACCGCCCGCTCCATCAGCTCATCGAGCCAGGGCCTCGTCGGGTCGCCGGCGAGGTAGCTTCGGACCCGGTGCTGAAGGCTCAGGGCCTTGCCCACATAGAGCACGGCCCCGGAGGCGTCCTTGAAGAGATAAACCCCAGGAACGGCAGGGAGATTGTGGACTTTCTCCGCCAATACGCTCACCGAGCCTCCGGATGCCCCATGTGGGGATACGCGAGACTCAAGACACTACACCCGCGAACGCCAGGCGGCAAACGTTGCACGGCGCGCGCCATCACCCGAACGCGAGGGCGGCGCGCGGCGCTTGACACACCCCGCGATGGAACGTAATGTCGTTGGTCTCAGGATGTTCGAGGGTTCTCGAGGAGGATTTCATGCCGCATCACAAGTCCGCGGCGAAGCGCGTCATCACGAACGAGAAGTCCCGGATCCGCAACATCGCCGCGCGCTCGCGGATGCGGAGCGCCATCCGGCTGGTCCGTGCCGCCACGCGCCGGGCCGAGGCCGACGCCGCCTATCGGGCGGCCTGCTCGGTGCTCGATCGCACCGCCGCCAAGGGGATCATCAGGAAGGAGACCGCGAGCCGGCACAAGGCCCGCCTTGCGATGTTCGCCGCCCGCCTGCCGGCCTGACCTCCGGCCATGAAGCACCCGCGGGCGGTTGCCACCGCGCTTCTTATCGCCTCACTCTCGGCCGCATGCGCCCACGCGCAGGCGGCCGCTCCGTTTCCGGTCGTCAACACGGCGCCTCCGCCCTCACCCTCGCACGCGCTCTCCAACAGCTGCCTCGCGGCGGGGATCGTCTTGATCGGCTCCTCGTTCCTGTTCGAGCATCAGGCCGACCAGAACTACAACGCCTACCTCGCGGCCATCGATCCCGGGGAGATCTCGATCCTCTACGATCGCACGATCACCGACGACCGGCTCTCGGCCGCGGCCCTGATCGGCGGCAACCTACTGGTCGCGACCGGGCTCTATTTGAGGTTCGTCCACCCGGCCGCTTCCCAGCGCGTCTCGCTCGTGCTGGGCCCGCAGCGATGCGCCGTGACCTGCGTGTTCTGATCCTCGGGCTCGCCCCGCTGCTGTTGTTCGGCTGCGGAGAGCGGCCGCGGGCGAACCCGTTCGATCCCGCGAACCCGGTGACGGGCGGCCGACCCGCCGGCTTCGTCGCGCTCGCGGGCGACGGCCAGGTGGAACTCGAATGGCAGCCGACGACGGCCGCGGGCCTGCTGGGGTATCAACTCTTCCGCAAGCTCGTGACGGACACGGCGTACAAGGCGATCACCGGCACGATCGCGGTCGACCAATCGAGCATCGGCGACTTCCAGCTCGCGAACGGCGTGGAGCACGATTACCGGCTGTACTTCGTGTTCGATCGCGGGCTCGGAAGCCTGCCCGCCGAGGACTTCGCGACGCCCGGGCCGCTCGAGCCCTGGGTGGCCGACTTCGGCCGCTCCGCGGTGGCCCAAATGACGGCGGATGGGCGCCACATCGCCTCCTGGCTGCCGTTCGGCATCGGCTCACCCGGAGTCGGATCGCCCACGAACGTCGCCGTGGATCCCAGCAACGCCGTGCTGTGGGTCTCGACGAGCGGCGGTCCGCTGATCGTGTATTCGCTCTCGACCGGCACGGCGCTCGACATCCCTCAGGTCCCCTCGCCCGGCGCGCTGGCGCTCGATCCCACGAGCGGCGCGGTGTGGGTGTGCGACAACGTGGATGACGCGATCTTCCACTTCCGATTCGACGGGTCGGTGGCATCGCCGGGACAGCTCTTCAACTTCGGCAACCCCCTCGATGTCGCGGTCGGCCCCGGCGATCGCTCGGTGTGGGTCTGCGAGCACGACGGCAACCTGGTGACGCACTTTCAGTCGGACGGCTCGGGCCGCGCATCCGCCACGCTGATCGCGCCCTCGCGCGTGGCGGTGGATTCGGTGACGCGCGAGGCGTGGGTGACCTCGTTCACGAGCGGCCGCGTCTATCGCATGAGCGCGACGCCCGCGATCGCCGAGAGCGTCTCGTTCGCGGCGGGTCCGGTGGGCGTCGCCGTGGACTCGCGGCGCGGGCGCATCTGGGTCGCGGATGCAACCGGTGGCGCGCTCTACGCGCTCCGGCGCGACGGCTCGATCGAGTTCTCGGTGCCCGGGCTCGGCACGCCGCGCGAGGTCGAGGTCGATCTCGCGAGCGGTGAGGCCTGGCTGACCGCGCTCAATCCGCCGCGGCTCCTGCGCGTTTCGGCCACCGGGAAGGTGCTGGTCCAGACCGGGGGCTTCAGCCAGCCTGCCGGGCTCTCGCTCGGCGCGGGCCCGTGATTCCTTGGGACGGGCCGGGCGGGGGCGCCCGTCCTCGCGCCGCTCAGAAGTTGAAGCCGATCCAGAAGCGCGACACCGGACGCGGACTGTAGTTCGTGAAATCGTTCGTGAGCCAGGCGTAGTCCCAGCGGAACACGGGGTAATAGCCGCCGCCGATGAAGAACGCGAACCCGGCGCTGCCCACGTGCTGCGGCAGGATGCGGTCCCACGTCCACGCGCCGTCCACGAACACGGCGCCCCCCACCGGCGGCAGCAGCCAGGGCGAGGGAACCGCGAGCACCAGGCGGCGCAGGAGCGGCCCGCGCAGCTCCTCCTGCACCAGCACGGTGTGCAGCCCCGAGAGCGAGCGCCAGTCGTAGCCGGCGATCGAGCCGTAGCCGCCCAGATAGGTGCGCTGCGCGTCACGCCCGAGGCTGCTGAATTCCTGAATGCGGCTCGCCCACACGACCCCCGGCACCGGCTTCTCGTAATGGCGCAGCTCGCCGCCGAGCGAGTAGTAGTCGCCCTGCGCGTACGTGAGATCGCGCGTGAAGCCGGCCGAGAGGAACATCCGCGTTCCGGAGCTCGGACCGGTCCAGCTCCATGCCACGTTGTCGCGCACCCAGGTGAGGTAGTTGGAGAGCAGGTTCTCGTTCGCGAGCTCGCCGTTTCGCAGCAGATGATTGTCGGCGTGCCTCAGGACCACGGAGGCCTCGAGCCGGTCGAACTGGCTGAAGGGATAGCTCACGAGGCCGAGCACGCCGACGCGCTGCTCGAGACGCAGCGCATCGAGGTCGGGGTCGTAGACCTCGGTCAGCCGGAAGACGCCGAGCCCGTAGTTGAGCCGCTGCTTCTGGTTGACGTAGGTGACCGAGCCCTCGAAGCCGTCCCAGAAGTTCGTGCCGAACGTGCCGGCATCATTGGCGATGTAGATCTGGTATTGCTCGTCCCCGAGCACGTCGCTGAGCGCGATCTGCGCCGCCGCGCCGGCGCCGGTCGCGGGATTGACGACGACGGCGTTCTGCACGAGATCGATGCCCATGTGCCGCTGATAGGGCTGCGACGGCTCCTCGTGCTGGATC
>Ga0209698_10000293_pt1 | contig 55699 bp, 96 predicted proteins | sample LitLauG_LLR_2012_FD_187203 | JGI IMG/M metagenome (GOLD analysis project Ga0209698, IMG submission 187203) | Freshwater sediment microbial communities from Pennsylvania, USA - Little Laurel Run_MetaG_LLR_2012 (SPAdes) (version 2) | ecosystem: Environmental > Aquatic > Freshwater > Creek >...
AATAGAATCCTCGACGGATGGTCAACCTTCAAACAACGCTTAATATTTGCCATTGTCTTAACAGTTCTTGTTGTTAATCTCAGAGAGTAAATCAAGTTAACTTAACAGGTTCTCGACGGAGAATGTACAGATGGAGGGTAGGGAGCCCCTTCGTATAAGGTGCTTGTACTGTACGTGAACAAGCCTATAGCTAAAAATCACCAAATTGACCTTTTATAAATAGGTTGATTTCTCGCAGTGAAATGCGAATATACCTCAACATTAGGAGAGCAAGATCATGGACAATATCAACGATAGTCAAATCAACCAAAATTTAAGCATTGATTTCCCTCAAGCTGAAGATAAAGCCGGAATGATAGACGCTGGCTTTTTCCCCTCAGTCGGAACGGCGCCATGTCCCTCATGTGGATATTGCCCTGCATGTGGAAGAAAGAATCAACCTACTTTCTGGCCTAATTACGGACCCGTCTGGTGTGGCACCACGACAGGTGGTTTACCGGGAGTGGTTACCTGCTAATGTTCGGATTCGGTAAGAAACCGGCGGGGCCTCCGGCCCTCACTAGCTTGGATGTCAAAGTCTACGAATTAGAGATGCGAATCGTAGGTCTTGAAGAAGCCATTATCGAACTGTGCAAAGGCATAAAGATGCAGTTGGATAGGGTCGATCACAATACCGTCATGCTCGACAAGAACATGCACAATTTAGCCGCCATGACTTTGCGGCCCCCAAAGGACCTCTTAAACGGAGGACAGGAGCCCAACTAAGATGGCTTACGCAGATAAAGCAAAAGCGAAAGCCTGTTATCAACGATACTACCAAAAACATAAAGATCGTTTGAAATTGGCGGTCTACACGCGGATTCTTCGGTTACGGTATAATACAACCCCCGAAGAGGTTCATCAGATTTTTCAAAATCAGCATGGATTATGTGCGATTTGTGGTATTGAGATTGTTGAACAAAGCAGATCGTGTCATGTCGATCATAACCATCTCACTGGAAAAGTGAGAGGGCTGCTTTGCGAGAACTGCAACCATGGATTAGGCCAGTTCAAAGAAAATCCAAAAATTTTAAAATCAGCTATTGAATACGTAGGGAAACACAATGGCCGATAACGAAAACCAGAAGCAAATCGTCTTCACGCCACATAGACATCAGCAGCAGGTGTTGGATTCCCTGCACGAACAGATTCTAGTTGTTGCCGGCCACCGAGGTGGTAAGACCACGGTAGGCGCCATTTGGTTGATCCGCGAAATTGCAAACGATATTAAAAATGGCGTCAAAGCTGACTATTTGGTTCTAGGCCCGACGTACCGGGTTTTGAATCAGTCTACACTACGTACCCTGTTCACCTACTGGCCAAAGGGTCTGGGTACCTACAAGAAACAAGATAGCATAATCCAGTTGAATAATGGCGGTGTTGTTTGGATTCGTTCTGCAGACAAGCCGGATGCAGTCGAAGGTTTGACTGCCCGAAGATGTTGGATGGATGAAGCTGCGCTCTGTAATGAAACCACGTATGACAAGGTTTGTCAACGCTTGGTTCAGAAAGCTGGTGAGCCCAAAGGCCGGCTCTTGATGACGACGACTCCATACGGCAGCCCGTCATCATGGATGAATTTACGCTTAATCCAGTTGAGAAATCAACTACCTTGGCTTCTCTATGTGAACTTCTCGATGGCCGACAATCCGTATATCGACCGCTCAGTGTATGATCGGGCGAAGGCCACGATGAATGAAAGCGTATTTCAGCGTGATTTTGAAGGTCGATTTGTTAAGATTGAAGGTCTGATTTATCCAGAATTTAACCGGATAGATCACATTATTGAGCCTTTTGAAATTCCTGCACACTGGCCACGATGGTCTGGACTCGACTATGGTTGGTCGGACCCGACAGCGATTCTGGCAATCACTTTTGATCCAGAAGGCAAAGAGTTTTATGTCTACAAGGAATTTTACAAAAATCGCCAATTGGCTGAAAAGATAGGCGGATTCCTCAAAGACGAAAAGTTCACCTACACGATTTATGACCCGGCGGCAGTGGCCGTCATGAACGAAGTCAGGACCGTCTGTAAGCTCCGAATGGAGCCGGCAGATAACTCTGTGGATGTGGGAATTCAACGAATCACGAAACTGCTCAAAGAAAATCGGATCAAAATATTCGATTGCTGTGAGAATTTGATACGTGAAATGGAAGGGTATTGTTATGATAAGAATGGCTCTTCTAAACCTGCTCATGACTGCAGCCATAGCCCTGACGGTCTACGGTACGGTTTCTCTAAGAATCTTGCCGGAGTCTACGACCTTGTGCGTGTGGGTGGTGTATCACGCAAAGGAAAAAGAAACACAGGATTTGACCCGTTAGACCTTTACAAAAAACCTACGTTAAGTAAAGCTGAAAGAGAAACAAACGAACCAATGCCTTATAAGAGTTTCACAGACCTGACAGTTGATGAGATATAAATGGCAAATAGAGAATGGCGCGAAAAACATCCCGGTTATCAGCAGCATTACATGAGGGAATGGCGAAAGCGAAATCCAAATTCCGTTAGAGAAACATCACTTAAGAAGTATGGTTTAACTCTTACGCAAGAAAAAATTCTTTTAAGCGTTCAAAATAATAAGTGTGCTATTTGTAGTACTGAATTTATAAAAACGCCTTGTGTAGATCATGACCACAAAACAGGTCGAGTGCGTGGTTTAATTTGTAGTCCCTGTAATAAAATGATTGGTTTCGCTAAAGATTCTCAGCATATTCTTCAGTGTGGAATTGATTATTTAAAACGAAATCAAGAGGAAATCTAAAAATGGCCGATTACGAAGAAAAGGACGATCAACTTCAGGAGATCGAGAACGAGGAAGGTAAAGAAGAACTCGATCAAATGACAGGCGATAGCCCTATTCAGATTCAGGTCCCTGATGACTATGAAGCGGCCACCGATAATGAATCAGATGATGCTTATTCGTTAGCCACCCAGAAAGAAATCGTTGCCAAATATATTGCTGATTTGATCGAACGTGAGAATTGGCGCCGGGCATATGAAATCCTTTGGTGGCAGATTTACGTCCAGTACATGAGCGGAAATATCGCTACCCGGACGCCGACGCGCAGCAAGGTTTTCATCCCCTTAATTTTCCAAATCATCGAAATTGCTACACCCAAACTTATCAGTTTCACATCTGGAAATGAATCTCTTTTTGACGTTGTGGCCAACGATATCAATGAGGCCGACGTAGCCAAGAATATCAAACGGCTACTTTCGGACCAGTTTGATAAGAACGATTTTGACGATAAATATGAAACGTTTTTGAAACAATTGCTGATGTACGGCACCAGTTACTTCTGGGTTGACTGGGAAGTGGAATGGCAATGGAAAGTCAACCGCGTTCCGAAGGTGAATCGCTTTGTTGATGACAACGGAATCAACCAAGAAAAGACGACCTATGAAACGAAGAAACGATACGAGATTGTAGGTCGAAAACCTAAGCTCACTGTTCTGGACGTACTTGATGTGTTCCCGTCTCAGGACCACGCCGAGGTTGATGGCCAGCCTTCCGTCATGATTCGGAAGTTCATAAATCGTGATGAATTCGCACGGATTTGTGATTCTCCTCAACCGTACTTCGGGAATAAAGACGCGGCCATGGCTACCGGCGCGTCTGTGAAATTTCAAGAAACCCGACAGTGGAGAAAGACCGCTCGTGGTGAAATCACTACAGTTTCTCCGAAGGATATTGAACTCATCGAAGTCTGGGGCTATTATGACTTGGATGGAGACGGCAAGGATGAACCCTGCCAGATCGTTATCGCCAATCGTCAAATCGTTGTGCGTGCAGTACCAAATCCGTTTGATCACCAAGAGATTCCGCTTGTCAAAGTCAACTTCTGCAAGGTACCTTTCGAGTGGTATGGTATCGGATTGATCGAACCAGTTTTGAGTCTACAAAACGAAACGAACTTGGTTCGTCGGCAGCGCCTCGACAACGTAAATATTTTGATCAACCAGATGTACAAAGTGCTTTCCACGGATACGAGTATCGACGTGGACAAGGTGGCTTCCAGTCCGTCCGGCGTCATCCTTGTGGATGCCATGGAGAACCTACAGCCAATTCCGCGCACAGACGTTACCACAAATGCATATCAGGACGCACAGGCCATTCAGCAGGATATGTTTAATGCAACCGTCCCAGCTTCCCTCACAGGGAATATTGACGACATGCAAGGTAACAACAAAGGCGTTGGTCTTGGTGTGGCGAAGGTGGCTGTTTCTCAAGCTATGGAGAAATTTGCTACTGCTGCCAAAGCGATTGAGACAAAAGGTATCAAACACGTTCTTCGTCTTTTCTACATGCTTGATTTGCAATACCTCACGAATTCTGAAGTCATTCGTGCATTCTATGGTCATCTCTTCCCGCAGCCGGCCATTGTAACTCCGGCCATGATTCGCACGGCAGCTGGTGTCAATTTCAAAATGACTGTGCTTTCAGAGATGGTCAATCGGGATCAGAAAGTCAATCAGATGTCTACGTTCTTCACTTTGGCGCAACAGCAATTGGCGCCAGAATCCATTGACATCATCTTGAAACAAATATGGGAACTGATGGGATTTGATTCCAAGGACATTCGCGCAGCGGCTTTGAATCCTCAACCCGCCACAGCCCCGGCTGGTGGTGGTGCAACAATTCCCGGTCTGACGAACCCTAATGCTCCTCCCCCTCCTGCGGGTGGTGGATCAGCCGCGCAAGGGAAAGCAATTTTAGCGGCAGCTGGCGGTGGCGCTACACCTCCGGCACCAGCAGCGAATAGTATTGTGCCGCAGATGAATAGCGGTGTCGGGCATGTGAATCTGCCCGGTGCACCCTCAATGCCAATAGGGTTAAAATAATGCCATTCGTTAGCCAAGCCCAGAAGGGCTACATGTATGCCAAGCATCCAGAATTGGCCAAAGAATTTGAAGCTGCTACTCCGAAAGGAAAGAAGTTGCCATATCATAAAAGCAAGAAGCAAGATATGAAGAAATCAGCGCACACTGGTTTCATGAGAGGTTTATCGAAAGGGGGATACTAATGGCTGACATGTCATTAGCGGAGAAGATTATTCGCGCAGAGAAGACGGAAGAACTGAAACGAATACGAGAAGGACTGATTGCTGCATTCGGCAATGTTCCTAATGCTACTGAACTCGTAGATCGTGATTATGCAATTCTGAAAGATGAATTGACAAAGAGAGGGGCGCTATAATGGACTTTGCAGAGATGGCGAAAGACCCTTACAATCTTCCAGACGAGGCAAAGATTTTGCAGCAACTTGACAGTCTTGAGAAACAAGCTCATACTGGGGCGCTATTTGAAGACCTGCGCCGGCATCCAGCGTGGCAGAAGATTGAAGAGTATATGAAGAATGCAATTGAAGAATCGCAGCGCACCATTTTCAATGATGCTGATGGTGATCATCGTAAGGTCATTTTTCAGATTCAAGGAATGGTCAAGCTTCGCAATTGGATTCATGCACAAAGTTTAGCCGGACAGATTGCTTCTAAAGCAATCCAAGAACATTTCAAAGCTGTGGAAGATGATAGACGCAGTTTAGGAATCGAGTAGTAGGGGGAACTTCGTAGCCTACGCCCGACCCACGAAAGTGGACAATCGACAAGCACAGGGAGAAGTAAATGGATAAGCAAGGAATGAGTGTTGTAAGCCCAGCATCAATCGCGCAAAGAGCAGAAGCTTTAGAAACAGCGGAGAAGGAAGCGGCGGCCAAGGCCCCGGAACAGAAGTCTGAAGAGAAGGCTCCTGAGACACCAGAGAAGAAAGAAGAGAAGGCGCCAGAACAGAAAGCTCCTGAACAGAAGGCTGATGACAAGAAGCCAGAAGTCAAACCTGAAAAGAAAGAGCCGAATGATCCAGCCGAGCTCCGCAAGTGGAATACGAGAGTCAGTCAGGAAAATAAGAAGCTGCGGGATGAGATGGCAGCTATCCGAGCTGAACAGGAAAAGACTTATAAGTTGTTGGCCAAGATGTCCAAGACTCCAATGGACTACAAAGAGTTGTCCAAGAAGAGTCCCGAAGAGTTGGCACAGATCATTGAGAATGAAAAAGAGTCTGCGACTGCCGAGCTCCAAGAACGTTTAGATGCGCTGGCGTCCGAAGCGAAAGCTAAAGATACCGCGCTTGAACGAATGCGGCGTGAGCAAGACACTGAGAATTATCCTGAGTGGAAGAGACTGTATCCTAGTATTGTGAAGATAGCAATGGGACCCACTGGGCAGGGTGATCCTCGAATTGACTTTACGAAGCCTGCTGCTGAAGTGCTCGATGCGTTGTATGAACTGGCTTTGCAAGAGAATCCAGCTTCTGCCGCACAAGCTGCTCCGGTAGTTTCGGCTGAGAAAGTCTATAAAGAATCAGAAATGAAAAGTATGTTGGCAGACATGTTGGCGAAAGAAAAAGACGCCATTGCCAAAGCTGCAAGAGAAGAAGCAATCAAAGAAGCGCAAGCCGCGCTCTCTGAAGAAGCCAAAGGTGGAACGGTGGCCAGTGCAGGTAAAGGCGCCGGCAGAATCCCCTCTGATCATTTAGCGGCATTTAAGAAAATGTCTTTGAATGAACAGCGTGAGTGGCTCATTGCTCAGCAGCAGAACAGCTAAGTAATAACGAAGACCGGGGGTTAAAATCCCCGGCACAATTTTAGCAGCTAGGTCGTGAGTTCGATTCTCACCTCCTCCATCGGGGGAGTAGCTCAGTGGGTAGAGCAGCAGCTTTCGCGGAGTGGAGCATTGGTAGCTCGTCGGCCTCATAAGCCGAAGGTAGACGGTTCGATTCCGTCCTCTGCAACCAATTTTTAGTTACCAAACAGACCCGGTGTTTAGGACAATCTGATTGGTAACCAGCAGGCCCCTCGTTAGTACGAGATAAGGCATGTGTCCAGTAGTAACGGACAAGCGTGCAGTGTGGACGCCCCAGAACGAACGGATGCGGTGACGGCTAAACGGTCACTAACCTTGGCACTTGTACAATTGTGCATGAGATATCGCGCTCACACATATCAAACTCTCAAAGGTAATTACTATGTCTCTCAATGTAAATATCACCTCAACGAGTGGGCTTAATGACGCGTCGGCCATTTTCTATGACCGCAAACTGTTAACCCGCTTGATGTTCTCTTTGTTCTTCCAAGAGAACGCGGAAAAGCGCACCCTTCCGAAAGCTTCCGGTACGCAAATTCAGTTCCTGCGCCCTGTCAATCAGGCTGCAGTCACCACGCCGCTAGGCGAAGGTGCAAACCCGAACGGATTGGTTTGGCAGTCCACAAAAATCCTTGCGACGCCTCTGCAGTATGGAGCGTTCGTTTCGTATTCTGACAGACTCATGTTGGAAGCGTATGACAATATCACGGAAGCTATCCATGACGTTCTTGGATATCAGGCCGGGTTGTCGTTGGACACCATCTGTCGGAACTCTCTGTCCGGTAACATGACCATTCAGTACACTGGGTCGGCTGTCTCTGAAGCCACTGTGTCGGTCGTTGCTGCTGGCGTTGACTTCCGCCGGGCTTCGGCGCATCTCCGTGCTCTCGCGGTTATGCCGTTTGAAGATGGAACGTATCACGGTTTGGTTCACCCCAACACCAGCTTCGACCTGCAGAGCGATAGCGCTGCGAGTGGCTGGATCGAGCTGAATAAGTATATCAGCATCGACAAGGTGCATAATATGGCCTTGGCTGGCGAACTTGGAAAGTTGTACAACATTCGTTTCCAAGAATCGCAGAATATCCTGACTGGTACTGGCGCGTCGTCTGCCGTCACGTATCATAGCTGGGTGTTCGGGAAAGAGTCCTTCGGTGCGGTCGATGTGGCCAACCAAGGGATTCAGAAGATCGTGCACCAACCGGGTGATTCAGGCGTGGCTGATCCGTTGAACCTGAACGGCAGCATCGGCTGGAAAGCTTATGCGGTGTATCCTGTTCTGGATTCGCAGCGTGCCATCGAAGTTATTGGTACGAGTGCGGCCTAAGCAGTAGATTTAAGTTAGCCATGGGCTCTGCGAAAGCATCCCATGCACAATTTGACGTGAATGATTCAAGGAGCTAAAATGAATAATCCGATGGATGGAAAGAAAGACCCTACGTTTAAGTGCCCCTCTTGTGGAGAACTACTCTCCGTTGAGACGAAGGGTGAATCTGACTCTGAACACTCTAGTTTGGGCAAGAAATCGAGTTTTCCGAAGGCGAATGCCGCAACGATGCCCATGGATCAGTTAAAATCCAACATTACTCCTCCGAATCTGAATTCTTACTAAAGCCATGGACCTCGATAGCCTTCATAAAGCCTACACAGGCGCTATGGACAGCCAAGGACTTGGAACCCTGTCTGGGCTGGCGTCTATGCTAAAAGGAGCTGGAAATGCTCCTTCCGCCGATGCGGGAACTGCTAGAATCCCTCTTTCCATACTGCCGGCGGGTGTTCAGCCCGGCCAACGTATCAGTTTGACAGTAACAGGCATTGATTCGGTATCTGGAATGGCTACAATCGTTCCTGATGCGGTTCAAAATGCCGTAGCACCTGCTCCTGCAATGCCGGGAGCGCCAAAGCCAGATGCTATAGATAAAGCTATCACGATGGGACCTATGGATGAACTTCGTTCGTATCTTTTCCAGAAGACCCAAGAGCAAGGAGATAATCAATAATGAAAGACTACGCTGAAGAGCCCACGATGGGTCCTACTGAAAATAAGATGCCGACCACTATCCGCATCAAACACGCTGATCTGCCGGGCATTGAAGAAGCTGCTCCGGGTGACCGAGTAAAGCTTGTTGTGGAAGGCCATGTGCATTCCAATCGAGCGAAAGACAAATTTAGTGATGGGGAAGCTGAAGTTGATGTCCATAGCATTCATCAACACGATGCTGTGAAGAAAGAGAATGCGGCTACCATGCATATGGATAAGCTGAAAGAGAAACTGCCAAAAGCAGAAGAGATGGAAGAGAAAGAAGAAAAGGAGTAATCCATGAGCCGCGCACTCACTGGACTGCAGACGGGGGATTTTCAGAAGTGTATCAAGCAGTTGAATCCAAAACTGCGAATCTGTAGTTTAGAAGGCAGCAAAAATGCTGCTGGTCTATACTACATTGATCCGAGAGAAGGTTGGATTTCAATCTGTGGAGTAGATAAGGGTTATGTGCCCGTTGCCACCACAGTTGATGAAGTAGGTCATATTCTTAAAAGCGGTTGGGTTCGAGTAGTGCGAATCCTTCTAGCACAGAAGTATACCACACCGGACAAGGTGAGAAGGGTTTGGCCAAACTTCTTCTTGTCACGAATTCCAAAAGCTGAGTTTCAAAATGTGGACCCGATCTTGAAGAAGATTGGAAAGTTTGTTTTTGAAGAAGAAGACAAACGTGGTACGCAGGGAATGACAGCAGATCAGATTCTTGAAGTTGCTGAAGATGTCCACAAGAAAGACACAGATGAAAAGAAGGACCAAGATGATCGGCACAAATGGGAGCTGAAGAAAGCTCTTGATGTTGATCAAAAAATTTATCTATGAACTCCCAAAAGCTTTATAATAAAGTCTATTATCAGAACAACAAGAAAGCAAATCAAGAAGCTTGTTGGAAGTACGCTGGAATAAAAACTTCAACTGGTGAAGATTTTAAATTCAAGCATTTTGATATTCTTTATCAAAATCAACAGGGATGTTGTAATATTTGTCGTAGACACCAAAGTGAGTTAAAAACAGCACTTTGTGTTGACCATGACCATAAAACAAATTTGGTGCGTGGTTTACTTTGTCAGGCTTGCAACAAAGGTATTGGACTCTTTAATGACGATACCAATTTGTGTGCAAGGGCAGCAGATTATCTAAAATAGGAGCTATCACAATGCCTGCTTATATCTACCCGTCAGTTACATTTCAAGGAATCACATTTACTGCAACACAGTGGGGGAAATTCCCTCTCATCAATTTTACAGCAGGCGGAACTGCTGGGTTTGAAGTTGTAACTGTTGATGCCAGCCATAATATCTATGTGCAGATTCAATCAGGTGTCAGCACGACTGATATGGTGGTTGCTGCCATTCAAGCTACGTCTCCTTCAGTAGATAAGAATAGCGCTGGTGATTTGGTCAGTATGGTCAATACCACGCCCGGTGCGTTTGTCACTGCTCCGGCTACTTCGTCTGCGATGACGGGAGCTGTGGCGCCTAACGTCCTTGGCTATTACATGGATCAGAACGGCACACCTCTGACAAGTTCTTTCCAGACTCTCTTTTTCCAATTCTCAGCCCGTTATTGCATGATCGTTAATGACGATACGAGCGGGTCTAATAAATTAGTGTTCAGTTGGGATGGAATCAATAATCACGGTATCCTTGGTCCCGGTCAGTCGATGATGATTGATACTGTGAATGCGAACGTTATTTTCCTGAAAGATATGAACGGTGCGCCGGCATATCGCTTGATGGCGAAAGCGTTCTAATGTCTAGCTACAATCCGGGCATTGGTACAGGAGGGGGCGGTGGAAGCAGCGATGCAGCTGCTCTTGAAGTACGCCCTCTTGCAGGGAATGCAGTTACCAATGTCGTTGATAATGTCCTCACAACGATTGTGACTTTTACAGCGTCTGCTCCTAAGACGCTGATTGCCTCAGTTACGGTGAGTGGCACCTTGTATGCTAAGTTCCAATTATTTTTCAATACTGTGCTCATTGAGACACGCCGTGGTGGACCTGATCGAACCTTGACATTTACTTTCGATCATCCACTTAAGATGGTGAATGGCGATATTCTTGATGTCAAAGTAACGCACTACAACGTTGGCCAAACGGCTGACTTTGATAGCACTGTGTACGGAGGTTAATATGTCCGACATAGGTCAAAATTTACCTGTTCCTGTTAGACAGTCTGTAGAGACAAAGACGATGAAGTTAAAGTGGCTACAGAGTGCCAAGCAAGAACGAATCTCCAAAATTGTCCATTTAAAACAGGCAATTGAGGACCTAGTGAAGGGGCGTATTCCTGAACTAGAACGTCAGATACTCCAATCCGAGCAAGAACTTGCTAATTTGGAGGACACTGAAAAGATGATAATCGCTTCTGTTGAGGGCGAAGTCATTTAAACTCACAAGGAGATAATACAATGTCTGATGGTTTTTTCCCTACATTGGTATCGAAAGATGCTAATGCAAATGCTCAAACTGACCCGATCTGGGTAGAATTAACGGATGGAACGAATCCGCTTACGACCTTCACGGTCACGCAAGCGACTGGTTCCAATCTTCACGTCGTAGTCGATGCTGGTTCTGCAGTAATCGGTCATGTGATCACGGATAGCGGTTCAACGACTGCCGTCAGTGGTAACGTTACGGTTGTGCAGCCGACTGGTACGAATCTGCATGTTGTGGTTGATACTCTTCCTTCGATTCCCGCTGGAACGAACGTCATTGGTCACGTCATCACGGATTCAGGTAGCACGACTGCTGTAACTGGTACGGTTGCTGTTACTCAGTCCACTTCACCGTGGGTTGAGAACTTGTCTCAGGTTGGTGGTTCTGCCATCTCTCTAGGTCAGAAAACAATGGCAGCGTCAGTTCCTGTGGTATTGGCTTCTGATCAATCTGCTATCACGGTATCTTCGGGTATTGCTGCTCAAACAGGCGCTGTGTGCGATTATGTAACGGCGTCAGCTGTGGCTGGTGGCTCTACATCGAATCACGACTATACGGTTGTGACGAATATGAAAGTGTCTGAAGTTAGCTTTGCTTCTTCAGGCGCCGGCAAAGTGGAGCTCAAAGTTGGACCTGTGGCATCCCTCGTTTCTAAGTGGGTTGCTTTTGTCCCGAAGATGGGTGGAGAAGTGAAGATTACTTTCAATCCGCCTATCGTGGTTCCTACGACTTCGACTGGAACAGTTCGCCTCGTTATGACGAATCGTGAGAATACAGCGCAGGACTTGTATTCGACCATCGTTGGAGTTGACGCGTAAGCTAGTTTAACTGAAGGTTCGGGGTGAAGGCCCTGCCCATGATGTGCGTAGCGCATCGTAAGCGAAAACCCCAATAAAGAAAAGGAGATAGCAAATGTCTGACTTACCGATTGAAAAATCGAACAATCCCGCTGAAGTTAAAGCGAACCAGAACAAAGTTGAAGTGACTCACGAGAATGCAGATATTCTCACAGTGCACTTCTTATCTCAAATCTATGGGCGGCTTGGTTATATTGTGAAGCTGCTTGAAGAGAAGAAGTAATATGGCTGATTTAAGCTTAGTTGAAGTCGCAGCTGTTACCGTTGAAGGTGCTGATGGCGGTACAAAATTAACCATTAACAGTGATGGTTCACTTAATGCCAAACTCCCCACCACTACGAACACGGGAACAATCACAGCTGTCAATGGCAATGTAGCTGTTGCTACTTCTGGCTTTGCGACAGTCGTCTTCAATATTACCGGCACTTGGGTAGCTAGTTTAACTACTCAAGGAACTGTGGATGGAACAAACTGGTTTACTGTTAACGGTCTTGGGATGAATGGTAGTACGATTACACCTATCTCAAGTAATAATACTCTGATCGTACCTTGTGCTGGATTATTACAAGTTCGTATCTTAGCGACTGCTTTTACATCTGGTACAGTCAATGTTGCTTATGGAGTGGGACCGTTTGAGTCTTTAACTCCTTTTCTAAGTCAACTACAGGCGATTAATACCAATACCGGAGCCCAAAGTACTGACACAATTTTTTCAGGAACCATTACTGCATTAAATGGTTCAGTCCCTGTTAATGCTCAAGGTGACTATACTGTTTCAGCAAATATTACTGGAACATGGGTTGGAACTTTAGTTGCAGAAGGTCAATTGGCTGATAGTACATGGATTATTCTTCCCATGTATATTATCAGTCCAACTACTATACCTTACGTCAGTACTTTTAGTACCACAGCGAATGGAGCATTTTTAATCACTGGTGGTGGCTATTATCAGGTGCGTATTCGTGCTTCTGCTTATACATCTGGAACAGTCAGCGTAGCTCTTGATGCTTCTCTCGCGCAACAGACAATATTTTCTTCACAACTTGGCAGCTGGACGGTAAATCCGGGGAATACTCCGAATACAACTCCTTGGCTTGCTAAAGCACCTGATAGTAATTTGTGGGTAACTGCAACTGGAACGACAGGTTCTGCTGTTACGTTAACATTACCTGCAGTAGCAGCTGCTTTTCATCACATGAATACAATTGAAATTGAGGCTTATTCAACAGCAGCTCGAACTGGCGGTGCTACGCCAATTATTGTGACTTCAACAAATTTACCCGGAAGTCCAGCATGGACTTTTGCAACAGCTGCGGCGATTGGAACGACTGATACAAAGAGTTATACGTTTCCTTCATTTTTGAATTCATCCGTTGTGAATACTGCCACAACAATTGTTTGTCCAGCGACTACTGGAATCATTTGGCGTGTGAACGTTTCTTATTATACAGGAGCGTAATCAAATGTTAATGGTGGTTCAAGCAAACGGCGCTTCATTACAGTTAAATATGAGTGCAGCAGATTTTCAAGCAGCTCAAGCAGCATCAGCTCCCTCATCTTGGATTCAAGTGACTGATGCTACACTTGGAACAATTACGTTAAACACATTCGTTATAGTCTATTACTACGAGGTGTAAGGAAAAATTATGGCTACTACTGGCAATGACCTTGTGAACGATGTTCGAGCAGAAGTGCTTGAACCGTCTCCTGCATTCTTTTCCAGCACTCGTATGCTGGCGTTAATCAATTTGGCGCAGAAAGAGTACGTTCGCAAGACCCGCTGCCTTCAGAATTTTGCTTGGACTTCTACTGTGCAAGGTATTGGAATCTATCCGATGCCTTCTGACTGGTTAGGAAGTGAGTGCATCTTCTGGCAGGATAATTCTGGTGGTCAACCGATCTGGCGCCGGCTTCGTCCTACAACCTTAGAAAAGATGGCCCAAGAGAGTCCTAACTTCTTGTCTACAGATAGCACGATGCTTGGGAAGCCTAATAAGTATTTCATCATCGGAACCAATCTCTATATCTACCCTAAACCAGAAGTCTCTGGATCAAATGATATCTTCATGTATTATCAGTCTAGAGAAATCCCCCTCCAAGCTTTATCTGATCCACTTACCATTGATGATTCTCTGACTCCCGGCCTTCGCGCCTACATCTTGTGGAAAATGTGGAAACAGGATCAGGAAGACTCTTTGGCCGAAGAACAGCATCAGCTCTTCAAAGAAGAACTTGGTGATGGAATCAAATGGCGTAATCAAAGAATTTTAGACTTAAAACGTAAGATTGATATCGAGTCGTACCAGCCGTTTACCAATGCGGGGAACAATTTCTCTGCGAATGGTTCAATGAACCCGCTCGACTTGAGCTAAAATAACAGGAGCTAAAACAATGGATGAAATGAAAGACACCTTAAAACTTACCGGGAGCGTCAATGTCAAGTTGATAGGGCCGGATGGAATCGTAAAGCAGGAACATACAGATCACAACCTCGTTGTGACTGTTGGTAAAAGCTATTTAGCTACATGGCTGGCAGCGGCCCCGCAGTCTGGGACGTTTATGCCCTATGTGGCCCTTGGAACACTACAGACTGGCCCTTCTTCGGGTGACACGGCGCTTGGCGCTGAATCTGTGGTTGGTGGATATTCTCGCGTATCTGGAACGCTCTCTAGCGCTTCTAACGTGTGGACGAATACGGCCACCTTTGCTCCGGGTAACGGAACTGATGCCATTAAAGAAGCAGGCTTATTCTCGGCTTCGACCTCTGGGACGATGTTCGCTCATCAGACCTTCAACGTCTACAATAAAGGCGCTGCGGATACGATGATCATTGTTTGGTCTGTGACTCTAAGCTAAGGTTTATGACGAAAATGTGCGAAGCTTGTAAATCGGTTTTTTCTAAACCGCTAACCGTGTCGCGTGACGAATGGAGTGATAGAAAGTTTTGCTCCAATGATTGCCGAAAAGTCAGAGCATTAGATGGCCATTATGGACCGGACATGCGCGCACGGAAGTACCGGCTGAAGCGTGAATTCAACATGACCTTAGAGGATTACAATCTCCTGTTTGTAAAACAATACGGAAAGTGTGGAATTTGTAAAAGGCATCAGTCGGAATTAAAACGAGCTTTATGTGTTGATCATGACCATGACACCAAACAAATTCGTGGTTTGTTGTGCACTGAATGTAATCGTGGAATTGGTTTACTTGGAGATACCCACGAACGACTTATGGCAGCACAAAAGTACCTCCAAGCAGTAACGAACTCATAAGAGGATTCTAATATGGCAAATTTCCCAAGTTCTGTCTCCACAAACGCGAACCTGTACATCGCGGTTAATGGACTACAGACTACGCTTGCTTCCAATATCCTTTCAACTGACACAACGATTGCTCTTACGTCCACAACCGGGTTCCCTACGACCGGATTGGTGACGATTGAGAATAACGAAGTTGTCAGCTACACAGGAATCAGTGGAGCTAATTTAACTGGATGCACAAGAGGAGCAGATGGTACAACTGCTCTCGCTCATAACACAGGTGTGACCGTTGGCGCTACCATTGTCGCTGCTCACCACAACCTGCTTAAAGACGAGATCATTGCTATTGAAACAGCTCTTGGTGCGTCGTTTGCCAAAGGAAACCTCACTGCAGGCTCTTCAAAAATCTCTGTGACCGGCGGTACAGGCGCCGTCATCGGGTCGGGAGCAACGGTTGATATTGGAACTTTCAACCTTGGTCAGCTCTCCAATGTTGTTCTCACTTCCCCCACCACAAATGATTTACTTCAGTTCAACGGAACGAACTGGGTGAATTATCCCTCCTCCGTTCTTGCTACAGCCAATACAGCAATGCTTCGTGATAGTAATGCCAATGTGAAAGTCAATACGCTTATTGAAAACTTTACAACGACGGCTACTGCTGCTGTAACCACGGTGCTAACTGTTTCGACTGCGCCCATTCAGCAATTCACCGGAACGACTACGCAAACGGTAACACTTCCTGATGCGACAACCCTAGCAGTTGGCTATCAGATTACGATTTTAAATCGTAGTACCGGGATTGTGACTGTTAATAATAATGGTGGCAGTCTTCAACAGTCAATGGCGCCAAGCACTCAAACGACATTTACGTGCACAAATATTGGCAGTGCAAACGGTACGTGGGATGTCAGTACATCTTCTGGCGCTGGCGGAAGTACAGCGTATCGTGAAGATTATGTAGTTGGAACAGCGCTAAATAACTATACTGGTTCAACGACCGTTTTTAATTTGGTCAACACTTATACGACTGGTAACCATACATTGATTGTGACTGTTGATGGTGATGTGCAAACTCTTGGATCAACAATTGACTATCAAGAAACGAACACTTCTACAGTTACGTTTAACAATGCTCTGGTGACTGGTCAGAAAGTGAGTTTCTTATTTCAGACTCCTACATCGTCGGGCGGAACGGTTAATACTGGAACCGCTAATCAAGTCGCCTATTATCCGACGAGCACGACTCAGGTCTCGCCGACTTCGGCGTTCGTTGTAGGGTCAAACGGACCCAATGGAATTGTGACTGGGACCAATACGAATGACAATGCGGCTGCTGGGGTGGTTGGACAGTATATATCTAGTACGGTTGCTTTGGGTGCGGCTATTAGCGCAACGAACCTAACTTTTGTAAATATTACTTCCATCTCTCTACCTGCAGGTGACTGGGATGTTACTGGGCAGCCAATTTATTCTGCGAATAGCGGAACAGGGCTGGGACGGTTTAGTGGCGCAGTTTCGGCTTTTAGCGGAAATACGACAACGGACCATATCGTAGGAGATAATGAATTACATTCGCTCGAAGTTAGCACCCAAGATGTTCCTGTGACAATTGCTGCATGGCGTGTTTCTTTGGCCAGTACAACGACTATTTATTTAAAAGGAAATGCTACATTTAGTGGTGGTACTGTTCAGCTTTATGGACGCATTTCAGCCCGGAGGGTTCGCTAATGTCTCGTACACAAATTGACGCTTCGCTTCTGGCAAGTGACATTCCCACTTCAAAGGTCCAAGGAACCACGACCAACGATAATGCTCCGACTGGGGGGATTGGCGAATATGTGGAAGTAGTTTATTCAGCCACAAACGCACCCGCTGCAGGTGCATTTGGAGATGCTACTAGCATTTCTTTGACCGCTGGTGACTGGGATGTGAGTCATCAAGCAGTTTTATTGCTGAGTGGCGCCACTCTCTCAGGAAATGTGGAAGTGGGAGTCAGTACCACATCAGGAAATACTTCTCCGAGTAATAATGGAAGTGACGTTCAATTCTTAGCGTGGTCTACCGCGAGTAATAGCGTGGGCGGTGGAATTTTTAATCGTCGGTTTTCTCTCGCCTCAACTACTACAGTGTATGCAAAAATTAGGGCAGTTACATCAGCGGGAACACCGCAATTTACTGGAAGAATCTCAGCAAGGAGAATAAGATAATGAAACTTTATACTGATGATGGATGTAGTTATGAAGGGATGGATTCTGCTACAATTACGCGGCTTCGCACTGAGCTTGGAAAGTCTACCACTTTTGTGGATGAAACTACATATCAAGCTTATCTTGCTGCCAATCAACCTAATCTGCATTAATGTCTGCTCTAACGCCCGTCCTTTATGGCAATCGCCTGTTTGGACGCGCAACCTATAGTGCGAACCAAGACGGGCAAACTTTTAATCTAAGCTTCAGTGAAAGTATTGCTTCGACTGACGTTATCGGTGATTCACTTCGTAAGCCTTTAGCCGAGTCATTGACTTTGCTGGATGCGTATATAACAACGATGCAGCTTGTGAAGACAGATACTATGACATTGGCTGATGTAAAGGCTTTGACCGTTACCAAGCCATTGACAGATTCCTTGTCATCGACTGATGCCGAAGCTCTTCGTGTGACGAAAACGTTTTTGGACTCCTTGACATCTTTAGATTCTCAGACTATCACAATTTCAAAGGCTCTTTCAGATTCTGTGACTTCAACGGATTCAAAGGCCCTATCCGTAACGAAACCTTTGTCGGATGCGTTCACTCCTGCGGATTCTGCAGTGATTCACTTTACAAAAGCTTTAGCAGATTCACTCTCGTTTTCTGAACTTCGTTTCATTAATACAACGAAGCGTTTGTCAGAAACTCTGACATTGGCTGAAGTATTTCAAATTGCTTTTGGCCGAAGTTTCGCGGAGACAGTTACGCTGGCCGATTCGTTAGCCAAGACAGCACGCCTGAGTGAAGCAGAAGTCATGGCACTCAGTGATACGATGTCCTTAACACTTACAAAAGCTTTGGCTGATTCTACGACTCTGACAGATGTCAAAGCTTTCAATGTCTCAAAGATTTTATCAGACTTCCTAAGCGTCCTTGACAATATCGTGCAGATCAGCATGGTGAAGGCGCTGACTGATATCTTACTTGTGCAAGACTGGATCAGTATCCGGCTTGAGAAGCCTCAGCAATGGACTGTGGCTATTGCAACTCCTACGCCTTATATTACGCTCTATGGCCGTGTATTGTTTGGACAAAAGCTTTATTCAGGATTAAGTGGAACAATGTGGGTTTCTGTTAAACCCACGACTCCTAGCATCAATGGATGGAAGAGCTACAATCAACTTGAGGATATGAACTAATGAATAAAAGTACGGTCACCTTGCCCGGAGCCGATGGGGAATGGGGTTCCTATATCAGCAAGTACCAACCTGATTCTTCCAAAGTTCTGGATAATATGTTCACGGCCAACTCCAAGAACTTTGTGACTGACCAGACAGGGATGATTGATAAACGTCAGGGTGGCGTCCAATGGAATCGTACTTCTTTTGGTCAGGCTGCGGCTGACACATATGAAGCCATCTTTGAGAGTGGTGCTCGTCACTTCCTTCGTGTGGGTGGTGGGATTCTCTCTGCTTCGACAGGTACTGGACTCTTTGATGTCATTACTTCTGGTTATTCGACTCTCGGTAACTTTGAATGGGTGACCTACCAGAATAGGACGTATGGCTGCAATGGAATCAATCCTCCGCAGGTCTATGATATTGCCACCAACTATGGTGGAGTGAGCTATTCCTTCACCACAGCTAAGACCAAGAATATGGGTGCTCAGGCGCCAGTCACAACCCCTACTGTAGCTACTCCGACTGCCGGCGGTTCAGTTCCTGTGGGAACACATCGCTATCAGGTCACGTTCATGTACTATGACTCTGAAGAGAGTAATGGTTCACCGATCTCCGCTACGGAGACAACGACCTCTGGATTCCAGACCATTCCTTTAACCAATATTCCGATTGGTGGTTATGGTGTGACTGCCCGCAACATCTATCGTGACAATAATGGGGATAACAACTTTCTTCTTGTGACCACGATCAGTGATAATACCACGACCTCGTTCAATGACAATATTGCTCAGGGATCAACTCCTACTCCGATTCCTCAGTTCAATAACATTCCCCCGACCTTTGGGAAGTGTGCATTGTGGTTGGATAGCATCTTCATTGCTCCTAGTGGAGAGACGAACCTTGTTCGCTATAGCAATAGTGGTTCTCCTGACATCTTTGACCCTGCCAATTTCATTACTTGTCAGAGTGACGATGTGGTTAGCGCTCTCTCTGTGTACAATGGCAAGCTCTACGTTTTTGGCCTCCATTCAGTTGGAACGATTGAGGGAACGACTCCTGACACCTTTTATTATCACAACCTGAACAACAAAATTGGTTGCGTTGATAATAGGTCGATTCAAGTACGTTCTCTTGTATCAGTTCCGACCCTCTGGTGGCTCAGTGACAAAGGACTCTACTACTCCAATGGATACACTGTGGAATATGGGTCTGACTTCATTCAGGACTTGATCAATCTTCAGATTGCTCAGGTGAACTACACGACCAATAAGAATACCCAAACCAGCTTCACTGACTTTGCGGGTGACACCTATACACCAAGCATTGATATCAATTCTCAGCCGGGTGCTGTCACGACTATTGATCCTGTGAAGACGTACAATCAGACTGCAGATTGGACAGGTGGTTCTGTTGTCACGAATATCAAGACCACTGATTCCAACTTTGCTGAAGTTCCTACACTTGATGCTCCGGCTGCTTCTTCAGGGACGGTAGGTGGTAGTGCAGTTGTCAGTGGATCAAATATTACTCTGCCAGTTGGTGGTAACTTCACCGGAGTTGATAACAGTGGTGCAAGTGCTTCTTCCACAAATATTACTTGGGTTCCGTATCAACCCGGCTATATGGCTCAACCTGTCACCTTTCCTGTGGCTGGAACGATTACCTCTTTCAATATGGACGTTGGTTATACAGCGTATACAAATCTGTATTATCAGATGTCTATTCAAAGTTCATTGAGCGGTGGAGTCTTGTTTACTGGTCCTCTCTATGGTCCTGCTTATAATACGCCCGGTGGCCGCCAAACAGCTACTTGTAGTATCCCTGTGGCTGCAGGTCAAACAGTTTATTTCATTCTCGGCTACACTGGGAGCATGAACGGATTTAACTTTATAGGTAGTACTAGCTATGTGTTTGGTAACACGATTCAAGCTCAGTGGTCACATAGTACGACTGGCGGCTGGTCGGGAACTTTAAATATTCTCAGCTTGGATATGGCCTATAGTTTCAGTCAGTCAGGGATTCCTGAATCAGGCTCTTGGATTTCCCCTGTCTACGATTGTGGAGCTGTTGATGGGATCAGTGCATCTGTGACACAATCCGGTTCTTATCCGGGTGGAACCAGTTCGACGCTCACGGTCTATGGATCACCGAACGCAGATATGTCCAGTGCTGTGACTCAATCGTTCTCTAGTCCGAATGGTAATTATTCTTTATCTCTTTCCGGCTACCGTTATTGGAAGATGGAATCCGATCTTGCTACGTCTGATAGCAGAACTGTGCCGACTGTTGGTGCTCCGACACTTTACTTCAATACGACTGGAATCTGGGTGTCTCAACCGATTGACGCTACAACAGACAATACGGGTTGGCAGACACTAACGTATACTGGTAACGTTCCATCAGGAACTTCTGTTGGTCTTGTTATCGCTACGTCAAATGACAATATCACCTACTCCTCATTTGGTCCGATCAGTGGAGCTGCTACGACTCGATGGGCTAAAGTTCGTTTAATACTCACAGCTACTTCTGGTGATGATACAAGTCCTTCTGTGTCGAGCGTGACTCTGACATGGGCAGTGACTGGGACCATCACAAGCAGCATTATCGACACTGGAACCACACCTGCCGGTTTTGGTGTATTCCAATGGAGTGAAACTAATATCAGTGTGGGAACTGTTACCTTCTATGTCCGTACAGCTTCTACGTCTGGTGGAATTCCATCAGCGTCTTTTGTGGCTGTCACAAATGGAACTTTCCCGACACTCTCAGCTCTGCAGTATGTGCAATGGAAAGCAGTCCTGACTTCTACAGCTGACGCGACTCCTGTCATTACTGATGTCACTGTGAATTGGTATACAGGGACTGGAAACACTGGTATTCGTTGTTCCAGCATCTTCTACAACAAAACCTATTATCTCTCTGTGGCCACGATTGGCGCCACCACGAATAACACGATCATCCAACTTGATCAGTTTGGGAAATGGAGAATTCAGAAGGATACAAGCGTGGGAACATTCCTACTCTACTTCAATTCTCTCTACTTTACTGATGGTGGCAATGGCAACATCTACAATGGATTCATTGCGGCTACAGATAATGGAACAGCTATCACGATGGACGTGAGAACAAAAGCATGGAGCTCGACCAGTGATATGTTCTTAAAAGTTCCGCGAGGAATTAAAGTCACTGGATTAAATACCGGGACCACTATCCATGCGTACTACTCCTATGACCGTGGTAATACATGGATTGAGATGTTGAATGAAGCAGGCGCTACTGGCTTTACGACTACTACAGACATGTCAGAATTTGTAGTACTCTTTGTGCCAAATGCGGATACGCTGATCTCAGGCCGGACACTGATGTATCGTCTTATGTCCTCTGATGTGTTTCCTTGCTCGATTATCAATTATCAGCCTTCATTCTACACACGTAGAGGGCGGTATCTCAGCAATGGCTAAATCACAACGTAACCAAGTCAATCCTCCGGGGCCTCAAGACCGGGAAGCACTCACTGACTATTCAGCCTCGATTCAGAATTCTTTTGATCAAGTGTTCCAAGCAGCGCATGACCATCTTGTGCTATCCGCTAATCCGGGCGTCAATGATGGTTCGATTCAGACCGTTTCAATCGTAGACACAGGTACAAGCGTTTATTTGATAGTGAAGACTAAACGAGGGTGGTTCAAGTCACCTGCGTTTACGGCAATTTAAGGGAGAAATACTATGAGTATGTTTGGTGATGCTGCATCTGTAGTTGGTGGACTTATCAATAATGGACGGCGTTTGCCCACGGTTGATATTTCCAGCCTGCTAAACACTATCAATAATAATCAATCAACCAATAATGCATTGGTCAATGGTATGCCTGCAGAAATGCAGAAACTGATTGCTGCCTATCAAGCTCAGCAGAATCAGGGTGGCAATACCTTACAGACCAATGTAAATCAAATTGGTCAGAATCTTTTAGACCAGACCAAAGCCAATTATGATCCTAACAGCCCCGCAGTTCAAGCCACACTTGCGGCCTTAAAGCAACAGGACTATTCTACTCTCCCCGGAACAGTCAATGCTTTGAAGTCTCAATTGGCCGGCTCAGGCGGTTTAGCGAATGGTGGAGCGGCAAGAGCTATCACGAGTGCAGTTCTAGCTCCGGCTTCCGCGTATTCTGGCCAAGCAGCTACTGTGCAAGGTCAACAGCTTCAGCAACAGCAGCAGAATGTGCAGGCGGCTCTTAATAAGATTGCCAGCATGGATGATACGACTGCTCAGCAAATCTTTGGTATGACGACTCAGCAGGCTACACAGATTCTGCAGAGTGGGCGTCAGGACCTACAGACTCAGTTGGCTGATCTCATCAACAATAACAACACAGCGACTCAACAGACTCTTGGTGCAGAAGGAGTGGCTGTCAACAATGCGTACCAGAATGGCGTTACGCGCAACGCTCAGCAAGGTGCGATTGTGAATGGATTAGTGAATCTCGGCGCAGATGCAGGACAATCATTATTTAGCGGTGGTGCCGGCGCAAGTGGGGGTGGAGCTGCTTTCCCTCAAGGTTCTACTGATATGACTGTACCACTGCCAAATCCAGCATCCAATGTGCCCGGATATGGATCAGGTAGTGGGTTGAACCTGTACTAAGAGAGGATAATATGGCTGATAACTTTAACATCAATACGACTCAACAGCAAGCCAATGAAGCAGGTGGTCTGGATAATAACAATCCAGCAATGACTTATGTGGACTTTGCTAACACCATCGCCAATAATGCCTTGAATCAACAGAATCAGGCCCAACTGGTTCAGCAGGCGATTGAACGGACGAAGCAAACCAAACTTGCCACTGGCCAGAAACAAGCTGCTTCTGATCTCGGAGTTAATCCCGAACTCAAAGGATATCTATCAGTTGATGAAGCAGTGGCTCAGTTAAAAGCTGCTGGTATCAGTGATGATCAGATTCAAGCCTTCCAAGATTCTCTTGGTGATCAGCAGATGGTCAGTCAGGCTGCTGTGGATACCGTTATCCGTAAGAAAGAACTCTCTGTGAAAACGACTGTGGCAGGAAAGAAGTTCACAACGGATCAAGACATTCTGATTCCGGCGGGAATGAATGCCAAAGACATGGGACTCTATGCTGACGATAAAAATCCCAGCATCGGTCACGTTCCTGCTGATGGTGAATATCAAGTCACAATTGATCCTCAATCCGGCCAGCCTGTAAGCTTTGTTCCTCTAGGAGAAACCCCGGCTGAGAAGCCTGCCATCTCTGCTTCACAAATGGCAACCAAATGGGCTCAGCTTGGTAAGACACTCCATGATGATGTGAAAGTGGGTCGTGGTACTGCGCTTACTCAGTCACTCATGCGTGCCAATCGTGCTCTCAATTATCTGGCCAGCCATACGAATCTGGACCGTCAAGGCCTCATGTACATTCAGCAGGACATTGTGGGTATCTTCCAAGGTGGCGTACCTACTGAAGAGGAAATGAAGAACGCTGACTATTCCACTGCCGTTCAGAAGATCAATAACCTGATCGGACAGTACACAGGAACATTCGGCACTCTGAAATGGAATTCTGTCACGGCTGGTGATAAGTCCTATGTGCGTGATCAACTGCAGCAGACCCTGCTCGACATGCGCCAAGGAATCACTAACACAATTGAAACCATGATCGCTGCTGATGCGGAAGGTTATGAAGATATTATTCAAGCTGACCCTGATCGGTGGCATCGGATGCTCGATTCCTATAAAGCGGTGATTGATTCCGGCTTGAACAAAGAAGCCAACAATCTTGTGAATCCTCCGGCCACTCCTGCAGCTGCTCCGGCAGCGGCCCCTGCCGCTACGCCTGCTCCTGCTGCGGCAACGAATGGTGGACCTGACATCAATGCTTTAGCTCAAGCACTAGGACTGAAAAAGAAGGTTCAATAACATGGCAAGCTTAAAAGATCAACTCGATCAAGCGGGATATGATACCAGTAATCTCGATGAAGCTGCTGTATTAAAGCAGCTCACTGATGCTGGATATGACACGTCCAGTTTCACGCCTGCACCTCAAGGAGTCATGGGTGCTATTGGTGCTGCTGCCAAGAGTTTACTGCCCTCAAAAGATACTTTAATGGCGCCGATCAACGCCAGCAAGAAACTGGGAACGATGGTAGAAGCCGGAGGTGCTGGTATTGGTGACATTGATGCCAATCTCCTACCGCGTGCGGCTAACCTCATTCCCGGTGTCAACATGAAAACAGAGCCCTTCTTGCCTGCTGTGCAGCAAGCCGGGACAGATGTCAATAACGTGTTGGCGGGACTTGCTCCTGAGACAGCAGCTGGAAAAGCTGGTAAGTTTGTGGGGTCATTCTTCACGCCTAATCAGATTGCGTTGCAAGCCACAGGTGAAGCGGCTGCTGCTCCTATCGTGAAAGGGTTGGGATCAGTGGTCAACAAGGTGGGGGAATTCTTAGCGCCGGCTAGTGAAGAAGCTCTGCCGGGTGCAGCAAAAGCTGCAGGCAACGTTCTTTCTACTTTGAGTGGCGTTGGGACTCCTGAACTCGAAACTGTGATGAGCAATCCCGAAGCTGTGAATGCAGCCAAGACCTTCCCTCAAGTAGCGGAAGATGTTGCAGGGTCCATGAACAAGCTGACCGAGCATATTGGGAATCTGGAAACGGCAGCGAGTGGGGCATTAGATGCCAGCAAAACAATGCCTGTGGGCACCATGACTGACGCCATCGAAGCAGAGCTGAAGGCTCTCAAAATGGCTGATGTTTCTACCCCGGCCATGGAGAATACTGAAACAGTTCTGGAAGGGATGCTTGACAAGATCAAAAATAAAGGGACGATGACCGAGCCGGAAGTGGCCAAATGGGTCAAATCCGTGCAGGGCAAGATCAATTGGAACGATCCACTGGGCTCCGAACTCAATGAAGCGCTCACACATGTGCAAAGCACCGTGAATGACGCACTGAAAGCTCAGAATCCAGCCTATGCTGAAGCAACGGAGAACTTCTCCAATGCTGTGAACCTCAAAAATGACCTCTCCAGCGCTATGGGTGTGTCTAAAGAGGCAGGCTTGGCTGGTAAATTTGAACCAGAGAACGTGTCTGTGGCCAAACTGAAGGGATTATTGAACCCTGATTCGGCCATCGCTACGAAAAAGATGCTTGGACAGTTCGCTCAGGTGCCCGGAGTACCTAATTATCTGGACATTGCCAAGCAAGCGGCAGCTAAAGCGGCACTGGGAGGGGGTTTCCGCCCCCGATTGGCTGGTATTTTGGCCGGTTTGGTGCCGGGAGCCGGAGATTTAGCCTCAAACGCAGTTTCAGGAGGAATTCAGAGCATTCCTGCTGCAGGGAACGCTGTATACCAAGGCCTGACCCAGTAACGACAGGAGAAACACTCCTAGAGTAGGACTCAAGTCGTTAATCTTTCGATTCTAGGGGCATAAAGCCTTAAAAAGGAGCTAGACCATGAAGTTATCGTATGAAGCGCGTAAAAACCTTAAGAAATCGTCTTTTGTCTTCCCAAAAGACCGTTCATATCCCATTGAAGATATGGCCCATGCACGTAACGCACTTGCACGGAGCTCAGGGAAGCCTGAAGCCGCTAAAGTCAGAGCTGCAGTGCACCGAAAGTATCCATCGTTAAAGCACCACTCTGCAGTGGTCAAAGGACTGGGATATTAACATGCCTAGCAAAACAGTTGATAGCTTGATCAAAGCAGTTTCTGACCTACATGACACCGTTATTGAGATGCACACAGATATGCGGTGGCTGAAGCGTGGTATGATTGGGATTTACAGCGTGGTGGGGGTGGCTTGCATCGGCGCTTTGGTAGAGGCTTTTCTTTCTCACTAAGCTGTTCTTTTGGAGGTGGCCAATGAAATGGTCTACCACAATTGTTGGTGTAAAAGAGTATCACCCGTTCGATTGGTTTGGGAAGAAACTTTAGGCAGGATGTACATTTGTTTGATATGTGATGGTTGGATAACAATTTACTGGGGAGAAGAAAAATGAAAGTCTGCCCGAAGTGTAATGCATCGGCTAAAACCTCAGAGAAAATAGAAACTGATCCAAAGACGAAGAAGAATTGGCTCATCACGATCTGTGCACGATGTGGATACAACTACGATTTAGAAGAGTACAAAGGTAAGGTCCTCTCTCCGAGTGAAGAGATGGATAAATATCCTTGGCCGGATACACCACAGAAATATTAGCCACAGCTTTAAAGCCGGATGCGCGTCCGGCAATTAGGACTCCCAAGGCCTCCTCCCCTTGGAAGTGAGTCCGGGCCGTGGGCCAAGTGCTCACGGCCTTAAGCTTTTCTATCAACATATACAAAAGTGAGGGATTTGGTAACATTGGTGTAGGTGAATCGAAAGGAGAGAGTTATGGACTTGCTATTGAATCGGTTTAAGGGAACGGAGAAGAGTACTCTGGGTAGGTTGTTTGTCAATGGTGCTACGGAGTGTTTTACCTTAGAGGATGTCAGGCGTCCTGATGGAGTGAAGGTGGATGGTCAGACGGCTATCCCTGCCGGTACGTACAATGTTATAATCGACGCCTCAACTCGGTTTAAGAGGGACATGCCCCACGTACTTGATGTACCCGGATTTGAGGGCATACGTATCCATAGTGGCAATACCGATGCTGACACTGAGGGGTGTATCCTCTTGGGAGAGAAGATCGAGAATGATGATTTTATCTCCGGGTCCCATGACGCGTTCAACGCTTTCTTCGTAAAACTCCAAGCAGCCATCAATAACGGCGAGACGGTAACACTCGTGATTCATGATGTTCCAGTACCTTAACCTTTCTTCCAAGTATAATTGTAGCCGGGAGTGAATGGGACTCCAAGATTCGGTTTCTCCCATGACGCCATATTGACGTACTTCCTGAAGCATCCAATACATCTCTCTAAGAAGTCTAAGTCTTTCTCCTCAAACTCCTGATGACACATGCAGCACTTCTTCATGACTTCCCACCGAACAATAAGATAGCCGCCACAACCACACCCCAGATAGGCCAAAGCATTAGAACCCCCTCTCGCAATCGCAAGTGCATGGAAACTTCTCGCACTTCTTGTGTAATCCCATTCTACACCAAGTACAGACTGGCATATTTGGTTCCAGCTCTTCCGTAGCCATTACAGACTCCTAAGCCATATGACAGCCACAGAGCAAACAATGGCGGCTACATAGCACCAAGGTTTTGGAAATACGAAGGCTGCACTCAGAGAAGCACCTGCCAGAATTCCTAAGAAGTTTCCCATTATAAACTCTCCCCAGTCACGAACACAGAAAGCTGTCTCTTGGACGCTTCCTTGATCATGTTAAATGTTCCACAGCTCTTACCATCCCATATGGCAATCAATGCGTCTGCATTCTCAGCCATCTGTCTATTTCTCAGAGGGCCGGCCTTACGTCCTTGCTTCCAGTCTGCAGGATAGCAGGTGAAAGGTAGCTTAAGGACACTGGCCACGTACTCGGCTGCATGGTCAACATTCCCACCTCCACCACTCACGATCTCTGTGACTGGCCAACCGCAGTCCTTTATGGCCTTGAATACCTTGTGCACGGCCATCTGCATGTTTCGACTTCCAGCAATGATGGTTCTCATAAAAGTTCACTCAATAGATTAAAGACAGATATTTGACATTTCTTACAATGCCACCCCATGTAGCGAAAGGCATCCATGTCTATCGGTCCTATTAGATGTGCTTTGATATCTTCTTTTTTCATCGGATCACCAACCACATACAGATTCCAATCAAGATGAACCAGCCCAAGACTAGCGATATGAGGACGTATTCAAATTTCATTCATCCACCTCAACGTTCCCATACCCTCCACACATCAAGCAAGCACATAGAACATCGGTCACTAAATGACCATAATGATCGAAGGCATAGTAGCCACGGCCACCACACTCAGGACACGTTCTCATTTTCTTCATGAAAGTAACCCCAGTCTATTAGCTAACCAACCACAAATGAGGAAGTCTAACCCACTATGATAGGTATCAGCCGTTTTATTTCCAACCCATTCATCCAAACTGAACAGATTACGTTGCCAGAAAAACTCCTGACTGCCACGACGATAGAAAGGTAGCGCATAACGGCAGCGCTCAATTGGCGTTGTCAGGTTAAAAGGTAAGGCTGGTGGCCAGTTCACAGTCAGGACGCCATTGTTGATACTCTCCACATTCCCTAGTTGGCGCCGATTGAAGTCAAAGGTACTGAGGATGCGCCGTACCAATGAGCCATCCGGGTTGTCTAAGGCAATCGAACAGAGCGTATAAGTCCATGCGTTCTGCTCTTTCTCTGTGATGCGCCATATTCTCTGCAGAGCTCTCTTGTAGACCTCATCTTTGGTCATCCAGTACAGAATATGCGTATGAATGGCCGCACGATGCGTATCATACACAGTGTCCCACCACAATAACTTCACTTTCGGGTATGCAAGGATAGGACGGTACGTATTATACAGGTCTGCATAATCCTGCCCAAAAGACTGGTCATAAGCCCTTGCCACGGCAAGAATGCCTAATAGAAGAGTCATTCTGAGGGGATCAGTCAACACTCCGTCTTCTAGAGCTCCGTAGGCAGTCGGGTTACCTTGAAGGTCCACCAAGGCCCAATTGTGCGCTCGTAGGCTATTGGCCCACGTTCGTAAGAGGGCACCTGCTTTCGCTCGAACATCATCTGTGCCCCAACGCAACGCGCAGTAGAAGAAAAAGAGTAGTCCAGTGGCTGAGTCGTTAGAAGTTGTGTCATTTGGCTTTCCTGTGTTATCGTATCCACGAATGAGAGTCCCGTTAATGAAAAGAGTGTTGATGAAGTCAATCTGCTTTGACACATCAGCGTTCTTCAGAATTTTCATGCCAGTGGCCAGTCCTTGAAAGAGAGCTGTGTCACCTGCATCAGCCGGTCTAGGGATTTGATACCAGAACTCCCCAGACGGTTGCATGAAGCGTGCTTCCAAGTCGGCATAGAACAAGGATTCTAATGTCGGAGGATAACTCACAGGATCATGTGTCGGCGGAAGCTCAAAAGGATCATATAGCTTATTCACTATATCTGTGATCCAGATTGCTCCCACCTTCAGATAGTTCACGAATAACATATAGAACTTTTTCATTATACGATTTCTCCCTCCACAGAATTCCCTTCTCCGTCTTTGAGCTCATAGGTTGACCCCGGAGCATAGAGTCTACGAATGTTCTTAGGCTCTCCGGCAGGCTTCCGATCACGAAGCTTCATATCCAAGTTGATGATATTGTGTGTCATCTGTTCCATAAGCTTCTGCAGTCGAAGGATTTCAGTACGCAAGTAATCCTTGACAACTTGATACGCCTCAATCTGCCGTCGAAGGTCATAGATATCCGCATCATCTGTGCGTACCTGTTCTGTGACTACTTTCACTTCGCTACCAATCTTATTCACATTCAGACTAAATTCATGATCAGCCATTTGTCGTCTCCTTGTCCAGCTTCTTCACCTGATGGTACTCGGCCATCTTTCTCTGCAGTCGATTGCGAATGACACTCTTGATATGAAAGAGCTGCGAATAAGTCAATCCAAGGACTTCTTGAATCTTCTCATCCTTCACTCCCTCCCCAATCCACGCAGTATAGACTTGGGATTCCAAAGGAAGGAATTCCGGTAGGCCTACAATGCGTTTCATGTCTCGAATGTCACAGCGCTGTTCTACATACTCTGCATTTTTCTTGAACGGGACGGTATCAGCATCCGTCTGTTCCAATTGGCCAACCCACTCCATGTAGCCCTTCGTATTGTCCCAAGTATGCTTAGGGGCTCTTGATTCCATAATGACACCCCGGAATCCAGCCATAAGCTGTTTCACTTGGCGCTGACAGGGACCACAAGCTTTGTTGAGTAGCCGGGCACTCTCCCGCGTAAGCTTTTCTGTACAGAGTGGGCAAGACATTATTTTTTCTCCTCAGTAGGCACGATGGTATCTGTGACAGGGACGACTGCCGGCGTCGGAGTCGGATCAGTGTTGCTATTGGCTTTCACAGAGTCCGGCACAAGAATCTCAACCGCCTTCTGCTTGGCTTCTTGAACCTTCTCAGCTTCCTTCTGCAGATCAGCTTTGGCTTCAGCAATCATGTCTTCAAGGGCCTTCTTCAGCTCTTCATCCGTGACATGGCCTTTATCCATAAGCACCTTGTGCAGAGCTTGGCCGCGCATCAGCTCTTTTCCCACCACTTCTTTGAGGACATGAGTCAAAGACATGATCTGATTGTCCATAGCTTCCATCTTGGCCTGCGTAGCCTGAAGGATGTTTGTTACTTGCTGGTAAAATGACTGTCCCATTGTTATTCTCCTTTAGAGGGTTCGGCTTGATAGCTTAAAAATTCTTCAACACGTTCCTTCACAACACGGATTTCCTCAGCTTCACGGAAATTCGAGACGGGAAGTTCATAAATAGCATCCAATGTCTTTTGGAGCATGACAGAGAGCACATTAGGATTCTTTTTCAAGTCCTCCATCGTCATTTCGATTTTCACACTATTTGGTGTCTTCACTTTCGATCTCCTTGGTTCTGAGGTGGCCATCTCCTCTTTCGTTCTCCGTGTCCGTTTAGGCTTCACCGGCTCAGGAGCTGCTTTGGCATTGAGCAATGGATCAGACTGCAATCCACACTCTTCCAATTCCTTTTGTGAAAGACGGATCATCGAACTATTGATGACCTTGGGATTGGCATTTGGGTCTTTAATCCGGTCACAGCTTGAACAGAGCCGCTGGTTAGTGGTCAAGTTATTGATCATCATCGCCATACAGTGTCTCTGATTCGGAGTCCCTTTCTCAAGGACTCGGATACACCGATCAATTCCTTGAAACTGATAGGACTTCTTCCCAAGCGTGAGCATGTTTAAAAGCTCTTGATTGAGTCCCGTCGGAGAATCAGGCACAGGTGCCTTCATCCGGGTGCTTCCCCCAGTGAGAGCTACGCCGTCCTTCTTGAGACTCAAAACATCTTCGTCTGACGCTTCTAGCGTCTTTTCAATATCTTCAGCCATTATTGTATCCTCGTAAAGGGATGTCCGATCGGATTCCTTCGGATCAGTGCCCAGAATGCCTTACCTTTGGACGGTGCCAGCATCAACTGCTCAAACTCTATCGGTGAAATGTTCTCGTACATATAGACACGATTGTTTGTGAATTGAATCTGTAACTGAGCTGTGAGAGGCTTATACCCCCATGAAGCAATGTCACTGGAATTCACAGCCACCATCTGAATCTGGCCAATCAAATTCTCCGCAGCATTGGCCGCTGCTTGAAGCGTAGGTTCGATTACGCCCGGATTGTCTTGATCTGGCTGGTCTGGTAAAATGTCATCTAGGGTCATGTGTTTTTATCCATTCATTAACAAGCTTCTGGACATTGAGTGCTCGTGGTTTGAAGCCGTTACACTTGCAATACTTCTTTTCGCCGCGATTAAGAAAATATTCTCCATTGACTTGATTGTGTTCACATTCCTGTGCAATGAGGCCATTAATGTTAAGTGGATAAGTAGCATATGCATTGTTCATTACGCATCCGTGATGATGCTCCTCCCATTTATGCCCACATCGGCATATAAGATTCTCGTCGAGTTTGTAGACCGTGACACCCATTTACTTGTCCTCATCCTGAGTATTATTTTTATCTTTGATGATCAAAGTCTTTTTGTTCTGCATCAGTTCACGCAGGTCTTCCACAGTCATCTCTTTACCGATCTGCATGGATTGAAGAAGCTTCTCGCGCTCTTCGCGGGTCAACTTCTCACCCAAAGCCTTCTCAGCTTCTTGGCAACGAGTCCAGAATTTAATGGCATCATCCAGAGTCAACATGTATCCAGCTCTTGCACGCTTATCCATTATTCTTCATCCTCCTCAATCGAAATCTCTTCAGGCTCGTCGATAACGGGCTCAAATTTATCGTCCAAGTCTATTTTGCAGTATATATCCAACATACATCCCCCATAGATAGATGACTGTGCAACCAAGCGGAAAATAATGAAGAAGAAACCAGAGCTCTTTAAGAAAGTCAATCACGCTATCTTCCCTCCATGTCTATAAGATCGAGTCTTATTGAAGGCCATCTTATCAAGGACAGACTTCTCAAGATTCCAGCCCCGACGACCACATAAGTCAAACACACGAATAAGCACATCAGCCAACTCTTCAACGACATGGGCCTCATCTCCTTTGCGATAGGCTTCCACGGCTTCACTCAGTTCACAATGGATAAGTGCAATGCAATCAAGCAGGGACCGTTCATCCCGCCACCAGCCTTTTTCTACTGCCGTCTCATGAGCTTCTTTCACCAATGACTGAATGGTACGCTTCTCTACAGTCTCAAGTCGGCACACAGGACATTGAATCTGACTGACATCTTTCATTCCCATGAGATAAGCCGTCTCTTGTTCGTTATCACATGACATGCAACCACGCATCAGAAAAGCCTCCAATTCTTAGGTTTAAACTTAATGACCAGCCCGAAACAGATCAGGCAGGCGCCGAACGCAAACATCTCCATTGTGAATCCTGTCCAGTTCGCAAAGACAGCCAAGGCAATGATAGAACAAGTGTAATGCGACAACTTCATCAGATACGCGCTCGATGATACCTGAGCACTCCGTTTTGTACGCAGAGTCTTACTAATCTGCTTCCAATATGAGGCTAGGTCAAAAAGAACGGACCCTGTAGCACATATCAGTCCTATCCATCGAATCATTTACTCCACCATCCTTGAGTGAGCCCAAAACCAATAATGGTTCCGAGAGTGTAGATCACTCCGGCTAAGAATGCTTTCCTTGTGCTCATTTACCTTCTCCCTCAGTCAATGTTGACTCTGGCAACTTAAACTCTTTCTTCCTACGACTCATCTTCTTATACTGCTCCTTCTCGTAAGCAATCTTGTCGAAGTTAAACTCCTCGATCAGTATCCAAAGAATTCCAGCATCGAGAAGCATTGAACAAATAGCAATGAGTCTGTCCCAGTTCATACATCCTCCTAGAACCCTCGATACTTCTCCACTAATGCGCGAATGACTCTCAAGGACGTTAATCCACTGAATCCTTGTGAAATTGGAACGTCTACAGGCCCGGTCATGAATCTGGCCAAGCCAACAAGCTCCCCATTGACATTAAACACCCCGCCACCTGAGTTACCGGGGGCGATGGTCAAATCTGAGTAGATATCCCCACCCATGGACCCAGAGATAATGCCGGCAGTCACATACTTGTGAAACGGCCCCGGAAAGCCTATTGTAAGCACAGGCATCCCCTTTCTGACAGACTTTGCTATGGAAACGGACCCAACGTACCACGGAGGGTTTACCAGCCTTAAAAGGGCCACATCGTGCTCCCTATCGCGTCCTACAACGTATGCCAAGACCTTTCCAGCCGTTTTATACCGTTTCGGGTATAAAGTAGGCTTATCCGCTTCCACGGATATCTCAGCCAAGGATGTACCCTCTACCACATGGGCACAGGTGACAATAAGGCCATCTGAATCGAGATAGACTCCACTTCCATGGCCCATGACCCCAAAACCCACCTTATGCTTCTTAAAACCGATCTCAAAGAAGCTGATAGCGTAGGGCTCATATTTGTACAATGGTCCGACTGGCTGCACTTTCACGACTTTGGGTAAAAGCGCACTCACAAGGCGCACTTGGTGATTGTCATTATAGCTTTTCAGGCCGAAAAAACAGACTATATTGATCAGACCCAAAGTGGCATATTCTACCAGTCGTTTATTCATTTGGTTTCTCCACCTGTCGTAAAGGTTCCCGGTTCACTGGGATACCATTTCACCCCGTCCGGCGTCCAGCCTTCCACACTCGTTCCAGCGCTCGTTATAACGAAAGCCTTACCCCGCTGCAATCGAAGCATCTGCAAGGCCATGACTTCAGAGACATGCACTCTCTTAGAGTCTAACAGATCACATAGGTCTTTGTCAAGGGATAATTTCACCATTTCGACGAAGTTAAGTTCCATTATTTTTCTCCTCGGAAAAGTTTTGCAATTGCTTTCGCCTGTTTGTTCAGGAGTCCATCTTCCCATGTCGTTTGGAAGAAGTGACCTCGTTTGTCTTCACCCGCTTCAGTCTGCAAGGCACTCATAGCTGTGCTATCGTCATCCAAGATGACGTATTTTGTCACATTCGGATTCTCATCAAGCCACAGACGAATCTCATGGCCCCGATCACCACTGAATACGCAAGGTGTCTTGCTCAAGACCTTGTTTCCATTGACTCCGTAGGCCTGAAGGATGTGTTTCAATTCCTCAAGAGAATGGAGCTTACGCCATGTCGATGAGATGACAAGTTTGATATCCGCATCTTGATCAAGGATGTACTGCAGATTGGAACACGCAATAGGAGAAAGCGTATCTCCAACACTTTGTGTCTTCCGCCGAACTTCATAGCGGAAACTAGCCTCGGAGTTGATCACTCCATCGAAATCTAAGAATATCACTTTCATCTTATTTGACCTCCGTCACGAATTGCTTCTCAAGAAGCATCTTCTTATAGTATTCCGGCAACCCTGCTGTGATGATGCGTGCAATCTTTGGCCACGCCTGTTTAAAGAGCTCGGCTCTGATCTCATCTTCACATTCCTTGAGCACATCGACATTCACAGCTTTCATCAGCTTGCCAATGTCTTGTGGGGAGTCTGTGAGCTCTCCGGCATCACGAAGATGCTGAATGCTCTTCTCCCAACGGGCCGGCGTCTTGTACTGCAGGGCAATGGCGTCAATCACACCATTCTGTGTGGGATTGTTCTTTCGCCATTCTCCACCATGAATCTCTTTGAACGCTTCCGAAACATATTTGCCCATGAGCGCTTTGTGATCTGTACCGAACTGATCATAGTTGACGGGTTTCACAACCACACCTTCAACTTTCTGCCCTCCTAAGAAGCTTTGCGTCTCCAAGAAGGCTTTGAGTTGATCAGCGGATTCCACGATTCCGTGATATATCAACGGGACCACTTCCAGATCGAGCTTGGCTGCTTCATTCAGAATATCGGAATAAGCCATGTAACACTCTTCTCCGGTATTGATGTCAAAGAGCACGACATTATGACGCGGTACCCGATCATAAGCCAAAGTATTATGCTTAGGACGACACAGAACTTCTCCACGATATACGTATCCCGGAGTGAGTTTATCTTTGATCGAATGGACATATTCCACGGCTCCTTTGAACAGCTTATCTGCAGTCTCCAAAAAGACCTCAGAACCTTTGGAACGGGTCATAACAGTACCATCTTCCCCCACACCAAAGGAAAATTGTGACCCATCCACTTTTTCTTGGACATAGACTGGCCCCACCAAAAGATTGGCCACTGCACGGTGACCAAAGTTGTAGATTGATACGTAACTGGGCAACTTCATTATTGAGCCTCCCTAAGACGATTCACACGAAGGTCTTTCGTGAGTAGATTAATTGGACTCCGTGGCCACTTGCCACAGTCCAGACACCGATAGACTTGATACTTGCCCACCTCTGTGTGAGCATACCCCTTCTTAATGAGGCGGCTACTACCGCAGCGGCATTGCATCTTCCCACTATTACCAATCGGTGAGATATTCTGGGTCCTGATCCAGCCCCGGACTTGATGATAATGCTCTTCCGTCGATAAAACGTCATGCTTGCAATACGTTTCCATCTCTTTCCACGCATCCAACTTGTTAGCCATGCACGCTTTCCACAAGTCAAAGCCCGGATACTTCTCATGCTTGAGCTTCTTGTACTTGCCCTCGACAATTTCTGTCTTATAGGCCAACTTGTGCGATGTGAACGCAAAGACTCGGCGTTCTTCAGTCAAAATATCAGTCACCTTCACAGGTTTGAACGGTGGCAACCCATGAATGACTGCTCTGGCAGCTAATTTCTTGATATCAAAAGCTTTTACATTCTGTCCCACAATGACATCGGCTTGATTCATCAAATCAGCCAGCCCTTTGATGAGCTCCTTGTCATCATACACATCTCTTTTGCCACGATTGTCTTTATAAATGATTTCATTGGCCGGCTTTCCATACCAATGTGCGGCCCAAGCGCATACTGACCAATCTCTCTTCAAAAACTCTAACGGAATGTGCACTTCACCAAGTGTCCATGAGTAAACCTCGCAAGGGAAGTTCTCAATGTCGAGCGTAAGTATTTTCAGTTGCTCGTTATTATCCATATAGTCTCCCTTTAGTCCCAATAGGTGCCCTTGCCATTCCGAATGAAGTCAATCCCACGGATCACATCATGCGTGTAGTTGATAACTCCAAGCTTATCATCAAGCATACAAGTTTGTCCGTTCATCCATTCACCAAACTTTTCAAATTCTGACGGCGGTAAACTCTGTTCAAGCAACGATGTCGAAAACCCATAGTCGTGATCCGGCTCTGGGAGCTTTAAACGCTTAATGTCATTCAGGGTACTCTGATGCCACTTGTCCTTTAAGTCCTTCAGGCCCTTCGGTGTCTTCTTCATCGTTTTTGCTCCTTTTTAAATCTTGTTGTTCTGCCTCAGCGAATGTGCCAGCCGCATTGAGGATAAAGACTCGGAAACTCCGTTTGCCGTCCAAGCGGAGCCACAATTCCACAGACTCATGCTCCAAAGTCCACGGAAATACCATAACCTGTTTTTGTTTAGCGGATTTCTGGGTCAAGGTACTGACCTGAATCCATCGAGTGCGTTCACCCTTCTTCTTGGCAATTAAATCGACGCCAAAGATATCCCGGCCTGCCATGATCATCTTCATCTGGCCTGTTTTGAAGTCTCTGATCCACATCACCTTACGATGTTGGCCTTCTACCATCCATCCTTGAGATTCGAGAATGGTCTTAACTTCCTTCTCGTACTGATTTCCCTTCTGCGTTGATTTCATCATTATTTAGCCTCGAACCACGAGTGGCCTGTACCGCCATTCGCCGTCAGTGGTACGTCTAATTTCACAATGTTCTCCAAGATGCTTTTCAATTCCGCCATTGCAGCGGGAACTTTGGCGGGTTCAACCTCAAAGTGCAATTCATCGTGCACCTGAAGAATTGGCATATACCCTTTTGCCGTCACGTTCAACATCCCAAGTTTGATGATATCAGCTTCACTTCCTTGAATGATATAATTCACAGCTGTCCGTTCTGCGTGCATCCGGTCATAGATATTCCGACTGTCAATATCCGGCAACGGGATAATGCGTCCAAGTATCGTTTTCACACTCTTGTGGACATGCGCGAGATTCTTTGTGCGAAAAATCCACCGAGTCACGCCCGGCAACCTCTGCCAATAGAGCTTGTAGAACTTTTCAGCGTCTTCCAAGCTGCATTTAGCGATAGAGGCAATCTTCTCAGGCATCGAACCGAACACAGCGGCGAAGTTTAAGCCTTTTCCGAGGCTTCTTTCATTCTTCGTAATTGTGTCTCTGCCAAGAATCAGCTTAGCCGTCTCTTCATGGACATCCTTACCATTTCTGAAGGCATTCAGGAGCACAGGTTCCTTTGTGTAATGCGCCAAAATACGATATTGCATCTGATCGAAGTCGAATACGACTAAATCCTTACCTTCACTGGCAATGAAGCCTGAGCGTAGCGCTTTGCCTGTCGTTTCCTCTTCCGCATCTCCGGCTTTACTGATCTGCTGCAGATTCGGCTCCTTTGACGAGAGCCGGCCCGTCCGAATCCCCTTCCATTCACCTGACTGCTCATCCAGAGACACTTGACTGAAGGTTGTATGAATCTTGGGCATCGTAGGCAATGCCAGCCATGCCTCAAGGAACGTACCAACCACTTTATTGATCTTGCGGTACTCTAGAAGCAGATTCACAAACTCATCACTACGATATGGCTCCAAAGCTGCTTTATCAGCGTTCTGCAGTTGATAGCCAAACGCATTCAAAGCTTCTTTTACCTGAACAGGACTTGCGGGATTAAACTCGTGTGTATGAGCTTTTTTAGGACAGCTTTTCTTACACTTGATAACATAGTTTCTATCCGCCACAAGAGCACGAAGGTCCAACAATAAAGTCGCAGCCTCATCACTCATTTCTCCTTTTAACTCTTTGAGATATTCAACATCGACGGTAACGCCCCGGAGCTCCATTGCAAAAAGGAGTTGCATCGTCGGCAACTCAATCATGTTGTAGTAGCCTTTGTGCGCCGTGTTCATCGTTTTGTCAAAATACTGGTTCAATCGGAATGTGGCTACACAGTCATCTCCACAGTATGCGGCCACTTTCTCAATTTCTTGTTTATCGAGAGTGATCTTAGCGCGGCCTTCTCCAACCATATCTTTGTAGGATGGCCATTCCATCCCTAAATACTCTTTTGCCAGCTCTTTAAGACCATGACTCTCTTTTGTGCTATTCCGCACATAGGATTTGAGCATCGTATCATGCACCAGATGAGATGGATGGATTGTCACACCCCAACTGTGTAATTGACGCGCATCAAACTTAAGGTTATGGCCAATAAGGTTAGCGTTAGAAAGAAAAGTACAAACGTCAGGACGCAACTCAGAATAGTAGCTAACAGAAACGGAATCGCACATAATCCCGATACCAACGAAATTACCATCTTCATCAGTTTCGACATCCACGACTGCGGTTGTGCCATTTGGGACTCCTTCTGGGTTGACGCGCAGTTCAACCCCGAATTTTGAAGGTCCAAAGTCAAACTGCGCGGGTGTTACGAGTGTTTCAACCATTTTATCCCTTTTTCGTGAAGCGTTCAATTAGCGAGGCCATAGCGCCAGCCTTCGGTCGATTGTCGATAAGTTGTCCAGTCTCTTTTGCATCAATGAGAATCAAAAGACATGCAATCGCATGACCTAAGTGTGACACACCACTATCTGAGGCATTCTCTTCACCATCCTGCCATGATAGCAGATGTCGTTGACAAGCTTCCAGATAAATCATAGCCTGAACCTTCTTTTCACGCCAGTTGTACGGTCCATACTTATCGGCGCCATTTGCCATAGCCAGAGCTGCATAAACGAGGCCTGACGGCGGCACAAGAGATAGCCGGGGTTTCTTGGCCCCTATTTTGTCTTTCGGATTCGTGTCATCAGTGCTTACGAACGTTGGCATAATTGCAATTCCCTCCAATTCATTCATATTACGTCAAATCCAGCTCTACCCGGTCCACGCTGCGTATTTCTTCCCGTCAAAATCTCATATGAAGTCTCTGAAAACGAATGTGATTTTCCATCCACCATCGTCACACTCGTATATTTGTCCATCAGCTCAACAAAAAGGATATTATCAGGGTTGATAAACATCTCTTTTCCGTCATATCGGAAAACTCTAAGCATTTAGTTCTCCCGCCTCACAAATAATCTCATCACACAGTAGCCAGTGATGCACACGATGATCAATTTAATGATTTCACACACTTCTGTGCTCATAATTTCTCCTTAGTCCCAGAGATTAAAGAAATACTCGTTGAACATGTCTAAACCCTTCCGAACACGTTCCTGAGCCGCCTTGATGTCCACCAAAGTGTCATATTCCATCTCTTGAAGCTTCCGGGCTTCTTCAAAAGTCTGTGCCAGTCGTTCAATTGTTGCTTTCCACTCGTCCATAGTCAATGTATCGGGATTCTCGAAGTCACAAGGCCGGCCAGTGTCAATCAATGGCGTCCCATGGACCTGATCTCTCAAATCTCGAAGTGCTTTGGGCATGTATTCCGTCAAATGCCAGTCTATGCTCCACACATCGCAATCTGCATACCCTCTATGTCCTCGCTGAATGAACCATTTGGCATTATCGAATAGATCAATCCCATAGCGCCATGGATGGATCAGATAATAAGCGTAATTGTAACTTCCGCCGGGAGGTGAGTATCGCGTCAAAAATCCCGGCACATTGTCGTAATACAGCGAATGCCAATTAACGTTCTTCATCGAGCTCCACCAGTTTTTCGAGTGATCGTGCAATCCTATCTAAAATAAGGAGAAGATTACAGTGAAATGGGTCCATAGCCTTTAAATCCTCTGCTTTCATCGCAATGTCTCGAAGTCAACCCAACACGCAGTGATATCGTGCTTCTCCATGACCTCTTGTATTGCCTTGAGAGCTTTATAAGGGTCCAAAGTCGTTAGAACACAGTCTCCATCGTCGATAACACGAAATACTTCAGGATTCGGTGGCGGAAGTGCTCCACATTGGTCATTCAATCGGTCATATAGTGCCATTTTCAGCCTCCTTGATATCTTCATATTTCATGACATATTTGGCCATGAAAACTTGCCATGCCAACTGCATCGCACAAATATGATCCTGACTTAATGGCTTTGAGAAGTCCTCAAACACCATTTTCTTGAACAGATTATGAGCCGTCGTCCAGCGAGGCTCTTTCTTCCATTCGTCTGTGAGATATTTATAGTAGATGTAGCAGAGATCACCCGGAATTGACTCATCCGGTGCTGCACGATGGTCTTGCGTCACGAATGGCATTAGATGATCTCCTTCATCCCATAACGCTTCTGCAGACTGCGCTGATATTCCAACCATTTGGGATAACTCTTCTCAAGCATCTCTGTGCGCCACTTGGCCAGCTTCTCATAAGTGCCCCAGCGCTCTTGAATGATGTCAAAGGCCATCTCAAGAGAGCCCACCACTAGATCGTCCTCAACTCGGCTAATCAGTCCACCTTTACCAGACCATACACGAACGGTAGGCTTCCACAGGCACCATCGAGAGTATCCGACCTCATTTACAGAGCCGTCAGACATATTCTGAGTGTGATAGTCGAGAGTCACGTCATCCTCTCGAATCATCTCCTTATCCCGGCGCCAATACTCTTCTAAAGTGTGCTGAATGGTGAGGGGAAGAATTTCATGGATGGACGGCACCTTTTCTTCCAAGACGGGATTTAGAATCTTAAATCCTCGTAATTCCCCCATTCTCACAAGCACTTTGGCTTCATTGACCATTTCATCCATGAAGCGGCCTGTCATCCGTTGACACGTATAAATTGAAATCATTTTAAAGCCTCCGCGCAGATGCGCTCTACTTCTTTCGCCAATTTCTCCTCTTTGGCGTCTGTCATTTGTCCATCTTTGCCATGAAAGGCTAAGAACACATGAGCCATTTCGTGAAAGAAGGTGTCTGACAAGTTTTTACTCTTTCTGTGCATATCCACATTGATGAACATATTAGCTGTATTCGTTTCCACATGAGAAATCGCATACACACTCTTTTCTTCTTTTGTCCGAGGCTTCCGATAGTCAATGTGAATATATTTTATCATACAAGGTCTGCTGCCTCCAAATCCTTGAAGTGTGCAGTGAACTTATCGAATTCCACGCCTACGACTGTAATAGGGCCGTACCTGTTTTTGGCAAGCTCAGAATAAAGACATCTAATAGGACTGTCGGGTTCCTCTGACAATATGCTGAGGAGAAGCACTGCTCCACTCTCTTCTTCAATCGTTCCACTCTCTTTAAGATCGCTGAGCGTTGGGCGGATTTCTTTCCCAGTCTTTGTGTCTTTAAAAAGGCGCCTAATCTGACTAAGCGCAAGAATAGCACAATTGAGCTCTCTTGCAATGTCCTTAAGTCCTCTGACGAATTTAGAAACATTCGCTTTGGCTCCATCTGATTCTCCTCCAATGTGCTGGATGTGGTCATAGATCAATAAGTCCGGTGCTACTTTTGTGGCAACACGTTTGACTTGTACGATGTCGGGACTGCACGCATCACAGAGAGCAAGTCGTTCTCCAAATCCCTTAAGTTCCCGGTAAGCGTCGTCAAGTCGGATTCGGTCCTCATCCGTAAAATGGCCAGTTGTGAACTTATCACCTGATATCCCTGATAGAACTTGTAAGAGTCTATCGTAGGTTGAGTCAACAGACATTTCGGAAGTGAAGAATAATACTCTCTTGCCTTCTCTTGCCATTCTTGCAGCGATTGAGACAGCAATCGAAGTTTTTCCAATTCCCGGTCGAGCGGCAACTGTGAAGATTTCTCCCCGGCGCAAACCCCATGTGTGCCTATCAATGACGGACAAGCCGATGGACATTTCTGGTTTGGTGAAGTTTTTCCTTTCAAGCAATCGTTTTTTATGTTCATCGAGTTTATCTCCCGGTACGGAATATTCGAGCTCTGTTTGATTTGTAGGGCTAAGAGTTTCTTGGCCTTGGTCAAAGACTTTTTCAACGATCCTGATGTGGTCGTCCACTCTGTCATTTCTGCCGAGCGCATGTGTCTTAAGAGCGGCAAGGGCATCTTCTTTGCTAAGTCCCGCTTTCTTATAGTGAACTGCCAGCGCGAAATCTGATTCAGACCGAGACGCGTAGACTGTATTTTTAAAGGATTTGGATTCTCCTGCCTTAGCCACTGGCCCACAAGAATTAATTCGCTCCAAAATGTCATTCTTAGCGTAGGGCACAACAGGAAAGTCAAGGAATCTGGCGTGACGCCATTGAGCTCTATCACCTTTGGTTGAAATTGTGCCCAAAAGCTTAACCATTCGTGCAGTGTCAAACGTAGCGTCAAGGGTTACTCCTTCCCCATGAACTTTACGCATTTCTTCTTCAAAAGCGCGAAAGCGTTGTTCAAAGGCTTTAAAATCTGTCGTAATAGGACTCGGCAATCGGTATACAATAAGGGCACCGTTGCCACTGGCGGCAAGGTAGCCCCCCGGATAATGCTGCAGTACTCTCCTAGCCGCTTGTATAGCTCTGGCAGACAATTCGGCTGTGGCCGCCGTACCTCTTTCTCGATTAGGGTCAATATCTGCAGTGATCGTTCTAAATTCGAGCAAGGTACCATCGGACTTCCGGGCCGACCGTCCAATATAACAATTTCCACGCCCATTATATTTTTTGGCCCATTCGACGACATTTTGCTCTCCTTTGATGATCGAGCGGTTTACAACTTTGATCCGCTTCGTTTCTTCATCGTCTGGGGCACGCCCACCGTGAGAAGTCTTGAATTTCTCAATAGCCTCTTCCAGAAGCGGCCCATCTGCTAATATACAACGCACGTCACTGAAACCGTCTCCTTCGGCATGTCCGAGGATACGATATAAGTTACGAATTTGTGGTTCCAAAATTGACTCCATTTATTGTTCCTTTTAAGTATAACAGAATAATACTACTTTGTCAAGGTCTAAAATTTCACCCACGGAATCGTTTCTAGAATCTGCATCAAATGACGTGTCTGTGCTTTCGCGTCATCCAAGGCATTATGCTTCGTTCCTTCAAAGGCCGGCACAGGTGTATTGGACAACTTGCACATGGTCCGATAGCAAACATCATATTTGTAGCTGACTGGATATTTCTGATTGATAGCTTTGTACGCATTGTGAAGCACCACGTTATCATAAGCCGCACCGTTCCCAAAGATGTATGTCTCTTTGTTTGGAATGAATCGGCTGAAAGCTCCGAGTGCACTTGCCAATGAAACAGGATTCTTAAAAGCATTCCGGGCTTCCGGCTCTTGCGAGAGCCACCACATGACTGTATCCGCTTTGATATGAAGTCCGGCTTGTTGACTGCTATCAAGACTCACTGCTGTGTAGAACAATTGGTCCTGTGTGAACTCCGTCTGTTTCACATTGAGCCAGAATTTCACTGCACCTATCGAGATGATAGACGCATTGCTATCCGTGCTCATTGTTTCCAAGTCCACCATTACAGCGTTGTACGGAATATTATTCACGATGGTCCCATGCTCCTGTCTGCGTATGGAATTCATACGCGTGAATCAAGTGCTTGAAGACATCGAAGTAATGCTTCAGTCCTGTGTACTCTTTCGTGTAGACCTTGGCAGACTTTTTATCAATTCTTACGGCAAGTCCGTTAGGTATTTTCTTAAAGATTTCTTCATCATCCCACCCTTGTGATTCTCCAAATAAGTGTGCGTAAGCCGAGAGCTGTAAACCAACCGTCTCATAGAGCTGGTTCGACGTTTTCCAGTCTGCGGCAAGCATGATTCCGTTTTTGCGCCCGATGAAGTCCCAAGTGCCTTGGAAATTATATCGTTTGCTATACACTGCATCTTCTGGTTCAGCATTGATAACCTCCAATCCAGATTTGTCATACCATTCAGCGAAGTTCTTTGCACACTCTCTAGCTTTTTCTTGATCCACAGATTCAGGAAATTCAATAGGCTTCTGAATCTTTGTGATATACTGCTCGATCATATCATGGACAGCCGTCCCGAATAAAGCACTCTCGGTTTTGATCCGATTGCACTCCTCGGTTCCATATTTTCCATACCAGTTATACAGTCCCGGTTTGTCAAGACAACCGATGATCTGTGTGACTGACGGTATGTTAACTCCACCTTTAACGACTGTCTTATGGGGCATTAGTCTTGCTCCTTCCCATCAATGTATTCAATGCCAACTTCCGGCGGGGTACCGGCTTTCCCATCTCGATACCCACCAATGTAGGCCGTCCGAATGGCCCTGCACACACAAGGACAGAAACTATGACCGCCCATAAACATGAGCGGGGGAGCCTTGTATGGGCAGGGCTGCGCCAACACAGCGTTGCATTGCTGCTCGACTGGATTAGCGCTCTGCGACATATTTGATACCCGCATCAGCCACTTTACGAACCAAAGCCAGATATTCGTCAATGTTCACAGCCCATTGAGCAATGGCCGGACTTTGAAGCGCGGCTTGATACAATCCCTGTCGCTGAATCTGAATGCTCTTCTCATCGAGCTTCGGAGTGTAGTGCTCAGCACGCGTAGCATCAGCGGCTGGCGCTGCAGCTTTAGGGGCAGGTGCCGGAGTCGGGGCAGGAGCTGGCGTTGCTGCTTTGGCAGGCGCGGCTTCCTGTGCAACTTCGGTACCAAGGATTTCATTGATATACTTCTTACCTGTCTTGCTCACGACCACAGAAACTTTGTAACCTTCATTCGGCACAAAGTGAGAGGGCGTAAGTGGCTCATTGACTCCGAACCAAGTTTTTTCATCGACGCGAACACCATACTTACCAACTTGAAGCACCTGAATGTTTTCTACGACTGTGGGCTTATTAGCCATTTACGTCCTCCTAGTTTAATAGTCCTTCAAATAGACCGGGCCGAGCGGGAATCCCCACTCCAAAGCCCGGTGTGGCTACGAAGCTCAACTGAGGTAGCCTGCCCATACACTCCCTAGCTCTTATGTGATTTGCTAGGTGTGAGCCTTAATTGACTGTCGTGCTGGACTTACACCAGCTTTCCGCTACTGAGGCAATACCTCGTGTTCGCGGCCCTTATTGTCTTCGGCTCTCGATTCTTTGAGTTACGACAAATTCTACAATAATGAAACGAGCAACATCACAACCACGACGGTGATCCCTGCACACTCAACGGCTACACGAACTACTGCCTCATAGTTCATCATCTATCCTTTGATGCAACAAATTTGCTTGAGCTCAGCTACGATTTCAACCAAGTCTGTTTGATTTGCCATCACCACATCAATGTCTTTATACGCGCCCGGAATCTCATCCACAATCCCAATATCTTTGCGACATTCGACCCCTTCTGTTTGTTTTGCCAAATCCTCCACAGTGAATGTAGCCCTTGCCTTCGTCCTCGACATACGACGACCTGCCCCATGTGAACAGGAATTGAATGACTCAGGATTACCTCGGCCTCGCACGATGTAGGACCGTGTGCCCATAGAGCCCGGAATAATTCCCATGTCTCCTTCTCTAGCGCGTACTGCTCCTTTGCGCGTGACAATAACGTTCTCTCCATAATGATGCTCCCACTCCAAGTAATTGTGATGACAGTTTACTGAGAATACTGGTTCTATTGGCATCCCGCCATTGAACATGAAGCCAAGGTCTTTAAGAATCCGTCTCATCATCTCTTGACGGTTGAACATGGCATACGACTGAGCCCAACGCACATCGGACGTATATGCGTTGAATTCAGGCGTTCCTTGTGCAAAGTACGCCAAGTCGCGATCAGGCAAGCCGATAAACATCTGCTTCATCAGACCTTTGGCTTTATCAATGTGTTTCTCCGCCAACACCTTACCAATGTTGCGTGAGCCTGAGTGCAACATGATCCACACATTATTTTCTTTGTCCAAACAGATTTCAATGAAATGATTCCCGCCACCAAGTGAACCGAGCTGAGCTGCACTCTTTTGAATGACAGCCACCGGATGAGCTTCAACAATCCATCCATCAACCCATCCAGTCCAATTCTGGACTTCTTGACTGAGTGATTTATTGGCATTGAAGCCTACTGGGATAGACCTCTCGATGCTATGCCTAATCTCCGCAATCTTCTCCGCAACTTGTGCGGCGATTAAGTTTGTCTTCACAGCCATCATACCACATCCGATATCAACACCCACTGCCGCTGGAATCACTGCACCTTTGGTAGCAATGACTGAGCCAATTGTCGCGCCTCGTCCTACATGAACATCCGGCATTGCCGCTACATGTTTAAAGACGAACGGTAAACGGGCGGTGTTCTCAAGCTGTTTTAAAGCCTCAGCTTCCACATCCTGTGACCAGACCTTCACTGGGACGTGTGGCGTTTCGACAACGGTTTGAATAGGCATTAGAATCGAACCCTCACAAAGATGAACGCATGTTTACTTACAGTGTACGCTGTAACTATTGACGTATTTGGCATCCCAACGAACGGGACGACGCTGGCACCCACGTAAGGGTCCACAATGTCAAGCAAATGGCCCTTCTTGTAGTCATTCTTATCCAGACTGAACCCAAGGCCGGCATTGGCGCCGAAGCGCTTAAAGTAGGCAAAGCGGTCATCCAGCGCCACTCTAGCGCGGTCTGAGAGCCCGATACCCACTCCTAAGTCAGTCCCAACACCAAACTGTCGAACTTTGACAGTTACTTGCCCTTTATCATCAGTCGTGATGACTGTGCTCTTAGGATCAGGTTGAAACTCTTTGATATCCGGCTTACCTTTCTGCTTGATCACAATCGTATCATTTTGATACGAGATTTGTGCTGGTCCTTTCGGGATAGGTAAAGGTTTGTTACAGCGCTGAAGTATCAGCGTGCATCCCAGTATCCCGACGATGAGTAGTCCTAACTGATATCGAAGTTTCATGACTGTTTTGGCCCTCCAAATTTACTCGCTGAAAACGCACCAACCGTGACACTCCACAGTCCCGCTTCTGAAGCGGTTAACGGGGGAGCTTTAAACAATACCGCAACCAATCGCACAATGATGACGATACACATTGCATCAACGTATAAGCCGCCATCGACTGTGAGAAATTCTTGAGCTTTCTTCCAGATCGCTAAAAGTTTGTCCATAGATACCCCCATATATACGCGCAGTCATCAGCCTTGAACTATCCGGAATTTCCGGATAACTCGCATCGTTCTTGTCCTATTTGAGTCTAAACTGCTGTCTACAGATTAACTCTTTTTGATGCGTAATCTCCACAAATTAGAGACTGGTCTTCTGTTATTATTCTGTTCTGTGTACGTTGCCCATTTACAGTTTCCCGGTTCATAATCTCCATCGTTATTTATTCTTTCGATGGTAAGACCTTGTGGCCTTTCTCCTAAGTCATTGAGAAAGTTTTGAAATGAATTCCGCCATTGGTCACACACTTTTATCCCACGTCCACCATAATTTTTAAAACCTTGATTTCTCGGATTGTAACAACGCTGAATCATTTGGTACCACGAACTACGTGCTCTTAGTGGTTCTTTAATTGGCTTCGCTAAGAGAATAGCAAGTCGTTTTCTAAATCCATTCATCTTAATGAATCGACGCTAGAATACGCAATTTCTTTGCGGCTCTTGTCACTAACTGCTGGACGGCACCACGAGGCAAGTGCATTAACTTTGCCACAACCGTATACGTCTTGCCTTCTCTGACGATCAATTGAAAAGCCTTTCGTTCTTTCGCCGTCATCACATCCTCTGCTCCGTCATTCAAAGCTTCAAGAACTGAATCCAGTTGTGCATCGTACACTGGTTCTGACGGTGCTGGAATATCATCAATCTCTTTGGCTGCCGTCATCTCCATCCATGACCAATATGGACTCTTCTCTCCACAGGGTTTAGCCCGGACTTCTTTGACATTCTGCCAGAGCACGAGTTTATCTTTTCGCTTAGCCATTGGTTTGCTCCTTAGCTGCTCGACGTTCACGATTCAAACGACCCCGGAGTGAACGGTTGTATTGAAAAACTGTGTTGCGTTCACCTTTGCGGGCTCTACGATTCGGAGTTGTCTTCTTCGTTGGCTGCGGCTTATAATTCATTTGTGTGCTCCTTCTGGGCGAATCACCCAAACTTTTCGATGTTGAATTCCAATCTTATGTTCTTCTGCGTAACTGAACACCATCAAGTCTACGTGCTTCTTATGCCGTTTGTTCATCGTGTCATTTACCACTCGCATACCCAAACCTTCAATCTGAAGGACATCACCGTAGTGAACAGTCCCACTCTTTAGAAAGTCTTGACTGACTGCAGCTCCATACTGTGTAATGCCATCGTCAATAGAAGTCGTGCAGTGATACCGATCTCGACATTCCGGCTTTGTCTGGGCGGGCACAGGCTGGTAGCTTGTAATTGTACAAGTACCAAGCAGGACTATTAAGAGATTCGGTTCCATTATTCCTCAACCTCCATATCTTCCTCGTATCCATAGTCATCGTCATCCCATCTCTTATCATGTGCATACCAATGATCTGACTTGGCTGATTCAATCAATGCTTGACACACATAATATACTGGGTCTTGGATAAACTCCTCTTCCTTCGTCTGACTTTCCAATACCCACATCGTATGGTTATCGTCATTGAAGCGTGAACCTTTCAACGTATCGTCCGGCAATAGAATCCTATCCCGAAGTGTGTGCATCATCTCGATTGCGTGAGTACGATTCACTGGCGAATACTTCAGAGCATTGATATCCATTATACCCTCTCTATCGTAATGTTGTTCCGCTTCCACAACCGTGTCTCATCAATGGCTCGATCTCTCACAATGTCATAAGCAATCTTCCACATCTTTCGTGAAACAGGCAAGCCGGGATTGACCATCCGTTTACTTTCCTTCAAAACTTCTGCCGGAACACCTTCATTCGTTGTCATCATTGTTTTTCCTCCCACTAAGTATATCAGACAAGTCCTGATTTGTCAAGGCCTAATTTCATTTCTCGACGGTGACACCCACGAGATTTCCTATTTCAGGAACCATTTTGACCCGAAAGTATTTGGCTCTCAAATTCCGAATTGAAGTCTTTCTGACGATTTCTGTGTAAAGTTCTGACGGGGTAGCGAAATGCTACCCTCCGACTTTTCGTCTACATTACAAGTCCTCAATTTACGTTAACAGTAGTGTAAGCTCTTCTTATGTCTAGGCCGCTTGACGTTAGGCGGCTTAACGTCTAAGTAAAGAGACGTTACGGCCTCACCTCTTGCAAGTAGGCAATGGCACGAGTCAAGGCCGGAATACTATCCTTGAATAGTCCTAGAGCCTTGTTGCATGAGCTACAGATAATCCCCCGCATCCGGCCCGTTGCATGGTCATGGTCTACGCACGCACGATCAAACCTAGTGAAGACCCGCCCGCACAATGGACATGTGCCATCTTGCGCCTGTATCAATGCGTCACGCTCGGCAATCGTTAGCCCAAACTTCCGCCTAAATCTAGCGTCAAGGCTTGCGCGATTGCACGCGCTCTTATGTGCCTCATAGTAACGCTTGCTATACTCTCGTCCTCTCTCATTGATACTCTTGCGGTTGTCGGCTCGGTACCGTCTCATGTATTCCCGTTGATATTCTTTCTCGGCTTGTGTCATACTTCCCCCTAGTCAATCCGTACAAAGCTAAAAGGCCCTAGGATGAATAACCCTAGAGCCTCTAAGCCACATACGGCTATGAGATTATGAGACGGCTTTAGATTTCTTTATTCAAATACGCTTGGTGCTTCAGGTCTTCAAATAATTCTGTAGCAAGCCGGAGACGTTCGCGCCATTCTCTATCTGTTAGCTTTTCTTTGGTATCATCCATAATTCCCCCTTGAGGCTTTCGATTCTAGGCCCGTCTTTTTTATTTTTGATACTCTGATACCCCTACCGCCCGCATGTGGCATCATTGTATTGTATGTACGTCTTATCACATGACACGCATCTATAGGTTATCTCTCCGCATTTCTCGGTTACGAATTCTATAGAGTGTAGCAGCCGGATACACTCATCCATTATCTAACCTCAAGCGCGGGCGGTACGTCTTTCGTCTCCATGTCTTTCATCCACATGATACAGTCTAAGCAGTAACCCTCTGATAGCTCACTCTTCCCCCCGCACATGTCGCAATAGTCTGTAGTCGCGTGCGCCTTGTCGCGCTCATCCTTCCATGTGCTAAAGTCTTCCTTGTCTAACAGTGTGCGGCCTGTAAGTCTCGGCGCGTCTAGCTTATACTCCGGCCTTTTGTATCCGTAATCATAATCCGCAAGGGAAGACCCTAGACCCGTTGACGCATAGCCCGCCGTATAGGAGTATGATTTATTCTTAGGTACGCGCTCATTCGTTAAGCGTGTGGCATCATGGAAAGTATAGATCATACCTTCCGCCAATTGCCGGACATGAGTACAGCCGATTGCTTTTAACTGCTCGGCCTCACTCGCTAAGTATGTGCCGCCGTTATGACGGCCTCTGTATAGAGGATTGCCGCAACGGTACGCCTTCAGCTTGCCGCCTTCAATCCACACAAGAGCAATACATCCCTCATACTTGCTAAAGTCTTTAGCCTTGATTCCATGTATAAGGCTCTGAGAGTCAACGGCATACTTGCCGAAATCCTCATCATTTATAATTATCCCATTGTGCGCGAACGCTATACCGTCATCTAAAAACGGATGAGCGTTAGCACTTGTCACCTCACCTTGTGTAGCTTGTCGCGTGTGACCGATAAACATACCAGATACGGCGGCCTCGGTTACTTCCTTGCGTAGTGTGGTATTCAATGCCACACATGGCCTATCCGCTACCTTGGCAATGCGTACCTCATTATTAGAGACGTAGGCAATACCTACGCTATCGGTACCTCTATCCTCATTCATAGACCCTAGAGCAATCATCCTGTTACTTGACAGCTTACCTACTCCGGCGAATAATCCGCACATGTTAACGATCACCCCCATTATAGAATGTTGACCTATCCATACTTTGTATCTGCTCGTCTTGCGTCATCATGCCGTTAGCTAACTGCTCCATGTCCGGCGCATAGTTCGCCGGATCATCTATTCCGCTTGTCACTATGCGGCCCGTCCTAGTCTCTCCTACTATCCATGTCCGGCCTTCAATGTTCAATGGTTCAACATTGACGCGCACGGTACTAGCTTCGTCAATACACACTCTAGCCGGATTGTGAGTACCATAGAGCACGCTATCCCTTATCATTGTAGTCATGGCCTCTTGTACTTCCGGCCCTGCTACACTTTGAGCCCGCAACGTCTCGACGGCGGCCCGCATTGACTCGGCGGTAAGCACTCCGCTAACTCCGGCACGGTCTGACGGTAACACATTGCTAGTGTGTATCGTCACGTTTGACGAGGTAGCAACGGACGGCGCGGCCTCTGTAGTCTCTTCGTCTTCGTCCTCACTGACAGCCCATGGCCCGCGCTGACTTCTTTCACAGACTCGGCAACGATCACCCCCGCAGTATTCGTCATCCTCATGTCTACTTCGCACACACTCGTAACAGTCAGGCGAACCCCCGCAGTTACCGTCAGAATGACAGTAGGTACAATCGTTACTATCGCAGTCTCCGTCATCATGGCATTGTGATTGACACCTACCATCCTCACCGCATCCACAAGGACAAGAGTCATCGTCATCACTACTATTATTTTCCTCGGTAGCTTGATTGTCTGAATAGAATTTCTTTAACCGTCCGGCAAGCTCGGCCTCTGTATTGGCTAGAGCAATCAACGGCCTTTCAAACGCGCTGAATTCAATACCTAAACTTTTCAATTGACTATAGACCCATGCTGGTATAGGCTCAGACCTTTTATCTAGCGGCTTTACGTCGGCAATTATGGCCTCTAATACTTCCGTCAACATCTTAACGGAAGCTCGGCGGCTTTCAAAGGGTCTATGTGCTACCTTCCAACCCTCACGGCCTAACAGTAGCGAGAATGTAACCCATGATAAAAGATACTTCCATCTATGGGTATTTCCTAGCAAGCGTACCTCTAACGTGCGGATACCACTAGGCCGGAAGATTTCAACGGTGTTTAGCCAATGATACCGCCTTGAGTTATTGTACTTTGTGGCCTCAAAACGTGTGCCCGCCGTTATCTCTTGTATCCGTCTACAATAACTATTTGATTGCCGCGCATCCGGCACGGCTTTAAAGGCTATGTCTTCTATGTCCTTGGCTAGTGCTTCCGTTGCAATAGCCCAGTTACGCAAGCGCGGAAGGCTTGCATTTTGAATACTCATATGCACATGGAACCCACACGATTTATCAGTATTCAATTTTGGAGCGTGTACCAAGTCTTTCAAAAGACCTAAGACGAAGCGCGGCGAACGTGTGACGGCGGGCGATACTACATACTCGGTACCGTCACCGTTTACACTTCCGTCACTGATTGTCTGTACTCCGGCGGGTACTCTTGTCGCGCTATGGTTAGCCTCTAACTCCCAGCCCAAAGAAAAGATAGGCGTAGGGATTGCCGGATTATAGGTATATGTGCCGCTACCGTTTCTATGGCTATTCTCATTCGCCGGATGGTAGGGACTTAACACAATGACGGTATCAATAGGCATGTTATCTCACCCCCACAATCTGAAGGTTAGAGGCTAGGGCATCGAACCATTCTTGAGCCTTGGTACCTGTTTCCGTCGGCATCCATTTATTGATATGGCGGCTTGTGGTAACGCTCCAATGTTTTTCTGTTTTGAAATGTTGCCATTTTCCGTCTAAGACTACGCTACACGCTACAGGCGTGCGATATGAAAACAATATCACAAGCTCATCATTGATTGTAACCTCTGTTTGATTCGCGCCTAGTGGTCTAAGGTTCATTGTTTAATCTCCTTTTTGTTTTGCCGCCACATCGCGCCACATCCATAGTAGCGCGTCTTTAACGTCTCCTGTTTCCTCGTACATCTCTATGACGCGCTCACGGATTCTATTTAGACGGTCTTCCGTGCTCATCGTCTCAAGCTCTTTGATACTCACTTTAGGCATACTATTTTATATCAGGTATTCCCGATTATTGCAAGGCCTTTTCTGACGATTCGACAAGCCTATCTAAAGCACGTTGAAAACACGCATTACATCGGCAAGCCTCTAAATGTGGCGCATCATCAAAGTGTGCTATAGGCTCTTTTCCCGTCGGCACAATGTACGGCTTTAACCATCCGGCCTCGGCCTCTCTGACTATCTGCTCTTTGCTCCGGCCCGTCACATTCAACGGTCTTTCCGGCGGCTTGATTCCGTGAAAGTCTGTACGGTGTATTTCGTATTCTCTGAAGGTCTTAAACTCTATCCGCCCGCATAAGGCGCAATGGTGTACCATGATTCCCCCTTTCAGTCTGCTAAGAACGTCAAGGCCAATAGCAGTAACGCTACTCCGATTACTCCGCCCATAGTCCATACTGTGACAGTCTCGGCAAGCTCCATAATATCACCCCTTAGTATTGTGACGTATGACAACGGCGCACACAATGATAGCTAACAACCCCCAAAAGTTAAGCACGGATCACGCCTAACTCTTTCAATCCTTCTACCGTGCGCGTGCTATGATGGAAAGGCCGCAAGGCGTGACCTTCCGGCGCGTACACATTCCACATCCTACCGTCTATGCCGTGCTCGGCGGCCCATGCCATTTTTTCTTTAGAGCCTTTCAGATATTCCAGCTTCACATGCTCCATGGTTTAATTTCCCCCTTCCATTCTCGCAAGGCGGTACCATTTCCAGCGTATCACCATTGTGTCACCGATTGCCGCCAATGCGTCTATGGTCTTATTGAGTATGTGATAGCTCATCTCTTCGTGAGACATGCCCGCCATTTCTCCGGCGGTATAAGGGATCAAGCTATAGTCTCCGGCTCTCTTTTCCATGAGTCAGTATACCCCCAAAACTCCAAGAGTGCAAGGCCTATTTTTCCTTGTTAAGCAATGTTTCCGTGCGGGCTAAGTAAGCCTCGGCAATGATGCTAAGGCCGTGCAAGTTGTACCATGCGTTAGCTTCCATGCAATCCGTAAAGGCGGCTAACTCTTTATCAGTCATTGGTAAACCTCATTTCACAATAGCTTTACGTAATAGACGGTTAGCGGTTTCTTTCCATTTTCTCTTTAAGTCATTAGGTGTAACTATACCTTTTAAGTAACTCTGCTCTAACAGCAATGCCGCATACTTTCCAGCGTCTAAGCGTAAATACTTAATACACAATTCTTGGTTAGTCATTGCAAGGCCTCATAAATGCTATCTGCTATCCTCTCCAAGTCTGCTAACCATCTCTCATCCTCTCCGGCCTCTATCTCCGGCCTGATTTCTTTAGCGTTCATTCGACAACCTCCGTTAGGTCTAAGAGTTTGTTGATTAAGTCAATCTCCGGCTGATTGATTTCTGAGTTACCGCTAGAATCTTGACCCATCGTGAGACGGTCACGCAATTCATACAACCCTTTCACTAACTGACGTTCTCTTTGTCGTGTCATTGGTTCACCTTCCTTTCGTCTCTTGGTTCCGGCACATGGATTAAAGACCATCCGAAGTCATACAGAGGTTTTCTATCCATGCCGTTTAGAATCTTGACCCATTCCGTCATCTGCTGGTCATAGCTCATGCTTTTATCTCCTTTCGTACCGTCTCAAGCCTCAATCAATTATAGCCGGATTCCCTGATTTGTCAATGGGCCGATTGACTCATAATGACTCACAAGGTTGTAAATCTTTTCGCGGCTGATTGCACATCAGGAATAGAGTCTTACTCTTGACTATGACAGTCATTCGTCATCCTATTTTTATTTGATCTAGTTTACGGTGTGAATGTAGCGAGTATGTAGACACTAACGATAGTGGTATTATTTGAGGAATGTATTGATAATTCGTATTGATTGCTTATTATTTT
>Ga0209698_10000294_pt1 | contig 55662 bp, 48 predicted proteins | sample LitLauG_LLR_2012_FD_187203 | JGI IMG/M metagenome (GOLD analysis project Ga0209698, IMG submission 187203) | Freshwater sediment microbial communities from Pennsylvania, USA - Little Laurel Run_MetaG_LLR_2012 (SPAdes) (version 2) | ecosystem: Environmental > Aquatic > Freshwater > Creek >...
CCAGCAACACGGCGGCGGTCCAGGTGCCCGCGTCGGTGACGGTGCTGGCTGGGGCGACCACGGCGAGCTTCGCTGCGACGACGAACCCGGTGGCCTCCAAAACGGCGGTGACGATCACGGCTCTTTACAACAATGTCAGCCGGACGGCGACCTTAACGGTAACAGCCGCGGCGCTGAGCGGGGTAAGTGTGAGCCCGGCGACGGTGCTTGGCGAGGTGTCGTCGACAGGGACAGTGACCTTGACCGCGGCGGCACCGGCGAGCGGTGCGGTAGTCGCCTTGGCCTCCAGCAACACGGCGGCGGTCCAGGTGCCCGCGTCGGTGACGGTGCTGGCTGGGGCGACCACGGCGAGCTTCGCTGCGACGACGAGTCCGGTGGGCTCCAAAACGGCGGTGACGATCACGGCTCTTTACAACAACGTCCGCCGGACGGCGACCTTGACGGTGACAGCCCCCGTAGCATCAACCCTAACCCTGAATCCAACTAGTGTTCAAGGAGGAAATCCATCTACTGGTACCGTCACGTTGAATGGACCCGCGTCTTCTACGGGGATGGTCATCACACTGACCAGCAACAATACGGCGGCGGCCCAGGTGCCGGCGTCGGTAACGGTGGCGGTGGGCCAGACAACGGCCACATTCGCGATTACGACCGCAGCCGTGACTTCGACCCCATCTGTAACAATTTCTGCTAAATGCGGTGTGACGGTGAAGGCGATTCTGACTGTGACTAATTGATCCGCGGCAAAACGGTGATGTGTGCCCAAAAGTCTGTAGGCTCAGAAATCTCAGCTGTTGCTTAATGGATTCTGGAAAATCCGGGATGGGGTGGGCCGGGAATCGTACCACGGGCCAAAGGATAACGGTCTGGCCCCGCGACGATACAATCCGCCGAACTGGATCGGGATCGACAAGCGTCCCGGAGCGGCGGGGTCTGGTCTGAGGGCGCTGCCGGTGACCTGCCGGTGAGTTCTGTTTCATCCACGATGCCGCTGGCGTGGCTTCCAAATGAATCGCCTGCGGGTTCTTGCGATCGGGACATCGACGAGAAGTCATCTGGCCTCTACTCCTGCATTGTGCTTTGCAGGGGGTTCCGCCTTGAGAAAGGGCTACGTCTGGGACGCGGGACGGATGACAGTTGTTCCACTTCGCTAGATGGCGACTAGATGAATGCAACCTTTGCGCGTAGATTCTGGTGTCGGCAGCACATGCAAAGCACCAGCTGGGTCGAGGTGGTAAGATTTGACCGCAGACTCTCTCACCTCTCGAAGAGCACCTCCATTATGGGACGCAGCACCGCCTCAGGCGACAGCACGCTTGTCTCTTGCGAATCAAGGGTAAACTCGAGCGTTACGTCGTGCCTTAGCCGTGAACGTCAGATTACTGCGGTACATAGCTCGAGTACAATCCTCGCTCGCCTCTTCCGCACGGCGGAGCCGAGGAAACCGGCCCGCACATCCTTGTTCAGAAGTAGCGTCGGGATCCTCAGCATAACGGCAAGGGCAGTGATGATTAGTTGCGGAGGGCTTTCCACGACTCATACCGTGATTGACACGGGCACAGGTACATCGCCCCACATGGTAGATCTTTCGTGGACAGCAAGCACGTCGGCAGAGGTAAGTGGCTACAACGTGTATCGTGCCCTGTACACCAACTCGTGCGGCTCTTTCTCCAAGATCAACCCGGCACTCATCACGACGACGTCGTATGAGGATTCGGAGGTCAAGGCCAGTACTTCCTATTGCTATGCCACGACAGCGGTAGATACGAATAACCAGGAAAGCGAATATTCAAACATCGTTGCAGACGTCCAGATTCCAGCATCTTAGTCCCGCCGTTGAGTGAAGTTCAGAAAGGTGGGCGGATGCAAAGCGGAGTTCTTGCGCTTTTTGCTGCCGAAGAACGCCATTAGGAACTCCTGAACTGCTTCAATAAAGACAAAGAGACCTGGAAGTCATCTCGTAACTGATTCGGGACCGGTGGAATTAAGGCGTTTTGAGATTGACTCTGTTAGGCGTACAGGTGACCTGAAAGACTCGAAGCGAAATTCAGAAAGACAGGCTAAGAGACGCCGATGGGACTTCGAGAGCAGTTCCGAACTCATCTCAGGATTTGAGCTGCGAGAGTTGTTTCATCGCTTCTGCGGCATCTCGGGAGTCAGGATTCATTTTGAGCATCTTTTGAAACTGCTCTCGTGCGCGGGAGCTTTCTCCGGTTTTCGCGTACGCCATTCCGAGGTGGTAGTGGAAGCGAGGATTGTCCTGTGACCTGGTCTGCTGCACCAATGCGACCGCGGCTTGGAGCGAGTCAACCGCAGGCCGATAGGCGCCCTTTTGGTAGTAAATCCAGCCCAACGTGTCGGCAAGTTCCGGCGATTGAGGCATTTTACGTCGAGCCGTCTGGGCAAGCGATAAGGCAACATCGAGGTCACCACCCATCTGCGTCGTTACGTAGGCAAGGTTGCATGCGGCAACAGGGTCGTCTCGCCTGATCGCCAGTGCTTTGTTGTAGGAGTGTTCGGCGTTAACCCAATCCTGCCGCGACTGGAAGATTTGTCCAAGGAAGATATAGAAGGTGGCTTCCAGGGGATTGTCTTTGGCGCCCAACTGGTAGGTGCGAATGGCTTCGTCGGTCTGTCCGCCTGCTTCCAGGAGTTGGCCGAGTTTCAGGAGAGCATCCGTATTGTTGCGGTCGAGCCGTACTGATTTCTCAAATGCCGCTCTCGCTTCCTCCTGGTCCTTCTTTTGCTGGAACAACACCGTGCCGAGCAGATCATAGAACCCGGTGCTGTCTGGGACTTTTGCAATCTGGACTTTGGCGGTGGCAATGGCAGCGCCCGTCTGTTTCATCGCAACAAAGGTGTTCATCAAACCTCTGAGCGCATCGTTCGACTTTGGGTCTCGCTCAAGGGCCTGACGATACCCAGTCTCAGCCTCGCCGAAACGTTTTTGGGTGAAATTCAGGTTTCCAATCTGCACGTAGCCCGCAGCACTTCCAGGCGCAACATCGATGGCCTTTCGGGCATCAGCTTCCGCTGCGGTGAACTGTTTGCGATTCATCTCGGAGACTGCGCGCAATGCGTATCCATCAGGCGAGCTTGGGCGCAGATTGATAATCTGGCTGCTGGTCTGAGCCAGAGTCGTCATGTCTCCCCTTCGCATCGACAGGATTGCAAGTTCGCGCTGGGCGTCTACCAAGTCCGGACGGAGGCGTACCGCCTCTCTCCACTCGCTTTCGGCACTCTCCAGGTTTCCCGATTTTTGAAAGGCAACGCCAAGTTCATAGTGGGCCAAGCCATTACTGGGCTCGTTCTTGACCACCGTTTGCAGGGTAGAAACGGCGGCGGGGACTGCACCATCGCCTAGTTGTAGCTGTCCACGAAAAATCAAGCCATCGTTGTCGTTGGGATCAGCTTGCAGAATCTCATCATCCACCTTGCGAGCCTCTTGCGGTTGGTTGGTGTGGATAAGGAGATCAGTGAAATTCTTCTTCACCTGAAGGTCTTTCGGATATTCCTGATACAGAGAGCGATACTCTTTGGTGGCCTTTCCCAAGTCACCGGTGCCTAAATAAAAATCGCCCAGCAGGCGATGCCCAGCCGAGATGTCGGCAAAATTGGGCTTGGTCTGGATGAGCAGGTTCTCGGCTTCCGCTCTCTTTCCTTCCGCGAGATACAAACGCGCAAGAGCGGCAGTGGGTTCAGGATTACGGGAATTCGCTTCTATACTCTCGAGAAGGTGCCGTTCCGCCTCGGCAAATCGCCCGCGTGCTTGATAGTAGTCGGCCAACATCAACCGCGGCGCGATCGCATTTGGATCTAGCGCGATCGCTTTCTTGAAATTCGATTCCGCTGCGTCGGCCTGGTTATTCCTCAGTTCGATGAGGGCGAGTTTCACGTAGAGATCGACATCCGCCGGATCTAATCCCACTGCCTTTTGTACTTCCTGAAGAGCCGCCGGGAAATTGCCTTGCGCAGCGAACAGAGCTGAGGCAACCGAATGAGACTTAGCCTCATTCGGACGGCTGTTAAGCAGCCAATCCACCTGTTGTTGCGCTTGAGGCAGACTTGCAGCACCGATGAGCAGACGGGCGAACTCGACGTGCGCAGAGTAGTTTTCTGGCTGCAGTTCAATTACGCGCACCAGTTCCTGGTCTGCCCGCGGCCACTGCTGCTTCCGCAGATAAATGAGAGCCAACTTGTAATGAGCATCGGCGAATGCGGGATCAACTCCCACCGCATTGCGGAATTCAATTGCGGCGGCATCCAAATTACCTCTCTCGAAATATCGTTGCCCGCTTTCGAAGTACTTCTGCTTGCGGAGATTAGGATCCCGAGCACAGCTGGAGAATGCTGCGATTATGACTAGGACTGAAATGAGACGGGGGGCGGGAAGAAGCCTCACGAGAAGATCTCCCAAGGGCACTTTTATCAACTATGACTATAAAGTATTGCCCTGAAACGACATATGGCTCTTTCGTGCGTCTTCCGTAAGTTGCGCATAGCATGAGACTTCAGGGCTGGTTTTGCGTCCTTTGGTCCTCTGCGCCTCACGGTGCAGATGAGCAAATACCTGATATTGCAAGGATTTGCAACCGGTCGCAAGAATTATCAGCCTTGACAGGGTCGGATTTCGCGCTACAGTGGGATTGTCGATTCAGGCCTCAGGCTCATTCGCGCTGGAGTCGATGAACTCCTCCCCCTCGTTAGAACTGAGGAGTACGAGAATGAAGAAAGCAGCGCAGATCACGTGTCTGGCCGCGATTGCAGCGACTTGCCTCGCAACTTTGGCCTTCGCCCAGACTTCTGTGACCCTAACCGGTAACGCGTCAGGGCCTGTCTATGACGGCATCTATATGAGCCCCTACTATGCCACTGTAGGAGGCGTTGCCAATGCGCCAGTCCTCTGCGATGACTTTGGCGACAACTCCTATTTCAACTCAACCTGGAATGCTACGGTCACGTCATTTTCCAGCATCAGTTCAAGCAACACGTCGTGGGGCGTCGCCGGCAAGAACACGTCGCTGTACGGTGCCGTGGGATACCTTTTCGGTCAGACTCTTGCCGCATCCTCCGGTTCTTTGTCCCAGATTGTCGATTCCTTCGAAATGTGGGCGATTTTTGATCCGACGGGCGTGGAGAAATACCTTGCAACGACCTCGGTCGGCGCAGGAGCCCCGATCTCAACCGCCGCGCTTTGCTCGGAGATCTTCGGGGCCTGCACAGCCGCCGCAGCCCTGAACCCAGGCGGTTTGCTTGGCGCACTGGAAGCACAGAATTATTCGGCTAACGGATTCTCCAACCTCATTGTCCTGTCTCCCAACAACAGCAACGGTTCAATTTGCGCTGCCGGAAACGACAATTGTGCAGCTCAAGAATTCATTACCTTGTCAGTTCCTGAAGGGGGGACAGCCAGAGCGTATCTTCTCTTGGCTGGCTTCTGCAGCTTCGGGGCCATGTTCGTACGATCTCGGCGGCGGGTTGCTTCTCGTCCCGTCGCTTAAGTTATCAGTCCTCCACGCAAACAAAAGGCGTGCCAAACCTGGCGCGCCTTTCTGTCATTGCGCTCATATACTTGCATTCGGAGCGTTAGCGGATCCGATCGGCGGCCTCCGATGCAAAGTTTTTTTCGTTCGTTGGAGTGCGCAGGATGGAAAGGGTTCATCGAATCTGGCAGCAGAACGTCCGCCAGCCGCATTGTCCCTATTGGCTCCAAAAACGATCTGATCGCTAACTATGAAGAAACGTTCCTCAAGGGCACCTATAAGATGGGAGGTAGACGAGACTACGCCTCCTCAGATAGGGTTTCGAGTTCCGTCAGGCGCTAACCGATATCATGCATCAAGTGCTGGAATTCTGAAGGCGATCCTCACCTGTACGTTATTTTTGGTCGGCGCCTGCAACCGGTCCCCTCAGCCAACCGCCAACCCTCAATCGTCGGACACCGCCAAAGCAAATTCAGGAGCCGAAGCCCGACAGCCTGAACTACCGGATTGTGGCCTTCCACCCGAGAAGCTTGAAAGCTCGAAAGTAAACGGACATCATCGAGTGGTTCTCACGTGGAATCCAAGCAGTTCGTCCAGCGGCCCGAACGACCAGTCGGTGGGCTACTGTCTTTACCGAAGCGGCAAGGACGACATCACGGCAAAGGACCTTAACCATTGCTACAACTGTAAGCGTCTGAATCGCCGACCGATAGTCGGTGCCGGGTGTGTGGACAATCACGTGAAAGACGGCGCCACCTATCACTATGTCGCCGGCGCGATCAGGATCAGCACCAGGGTGAATCTCTTTTCTAACAAAATGACTGCGGTCATTCCATCAAACGCGCAGAGCCCACACGCTGACACCCCGTACCCATTATGCGAGGCAGACAACCCTCCCCCGACTGCAACCGAAGGAACAAACTCCAAATGACTCAGACCCGATGCCAGCAGAGTGTCATTGACGCAGGTATCGTGCTGTCGTAACGTACCTCTCTGAGCTCAAGCTCTTCTTAGCTGTCGCTGTCGTTTCGCTCTTACATCTTCAGCAGTCCGAGTGTCATTGAATGCTGGAAAGCCAGTGAAAAACAGCAAACCTACCGAGCTGGTTCTCTTGCTAATTGTGTCGATTGCTCTGTGGTGGCGTCCCCTGATTGCCAGTTTCCGGCTCGCCCTGAGCAGTGACGCATATACGTATGTTCTTCTGATTCTTCCGGTCGTTATCGCGCTGGTCTTTTTGGAAATCAAAAGCCTCCCTGCAGCTGGCAAATCAAAAAGATGGGTCGGCACGGTTCTGCTGAGCACAGCCCTCTCGTTACGCGCTTTTACTGCGTGGAATCCCTGGCATTTATCTTGGAGTGGAAATCTATCGGTCAGTATGTTCGCTGTCGTGATCTGGTGGATCGGCAGCGTTGTTCTCTGCTTTGAGCTTGGTACTGTGCGGTCTCTTCTTTTCCCGCTGTGTTTTCTGTTTTTGATCGTCCCCATGCCCGCGCAGGCCGTGGATTGGGTCACAGAAGTCCTTCAACAGCAATCTGCTTCAGCGGCCAGCATGCTATTCCATCTTCTCGGTGTGCCAGTAGCACGCGACGGCGTCACGCTCTCGATCCCTGGGTTGACCATCGAAGTAGCGTACGAGTGTAGCAGCATTCGTTCCAGCACAATGCTGATTGTGATGACGTTGATCCTGGCGCATCTCTTTGTTCGATCCGGATGGCGAAAGATCGTGCTGGTGTTGGCGGCGATCCCGTTGTCGATCCTAAAAAACGCGATCCGCATCGTAGCCATAGCGGAACTGGGAACGCGCGTTAACCCGAGCTTCCTGCACGGGAGGCTGCACCATCACGGCGGAGTCGTATTCCTCAGCATGGCTGTGTTTATTGTTCTTGTTCTCCTATGGGTGCTGAGGAGAAGTGAAAATGGAGCCAGCTCTTCCGAGTTCGGCACATGATGACTGAGCCCAGCTGGCTCCTTAGGGCTCTTCAGCTGTAACTTGGTCCGGGTGTTCCGGTTGGCGAGGGCAGTGTTTTTGGGAATGCGGCGCTTGAGATCACTGGTTTAGCTATAAGCTCTGCCCATCTCAGGCTATCTGCGCAGCGCCTCAACCCCGTTCCCCGATACTGAGGCCAAATTACCAGCAGATCCCTTCGTATTCTGCAGCGCCGCCCGGACGCCGCGCCGCGTCCAGGTGGATCAAATCAATCACAATCTGTTCTGGTCTCAGATGCTTCACCAGACGCTCTCGGCTTGCAGATTTGTTCCCCAAAATCACCACTTCCGCCTGGCGCAATACTTCCTCCAGGTCGTCCGACAACACCGACCCGATGTGTGGAATCACATCCTCAATGTATTGCCGGTTGGATCCGGCCAGCCGTCCTAGAGAAACATCCTCGTCCCAGATCCGGACCTCCAAGCCTTCGCCCATCAACCGTTTGATCAGTTGCACCTGCGGACTCTCGCGCAGATCGTCGGTCCCGGCTTTGAAGCTCAATCCGAGTTGGGCAATCTTTCTCTTCCCCGTGCTGATCACCATATCTACCGCGCGATCCACGTGTTCAGCATTGCTTGGCATCAGCGATTCCAGCAGAGGCAGTTTCAGATCCAGTTCCTTTGCCTTGTATGTAATCGCGCGCAAATCTTTCGGCAGGCACGATCCGCCGAACGCAAATCCTGGCGAAAGATAGGCTGGAGAGATGTTCAGCTTCGTGTCGGAGGTGAAGATCTTCGTGACCCTTTGCGCATCCACGCCCAGGTGCTTGCACATTGTGCCCATCTCGTTGGCAAACCCGACTTTCAGCGCGTGGAAGCAGTTCGAAAAATATTTTACCATTTCCGCCGTCGCGATCGTCGTCTCATACGTCGTACCGGGCAGATCTCTGTAAAGGATTCGTAGAGGCGCCAGGTGCTCGCTCGCGCACGCGCCGAGAATCGTGTACGGCGGATTCTGGAAATCGGCCACCGCGCTGCCTTCGCGCATGAACTCCGGGTTGTAGCACACCGTGAAGTCCAGCCCGCAGTGCTTACCGCTCTCCCGCTCCAGGATCGGCAGTACGACCGACTCCGTCGTTCCCGGTAGCACGGTGCTGCGCAGCACGAACACGTGTGGGGACGTCTTCACCTTGATCGCCGCCCCAATCTCTTTCGCTACCTTCTCGATGTGGCTCAGGTCGAGCTTGCCATTTTTCAAGCTTGGCGTGCCCACGCAGACGAACGAAACATCCGAGTTCAATACTGCGTCCGTCGCATCGGTCGTCGCGCGCAGACGGCAGGCCTTGCTCGCGGCTGCTATTAACTCGCCCACCTGTTCCTCGACGATCGGACTCCGACCGGAGTCCATCATCTCCACTTTGGCGCGGCTCACATCGACCCCGATGATCTTGTGCCCCTTCGACGCAAAGCACGCCGCTGACACCGTCCCGACATATCCCAACCCAAAGATACTTACAGATGCTCTGTCCATATAGGTTCCAGTTACTCGCTATCCAGATTTGTCTTCATACATCCGCAACTTGGGGGGGACCACCAGTCGATGTCCAGTCATCCAGTTGTTGATTAGGCAAAAAGAATGCCGGATCTCAGCGGCTGCGCCAGTATCCCTTAGCACCAGACCTTTTCGGCAGCAAGTCGAAGTGAGCGTGGAGCGATCCCCAAATGGTGAAAACGGATGCTTGCGGATGCGACGCCACTAACTTATCCTAAAGATTATTAGAGAGGCGACTACGAATACCGCTTTCGCGGCAAAGTGTATCTATTCGGTCACGCCGGTTTATCCACTGCACTAGAGCGGAGACTGCAACAACCTCGCCGACCGTGGACGATTTCTGCTCCCTATTCCACAGGCAGTCAAGCGCCTGATTTAAACAACTGGGCGTGCAACCCGCACGGCGACGGGTCCACTGCCACACCACGAGTGTGGAGGATCCACCAACCATTCACCTGTGCGTTCTCCCATATGAGTTGCTTCAGCCTTGGCAAACCAGTCGCGAACAGATCGGATTTGTGGGAAGTGAGCTCGGGTGGAGCGGATCCATCTTAGTCGCAGAATACCTGAAGATGTGTCGAAACTGGCCGTCGTCTCGCTTCAGTTGACAGTCGCGGTCAAGCCCGTCGGTGGCGCCACCACCCCAACGGTACACGCCGAGTTAGATTCATATCTCGCTTTGGCAGGCAGAGTATTCGTTATGGGGTTGAGGTCGAAACCGAATGCGGGCCAGACGCAGCTGCCAAAAAAGGATGGCTTGGAAGAATAATACATCGACGGCTTCAATGTGTGATTCGATCCTCCATCCCAATACGCTACGCCACCGGTCTTGAAGTCGTAGTTGCCGTGGTTGATGGAAGTCGAGTAGGCTGCAGTGTCAGCACCGCCACTGCTGTTGAAAAGGTAACCGTAATTGTAAATGGCATTGCTGGGGTCTGTGGCGTTGTTCAGCAGGAGATAACTGCTCCATGTGGGATTCTCCCACTCACCTGTGACGCCCAGGACATTTCCTACCAACGAGTAATAGTGCTGGTTCGTCCAAATTTCTATCGGCTGAAATCCCCAATTCGGCTTTGACAGCGCGCCTGCCGGATAGAGCCATTCCGATGCCGACGGAGTACTCTCGTCTCCCCACAGCCAGTTGCGGAACAGGATGTTGTGCGATGACGTTCCCCAATAGTAGTCCGCGATCAAGTGCGAAAAGATGTTTCCCTCAAACAGGTTCATGTACGGATGAGCGCCGTGGTTGATAAGGGACGCGCCCAAGTAAGTCATATCCGATTCGTGGATGTCATCCATGTAGTTGTAGAGGATGGCGTCGCCCGCACCACCGCCTTCGTGTACGATTCCATGACGCACGACGCGGACGATATTGTTCTCGATTTTGTGGTCGCTGTTCGCCCACATGATGTGGATGCCGTAGTTCTGGCCGCTGTCGAAGCCGAATCCGTAATGAAGGTAACTGTCGCGGATTTCCATCCCGTGACTCCAGCCGACGTGGATGTGAGCAGACCCGGAACTGCTTCCGCCCATATACGTCTCGACGCCACTGACCCAGCAGAAGAGCGCATTTCCAGTGAAGATGATCGAGTTCGCTCCATGGTCATCGCCGCTGCTGTCGATCCTTATGTTCTCTATGCCCGCCTTCGAGACTTCGAACGCCAAACTTCTTGCGACGGGATTCAGACTCGACTGGTAGGTGTAGTACATCGGTCGGCTGATGGTTACGCAGGTCGAGCCGCATCCGTTGGCGTTGATCGCCGTCACTTGGACGAATTGATTCATCAAGTGCGTACCATCATCTTGTCCGCACCAGGTGCATGCTCCGTCTTCTCCGTTCGAACTCACGGGAATGCTGGTATCGGCGTTCTCGGAGAGAATGATCCACGTTCCGACACTGATTCCTGAGATGGAAGCGAGAACCAACTGCGTGCTTCCCTTCGTGTATCCGCTCGTGATCGGGATTTGAGAGCCCCGAGCGCCAGACGACCCGGTTCCGAAGTTTATCGTCCCGTTGCTGCCGTTTGATCCACTACCCAACTTGAAAGTGGTCGCTGTGCCATCGGCGTTTGGAAGAAACGGCGGTCCGGTCGGTTTCGCTCCGCGCAGCGCCACGTTGCTCTTCATCGTTACCGGAGTGTTGATATAATACACTCCGGCGGGAACGTAGACCGCATGGCCGGATGCAGCGGTACTGATGCAAGAATTGATCGCTGGTCCATCATCGGTCACACCATCTCCGTGAAGTCCAGAGCAAGCCGAGTCCTGCGTGTACAGGGGAAGGCTTCCGCCGTTCCACTGATCAGACCCTGCGAGCCAGGGGATCTGACGACATTGGCCGGGACAATTTGTATTGTCGTTGGGTAGATCATACGGGGTCTGCGCCAGTAAGCTGGGCAGGCACAAGCCAGCAACCAAAATTATGAGTGCACTAATGGGGGAGGCTTGATTTGTCATTGTCACGTTCTTCCGGGGTCGATCGTGCTCGGACCGCTTTGCGTTCAAGGCCATGTTAGTCCGCTCGAAACCACGGAGCAAATGCCGGAAGTACATGAACAATTTCCATTTCCCGAATCAACATTACGTTCGCGCAGTTCTCGTACGGCAACGTCAAGACACATTGGTACAACAACCGTCGGCACTTCGCACGCTTCTGAACCCAACTTAAAGATGCACGCGACTGCGTAGAATTACTAGTGGGTCCTCGTGCAAGGTCTTGACTCGCCTCGTCGTCTCAGGCACACCAAGCCAGGCGAAGGCCGCGGAAGGGCTTCTTGCGAAAGGTCGAGAAGGCACTGACTGGGACTGAAGGCGAAACCGTTGGAGCTGATGTACTCCAAGGTTTGCAAGAGCCAGATTCTGATCATCGAGCAGGTGATCGAGACTACGCATGGATGTTGGGCTCAGACAAGCCGCGCGGCTATTGTCTGGAGATGATCTGTTAGGACTTTCTGAATAACAAACGTTGATCAGGCTTTTCAGGACGCGCGCATGCTCTTTGGTACTTCCCCTTGGCGTTTGAGTTCGAGAGGATTTCAATAGAGTTCGAACTTAGGACCACGGGTCTTTAGCGAGATGCAATCGAAGAAACTGGGAAACAGCGAACTCAACATCACGCCCATCGGAATTGGAACATCTGCAATGGGTGGAGCCGGCTGGGAGTTCAGCTTCGGGTGGCAAAATGACAGTGACTCTATCTCGGCCATCCATGCAGGCCTGGACTATGGAATCAACTGGATCGACACGGCAGCTGTTTACGGATTGGGCCACGCTGAAGAAATCATCGCGGCGGCCCTCAAAGGACATGGTCCCCGGCCCATGTTGTTCACGAAATGCTCCGTGGTGTGGGATGAGCAAGGTAAGACCGGCAACACTCTAAGAGCGGCTTCAATTCGACGCGAGCTTGAGGCCAGCCTTCACCGATTAGACACCGACGTAATCGACTTGTACCAAATACACTGGCCCCAGCCAGACCAGGAGATTGAGGAAGGCTGGGGCGAATTGGCACGATTGCGCCAGGAGGGCAAGGTCCGCTACATCGGCGTGTCCAATTTCAGTGTAGAACAAATGGTGCGCGCCGAACGCATCGCGCCGATTACTTCCTTGCAGCCTCCATATTCCATACTGACTCGACAAGTGGAGGCGAGGATCCTGCCGTTTGCTCGGCAGAACAACATTGGAGTTATTGCTTACGGACCCACGCGTTCCGGCCTTCTGACTGGCACTTTGACGCCGGAAAGGATTGCCGAATTCTCATCTGACGATTACCGCCGCCAGATAAATGACTTCCGCGAACCACGACTTTCCCACAATTTGAAGGTCGGTCAGATACTGGGCGAAATCGGTAGGCGGCACGGGCGCATCGGCGCCGAGGTCGCTATCGCTTGGGTATTGCGTAACCCTTACGTTACCGGTGCAATTGTGGGCGTCAGAAACGCCCAGGAGGTAGCCGGCGTTGTCGGAGCGTCGGAATTCCGGCTGAGTGATGCGGAAGCAAGCGAAATTGAGCGGGTCTCGAAACGGAGTTTATGGAAGCGGGCCCTTGTTCGTGGGATCGAGTTCTGGAGGGATACATTCTGCGCATGGCTGAATCCGGCAGCAGCCGAAAGAAGCGATAGCCCGCGAAGAATCACCCGCCCATTGTGAATCAGGGCAGTTTTCAGCTTTGATTCAGGGCACTCCTGCTGTCAGGCTCTCCCCAAAGCGGCACTCCCAGCAGCGAATCAGAGGACTAGTTTGCGCAAATAGAAGGCTTCTGCATACCCGCTGGGAGCGTTACATTCCATCCCTCTCAGCCGCATCAGTGCCCGAAATGTGCTCTCCTCGAACCAGTTCTTGGTTCGCTGTGATTGAAAAGCTTCCATCAGATATTGGACTTTCTTGTCACAGAGTTCCCTGGTAAGCGGCACGTAGCAATTCGGCTGTCCAAAGTCGCCGTCGTACTTGGGAATCTCATACTCGAGGACCAGATGGTTGCGAAAAGTGTTCCAGGTCAAATCTGAAATCAAACGATGGTCCTGATGTGCGTCGTCTCGGAAATGGGTGAGGATCACGTCCGGCGACACCGTTCGCTTGATGTCCTCAAATACCTCTTTGATCTCGGAGCCGGCAAAGGGCATGAAACTGTCGCGGAACGACTTTAGCGTCGGGCCTTCAAGCAAGGCACGATCGACAAACAGGCTTGCGGCACGTCGAGCCTCAGCCTCCCGAACGCCGACCGCACTGAATACCACCCAGTGAAATCGAGTGCAAGGATAGTCCTGGGCAAGCCGTAGGATCGTGCCACCGCAGCCGATCTCGATGTCGTCAGAATGACACCCCAAGCAAAGCACACTCAGTGGCTGGCTTCGATCCCTTCTCAGAGCGACGCCGATCATCGGCATCCCCCGAACTCAACCAGGTCGGCCATCTTCAGGGCTGTCATCGTCCACATTTTCGTGCCTTTCGTTGCCGCACATTCCGCTACCGTACTCCCGACGTTTGCCGCTCAACGTAATCTTCCTCAGCTTTGGCAAAGAGATCTTTCAGAGCTCGCTTCCTGGCTTGCATCTTCGGCAGTGGCTGCATTCCCGCCAGGTTGAGTACGGATTCCCAACGGTAGACCCAATCATGATTCAGCAGGCACTGAGTGACGCTGGTATGACGGATCTTCAGCTGCCGCTCCGGCGCCTTGTCGAGCTGCCGAATGACAGACACGATTTCGTGGGAAGTGGGCATTTCAATAACCACATCTTGTCAAGTGAAGATCTTGTCGAACTCCTGATTGTTTCATGGACGCATCCCAAGCATGATGGCGCCAGGCGCTGCGGCTTCGAAATGTCTATACCCGAACTCGCTCTGCCCGCCGGTTTCACTTGGCCTGTCGAACTTTCCCGGGCTGACAATGAAATATCGGCGCCTTTTGGCCATGTTCGCCATCATGAGCCGATGCTCGTCCAGGTTTTAGGGTCCAGAGAATTGATCGTATCGGAGACGTAGAACTTGCCTTCTTCCTCAGCAGGCTGATTCGGTTGGACAGTAGAAGTAACACACGCCTGGTCGGCGTCCGCTCCTGAAGCCTTGTTGAACACTCGGCCCATCGCGATTAACGGATTCCAGACTTTTGTTGCTCGACATAGCCTTCCTCTACCCTGGCAGCAAGTTCTCTCAAGGTCTGTTTTCTACTCTGAAGCTGGGGCAGAGGTTGCATTCCCACAAGGCTTAGCACCATTTCCCAACGGTACACCCAGTCATGATTCAGCAGGCACTGCGTTATGTTGGTCTGCCGCATCCTCATCTGCCTCTCCGGTTCCTTATCGAGTTCCCGGATGACGGAGGTGATTTCATCAGAGGTGAAAGGAACTTCGATAACCGCATCTTGCCAATTGAAAATCTTGTCGAATTCCCTATTGTTGGCCGGGCGCATGCCGATCATAATCGCGCCCGGTGCCGCGGCTTCAAAATACCTGTTGCCAAATTCACTCAGCCCACCCGTTTCCTCAGGTTTGTCAAATTTCCCGGGACTCACGATAAAATACCGGCTCCTTTTTGCCATGTTCGCCACCAACAGGCGATGCTCTTCCAAGTTATAGGCGTTTAAAGCATCGATGGTATCGTAGACGTAGAATTTTCCGTCTTCTCGCGCCATTTGCATTAGCGCTTCGTGAACTGCCGGAGCTCTTCGACCGATACTTAGGACATCGATTGACCTGGTCGGCGGATTCGGATAAGGGCAAAAGCGCAGAGTATCGATACCGGCAGGTAGAAATTGACCCTGACCCTTTATGATTCTTTTGAAAGGTTCATTGGCAACGAACATGAAGATTACGTAATCGAATTGCGACAACACCTCAATACAACTCTTGTAGACCGGTATATCCTTAATATAGAATTCCATGACCCAGCACACTGTCTTCTTGCAATGATCACGCAATCCTTTTACTGCCTGCAGGTGGAGTAACTCCGACACCCTTTCGCATACCGTAAAGAACATGTCATACTCCCGGTCCACCTCGATCGTGGGAATGCCGGGATTGAGAGGCAAGCTGACGAATTCGCCAAGTCGCGCAGCAACTCTCCTACCATGGCGATACCAGTTCGTTGGTTTTGGCTCTAGCACTTCTACTGAATCTATCTCCTGCAGAATTCTTTCGAATTCCTGAAACGAGCACCTCCACACGACCGGCTCGTAGATGTTCCTGTGTGAAAACAACAGAATACGGGGTTTCTCAAGCTGATCTGGTTTGCGGTTAGAATTCATCGGTTCCTCGAACGGGATTCTCGGCTCGAACAGTGAGAGTCCACTTGGACCAAGCCTCATCGCGGGAGGACTTGACCGGTCGTCCTTAGTTCGGCGAATGCCTCATACTGCTGGATCTGTGCTCGCGTAAGGCTTTGAAGATCCTTGCTTTCCTGAAAAGCGCGGTACCAAGTAACGATCCACTCCAGCGCCAAGTTCAAGCGAAGGACAGGATACCAATGCAGATAACTCCTTGCCTTAGAGGCGTCCACCTTGAGGAAACGCGCTTCCGTTGGGTGGACCGTGCCGTCGCGGGTCCAGGAGCGCTGAGCTCCCCACGATTCTGCTAGCTTGTCGGCAATCCATGACACCGGTCGGGCATCCTCGTCGTATGGGCCAAAATTCCAAGCTGTGGCGAAGCATGGGGCGTCCTCGGAGAGACGCTCCGCCAGCAGAAGGTATCCGCGCAGTGGCTCCAGAACGAACTGCCATGGCCGGGTCGCGGATGGGTTACGAATGAGGCACGGTTGTCCCGCGAGAAAAGCTCTCATGAGGTCGGGAATGAGTTGGTTCGCCGTCCAGTCGCCGCCGCCGATGACATTCCCAGCACGAGCACTCGCGAGAGCCACTCCGTGATTTTCGAGCTTGTCGGGAGGAAAGAACGAATCCCTATAGGCGCTGGTGACAAGCTCGGCACAGCTTTTTGAGTTCGAATAGGGATCGTGCCCGCCCAGCGGATCGTCCTCGCGATACGCCCAAACCCACTCGCGATTGTGGTAGCACTTGTCGCTCGTGACATTGACCACGGTGCACGGACGCTTCAGATGTCGAAGTGCCTCAAACAGATTCACAGTCCCCATCACATTCGAAGAATAGGTCTCGATGGGATCTTCATAACCGCGACGAACAACGGTTTGCGCAGCCATGTGAATGACAACCTCAGGCTGGCAATCTTCGACGGCCCTCTTCAGACGGTCGAAATCACGGATGTCCGCGAAAATCGAACGGAGAGAATTCGCAACCGCGGCTTGCTCGAACAGACTGGGCTGGGTCGGAGGTGGAAGGGCATATCCGGTGACCTGGGCGCCCAGTGCTTCGAGCCACAGCGAGAGCCAGCTGCCTTTGAAGCCAGTGTGTCCGGTGAGGAACACCCTCCGTCCCTTCCAGTAATTTCGGTTGGGCATCATCTCGTAAGTTCGAAGCTAGAAATCGCTCCTCGATGCGGATGCGGCGCGATGATTCGTCAATACGTTTGTCATGCAATCGTCCAAGGCAAGAACTGCATCCACCCTATTGCCCGGCTGCTTGCTTCTCGAGTGGCCAGCGAGCAAGCTGTTCGCTCCAGAGCTCGTCAACCATGCCTCGGTCCGGTTCCTCGACGTCCGCGAAGGAAATCACCTGGTCCTTCGCAACATCGCGACGCAGCACGCAATTCTCCGACAAGGCGATCGGCAGCGCTTCCACGGCACGAGCCGATCCGGTTTTGTCGATAAGGCCATAGGTGCAGAAGCCGCCAATTCCGTCGAGACGCTCCCCGGCTTTCATATCGCGCTTCGCAAGGGTAATCACCTCGCATACGGGGCCGGCAATTGGCGCGACAGTCGCATCCCGGTGCACGACTGCGCGCCCGATGGTCGAAGCGATCTGAATATGAGGCAAGTGGAAGGGCGTATAGAAGACGTAGAACGGACCATCTCCCATCTTGACGTAGCTTAGCTGTGCCTGCTTGAGCGGCTTGTCCTCGTAAACGATGACGAAGGCCCCTGTATGCGGCGCGGCTCCGAGCGCATAGTCGACCAAGCCAGTGTCCAGCATCTGGTCCACCGGGAGGAGCTTGGCCATCTCCCCAACGTGCTGGCAGATGGGCCCATACATGCCGCGCCGGCCGCATTGGAAGCCGGTTGCGTTAGCAAGTACGGTCGTTTCCATCGACAGCTTCGTTGCATCCGCAAAGGAAGTGACTTTCCTTGCATCCAAGTCATACTTGAGCGCGAAGTTTCGCTGGGTCTCGGGAGTCCGATAGTGATCGACCATGCCCTTCAGGTTTCCCGCCGCAACCGGACGAAGTCCGGTTGAACGGAGATAACGAAGAAGCGTCATGGCCACTCCGGGCTCCTCTCCGTCAGTATGGGTGATCACTACTCCCGCACGATCCGCTCTCCCCTTCAGGATTGGGCCAAGGAGGGAATCGAGTTCGGCATTTACCAAAACCACATGCTGACTATGGGCAAACGCGGCTAGAATCACGGCAGTTGCATACTCAATGGTCCCCGTCGCTTCGATGATCACGTCCACGGCATCGCATTTGGTCACCACCGAAGGATCGTCTGTCAGGACCGGAGTTCCACCATCGATCGCCAACCCAGCATCCCGGGCAGACTCTGGACAACTCCATTCGGTCATGCCAGCTTCCCGGAATGCCCGCTCCGCATGCTCAGGCGTACGATTGACTATTGCCGCAAGACGGATTCCCGGCGGAGGAGTCGCGAGTTGCAAAGCTATGGCGCGCCCCGCCGCACCCGCTCCGATAATCGCTACACGGATCGGCTTACCCGACTTTTCACGCTCTTGAAGTGCCGTATCAACGATCATAGTCGGCTCGTTTCGCTCACCAGCGGCCACTTGCGGTCCTGTTCAGAGACAGATGTTGGGACCAAAGGCCATTCAATCCCAAACGCAGGATCATCGAAGCGCACCCCCCGCGCTGCACTTGGCGTGAAATACTGCGAGGTGAGATAGTACATGTATGTGCAATCCTCCAAAGTCTGGTATCCGTGCCCACAACGCTCAGGGATGTACAACATGCGTTGATTGTCGGCGCTCAACTCTGTGCCGTACCATTTACCATAGGTTGAGGACTCGGGTCTGAGATCGAGCACCACATCGAAAACAGATCCTTTAGCGCAATGGATCAGCTTGGCCTCGAGCGCGGGCTCCACCTGCAAGTGCATGCCGCGAATAGTTCCCTTGCGCAAATTAGATCCTGTACTCGCCTGCAGCGGAATAAAATCGATTCCGTGATCCGCAAATTCCCGCAGGCACCATTTTCGAGCAAAGTAACCGCGATCATCTTCCCGCCGAATAGGATCGATCAACGTTGCGCCGATGACGTTAGTAGGCGTGAAACGTAAACAGGCCCCTTGGTTGATTGCTGGCACGGGCGTATCTTCTTTCTTCATCTGCAGGGGTTCATCACCTTGTTAGTAGTTGTCGATTTGAATGTCCGCTTGCCGGCGTGCACGTTCGATCCGGGTCTTTGAGCTTTTCTCCGGATCGCATTTACCTCTCCACGTGACTGGCTGCATATGTTTGTTAGTTCCATATCGTATAGTTTTGCGTGGCACCAAGCAACATGTCACTCAGACTTACTTGCGATGAGAGCACACGAAAAAGTATTCGACCGCAAGCCATGGACTAATCAGTGGAATGTTAAAGTTTACGTGCATCTGCATTGCTGGTACGGCGTACTTGCCTGGCTGTTTTTGACGCCAGTGATGAGACACGGGGAAGCATCTTTCCAATTGGAATACTTTCTTAAGGTCCTGGGCCATAGCTGTGATCGGCTTCACGTTGTTGTAGTTGGGCCACACCAGTCGCCGCAAATGCTCAAAGTTGATGTAGGACATGATGAACCTACCATCGTCCTTTAGGACGGTCCTGATTTCTTCGAACTTGTGGTTCTGCTGCTGGCCCATGTACTCGAAGAATCCCATGGCTACAACGAAATCGAAGCGCTTTTTATCGAAAGCAATCGTTTCCCGCGCAATGTCGAGTTCCCGCAAAAACGCGGCTGGCTCATGAATCGCGATGTCGATACCGTAATAGCTGATGTTGGGATTGAGCAAGGGCCGGAGAGCGCCTGGTCCGCAACCGACGTCAAGCAGAGTGCACTCGCTATTCCCTGTCATCTCATTGATGACTTTAGCGCATTTCCGCAGGCGAAAACTTGCGTTGGCATACTGAGCGTTCTCGACGACCCAGTAATCTCTGCTCCTGAAATTATCAACGGCTTCCTTCATTTACCCCTCTGCATTCTCGATTAGAATTGTATTCGACTTGCAATTTAGAAAGCGTCCATGACCAAATGACAGTTGGCTATTGAAGGCTCAATTCAAGTCAGCGCCCGGATAAAGGTGAGATGTCTCCAAAAATTAGCTCGTACTGCCCCTCCAGGAGATTGCGATACTCTCGCACCGTCTTTTCTATCACCGGCTTAACTTCTTCACTGCGCGATTCAAGATCAGCAAATTGGTCGATCAATCTTTGCAGATCCAGGTCGGCCAGCGGTTGACAGTATTTTCCCAATCCAACCCCATCCAGCAACGAATCGTTCTTTGGATCGTAGGATAGAGAAATGGCGGGGATATTGAGCATCAATCCGAGGAGAAGATTGTGGAAGCGTGGAGATACTATGATATCCACTTCTGCAAGTTGCGTCAGCAATTCCTCTACTGTAGTAGTGTCCTCGTCGATGATTCCGGCGTTATCGTAGCGAATTCCACGCTGATCCAGTCGCGTCTTGAGGTCGGCCCTTGTGCTCTTATCATGTTTCGCATCACCTTGCAGAATGCGAATTGCGTACTTGTGCTCAACGAGCCAAGATATGAAGTTGCACATTTTCTCCAAATAGGCGGAATATTGCTCCTGATGCTCACTTGAGTTCCACCGGTGTATATCCCGGTAGTCCATTACTCCAAGACCCACCTGCCTCGGTTGGCGTTTTCGGTTCGGGCGCTCGGGGAAAATGTTCGGTGGCAAGCTAAAGGCCAAATCCGGGAACACAGGGTCTCTGTCGCTTTCGAAACCATTATTCTTAATTCTGTTCTTGGAAACTTCATCTCGAAAGCTCCTGTAGTCGGCCAGGGAGAGAGCACGCGTAATCAGCCACCGGCTCAGCCGTCCGTAAATCGGACCTACCCCAACCCCGACAAACCGCACTTTGCTCCCCGCGAGCCGTGCGGCAGCGGTCCACCTGAAGATATCGTAGGGAAAGCCGGAAAACCTCGTCGTGTAGTCCGTAAGCATCCCGGTGCCCGTCATGACAACCAGGTCCGTGCCTCGCAGGGTCGTGATTGCCTTGTACCAATCCTTCATCTCACCCGGTATTCTTTGAAGTATTCGCAGCAACTTTGCGAGACCACCACTCCGGCGTACCTCGCAATCGAAGTTCTGGTCGGATACGGCAACTGCAGTAAGGCTATGTCGGCGGGAAGTGTCGTCAGCGTTATAACATATCCCGTAGATCTCTACGGCGGGCACGCGTTTGCGAACATTGTGCAGTATTGCCTGCAGGGTACACTCGTTACCGAGATTCTGAATTCCAAACATCCCAAAGAATGCAGTCTTTGGTTTCCTGGTTGCAGTTTGAAAAGAAAGTTGCTTCCCCGCTGCAGGTACTGTTTCGTGCTTCACTAGAACGCCCATATTGTCGCAAACCTCGCTGTCAATGCACTTTTGGCCGTGTGCCATACATAGAAGGCGCTTTGGCGTGGACGAGCAAACATGAGAATCAACACTGCGCCGGATCCCAAGCCAATGGGACCACACACCGACAATTGGACAAGGGGAGCCGCACGCTCGACTAGCTTATGTACCAAACTCGTTGTCAGAAAAACTGCTCCCCAGCAAGGAAGATGCGACAAAAAGCCGATCCAGAGATCCCGCGTCCCAACCGGCCCACGCCGGCCAGCAAGGTAGTACACGAGTGGCATACGGATCAGAATACTGACAATCGCAAGAGACACTACTACGCCAAGAGGTCCCCATCTTAACCCTAGCAAGTACGACATCACAGTCACAGCACCCGCTGCTGTGTGGTTCCGCAATTGATCCTCACCCCTTCCCTGACTCTCGTAAATCCAACTGCAGACTGCCGAGAGTGGTCCGGAGATGGCGACCACGGTGAAAGCGGCAAACAGAGGAATCGCGCCAGTCCACTTCGGACCCAGGATCACCATTACCAGCGGTTTTGCTAGCGCAAGGCACATCGCCGCAAATGGAAACACGAACAGTGCCAGAGTGTCATAACCCCGCATGAAACTACGCCGGTACCGTTCCGGATCAGATTTGAGTCGCGAAAGTACGGGAATCAAAACGGAGCTGATCGGGGTGATAACCTGCTGAATGGGCCGGGCCAATAGCACATTTGCCCGCGTATAAAGGCCGAGTGATTCAGCTCCAAACAATCGCCCAAGTAGAATATTGTCGCTGTTGGCCAAAGAATAGCCTACAAAGTCAGCCACACTAAGATGCGCCCCAAATCTTACCAAGGGCCTCACGCCGCTATTCCGCTTGGGCACGTGCGGACGCCAACCCGACGTCCACCACGTCATCGCGAGGTTGCAGGCGGCGGTTCCCAGCTGCTGGGCCACCAACGCCCAGTACGCGAACCCGAACCAGGCTGAGGTGCATGCAATAGCGAAACCGATCGCAATCGACGTCACATCAATCAATGCCAGTGCCCGAAATCGCATCTGTCGAGTTAGCAGGGCCTGATGTTGAACCGTCGACCCCGTGAGGAGAAAGGTTACCGACAGCGCTAGCATAATGCCTGCCACTCGAGGGTCGTGGTAAAAACCTGCAATCAATGGCGCCAAGGCGGCGCTGATGGCAGCCAACATTCCGCTGAAACCTACGTTGATCCAGAATAAATTGGAGACCTGTTGTTGCGTAATCGTGTCTCGCTGTACCGTGGCTGTTGAAAGCCCCAACTCCTTAAAAACGCCGACAATGGCGGTAACGCCCAGGACCATTCCCACCAGACCAAAATCCTTGGGGCTTAGTAGACGTGCCAGAACTGCTGCTGCAACGAAATTCAAGATAAACTTCGCCGCCTGCGCACAGATCGTCACGAAGCCGCCAGAAACGGCACGATCCCCAATGTTGTGGAGCAGATGATCGGTACGGAAATGCTCTTCCAGTAGGGAATCGTTGAGTTTGATTTCCACACTACCGTCCATCCCAGCTCTTAGCACGTCCACAGGTGTCACTTCTAGGCTTTTCATCTACGAAAGATCCACACGCATAAGTTTCCGATAGTCAACGGCCCCACCCATCGCTACGCACATAACGGCAATGTCCACTTGCTTTTGCTTTTCGAAAGCTGCTTCTATGTCCAGGAACCTTCAACCTCGCTCAAAGCTGGGTTACCGCCGCGTCCGGTCACCCCGCCTTGTGGCCATTCATCGACCACACCTGCCACGGGGCATTACCTTTCGACCAAAGGTCTTCTAGCTGCTGACGCTCCTTGAACGTATCCATGCAGGCCCAAAAGCCTTCATGTTGCACCGTGATGAGTTCCCGGGCAGCGATGAGCCTCGCGAACGGCTCATCCACCAAGTCTTCGTCAGGCTTTATGTAGTCGAAGATCTTCTTCGACATTACGAAGTAACCACCATTAATCCATTTCTTCGATGTCGCAGCATGGTTGATGCTGGTCACGTTCGATGCGCCATCAGTCTCTACCAGGTGAAACGTCTGGGTCGGTGGAACAGAAATGAAGCTCACGGTCTTCTTTGCCTCATGGAAGCGCCTGATGAGCATGTTCAGGTCAACATCGCTCAGTCCGTCCACATAGTTGGCGAGAAATACTTCTTCGTCCTTGACATGTTCACGAACTGCGAGCAGACGTTCCCCAATCAGCGTCTTGGCCCCCGTGTCCACGAACGTGATTCGCCAGTTTGCAAAATCTGTGTTGAGAAGGCTAACGGTTCGCCCCGCGTCCGATAAGACGAAATCGTTCGAGAGCGCCTCGCGGTAATCCAGGAAGAATCGCTTTATCGCCTCCCCCTTGTGGCCGAGGCAAAGAATGAACTCTTTATGACCGTAATACGAGTAGTACTTCATCAAGTGCCAAATGATCGGGTGTTCCCCGATGGGCACAAGCGGTTTGGGGACATTCTCAGAATACTCTCTCAGCCTCAGGCCCAGACCGCCGCAAAAGATCACCACTTTCATATTGAACTCCCGTGGAAATATTCAGAAGAACAACTGACTACAAAAGAGCCTCACGCAAACCCTTCAGGTCTGACTCCCGTGCTAGTCGTCAAACCTTGCGGTAACGAATTCTGTGCCTATGCTCCCAGGCAGTGGCACCTCATTGCTGCTGCAGACTCGATAGACCAATCGACCCTCCGCAATCCTCGCAAATGCGAGTACGGCCTGGTCAGCGTAGTTTCCTTCGATCTTGTACGAGGTTCCTGACTGAGTAACTGACATTTCACTACGTGCCCTCCACCAGCGGTCGATGTCCGACGGAAGTGCAAACCAAAGATTTTCCTGCCCTCGAAGCTGGCGCAGATACTCAAGCAGATCCAGGTAGAGCCCTTTCGCATCCGCCTTCACCAAGTAGTCTGGGTGAACGATGAAGCTTAGCAAGCCATTCTTCTTCCGCACTAGTTCCCCCTGCGTCTTCCAGAGATCAATGGAGCGCTCCCCAAGCAGGGAGTAGAGCGAGTAGTCCTGAGTCATCGTCACGGGTAACTCGAGCACATTGCCATTAAAGTACGGCATTACCGTGCAACACCCTCCCCGCTGCGGATCTAGGTGGGCGACATTTGGGACCGACATGTCGAAGGAGAAGTCGAGATGTTGCAGCCACGCCAGGTTCCTATAGAGCACTGCCGCCCGAAAGCCCTTGGCGCCGTATTCCTTTCCATACCGGTTAATGATCGCGGCTCTGCGTTGAAACTCGCTATGGTCATCGAACAGTCGGCCATCATGGTTCAAATCCTGAACGCAAATTTCAAATCCTCTCTCGCGGATTGTTTTCAGTCCTTCGGTTCCCACGCGGTAACGTTCTTCGGGAACCATTTGAAAAGACGCCGGAATCTCATATGAGTCATCGATATCCATCAATTGACCACAGAGATCGTACCCGGCCTGCGTTTCTACATCGTGTGTCATCATCACACAACCGCTCGCTCCCTTTGGCCAGAACCACACAAACGGAATCTCCTCGACCTTCTTTGCGCGCATCGCAAGTAGCAGCGAGCCTTCACAGATGGCTTCAACTGAAGTGTCGACCGGCCAATGTGGAAAAGTCGCTTCCGAGACGACCCCTCTCCGGAATCGCTGAATGGTTCGGCGTAGGGCGGCGTTCGTAAAGGGGCGAAGCCGGTAGTAGACTCTCTTGAGCAGCAACTCGAATGCATCGAGTCCGCTCTCGGGATAGCGCTCGAATCTCAGATTTTCAATTGCTTCTTCCGGCTCAAATGGCAGCGTTACCCGGCCTTGCTCGATTCGAACGCAGGAAAGGATATCGGGAAGGGCTGAACTCAGTTGCTTCCTTTGCAAGCCGTTTGATGTGTGACCATATGCGGTCGCATCGCCGAACCGGAAGTATCCACTTTCTTGCCCCAGTTCATCGCGGGAGAAGTCGAAATATCCGGCCGGGCATCGGTAACGATCCTGTATTGATTTCCCAGTAATCCGGTTGCCGTACGCGGTCACTGCAGATACTGGTTCTTCAGTGAATAGGTTCAATTCTTGGCCCTCGTTCTCGTGTGATACTTCCAGATCTCATCCCAGATGACGATAGGCCAATCGTCCAAGCCATGGCGAAAGCGCGTTGGGGATAAAAGATACGAGGGAGCGCAGCGCGGGCCAATCCGCCATCGCTCGGCGCCGTACTTCAGGCTCGGGATATCGCATGTATGTACCCTGCTGGCACTTCGCGCCAAGGCGCTCCTTAAAAACCCTTAATCCGTCGTTGCTCATCTCCGTACGCCCGAAGTCGATTCGTTCGCCCCCTTCCGCCTTTGATTGCTCAATCAGACGCCAGAAGAGAAAAGGCATGCCTCCCAGCTTGTGGAACCTCGCGTCCGAGCATCCGTACTTGTAGACCGTAGTGTTCCCGTGACTGAGCGTCAGTATCGCCGCAATCGGAAGACCGTGCTTGCTTGCGACGTGCAGCTTCAGATTGTCTCCCATGGCGTTCGTTAGATTGCGAAACCAGGCCAGGGGCTGCGGCAACAACTGATGACGCCGCCTCGTCAATACCTGGAGGCGGTAGAAGTCGCTCACCTGTCGCGCAGACGACCCGCACTCGTAGACGACCTGTTCTCGCTCCGCATGTTGGATCCGCCGCTGGATTGAATTCTTGTGAAAACCTCGGAATATCTTTTCGAGTGAATTCGTCAAGTCCAAAGTGTGAAACCAATATTGTGTGCTTGCGTGCAGCGGGCAACTGCGATTGCTACTCCACATCAGCGGCCTCATTTCCACGTATCTCAACTTCTGCTGGACGAATACCTCACGAAGCCAATGGGCAAGCTCCATCTCGTCCAAGGAATCGCTGAAAAGAGGTTCACAGTGATCGGCGAACGGAAGCGAAACGAGTCGATGTCCCGTCATCCAGCTCTTGACGATGCAAAAAGGAATGCCGGACTTGAGAGGTCCTCCCGCCCGAGTCTCTGTTAGAACTAGCGGCTTGTATCCGTAAGTAGACGCTAGCGCCCGCAGCCACCCGCTGTGGTGAAAGACCGACGCCCTAGGGTGTGACTCTACCAGGTCATCCCAGCGCTTATCCGTGAGCGGATCGAGCACGTACATCTTCGTGAATTGCACAAACGGGGCGCCTACAGCATTGCCTCATGCTTAGGCACTACCGCGAAACCGAGTAACCGCTTCCGCGACCGTCACAATATCCGCACCTGATCCCAGTGCACAATCGAGGATCTCCTCGAAGTAGTCGGGAGTGCAACCGTAAGGAGATGGATTCTCGGTGACATCATGCGTGTATAGAATCAACCAGCTCTTCGCCTTCGTATTTTCACTGATGAGTCGCTTGACCGTGTCAATATCGAACCGCGAATACATCGGGGTTGCCCGCAGAAAACTCAGGTCGACAGGATCGATGTTCGTCCCTGATTCGGTCGAGCGACAAGTGTCATACCTTGATCGCAAGATCCGCTTCGCCCCGAAGCTCGCATGGCCAAATGGAAACGAAAGATTCCGCAATGAGTATCCGCCTAAGACGGACGCCGCCATCTGCCGGTTGTTCTCGCAATTCTCCGCAAATTCTCTGGCGGTCACGTCATGACATGAAACATGATCTAGTGTGTGGCAGCCAAGTTCGTGGCCCGCCGAGCATAACTGCTGAACATCCTCCAGCGTGAATAGGGATCCCACTTCGCTAGTGCTTCCCATCAATCCCATACAAGCGTAATACGTGCCTTTCTTCTTCCGGGCGGTTAGCATTTTGCCGCCCACCATCCATGCTGACTTCGGAAAATCGTCGAAGGTAAACGAAATAAGAGGATGCGCCTCAACTCGCTCAGCCAGGCGCTTGCTGAAACCAGACACCAAAGCCTTGCCGAGTCTCGTTCGAATAGCCCTCATGTTTTCGCTGACCTTCAAGAGGCGCATAAGTTACTGAACTTCTGTAACTGCACTATCAGAACGATGGGGAATCGTACGTTTCCATCTCCGTGGGTCGGTGACAGCGTTTCGATTATGGAAATTTCCGAGCACATTCAGAGGCTCTGCCTCATAGTCCGCGACGACCAGCGTTGCCATCTCCTCCGGAGCGACCGGGAATTTCTCTGGGATTGCTCCCTCCTGTGATATCCGCGGTATCGTGATGGCCATCAGGAAGAACAGCCACACAGGAATCATCATCCTGAAGAATGCAGCCTCAGTGAGATTGAAAATCACGCCCGTGACGAACCACGCCAACATGAGACTGGCTGTTGCGTCCCCACCCCGCCACATTTCGATGATCCTCCGGTATCCCCACAGGATTACCGCGGTCAGGAGGACGATCCCTATCCACCCTAGGTTGGCATAGGCCTCGATATATCCATTATGGGCCTGGTTCGGAACCCACCAGTATGTAACTTCAGAAACGATCTTCTCCAATCGCGGTCCCAACCAAAAACTCTCGAAACCGGCTCCTAGCCATTTGTTCGGAGTGAGTCGAATGACGCCTTGCCATATACCTGTTCGATCGGTCAGTGTCGGATTTCTACCCAACTGCTGTAATGTGCCCGGGCTGAACCCAAAAATTGTGACCGCAACAGGAATCGCAATCGCAATCGCAGTCACGCAGTGAATCGCAAACTTGAATTTTCTGATGGTTTTGAAGTTGCTTGCGAACAGCACTGTCGAAGCCAGCCCGAAGCATGTCATGGCCGTCATGGCATCCAGTATCGTGAACATCCATATGATCATCGCCAAGATTACGCCCTGGACGATAAACCTCTGCAGGCGGCGGGGTCCCTTGTTGCGGTACAGTCCAATAATCGCCCACAAGGTAGAAAGACCGAACAGCAAACAGAGGGAACCCAGAGTGTTTTTCTCACGCGTCACTCCGGTGTAATGCGCGAAGCCCAAATAGTCGTAATTCCGTCCGAGATCGCCGTAGTACTTGATAAACAAGATGGATATTGGAATCACGAGGTATGTGATCCTGGCGATCAGCCGTTTTAGAGCGGCCAGTGGATCGGTCTCAGTCCACACGATCATCACCATGACCCAGTCGCCCAGCGCCTTATTCCAGCGCTTGATGCCAACATCAGGGAAGTCCGACCACAGCAGGCTGATCAGACAATAACCAAAGAACAGAGCCACTGGCAGGCCGGAGCGGAAACTCTTGATCGCTCGCTGTCGCCTTGTCACGAGCACGATGATACCCAGCACCAGCAACCCAGTAAGTGCTGCGCGATCCGTCGGGCTGCCCTCAACGAGTTGAGTGCTGATTGACCGATTTTCGACCCGATGCGGATCCAGCCAGGCGCTCAGTGGTCGCGAGCAGGCAAGAAAGAACCAGGCCCACACAATCCACAGCCCTACTGATGTCCGCGAGCGGGGATCGCGATCAAGCCAGAAAAGACCCACGATGACCAAACAGAAAATGAGCGCTGCAACTGTCGGAGACATGGGTTTAGGAGATACTGGGGAAGCGTTGCTTCAGGCAATCCCTTTGCGATTGGTAACCAGTGGCCAACCCAGAACCGCAAGCAAGCGGCTTCCGTGATCACAGATTTTGATTGCATACCTGAAGAAGTGGTGCTGTCCAAGGAGCGCAAGGAAGGGCAATGCCAGTATGTAGCAGGGTACAGCCAACAATGACTTCATCGTGTTCCGAATTCGATCCGTTGGGTGTTTCGCAAAGATACTACCGCGCAACAGCGCGCGCCTCAGGAGATAGGTTCGATTGCAGCGTGACGCGGGGACGCTTTCGTAGACGACCGCCTCATCGCACCACACGAAGACGCATCCCCTATTCGACATCCGGCGGAAGAAGTCCACATCTTCAGCCCCGGTATCATATTCCTCGCGGAAGGGGGCCTCATCAGACGTGAGGATGCTTTTTCTGAAAAGGACATTTCCGGTTCTCGTTTCCGACCAATGCATTCTGTATCCCGTCGGATGGGAAGGCCTTTCGAAGAATTGCCCTTGGATCATCCACGCGGGAGGCGGACACTCGTAGCTGGGCCTGACCGGCCCCAGAGTACCTGCGACATCGAATTTTCTTGTTGTCTCAAAGAGGCGAAGCAACCAGTCACTGGCCGGCCGTTCATCGTCATCGATGAATGCAATATAGTCTCCGCACGCATGAGCTACGACTTGATTCCGAGCCAGGGCAATATTCTGGCGTGGTTCAATGCAATATGAAATGGGGATAGGCGATGTCGTGGCAACTTTGGAAACGACGCTCTCTGCCGACCGAGAAGCATCGTTGTCGGCAACGACAATCGAGTAGCTGAAGAGTCCCAACGTCTCCTGAGTGCCGAGTTCCCGCAATAGCCGTTCAAGCAGTTCTTGCCGCTTGAATGTGCAGACACAGACTGAGATATGCAGTATCGCTTGGGCCATCGCTTAGAAAGAGATGCTACGTTGCGGAAGATTGGTGTCCATTACTTCCTGCTATCCTCGTCATGTGGTCGACGGAGGCCTTGAATGCCGAGAACATTCCTTCGATACTTGCTTCCCGCAGAATGTCTTCGCGCGAGTGTTTAGAAAACTCTGCTCGTAGCATGTCGTTATCCAGCAGAAGTAGCAGGCGTTCCCTCATCTCCGTGAGGTCGTTGTGGGGCACGATAAAACCGTTGCGTCCGTTCTTCAGGTAGAAGGCCTCGGGTGGATGATCATCTTCTTCGGTGATCACCGGCAGACCCCAGTAAAATGCCTGGTTGAGTCCGAGGCCAACGTGCCCTGGTATAGCACACACATCAGCCATCTTGCAGAGCTTACTGATCTGCAGATCTCTTTCATCCTGAACTTCACCGAGATAAATCGTGTTGCGCACATTAATTCGCGCTTTCAACTCTTCACTTAGTCCGGACCCTACGAGTATCAGCCCGATATCCGTCCGATCGAGTCTGCAGAATATATCGATAAGGTGCTCAACCCGCTTTCGGCCACCACCCACGCCCATCCGTCCCATGAAGATTACGGTCTTGGCGAATGGAATACCGAACTCGCGCTTGATCTCATCCTTGCTCTCGCTCACCGTCGGATAATCATCGAAGTTCACCGTATTGTTGGCGACGAAAGCCTTCCGGTGGTACTGAGGTCTGATCAGGTGCTTGCAAGGCCGCGCGTACAGAATCAGGCTATTGCTGAGCGCGTGGACGTAATTGAACATCAGATAACGCCACTTGCTGCCCTTGGCATCCCAATTCCCACCCTTGGTCCAGAAGGCAAAGGGTATTCCGCTCAGCTTCATCCAGTGCATCAGCGGCCAAATGAAGAGATCCTTTAAGTGAAGAAACAGGATCACCGCAGCCGGCTGAGCGTCAGCGATCGCGCGCCTGTAGGCAAGGAAGTTGAATGGCAGTTCTTGCAGCTCAAAATTCAGCTTCTTCCGATTCGCCCGCTGCAATTGGTCTGCGATCACGCAGAACTCATATCCGCACTCTCTAAATCTGCGATGAAAATAGTTGTATACCGGTACCCGATAGTGCATGACCTCGTTGGAAATCAAGAGGATCTTCGGAAGCGGCCTTCCATTTTGGCCTGTATCAAACGCTTCAGCCGTAGTCCTGGACGAGGCGTCCACGCCCGGCTTTACCGGTTCTCCACTTTCTACAGTTGTCGAAGTAACAGTCATAGAGTCCAATTCTGTCCAATCACGCCAAGGAGGAGTCCAAGGCTGGATATCGATAACAACTCGCTGACGTCACCTCGCTTTTCAGTATGACATCGCGTGATGGCGTCCCGCCGTTGTGCGTTCTAGCCACAAGCGGGGGCAGGTCTTCGTCGCCGCAAGGAGGCAGAATTACCTCCATTGTCCCGTTCGCGGCACGCTCGAACCATATCGATCTTCGTCTCCGAAACCACGACGTCGCCTGGGAAGCAGTCGCGAACCAGGCTCCCCTTTTCCCCATTTCCTCAATCAGTGCCACGTACGTGTCGGTCCACAGCCTCTCCGGCGCGATGCTCCGGTCATGCCAGTTCACGGTGACGCAGCCACCGTGCCTGCTTGCGGAATCGATGATCGTTCGAACCTTCATGCTGGCGTTGGTCCGCGAAAGGTGCAAGTGCGACGGGTAGAAGAGGGCGGTGTCCATGATGTGCAGAGGCAGCTCAACCAGCGCCGAAGTATTCAGTGGCTTGTACACCTGATGCGTTCCGGCGCGATACCCGACCGTTTCGTTGTACCCCACCGTCGAGTCATATGTCGCGCCCGCCATATCGAGTCTCGAAGGCGATTCCTCGTCAAAAAACAGCCAGTGCATTCGCACTCCAAGACTATTCTTTTGGATAACGGACCTAATCTCTTCCAGTTCTCTCTTCCCCGCGCTACTGTCGATCCACGCGTCGATGCCATGCAACCCCACTTCGCATCCCTTCGAGATCAATCGGCGGAGCTGGGAAGCGACATCCGAAACTCCGTATGGGGCGCCGCGCCTCTTAAGAGCGACGGGGTCTTCCGTGTGACCAGGAGTGTTTTTGAATGGAATGGCGAAGAACGTCGAAGGGTGGCGCCCTTCGATCTCGCTATAGCGATCAAACTTGCTCCAGAAGTCGTCTGCTAAGCCAAGATGAACCAGAGGCAGCTTGGTTGCTGCCGCCCAGTTGTTTAGCACATTCACAAATGTCGCCCGTCCGCGGAGAAAATCCACAACTGTCCCCAGTGTCGCTCGATACAGGAATCCAAACATGGTATGGTCCCATTTGTGTTTTCGGATAAAGGGATGATCCAAATCGTGGGTCAGGCAGGCGACAAAGGAATAGCCGGCAGGCACGGGCGGTACTTCGACAAGAGGGAGATGGGTCGACCGGAGGAGGTCGCGAAGTACGGAGATGTGAAGGTCTAGCGTCGGGGTTGCGGCGTGTTCAGGCGGCTGCCCACAGGTTAGGAGATATTGAACTTCAGCAATGAGATCATAGCCAACGCGGATAACTACGCGGCCTTCGATCTGGGATGCTTCAATAACTGACGTAAGCGTTGCGGCGTCCGCTAGCAGACTGATGTCGCCTTGGGCAAATGTCACTCCGCCACAGTACAGTGGCAGTTGTTCATCCTTGTATTGCAGGACCCGGACACCCTGCCTCCCTCCAGCCCGATCGTTCCGATGTGTCGAATTGAGCAGTTGCTTGCCGCTGTAAGCGAAGACGAAAGGAACTTCATAGGCCCGAAAGTCGCAATCGCCCAAACAGAGGAGCACGTCATACTTGTGTTCGCTCTCGAAGGGCTCCCATGGAGTTTTGAACAGTTCAAAGAACTCTCGGACCACGGGGAGATCGTGAGGATCTGCGATAACTCCGATCATCTCTAAAGACTTTCCGTGGGCGTCCGCTGGTTTGAAGGCGCGGTCCCATCGAATGATCCGTGTTTCCGCATTGCCAGCAGCAGACTAGCCAACCCCTTGAACATGGTGCCCTGCCCCCAATGCAACATTGGCGTCCTGGAAGTCATAAGAGGATATTTGCGGTAGTAAAAATAGCCTACCCGATCCTGCATGTTCACAATCGTCCATGCCGCCACCCGCGCGCTTAACTCCAGGCACTCGCTGTCGCGATCCGCAAACGCTGCCAGGGTTTCAATTGCCTGGGCCGCGCACTGGATGTCGATGGGATAGGTGCGCGAGTGATAGTATCGCGGGCAACCGTCCTCTTCGAAAAAGTGTCCTTTATAGAAGGCCAGCCCGCTCTCGAGGTTAGCGGTGAACTCCTGGTCCCCGCTCGATTCGATATACATCCTGAGACTCTCGAGGTTGTAACCGGTATGAAAGTTATCGATCCAGTGGTATTTCGGAGCTTCGGCGTACCACCACGATCCATCCGGCGACTGCCGCGAACAACTGTACTCCATCGCTGACCGCGCTACCCGGAAATACTCGTCAACATGATTGTGCCGCGCAGTTCGCGCCAACAGGCTCGCTCCAAGCATGTTGGAGTTGTGGATTGAACTCCGCACATGCGCGAGGTAACTGATGCAGTCCCCGTTGGGCGTCTTTTCCCGCGGCAGTTCGCGAATCCACTCGCACGCACTCTCGGCGACCCGTAAGAAGCGCTCGTCTCCTGTAAGCTCAAAAGCCTCGACATACGCTTGGCCAATGAGTGCCGTCCAGACGATGATCGGGTCATCCTTGGTATAGCCTCCACCGCGGGAGACGAAGTCGAAGTGATTACTCCAGCTGTGATTCTTGAAGCGCGGCACTTTGTGAGCGTCGAGCCATTCCAGGCAGCGAACTGCTTTGTCTAGGTATTCCGACCTTTCCGTAGCGCGATACAGGGCAAGATAGCCGTGCGCCATATAACCGCGTCCTTTGGTCGAGTCTTTCGGCGATACCCCCATCAGCGGACGAAAATTGAATGGGCTCTGCCGGATTGCCTGCATCAACAGCCTTTCAGCAAATTCGCTTCCCATTGCCAGGGGCCGTGCCCACGAAGAAAGGCCATCAAAAGGTTCGTATCCGCGGTAGTCGTGCTCTTCCACCCACCTCATAACACGATGGAGGGACTCTTCGACCTCCCAAGCGCTGATCGGTAGTGGTGAATAAGCGCTCGAATCCAAACTTGCCTTTTGTAAAGTTTCGATGCTACCCACGGTTGTCTTTTCCATTGACGAGATTACTTACTAACATGACCAAAACTCCGCGCTCCCTCTGCCAGGTGTGCGCCAGATAGACCTGTTGACCCCGCTCGGTAGTGTCAAGCGCTTCTTTCGGGTTGCCGTACACATAGCGGATCTGCTCCGCGAGTTGTTCGGCATTTCCCGCATCGAAATACAGCAGTTCCTGCGGCGAGAAGTAGTCTTGAATACCGGCCGTCCGTGGGGCAATTACGGGTTTGCCCAGTGCCAGGTATTCGAAGATTCGCGTCGGCGTATTGATCTCAGTGAACGAGTTGCGCTGGTTTGGAATCACGCCTACGTCGCAGGCCTCGATCTCGCCTACGAGGTCCTCCAAGCGTTTAGGCCCAAGATAATGAACCCGTTCCGCGATCCCTAGGCGGGCTGCCTTTTGCTGAACTTGCTCCAGATATTGCGTACCACGACCGTATATTCGAAGCTCCGCGTTGGGCAAGGAATCGCGCAGCAGGGATAAGGCATCGACCGCTAGTTCCAGACCGTTCCGCTCTACCAGCGACCCGTGATACATGATCACAAACGGCTTCGTCGATCTCCCATCGCGAACTCCGTATGAGCATGCCGCGCAGTATGGAAAGATGTCTCCGTCGGGAGCGTTCATAACCACGCTGACTTTTTCCTCGCCACAGCTGCGCGCGGCGAAGATTTTTTTGCATGCCAGGTTAACAGTGATGACTCTATCCGCGAAGCCGATGCTCCGTTTCTCCAACCAGCGCATCAATCGAACTGCCCCACCGTCTTCCGGCAAGTTGAAGATAGTGTTCATCAGTTCAGGCATTGGATCGTGTTGATCGAGGATGATCTTCGCCCCCAGCATTTTCGGTAGCAACGCACAGTACACGAGAATGTCCGGCATGTTGTGGACGTAGATCAAGTCATACCGATGCTTGAGCATTCGTGCGGCGAGCCGTCCGGCGGACATGAGGATGAAAGCGCCGTACTGGTACGCGTAATGCAACTTGCTCCCGCGTTCGTGCTTGATCGGTAGTCGGAAGATTTCCAACTTACCTTTTCGTTCCCTCCGTGGAAGCCGCTGGTCGGACTCGCAAATCAGGTCCACGTGCATTCCTACCCGCACAAGGGCTTCGGCAGCCCGTCGAGGCCGTGGATCGGCGGGATATGGCGAGAACACAACCATCCCCGCCCGTTTGCCAGCCAGCTGTGGCTCCACAACAGCCGCGCCTTCTAGCACATTGACGGTCGGACTTGCACTGCCTTCTGTGATCATTGCGTTTAGTCTCATGCGCAACGGGCTACACCGCGACTTTTTGAAGATTGCTCTGGGCTTCCGAAGGTTTCTTCCTTTCTTCCTTCTCAGTCTTCATCTGGTTCGAGGATTCAATTGCCGCAAGGATTGCGCTTCGGTTCAAACGGCTCAGAATCTTGATATTCGGCATGACGCAATGCCCGCCGATCACTCCCGGAAAGTACTTCACTTGCGGGAAAAACTTGATCTCCTCGTAGAAAGAGATGACCTCGTTGTAGTCTGCCCCGGCCTGATCGCAAAGCCGCTCCAGTTCCTGCGCCCAGGCAATCATAAGACCGAAATAGGTGGTCTCGGTGAGTTTGGCCAGTTCGCTCGCTTCCGGGGACGCCAGGACCTGGGTTTTCATTCCCACCGACTGGAAGTGGCGTGCGGCATACTCGCCGGCTGCCGGATTCGTCGCTCCGATGAACTTCGTGTAGTGCGTCAGCTCCTGCAGCATGCGAATATGTTTTCCGCGTACGGGACTGTTTACAACCGGACTCCCGGTTCGCTCCTCGATCGCGCGGGTCGTACCGACGGCCACGGTGCTGTTTACGACGGTGATTTCCGGACGGTAACGCTGGATGTACCGCGCCGTCTCGCCAATGAAATCCCTGATCTCGAACGGAAAGCAAACATGCAGAATATCCACCGGACCCACTGACTCTACCGGTGCGATGTCTACTCCCACTGTATCGTGGTACTGCGAAATCACTTGGAAGAGCGGCTTGCCCACTTCTCCCAACCCGACAACGACGACCTTCTTATTGTTTGTCACGGTCTTCGGTCTCCTATGAAGATTCCTGCTGTTGTGTGCTGTGGCCGCCAGAACGCGAGTTTGTCGGCGGTGCGTGAGTCGATTTTGTTCGTGAAGCTATCGCGTCAGAGCTGCCATACTGTTCTCAACAAACTGAGCGATCGTGTCCACCACTGTGCTTTGCTGCTGCGACTGCAACTGGGGGAACATGGGTAACGACACGATTTCACGCGCGACTTTTTCGCAAACCGGAAAATCACCTTCTTTGTGATTGAGATGACGGTAGGCATTCTGCAAGTGCAGAGGAATTGGATAGTGAATTCCGGTTCCGATGCCGGCATCCTTCAGGAATGCCATCATTCCCTCTCGGTCCTCGGTGCGCACGACATACAGGTGGTACACCGCTCGGGACCAAGACGGTTCATAGGGAGCTTTCACAGGATTGCTCGCCTTATCGAAGAGGCGCTTATATTCTGCTGCACGTTCTCGCCGCGCTTCGTTCCATTTCGGCAAATGATTCAACTTGACGTGCAGCAGACCTGCCTGGATGGCATCCAGCCGGCCGTTATAGCCCTCCATATCGTGGTAGTACTTCTTGGCCTGGCCATGGTCGCGGAGCATGCGGATCTGTGCCGCGTTCGTAGGATCGTTGGTCGTGACCGCACCCGCCTCTCCGCACGCTCCGAGATTCTTTCCAGGATAGAAACTGAATGCGGAGGCCCGGCCCATCGATCCGGCTGCGCACCACCGGTTCTGCTTGCGAGAGAAGTACTGCGCGCCATGCGCTTGGCAGGCATCTTCGATCACCATTAGACCAAAGCGATCGGCCAACTCGAGGATCGCGTCCATATCGGCCATCTGCCCGTAAAGGTGAACGGGGACGATCGCTGTCACGGAGCGCCCGCTGCGCTTGCTGATTAACTTCCCCGACGAATCTTTCGTGCATTTCTGTTCCAGATACTCCCGCAGTTTTGCCGCATCCATGTTGTAGGTCTTCTCGTCGACGTCCACGAACTCCGGCAGAGCTCCTGCCTGCGAAATCGCTTCGGTGGTTGCGATGAAAGTGTTTGGAACCGTGACCGCGACGTCGCCGGCGCGAATGCCAGTAGCCATGAAAGCAAACCTCAGCGCATCCGTTCCGCTGTTAACTGCTACCGAATGCTTCACATCGCAAAATGCAGCAAATGCCTTCTCGAAATTCTCGACCATCGGCCCGCCAATGAAACCGGCGGTCTGCAGGGCCTTCTGGAAGATCGCGGTTAACTCTTGTTCGAGTTCCACATGCGGAGTAATAAGATCTAGAAAAGGAATCTTGGAATCGTTCATGCTGTAACCTCCCGGGGTTGATCGAGCTTGCGGTGGATGCGTGCGGGGTTGCCGTACGCTATGCTATTTGGCGGGATATCTCTCGTGACGACGCTGCCTGCACCGACGATCGAGTTTTCACCAATGGTGACATTCGACAGAATGGTGCAGCCAGAACCGATCGAGGCGCCCTTCTTTACTAGCGTCTTCTCGACCTTCCAGTCTACTTCTGTCTGAAGTTGACCGTCGATGGTGGTGGAACGAGGATAAGTGTCATTAATGAAGGCAACACTATGACCAACGAAGACATTATCTTCAATGGTCACACCCTCACAGATGAACGTGTGGCTGGAGATTTTGCAACGCTTGCCGACCGTGGCGTCTTTCTGAATTTCTACGAACGCACCGATCTTCGTCTCATCGCCGATATCGCATCCGTAGAGGTTAATGAACTTGGAGAGTTTGACGTCCTTGCCAAGCTTCACGGTTGGCGAAATGCATACGTATTCGTTCATAGGTAGACCAACGCTCCACGCTGGCGAATGGACTCACTCGAGGCTTCCAGCATCTTCACGACGCGATAGCCGGCGTGTCCGTCGTTCACGGGAGTCTCATCTTTCATGATGCAGTCGACAAAATAAGACAGTTCGTTAGTCAAGGCTTCGGCACGTTCCAATCGTGGTGCCCACATGTCACCGGAGCGATAATTTACGAGCAGGTTGTACACGCCCTCTCGGTTGGTGACGCTTACACCCTTGTCGTAGACCTTCACCTGTTCATCGGCGGCTTGATCGTTCCAGACCAGCATTTTTTTCTCGCCACCGATCAGAGTTGTGCGAACTTTTACCGGCGAGAGCCAATTCACATTGATGTGAGCCACGATTTTGTCGGGGAAGTACAAGGTGATGAAGGCTATGTCTTCGAACCCGTTGAGATGGCTCTGTCCGGTTGCGATAATGGCTTCAGGGTGCTGCTGGATTAAATGGTCCATGATGGACAGGTCATGCGGAGCGAGATCCCAGATGACATTGACATCATGCTGGAAAAGACCCAGGTTCACACGAGTTGAGTCGTAGTAGTAGAGCTTGCCGAGAGCATTCTCGTCTAGCAGCTGTTTGATCTTCCTCACGGCACCGGTGAACAAGAAGGTGTGGTCCACCATGATCTTCAAATTCTTCTTAGCGGCGAGTTCGATCAGTTCCTCGGCCTGCGCTGTGTTGCTCGTGAACGGCTTTTCGACGAAGACATGTTTGCCATTCTCGAGCGCGGTCTTCGCCAATTCGTAGTGCGTCCATACGGGCGTGACGACCGCGATGGCATCGATGTCGGCGGACGTGATTAGTTCAGCAGGATCGGCAGTAACTGCCACATCGGGATGCGCTTTATGGACTCGCTGACGCGCGGCTGGGCTCATGTCGCAAACAGCGAGTACGTCCGCCTTTTCCAACTGGCCTAGATTCCGAACGACATTCGGTCCCCAATACCCGTAGCCGATGACTCCAAAGCGGATGACATCACTAGCCCGCTTTTCTGCTGTAAGGGAAACTTCAGGTTGCGTTACATACGTGGCCATAATGACTCCTCTGGGGGAGAAGTTAGGGTTTTCAGGAAGTTATGGTTTCAGGAGGGTGACTTAGAGAGAGCTAATGAGCACCTGCACCCGACACGATGGCGAGCGGCGTACGGAGCAGGATCTTAAGGTCCGTCCAGGGTGAGCAGGTTTTGGCATATCGCAGGTCGAGGCGAACCATTTCATCGAACGTCACGCGACTGCGTCCGCTGACTTGCCACAGACCTGTGATGCCCGGCTTGGCTTCCAAGAGTCGACGGCGGTGCCACACATCGTACGCCTCGACCTCGTAGGGGACCGGAGGACGCGGGCCAACCAAGGACATTTCCCCCCTCAGTACGTTGATGAACTGTGGCAGTTCATCGAGGCTGGTTTTACGGAGGAAAGCACCGACCTTGGTGATCCGAGGATCTCCGATGAGTTTAAAGACTCCCTGCCCGTTGCCGTTTTCCTGATAGCGTTCGGCCTTTCCGGAGATCAGCCGTTTCACATATTCCTTGTGGGCTGTGGCGTCATTGCCGTCTTTCATCGAGCGGAATTTAAGAAATACAAAAGGCTTCCCCTCCTGACCGATCCGCTTCTGGCGAAAGAACACTGGACCTTCGGAAGAAGCTTTGATGGCAATTGCGATCACCGCGAAAACGGGAGCCGCCACGATCAACGCCAGAAGGCTACCCACGATGTCCATGGCGCGCTTCATACTCCCCGAGGCCCGCCTATTATCAAGTTGCTTTGAGAGATCAGGGTAGAACACCGGATTGTTCGGCTTGCGGGAATCGGTATTCCAATCTTCCGGGAAAACATGAAACGAAATGATGACCCGGCTGAACTGTTCGAGGCTCAGGTTATCGCGCAAGATATCGCTTAGCCTGGAAATCATGGTGCTTACGATTGTTTTTTTGTCTTCGAGACAAATCTCTGTAAACATGACGCCGACGATCCGATTGCTCTCGTACCATCCCACCACGTCCGTCTCTCTAGTCGAAATCGAGAGCGCGGCCAGCAGTCGGCTCACATTCTTTTCGCTGGTTTCCGACGCAAGGTGATCGCCCATGTCCAGAAGCATAAGAAGGAAGGGCTTGTGAGAGCGCTCGGTTCTGCGCCGTTCGAGCGATATCACCCGATGAAACGCGTCCTGATTGAACAATTCGCGATCCGATGCCGACTCGGCTTCTCTGCCGAGAGGGTCATTACCCACACTAGCAAGCGATCGACGCACATTCACGACAATCTCTCCTGAAATTCTGCTTCAAAGATTGAACCTTGGAGTGGAATCTTGCTGTTGGGGGAGTACGGCAAGAAGGGACAGCTTGCAATATCGGAGGGGAGAGTTCCGGCTAAATAATACTTACTTGGTACCTGTTCCTACATAGGCCTGATAATAACTACTTACATTCGAATCGGTGCATCCGTTTATAACTACGCCAATAAGCTCAGATTTCTTGATCGTTTCGAGACCCCGCTGCAGCATCGCCTTCTCCGTTTTGCCTTGCCGAGCGACCAACAGGATTCCATCCGTCATTCGCACCCAAACAGTGGTATCGGCCAGAGGAAGCAACGGAGGCGAGTCCACAATGATCCAATCGAACAAAGCCGATAGTTGGCCCATCAACTGCGACAGACTTCCGGACTGCATGAGCTCGAGCGGATTGGCAGGCGGGTTACCGGCGGGCATCATCCAAAAATCTGGTCCATTCAAACGGTAGATGTTGCTCACTTTAGAGCGGTCACCCTGCAACCACTCACCCAAACCAGCCACCCTGCCGAATCCAAATTGCTGTGCTAGGGAGGGCCTACGAAGATCTCCCTCGATGAGGAGTACTTTTTGTTTCCTGCGTGCCAGTACGCCGGCGAGATTTGCGGCAACAAAACTCTTCCCCTCTTCTGGAATGGTGCTCGTTACAAGCACCTTCTTGAGCGAGCGGGTCTGCTGAAGCTGTCTCAGACGTACACCGAGAAAGCGGAACTTTTCCGCCGCAAGGCTATCGGGTTCAGTGAAAAACACAAGGCGGGACGGGGTTGTCAGACTGACATTCAACGCGGGAAACTCTGACAGTTCGTGGCTGCCCGGCTTCCTGCTGACTAATTCCTCGGTCGTCAGCTCGACAGCCGGGAAATCAACGGCCGGTAGATCCAATTCCGCCAGTCGTTCAGCGCTCTCCGGCGTCACGGTCGGAGCTTCCTTTGGTTCAAACACCTCGGTGACCACCGAGATCAGGTCGGGATACTCGACACCCGACTGTTCCACTCCCGATCTCTGCAGCGCGTCAAATATACGGCTCATTCTCTTGCTCCGACGTTCCGAATCACTCCCCTCAACTCTTCCCCACTGGACCGCGCTTGGCGCAGGCTGGCGTACAAATCGAGCAGGGTCTTCGCCGCCTGTTCCACAGATTTCAACGATTCCCCGTCAGCTGTCTCCGGCGTCGAGCGCATGATGTTGAGACGAAAATCTAGCGCAATCTCTTCGATCATTTCGGGAGTGATTCTTGTGGCTTGTCTCGCGTATCCGTAGATCAGGGCGTTCTCGCACAGGGTATTGATCAGACGTGGTATGCCCTTCGATTGGCGATGGATCTCGAGCACAGTCTCAAAAGGAAACAAAGCATCTTGACTCGTGTTGCCGGCTACTTGCAAACGCCGCCGAATATAACCGTCCGTTTCTTCCAACACCAGGGGGGCAAGCTGGGAACGGAGTGCAATTCTCTGCTTTAACTGGCGTAGGTTGACAGAGTCGAGCTTTTCATCTAGTTCTGGTTGCCCTACGAGCAAGATTTGCAGCAGCTTCTCTTCGGCCGTTTCCAGGTTGGTGAGCAGCCGAATCTCCTCTAACACTTCTTCGGAAAGGTGATGCGCTTCATCGACGACCAGCACCGTGGTGAGGCCCCTCTTGAACCGCGAAATTACGAAGCTGCCGAGCTCCAATAACAGCTCACTCTTTGTCTTTGCCGAAATCGGGAGCCTGAAATCTCCTGCCACGTATTGCAGAAATTCCATCGGTCCCAGGCGTGAATTGAACACGTAGGCATAGTGGACGTTGCTGAGTTTCAGAAGCTGCAGCAGGCTTCTGATCAACAGAGTCTTGCCAGTTCCCACCTCGCCCGTGAGAACCACAAATCCCTTGTGACGCCTGACGCCGTAGTAGAGTGTGGCCAGCGCCTCGTTATGGCGTTTAGTGGTGAATAAGAAAGACGGGTCCGGCGTAATCTCGAACGGGTTCTTCTGCAGATTGTAGAACTGTTTGTACATTTCGAGCGCCTATCCGCGGAGGTAACTGAACGCCGAACCTACCAGGATCGCACCGAATACCAAAGCGGCCGTCGCCCACCCGATCACGAGCTTTCGGCGCGCTTGTCGTGCGTCCGAATCATTGACAATAGCAGGGATTTCCGCAATCACGTCGGCTGGCATCAGTTGCTTTATTTCTTCTTCCGTGTGCAGACGGTCGTCCATCATTTCAAAAGCGCCAGCTACTGCAAATCCCAACGCTAGACCAAAGACGAGGCCGATGCCACAGAATTTCAGACGATTGGGAAATTCAGGTCTTTGCGGAAAACTGGGTGGATCAATGATCCGGAACCGCTCTCCTTGCTGCAGGAGCTCCATGCTCGTGGCCATGGCGGAATCATTCTTCTTCTTGAGCAAAGCATCATAGTTCGCTTTGGATTGTTCATAACCGCGAGTCAAATCTGCCAACTGTTGTTCGCGGATCGGCTCCTCATTCAGCCGACCTTGGTAGCTCTCCACTTTTGCCTTGAGCGCCTCGATCGAGCGTTCGCGATTCGTAATTTCGACCTGATTCGATTGAAGCTGGCTTTGCACCTGGCGTAGCATCGCAGCCTGGTTCGGATCCGCGGTCGAGCTGGCGGCATTGGGATCAGCCGAGTCCGATGCAGATTTTTCTTTCAGGCTAGCCACAAGCTGGTCTCTCATTTTCTCGGTCTTGGCGATTTGTTCCTTCAGCTTGCGCACGTCAGGATGGCGGTCGGTGTAGTGAGAGCTCAGGTCTGCGAGTTGCGCTTTCAGCTTATCTAATTCTTGATCAATAGCCGGCAAACCCATTACTGTGCCGTCAGCCGCCTTGGCGGGTCCCTGCAGTGATCTGTATTGATCGATAAGGGTTTGAAGATATACGTGCTGTTGCCTTGCCGCGTTCAGGGCGTCTTCTTCGGTCTGCAGCTGGGACTGTAACCCACCAAGAATTTGCAGGTTGCTTGCCAACTGATCGGGCATCTCTCCAACGTGCTGTCCCTTGAACTGCCGGATCTTTTCGTCCTGATCGGCAAGTGTATTCCTTGCCCCTTCCAGCTGCGTTTCCAGGAACTTGGTCGTGTCTTCAGACTGGTGCTGCCGAACTTCCAGATTCTCGTTGATAAACAGATTCGTCAGTTCGCTAGTCACCTGCTGAGCGACATGCCGATCTCCGGACGAATAATAGATGTTGAAAGAACTAATCTGATTGTGAGCGTCGCGAACGATTTCTATGTTGATGTCTTTCCGCATGCGTTCGACCTTGTCGTCCGACTGTTGTTGTCCGTGCGGACTGCTGTACAGATTGAACTGGTCGATAATGCGAAGAAGCCGGGTCCTGCTCAGAATTTGTTGAGTAATGCTTTGAAGCCGCTCCTGTAGGTCATCGTTAATGTTCGGGGTAACGTAATCCTTTGGCATGGTCGGCTGCTCGACCAAAATTAGAGTGCCCGACTGATAGCGAGGCGGCAGCACCCAGCTGGAAGCCCAGACGACGATCCAACCAATGAAAAGCGGTATCAGAAAATGAATGTGCCGCCGCCGCACGATTCCCAGGTAACGGTGAAAGTCAAAACCCTCAGTTTTCTCGTCGAGCTCGTCAGCCATGATTATCTTCCCAATGGTCTCGCGAAATGGTACGAGATCGTAATGAATTCCCTGTTCGTGTTGGGATTCGTCGCGATTGCAGCAATCCCGGAGTATGTCTGGTGTAATCGCGTATATCCCAACCTCACACTCAAATGCTGGCCCAGAAGCTGTTCGACTAATGCCGTGCCTGAAATCGAGTGCCCGTTGTAAGCTCCCGCTTGGAAGTTCCCGATCATCTTATTTTCCGTGTATGCGCCACCGACGGTACCACTCAGAGTCTTGTAGATTTGTCGCCTGATCGATGGGGTGACGCTATCCAAGTGCACGGCGCCTACCAGTCCTCCGCCACCGGCTATCACGTGAGAATAGCTAAAGGCTAGAGTTGTCAAGCGTCCCTGCCAGCTCAGGCTGCCGCCGGCAGCAGGCGTCCAGGCTTTTGCCTCGGGAAATGGCAGATTCAGAGGAGGTACCGGAGGCTGGACCGTGTCTGAATATTGAGGACCGCCGAAAAATGACACCGTCACATGCGTCGTTGGATACAGCGTGTAGAACATCATAACCGCATGAGTCTGCGTTTCGCTCAAACCCGTTGTGGGATACGACAGCAACCGTTGGTACTGGTACGTCACCCCCAAGTAGTGCATCTTCGAAATACGGAACGAATAGAAAGCCGAGCCGCCTTGTGAACTCGAGTCAAACAGTCCGGGAACCTGAGAGGGGTGCGGATAATGCAGGTTCGTGAAGGTTCCGCTGGCCCCGACCATGCCGTTTAGTCCGAACTGATAAGTCAGGTCGACGCTGCCGGTATTGCTGAGGATGTCAGCAAGCGGCGCAATCACTGAAAAATTTGGGATCTGCGCTCCGCCCGACACCGCACCCAGCGCTCCGAAATTCGGTTGATTGAACACATTGGAACTCTTGAGAAAACCATCTCGTGCGCTCAGGGTCACGTGCGGACTGAGGCGGTACTGAAAGTCGAACGATGCGTTCTCGTCCGATTCGTTCCTTGCACTCGTACGCTGGTAAAACGTGAATCCTGGTGCATACGTCGCAACCCAATGCAGCCGCGGCGTGGTCGCATCAACCGCTATGGTTGGTGCAACCGAATAGCTGATGTCGCTTACCGGCTGACCGGCGACCCCAGCGAGCAGGTTATCGGTATACGCGGTCGTGAACGCGACCCCGTATTCGAGTAAATTGGAGCGTTCTTCCGCAATAAAGGCCGTTGGATAGGTAGCCCCGCTGACCGGAGGTGGAGTTTGCATCCGATCCTCGGGATGATCCACGACGTTTGCGGCGGGTTCTCCTTGCGCCGGATTATCCGCCTGAGCCCAGAGCGGTACCGCGGTCAACATCGACAAAGCCACGATGATGAAATGCACTCGCTTCATGATTACGGCACCACGATCGTGTCGCGCGGTTGGACCTTCACATTCTGCTCAGGATTCTTACCCTTCACGACCTCTTTGTAGTTGAAGGGGAGTCGCGTTCGGGTACCGTCCGGATTCTGCCGCAACACGTAGATTGCCTTCTGCTTGGCGAAATCACGGAAGCCACCCGCGATGGCAATCGCGTCCAGAACCGTAGAAGAGTTAGCGATTGGATATGAACCCGGCTTGTTCACCATCCCCAAGATGTTGAACTTCTGACTGTTTACCTGCTGAACGATTACGGTCACTTCGGGTTCGGCAATGTAGCTTTTCAGCTTGGCTGCGATATCCTGCTCCAGTTTCAGAGGAGTCTGTCCAGCGGCCTGCACTTCTCCTACAAGCGGGAGCGAGATTTTTCCGTCCGACCGGACGGGGATGGACCGCGAAATGTCCGGCTCCTTCCAGACGTTGATTGCCAGCAAGTCGTCATTGCCGATCACGAAATTGTTATCGTGCGGCTTCGTTCCAGCAGAATCCGCTGTTGGGCTTGGCGGTGTTGTCTGAGCCCCTGCGTTGGGTCGGTTTTCCAATCCTGAGGCTGCTTGCGCCCAAAGCGAGCTGGACAGAAGCAGGCAGACAAATAGCAAGGTCACTTGTCTGATCCACGGAGTCCGGCTGCTCATGATTATTCTCCCTTTCCGTCGTTTCTGGCTGTAGTGCCCTGGAAGGTCAATTTGTCTGCCGAAAGCGGCGAAAGGAAAGGTTCGGAGGCACTCATGTGATACTGGTCGATCTTATACAGCAGCGTGCGATAGCTGACCTGGAGTAGCCGCGCTGCTGCTTTGCGATTCCAACCTGTTTTCTGGAGTGCACTTCCGATGGCATTTCTTTCCGCTTCGCACTTGACATTCTGGATTAGGGATTTCAGAGATCTTGAACCAGACTGTTCTTGTTTGTCATCGCTCGCACTGAAATTGTGAGTCCGTCCATTCGAGGGGGGCGCAGCGTGGTCTTCATCAGCGCTACTCATGCCGTTCGAGTTCGAACCATTGAATGTCAACTCTGTATCCCCAGCCATCAAGTACCGTTTTACGAAGTTCTCAAGCTCATTCAAGTTGCCAGGCCACGAGTATTGCCGACAAGCGTTGAGCACGGTGGGGGAGAAGTCTCGAACTGGAAGTCCGTAGTGCCGGGCCAGGTGGTGCATCGAATGCCGCAACAAAACCGTAATCTCGCTCTTGCGCTGGCGCAGCGGAGGTACCTGAACAGTGAAAGCGCTCAGGCGATAATACAAATCTTCTCGCAACTTCCTCTCCGCGAGCGCGCGGTCAATGTTTAAGCTGGTTGCCGCTAGGATCCGCACGTCAGACGATCGATTGTTGGTGCTTGCCTTCGCTGGACCCTTGTCCTGCAGAACCTGTATCAGCCGGGCTTGCAGGGCAAGCGGCAACTCGGTGAGTTCATCCAAGAAGATCGTGCTGTTTTCCGCGCGCTCGATCTTTCCTGCACCTGTCCGGAAGGTTCCTTGAGAAGACGGTAGTTCGTTCCCGAACAGTTCGGTTTCAAGCAGGTCAGCGGGCATGCCGGCGCAATTTATCTTGTGGAACTGGAACCCACCGCGCACAGAAAGCTTGTGGATCAATCGTGCAACCGTCTCTTTGCCACTTCCCCGTTCTCCTAAAATGAGAACCGGAACATCTGCCTCCCCGAGTAGCTCTGCCTGGGCGCGGAGCTTTTGGGTGATTGGGCTGGCGCTAACGAAAAACGTCTCCGGACCAATTTGCTCGATGTCCTCACTTGCAACCTCTGCTCCAACTTCGTCTGATGCGAGAAGATGCCGTTGTATGGCGGATTCTAGCCGTGCTTCGTCGAACGGACGGATCAAGACTTCACGGGCCCCGAGTTGTGTGGCCTCTCTTTTGCGCCCCGCATCTTCAGGACAGCAGATCACGACAACGGGTAGCTCCGGGTGAAGCCGGCGCATCCAGCGCAGAACGTGCAGGCAATCACCATCTCCGCGCGGCAAATCCAGCAGGAGCAAGCGTGGTGCTGCCCCCGACTGCACGCGCTCGATCGCGTCCCACGCAGTTGGCGCCACTTCTACCTGCCAGCAATTCGGTTCGGCAACGGACCAAAGTGGCCGAAGCACCGCCGATTCTCGGCTCACAACAAGCAAGCGTGCGGTTTCAGTCATGGATTCTGCCACTGTAAGGTAGCTCCTTCAGATGGCTGGGGTCGTCTTGAGAATTAGGCAGCTTCGACTTGGTAGCCCTCGACGTGCACTGCGAGGGACCGTTGAATGGCGTCTACAGAGATGACTAAAGTGTCTTTTCCGTTGCGGGAGACCAGAATTCCCTCCACCCCGTCCAAGGCACCATTACGGACGCGCACCCGTTGCCCGATTTTGAGGAACGGATGAGAAGACCAGGGCAGGTCTCCTTCGACCAAAGTACGAACCGTGTCGATCTGTTCATTCGGAATTGGCGTGCCCTCTCCGTGGCTCCCGACTAGGCCGAGCACACCATCGACGCGAAGCACACTTAAGCGCTCGGATCGGTTCGGTACGAATTTGACGAAGACATAGCAACTGAAGAGAGGCAGCTGCACCGACTTCTTGCGGTCGCTCCAGCGGTGTACTTCTGTGACGATCGGCAAGAACGTTTCGACTCCGCGATCGGCAAGTCGCTGGACTACGAGTTTTTCGTGCCGCGGACGTGTGTGAAGTGCGTACCATTCAAATGCCTCAGCGGCTAGGGGAACTGCGTCGATATTTGGCTGAATCTGACCGATTGTGGCCATAGCTTCGCCCTCTGGGTCACATCTTCAGGGTGCCCTTAAGAAAATCCACCACGCGAGTTTGGTTCGATCCACGTTGAATCGAAATTGCGAAACCCGCGCGGCTATCAGTGGGGAGAGGTGCTTGGTTGGGCTCGTTAGTGCTCGACAGAACCAAGGCAACACAGTGCCGCTTCGAGGGGCCCTTTGGGGAGGAGGGTCCTGTTCAATACTGTCTATCGCACAGGGCCCTTAAGATCGTTCCGATTTTCTTCCACCTTGAGTTCACTGTCTGTGATTGCAAACACGAATAACAGTGATTGCAATCCAGCTCACATGAATGCAAACAATTTCATCTCAAGTCCCACAACAGATCTAATTTCCCCCATGGAGTTAAGGCTGCGTTGTGAGTCTGCTTGCAACGTGTGCACACGATTGCGACCCAACCTAGGCGCATGCAACTGCGGCCCTTTCCGAGCCTACGAGAACAGCCCCGGAATCTTTGCGATCGACGGTCATAACATCTGTCGCCTCTACCTCCACGACAATCGACCGCATGATCATTTCGACAGACAAGACAACCCGAAACTGCCCCTGGTGTCTCAGCAGGATGCCCCGCAATCCCTGGAACGGACCGCGGCAGATTTCGACTTTCGATCCCACATTCAGATAGCGGTACGGCTGAGCTGGCAGTCCTGCTGCCAACGCATGGCGCAGAGTTTCTATTTGCGAATCTGGTAAAGCAGCCGGGGCGCCTTGGAACGTCACCAGTTGTGCGAGTCCGGGCACCTGCAGCACGCGCAACCTGTCGCGGACTCCCATGCGCACGAACACATAACTGGGAAACAGCGGCAGCTGTACGCGGTGGCGCCCGTTATTCCACCGGCGCACCGTTTCATAGAGAGGTAGGAAGCATTCGACCTCTCTCTGGCGCAAATGTTCCGCGACAGTTTTCTCATGCCGTGAGGATGTGTAGGCTGCGTACCAGAACAACTGTGACTCCGTGTCGATCATCTGTTGCTCGTGAAGAGAAGCACTTGCAATCGTGTCAATCATGTCCGCTGGATACAGCTCCGCCCCGTCAGTTCGATCTCTAAAAGCAAGCTAACGACAACAAAAACAAACACTTACAAGTGAATCGAGTGAAAACTTCGAGAACCTGGGTGCGATCAGTGAACCGGCTTTACTTTCTCTTCACCGCGCGTCACGACCACGGGACTCGATGAACGATGCAACAGCGAACTCGGGCCCATTTCCGCGAGCACAGCAAATCCTTCCGGTTCGACGCGAACAACACGACCCCGCGTCTTCAATCGTGCTCCAGGTCCGGCAGCCAGCAATCGGGGGAGGGAAAATTCCATTTGCAAGATGCTGCCGATCGACAGTCTGTTGGGGGAAACGATAAAAGCTCCCGAGAGACTGCAGTCGCGCGTCCGTCCGATGCCATGATGAACACGATGATCTTCAGTTTCCCAGGAGAAACTCACAGCCGCCGCCAATCGATATCGGTTGTGCTGCCTTTGATTCACGATTTCTTTTCTTGCTGCTCAACCGTACTATGACAAAGTACCGTGCACGTCTGTGCGTCTCAAGACTCACAAAGTGTGGTATCAAAACTCGACGCTCGTGTATTTCCGATGTCCTTGCGGTGTGTATCCCGGAGACAGTCTCTGAACGAACGTTAGGGGCCTCGACAGTCCACTAAAGTGGGCATCTGCTCCCTCAAAGTTCACTCTCCGTGCTGGTTTGGCCGTAAGTCTTTGCAGAGCAACTACCCAGTTTCATAGGGCTTGCGTATTTATCGCCAGTGGAGTGTGACTGCAATCACATACAGCCTTCAGCAGGACTGCTAGCATTAACACGACTCCAACAAGCATGGGCGCTGCAGTTTCTGCGCTCTGTAAATTGTGAGTAAATTAGGCGTCCTACGCTTGCGAGGAGTAGATCACCAGCGCTAGTATCGAACTTCCCCCATAGCCCTGACCCCAAAGGACGCTGCCAGAGGAAGGTTCCAATTGAGTTCTTCCGGGCTAAGTCCCGAAGTTGTTAGCGTACTTGTAGCGGATTCGAATCAGACGCAATCCCAATTACTGTGCGGTGCCCTGCGCCGTCAGGGAGCATTCAAAGTCGCCGGCTGTCAGGCTGAGTTGTCGGAGTGTCTATCGGTTCTCGAAGCTGACCCAGCTGACGTGCTCTTGCTGGCAGATGGGATCACCGACGATCGTGAGCGGCTCTACGAACTGCTTCGCGGCGTGCACTCTAGCTATCCCAATCTTGCCATCGTACTCTTGCTTGATAACTATGATCGGGAACTCGTAGTCAATTCTCTGCGCGCGGGTGCGCGCGGTTTATTCTGTCTCGCCTCCATGCCCTTCAAATCTCTGTGCCGCTGCGTCACCAGCGTTCATCAGGGACAGTATTGGACCAACACCGAACAGATGCGCTACGTGATCGACGCTCTTTCTATCGGTCCTTCCGCTCGCCTGATCAACTCTCGCGGACAGGTGGTGCTTACTCCTCGCGAGGAACAGACTGTCAATCTGGTCACGGAGGGCTTGAACAACCGCGAAATCGCGCGCGAACTGAACCTCAAAGAGAATACGGTGAAGAAGTCTCTGTTGCGGATTTACGACAAACTGGGCGTCTCCAATCGCGTAGAACTCGTGCTCTACGCGCTGAGCCATTCGCAGCAACGCTCGCCCGAACCGGAACAGCAGGAACAGCCCGTGTGAGAAGCCCTTGACTGATTTGAATCTGCCGGACAGAACCTTCCCTACTGACGGCTGCAATGGATGGCCGTAATGTGGGTCGGGAGCTTGAATCAGGCAATCGCACTCGTTGAGAATTGCCGGCATAAGCAAAGTCCTTCAACCCGAGGACGGCCAAGGGTTTCGGCTTTGCGGCAACACTGTAGCAAGACTGTAGGAGTTCAGAACGAGTCATCTGCGAGGAGATCGGTTCAACCAGCGCGTCTGTGAATCCCTCAAAAAGTAATTGGTTCCTGGCAGACCTCTCTTAGACGCACCAAGATCTTCTTTCCTCGCGGCCTTCAGGTGCGATGGCTTCTTGCTGAACGCATTCGTTAACCGCGTGAATCGGGGGGAACCAAGCTCCAGAATCCGGAAATTAGCTTCCCAAAGCCCGTTTGTGGATAGTGTCCGCGTTGGGGTGATCCACCCGAAATCACGTCAGCTCGGTTGAGCCAGAGACGCTTCCCTCTGCTTTCCGACTTGCGAGCTAGGTGAAGATCACACGTGTCACGATCAAGCGTGGAGGAGCTAGGCGGGCGGCGCGGAGTCCAATTATCCGAGGCAACGCGCAACCACTAGTGTGATGTCATCCTGCTGCTCGCTGCCGCTGCTGAATTGCTGGACCGAACCAACGATTGCTTGGAGAAGGGATTCCACCGGAAGAGGAGAATGCTTTCTAAGGGTGTCCAGCAAAAGGGACTCACCAAACTCTTCCCCATCTGAGTTTGTGGCTTCGGTGATTCCATCCGTATAGAGTACCAGCGTGTCACCTCGAGCAAGCTGCACTTCCGCAGTCTCGCAATCCCAGGCTTCAAACAACCCCATCACTGTGCAAGTGGAACGCAGCCACTCTGCCTTCGGCTCCTCCGAAGCCTGATCAGGCGAGTTTCCGCAGGCGCGCAGCAGCAGTGGGGGAAGATGTCCACAATTCGCGTAGTGAAGCTTGCAGCTTGAGTCGTCGTAATCCGCGAAGAAAAGTGTGGCGTAACCGGCATCGTCGGTGCTCTCGTAGAACAAGCGGTTAACCGAGGCGAGCAGTCGCGGCAGGTCGTCGACCGCCCTCGCGTATTGACTGCGCAAGTTGGCTTGCAGATTGGCCATCAACAAGGCGGCAGATACCCCTTTGCCGGCAATGTCCGCGAGCACCAGCGCCAGGCGGCCAGGGCGAAGCTCCAGAAAGTCGAAGTAATCTCCACCCACCTTCCGAGCCTGGATGCAGCCGCCCGTGTATTCGAGCGTTTTCATCTCGGGCAGCTTTTGCGGAAACAGCCTTGCCTGCACCTGCCGTGCAATCTCCATTTCCTGAGCCGTGCGGCGATCTGTCTCCATTCGCTCTGCCATCTTTTCTGCTAGACCAATGTTCTCCAACGCGATGCCCACATGGGACGCTACCGAATCGAGCAAACGCTTGTCCTCGCTGGAATAAGGTTCCTCGGAAAGCCGGGGCCCAAGAACGAGCAAGCCAATAAGGTTGTCCTCGCGGCCGAGAATAGGCACCAGGCATTCCGGCGCGAGGGGTCCCAGGTCGCCCGCCGGTTCGGGACTCTGCGGGATATCCCAGGCTGTTCCGCGCTGCGCGATTTCCGTGAGTAGCGGCAGCGTGGCTGGAATTGTGTCCCCGTCTTTGGGAACAAAGAGTGCGCCAAAGCGGAAAGGGAACTTCGGCCGAGGTAGTGGGGCTGAAATGGTGTCGAACTCCTGGGTCACTGGTCCGCGTTCCGCGACAAGGTTTCCACCTCCGTCTTCTAGGTAACACGCAAGCGATTTGGGATGCAGCGCTCCTGCAATCTGAAGCTTCAGCAACTTCGCGAGCTCGTGGCGATCGGTCACCGTGCGTGCTTTTTCCGCCAGGCCCTGCAGGATCACGCGCGCGTCGTACGCGCTGCGAAAAAAAGCCCGGTCGATGCTCACTGTTCCCCGCTTGACCAAGGGGGCCGAGGTCCAGACTAGGAGAATTCCAAATACTGCGCTCAGAGCCATCCCGGTATTCGTATCCGCATGGACGAGTCGCGAGAAAACGTGGGTGAAGGTCCCGATGGCGGAGGCCGCAACGATGAGCATCAAAACGACGAAGCCTCTCTGCACTAGAACGTACCGCGCACTACGTCGCAGCAGTAGCGGAATTTCCATCACGCGGTGCTTCACCACTGCGTACGCGAACGACAAGGGCATGAGAAACAAGGCCAGAACACAAAAGGCATAGGGCCAGAACGGAATCTCTTGATACCTCCCTCCCTTCAGAGAAATCACCATCCCCAGCATCATTATCGGAAGCAGGCCGCAGGCCAGACCCCACACGATGACGCGCGCCTTCCGCTGAGCCTCGGGGGTGACGGCCCGAAAGCTGTTAAGGACAAGCGAAACCACTGCCAGGATCTCTGCTCCGAGCCCAAGAACGTTGCCGAGAAGGTGTAGCGAGTGATTCACCCATGAGGGTCCACCAAACACAAGTGGAAGCCAGAAAGTGTCATAAGTGTTCGCCGCCGTGAGTGTCCAGAGGCCCATGACGATCGAAATTCCACCGCCCGCCAAGAATATCCACTTCAGCCAGGGCGCTCGCCGGTCCAGAGGTGAAGGTGCGGGGAAGACCGCCAGGAATCCATAGAGGGAGGCGCCCGCCAGATTGGCCAGCACCACGTGATAGGTCATCATGAATCCGCGGAGCTCTCGTGGGAAAAGACCCGGAGGAAGGTCCGGAACTGCGATAAAACTGGCAAAGAAAACGGCCAACAGCCAGGCGTTGCGGTCCTCGATTTTCAGGAACAAGGCCGCCATTCCTACCACGAGAAACAAGATGGGGTAAGACATCATGAGTCTGACGGCGGCCATCCTGCTAGGGGTCAGATTTCGGTACATTTCGAGCGGCAGCGGCGATTCCAAAACAACCGGCACAACCCGAAACGAGACCTCTCCGGGCCGGCGGACCGAGAAGCTGACTGTGTCACCCAGGGCTCCGCGCCCCACCGCTTCGTAGTAGGGAGTTAGGCTGTCAATTTTCGCGTTGTTAACCGCAAGGATTTCGTCTCCGGCTCGCAGGCCGGCTTGCTCGGCGTTTCGCCCTGGAAAAACACTAGTGACTCGCAGAGCGCGCGGTGCCAAAGAATAAGTGAATTCAGCGCCGATCCTGGTCGCACCACTCTGGGGTGCGTAATACATCCAAACAACGCTGTAAAAGGTAGTGGCACCGCCGAACAAGACGGCAGCGAGATAAAGCAGCGCGCGACGACGAGATAGACTCACGTGGACCCTGCGCGGGCCATTATAAGCCTTGCCCTGTGTATCGAATCTTCGGAGTCGACCTCACCAATGTGCCTGGCATCGCGATTAAAGCTCAGGCCATCTGGCCAGAGCCCAACGCGGGAGAAATCATACGCGTTGCAGTGGCAAGATGTTGCTTGCGATTACCACCCCATTTGGCGCATCCGCCCAAGGATGCGCGCACTGTAGTTATTCATGCGCTCGGGCCGTCGTTTCAGGGGAGCCGGCAGAATCGCGGCGAGCCGTGCCGCCTGTTCCCGGCCGATATTCCGAGCCGCGGTTCCGTCGTAATAACTAGACGCCGACTCTGCTCCATAAATACCAGGGCCCCATTCGACCACGTTGAGGTAGATCTCCAGAATGCGCCGCTTGCCGAGGACGAATTCGGCCACCGGTACCAGTGTGAACTCCGCACCCTTGCGGAGGACCGAGCGGCCCGTTCCGAAGAATAGGTTCTTTACGAGTTGCTGTGTAATGGTGGAAGCTCCGCGAGTGCGATCGCCTTCCAAATCGTCTTCGGCAGCGATTTGGATCTCGTGCCAATCGAACCCGTGGTGCTGGTAGAAGCGCGCGTCCTCCGCGGCGATTACTGCGTGCTGGAGATCGGGCGAGATTTGGTTGAGCGGAATGAATTTGTAGTGTTCGTGATACGGAGTGTGGTGAATCCAGGCCTGCAAGCGGCGCTGGATGTGCACCGCGGTTGACGGTGGGTCGATCCACCGGGCGGCCAGAAGGATCAGCGCGGCAAGCGACCAAAGGAGCACCACACCGATGACAAGCCACCGAACAAAGGATCGGAGAAATCCCTTGCGAGGCGGAGTCTTGGGGTGTGTGTCTGGCTTTTCACTCACATCTTTCAGAATAATAGCCTGCGCTGGGAGCCCGGAGCTTTGCAGATAGATCGTTGTGTCCTCGAGGTCACGATGACTCAGCAACATCTGGATGGTGCGCAGGTCGGTGCCGGCTTCGAGCAGATGAGTGGCAAAGTTGTCTTGAGGGCGGAGCTAATCAGAGGGAGCCGTGGGGCGAATCTGGTCGAAAGGGACGACCCCCTTGCCTTCCAGAATGGCGTAGAACTTGTCTGCTTCCAGGTTCTTGATAACGTCAGTTGTACCCGATGGCCAGCGGATCTCGACGCTGTCGATTTTGGTCGCTCTGCCCAGGCCAAAGTGCACGCGGAAATCACTCTGCGAGAGGTAGCTCCCACCGCTCCGGACCTGGTCGGTCTGCGTGTTGCCGCCCGCCGATAATTTGATGCGCGCTCCAATCGCCAGACGATTGCTTTTGGTTCCAGCCAATTCCAGGCTAACCCAATGACGGCCGGCTACACCGTGATTACGAAGAATCATGGGTGCGCCGTCGATGTCTTCCACTACCACATCAAGCTGTCCGTCGTTGAACAGATCTCCGACCGCCAGACCGCGCGACGTCCGGGGCTGCATCAGTGCGGGTCCGGCCTGGTCGGTGGCGTTACAGAACGTGCCGTTGCCCTGATTCAGTTGAAGCATTCCGTGCTGTCGATAGCCGGCGCCTGAGGGCAGGGTGGCAACTTGGGGATAGACATGCCCGCTGACGAAGATCAGATCGAGCCAGCCATCGTTGTCCACATCGAAGAATGCGTTGCCCCACTTCACATAGGGCATCGAGGGCAAGCCCTCGCCTGATTTGTACGAGACGTCGTCGAATTGCCAATCGCCGTTATTGCGATAAAGAGTGTTGTACTCGTTCTCGAAATTTGTGATGTAAATCGACGGTCGCCCTTCGTGCAGGTAATCGCCGATCGCCACTCCCATAGAAGCCTGCTCGGTACCATCCTGGCTCACCGCGGTGCCGGACTCGAGCCCGACTTCCGTGAACTTTCCTTTGCCATCATTCCTGTAGAGGTAATTCGGCGTCGCATCATTGGCGACGAAGATATCGGAGCGTCCGGTGTTATTGAAGTCGACCCAAGTGACGCCCAGTCCAAAGTATCCGTTGGGATCATCCACTCCTGCGCTCTTCGAAACGTCGGTGAAGGTGCCGTCGCCGTTGTTGTGATACAGGGAGTCGCCCGCACCCTTCAGCCCGCGC